>Ga0208632_100464_pt1 | contig 15257 bp, 10 predicted proteins | sample LakWasMet49_LOW8_2_FD_183885 | JGI IMG/M metagenome (GOLD analysis project Ga0208632, IMG submission 183885) | Freshwater sediment methanotrophic microbial communities from Lake Washington under simulated oxygen tension - Sediment Metagenome... | ecosystem: Environmental > Aquatic > Freshwater >...
GGAATGAAAAGGCTGCTGTGAGCGGTAAAACAGCAGAAACAAAATCTGTTAAAGAAAAAGCAAAGAAATAAAACATTTAAGCATATCTAAGCTGTTGGCGGACAATAGCCTTGAATGTATTACCCAACGCCTTGATTTACCAGTTGCACATTAATTAAGAGCCTGCTTTAGCAGGCTCTTAATTAAATCTTAATCTCAATATTAGCTACAGAAATTTGGTCGATTCAGTTTGCTAGTCTCTTAATAGTTAATTTATTTAGACTAACTAAACAACTCCGCCATAACTAATTGCGCTAAGTATTTTCTTGACTTCAATAAGCCCTGAAGCTGATTCAGCAGTAGCAATCGGTGTATTGCCTAAAATTGGATGGAACTTATTGAGCCAGCTATCAGCTTTTGATTTTGAACCGAAAGTTTCGATGGCCAGAGTCTGAAGCTCGGCTAGATGAGGGGGAAACGTAGATTTGGTCTTCATGAGCAAACTCCACAAGATAGACATAAGCTTTACACGGCATTCTCCGACTCTACAGACCGGTTGCGGGACGTAAAGCTTATGATGAGATTATTATACCAATTTATATACAAAATCCCAATGTGAGTAATTTGCAATCTATCATGTAAGGGCCTGTTTGGCTTGGAATGCATAACAATCCAATTATGAATAGAATTTGTGGCAGCATGCCTTACTCTAAGTCTGCTAATAGCAATGTATTGAGCAGATTCAATTCGCTGGATGCCATGAAATACCGGTCATTAAAAACCAAGTCGAGCTTAAGCGGGTCAGTATGCCCAACAGCAGCAACCCATGGGAATCCGTCATAACGCGGAATTGCCGGCATCACGGTACCGCTGGAGGATAAGGCACGCCCAAGTCCTTCACGCCAGAGATCTGGTTCGTTAAGAGGCTTGACTCGGTCATCATGATCGCCTGCCCTAGTGACAAATTGAGCATATGCTGCCGGCAGAGATATCCAGGTATTAGGCGACTTGAGCTCCTTGATTGTGCTGAACTCATTAGCTGCATCTGGCCGCTCTCGCGCTAGCAAGCGGAACAGGTTGGCAGCGGGTACTCGCAAGGCACTCGGAAATGCCCGATTCTGGTCAATATTGCGAAGCTGCATGAACAGCCTTTTCGTCATCTGCTCAACTTGCGTAACATGCCCCTCAAAGGAAAATACCTCACGCTTATCAAAGTGTGACCAGTTCTCCATCAGCAATGGGCCAGAAAAGAACACATAATCTGGCACCAGTGGTCTACCAACCTTATCAGACAGCAAAGAGGCTACAGGGGCGCAAGCCTGCTGCATAAATTCACTAGCTTCCTGGCTACGCACGAAAGAAAACCCATCGACCTTATTTTTCGCGATAGCAGTCAGCCTAAAGCGTGAAAATAGCTCAATCACACTGTCCTTGGCATTCGAGACAAGCCCTGTCAGGTCATGGTTGGAGTTACCCCGTACATACGTCTCGGCTTCGTTAACAAAATCGACGACGTACTGACTCATTAGGCTCATCAGCTCATCCAATCCTACGGCTCCTACTGGAACTAGGGCAAGCGGTTGCTTCAGCTCGGCATCCCCTGTGATGCGGGTATATATCGTGGCGCGCAACATCACTAGCATTGTTAGTAAATCCAGTGATTGGCGGAGCCACTGACGCTTGTCCATTTGCTCTTCATGTACCAGGAAGTCATCTATAAGCATAACCAACTTGCGCGCAGTATGGTCTCCCGATTTCTCTACACCATTCTCGTCATGGTACATGCCGCGACCGCGGTAGATCAGCTGTGCAACTTCCATAAGCGCACTTTCAATTGAAAAGCGAGGAATGGCCGCAATGATTACGTCCGTCTTCGGGAATGACACGCCTCGTGCGCCAGACGATGTCATCAGAAACACCTTGATTTTGTCGCGAGTGGTTTCCTCCAAAAGTTGCTTACGGCGCCAGCCTGGCACAGATGAGTCCAGGATAGCCACATTCTGGTCATTCAGACCAGCCTCTTTTTCGGTTGAGAGCAAACGACTCATTTCTCGTAAGAATAGCTTGTCCTGGGCAAAATAAATCACTTGAGCAGATCCGGAATTTACGGCTCTCAACACTTCCGCCACGGCCTTGTTGACAAGTATTTCCTCAGATACGCGCCGAATCGCTCTACGCGGAGACTCAAGTAGACCCTTCTCGTCCTCCTCGATCTTTACCGCAGACAGGTTAACCTTGTATTGGATGGACAAGGAACCGGCAGGATAGCTGTTGGTCATCACGTGCAGCATCGGATAGCGTCCACCACCCAAACGTACCTTGGTCGCTGTCAGACGGAAAGGGCGTTTCCCTTCGGATCGAGAAATCAGCACTTTGTCCGGTGTGCGATTGCCGGCATTCAGGTATCGATCTAGTACGACCTCGTTACCAAGGGAGGCGTCCGACACCACAAGCACGACTTTAAACGGAGACACTTCCTCTCCAAAGGGCTCGATAAACTCTTGCTTAAGCCACTGTGTTACCGCATGAACGAACGGAGCTCCAGCTCCATCGCCGGCTAACTCATCCACCATAACAATGACTACTGGCATTCGCTTTGCAAACTCACGCCGCTCTTCAACGCCAGCCTTACGGTCAGCTGGATTTTTAAATAATATAGACAACGCCTCGATGGTTGTCTTGCCTCCGCCCTTTTCACGGAAGCCCTGCAATGCCGCAGTCAGCACCGTGCGCTCAATGTCTGGATTAAGCGCCAGGAGGTCTCGAGTCGTCATGGCCATCCCAGCTAGCACCCCGAGCAGGGCGCGCTCTTGAACCATATCTTCGTTCTCAGATAAAGTGGTTTTAGATAGGCGAGAGCCGGCGTGAGCAGCCTCAATTTCTCGTTCCTGCTCGGGATCAAGAATAAGCACGCTACTCCTTCTTGGCTTAACAATGTTTTTCACTCCATCTACGACAACTGCACCATCAATATGGCGGCGTTGATCGCGCCCTTCATTGACTTCATTGAGGTGCCAGCGCTCAGCCGAGGAAATCAGCTGCGCGTTGGTCGTAACGGTCAGGATTCCGGTAGGTTCCCCATCCTTACGTGCCAACTTTTCTGTTACGTCACGATTGATGACAACGCGTGGGCTGACATACAGCATCAGATAACCGGTCTTCTGCGCACCAAGGTAACGAGTCACCGCAGTGGTTTTACCGATACCCGGATTCCCTTCTAGGCCGATCATGTTGATCCGACCAATTTTCGCGGCCGTCATTGCCGCGATGATCGTGGCCGCGTGCAGATCACGTAGTGTAACTTCGGTCTTGCCCTCAAGTACAGCAGCCACGGCAGATTTTGCCGGCTTCCCGAAGTAAACCTCTAGGTCCGCAGAGTCATCCACCATGTCCAAGGCATCGGCGATAGGAAACCGCTGCATGGGGTTGGCAAATTCCTTTAGCGCTTCCTCGAATTCCAGCCGGTAATCTTCTCCAGGCTGAGGCATTGAGCGAAGCGCCTTCAAGCCTGCGTGCAAGTCCTTAGGCAGCCGGCGGAACAGTCCATTGAACACGCCCTCGACCGCAGCGGCCAAGCCTGCTTCATCACCGTCGCCCAGCTTCTTGACGTTGCGATAGGCTGATCCCAGCTGCTCCATCAGGGTGAATCGTGGATCTTTCGTTGCGCCTGGAACAAACCGGGCAGCCAGACTCTCCAGCCCATTAGGCGTGATGGCGAGAGCACGCGCGATGCATGGCTTGGTTAGCAGCCCTTTATCTGCAAGCAACTTGACCGTCGATTCGGCATAAGCTGCCCCCTGGCATAACTTATAGAACGGTTTGTTATCCGAGGTCAGTGCCCCCAGATGCGTTTTGATGTCATTCGATAACTCGAACTGTTCCTCATCCACTTCTGCGGCAACGCGCGCAAACACACCACGCGAGTCCACCAGCCTGCGGTAACGCATCAGCTCGTCGAGGTGCGCACCTTCCTCCCTGTAATCCCCAAGCTCGCCAGGCATGTCATAGGAATACTCCTGTACCAACAGGTGTTCTTCTTTATGCGGCCCAGAGAGCCAGAGCAGGAAGTCGGCATTTGCCGGCATGCCTTTGTCCGTGAGGATGGGGTCTGCAATTCCTGGGAGCCCCAGACATTGATGAATTCCGGACAACGCGGCAGCACGCTCCGCATCCACATCACGAGGTCCAGGCATCGTAAGGGGGCACCAAATTGCGCGAACCTGGAGTTGTTTCTGCTGTATCGGTAGCTCTACTTTGCGCAAATATTCCCGCATAGCGGTGTACCCCAGTCCGTAGGCTACAACAGCCATATGCTGGGCCGCGGACCGGACTTGCTCCACTACGGTTTCATCCAGGATGCCCAGATGCTGAACGAGGGCGCCGTAGATAGTGCTTAAACGGGTTTTTCGCCACGGCAGTAGATCGGTGCCATCCAAATCAACCAGGTTCTTGTCGGCCAAGCAGGCCAACACGCCGCGCTTAACCAGAACCTCGTATGCCTGACCCCAAAAGACCGCCTGCTGCTGGAAGGAAAGATCACTCATGGTCAGCCTCGCGGTGCAGCACCTTAGTTACGTGAGCCAATAGTGCCGAGAATGACAGCAACACGGATCCCTTGCCGCGTCTCGTGAGCACCTCCAATTCTCCTGCTGATCCTGTCGTCGTCGGCGATGCCCAGTCAAAGGGGTCCAGAACGGGAAGCAACTGCTCCTTGGTCGCAGGCTTTTCGCTCTCAAGGTAGTGCAGCGTTCGCAGCATTCCGGTGATTGAGTCCCGCACCCCCTTGCCGGCACCGATGCCGAGGATGTTTTGGCGTATGGTTTCCGCCCACTCAAGGTTGGTCAGCCGTTGATCACTGTCGAAAAAGTAAGTGCAGAATCCGGACTGAGGCCGGCCCTTTTCCGCTACTACGGCGAGCGTGGCGAAGGTGTACACCGGCATCAAGCTACGCAATAAATCTTTGACCTGAGAATCGTACATCGCTTGGTGATCGGCAAAGGACAGTACCTCAAACCCACTTTCCGTATTACGGCGCTTGTGCAAGCGAGTAGCCGGGAATACGTCCCTTCTCAAGGGGTAGAGATAGACGTCCGGGTATCGTTTGGATGCTTCCTCCAGGAACTCGAATGTCCCATGCGGGGAGTGGCGTTCCGCGGCACGTCCGATGTGCCGATTGCCAAAGTGATGCGATAGCAGAACGATATGGGAATAGCCGGCAGCTCGCAGACGGGCGATTTCCTCCAAAATTAATTGAGGTTCGCGAAACGCTGATCGTGTTTCCACCAGGCGGGACTGCATGCTGTCCTGTCTAACCTGGGTTTCTGTCCCTTTACGGTCTGCGCAGTACGTGCGCGAAACAAACAGGAAACCATCCGCATCCGGATACATCGGGTGGGTATCGCTGGGACGGGTAACGTAGGAAATCAGCGCAACCTTTTCCAAGGTACCGGACATTGTGGTGCGGAGAGGGAAGCCTCCTTCCACCGCAGCCACGGTGCCGCGCTTGCGATAGCTGGCCGTATCCATGCTGCCACCGGTATGATATCCCTGCATCTTCACCAAAAGCTCACGGGAAAGAGCATATTCAATAGCGTGTGCAAAAGCATAGACTGCCGCGTTGCCATCTGAAGATTTGACCTGACGATCCCCTGGCTGCAACCGCAGCATCAGCATGGCAAGATCCTGCATGCCTTCCATGCGTTTAAGCCGGCGGGCTATCTCCCACATCACAAGGTACGAGATCAGTGACGCTGCTGCACAATTGGAGGTGCGGATTTGCTCTAGGTCGGCCTTGTCCATTTTGCTGGACTGGCTGATGGCAAGTGCTTTGATGTCGTACTCCAGATCGATGCCTGGGCCCGCGTCAAAAGCCATGGAAGAGGTATCTGCTGGAAGCCAGCTGCCGTCAGTCCTTTCGTAGTTAAAGGGAACCAACCGAACAAGCAGCGCAGGTTGCTCCAAATTGCGGGACATTGGCACTTCAGAGGCGTCGCCTGTGGGCACAATAGAACGCTCAACCAGATTGGTTTCCACCCAGTAAGACGCAAGCGCACCAGGGACTGAGGCAGGGTCGTCCGTAATAGTTAATCGCTCGAACCATGCAATGTTTTCATGGCCCTGTTCGTTAGTCGCCAGCACCTCTGTGCTGTTAGAACTCATGGCCAGCGCGGCGTTCCAGTCGATGATGTTCTTATGGACTGAAACATAAAATTTGTCAGCGGTCCGGTTAGCCGTATCCACCAGCTTTGCCGACTTGGATTGTAGAACACGCACCAGCTCTTGAGCTAAATGGTCCATCACAGATTCGCGCTGGCGTAGTGTATCTACCAGCTTGCGGACAGCTCCTGCCGGATTCTTTTGGAGTGCCTGTGCAATTGCCTGTGCCTTTTCCAAGAGGTGTTCCGGGGTGGGCGCATCCATGGAATCAGGAACAACCAAGCGAAGGAATACCAGTTCTGCAATGCCTTTCTGGCCGCTCACGTTCGGGCCTGGTTCGCTCAGAAGCCGCTCTTCAAGGCGGTCTATACGACTGGCGAAAGCGCTCTTGCCGCTTTCAGGGTTTTGGCCGTTAATACGGAAGCGATAAGACACCTCTCGCTTGGTAGCAAAGCCGTTTTCAGGCTCTACGCGTGCCTCGAATAGCTGCACAGACCACTCTGGCCATACAGGTAAAGCACCGTAGAACAGTGCCTTACGCAAATGGTCAGACAGATCGCTGCAATTGCGCTGCCCATAAACACTACTTACATCCAACGGAAGTGCCTGGCCGTCAGCACCCCCAAACAGGTTAAAGCAGGCGTTCACGCGCTCGACATATGCTTTCAAGCCCGGAAGATGACTTTGTGTGGCTACTGCGTCCATCAACTTGAATGTGACTTGCAGCCGAACCCTCGCCAAGGCCTCATCATCGAGGAATTCCAAGAAGCGGCGGATTTGGCTACCAGGCTGATTTCGCTGCGAACGCAATGTGTCGATAATGCCGTTGATCTCTTCGTCGGGGATATCCTCGGACACGAACTTACGGTGCACGCCAGACAGCATTTTCTCCAACCAGTCTCGGCCTTCGATGGTTTCGATTGCTGTCAGTACCCGCGCCATATCTTTTTCACGCTCTGCAACCTTCCTGTCCGGGGATGCGAATCCTATCGAGGTGAGATGCGCCGATGACGGAGGATTGGGTACATTTACCTGCAATCTCTTTGCGAGAGAGCCACGCAAGGTTTGGATGTCCGGTGAAACTAAGGCCCGGATGTCAGCATCAGAGCATGCCTTGTCAAGCTCTTCATTAATGGCGTCCTGAAGCTTTTTAATTTCAGAGGTTGTGGAAGCTTCACTCCCCGGAAGAAGTCTGCCCCCAAGCTTGGCGATGCAATATTTTGGAGGAAACTCAATATCGCGCAGGAATCCATTAGCCTCGCCTGCCGACATGACCGATTTTTTCCCCGGTTGTCCATAGAGACGCTGAAGAACCCCGCGCAGATTTACGTGCAATCGGTGAGCCTCTGAGTCAAACCTGAGCAGAGAAAATCCTTCTGCCTTCGCTACTTCGTCTTTAGCTGGGATCGATGCTACTAGCAGACCGCTAAGGCTTGCAAGATCCAGGGAGGGGGTGCGAGCGCGTGCGGATATGCTTGCACCGCCTACATTAGGTGTACTCATCGGTCATTTCCTTTCTGGCTAAGAGCCACTTCACATTCCAAACTTGACCAAGCCGTGGAAAATGGATTTAGATTTATATCTTGGTAGTATAGGTATCTAGTTGCAACTTATCCACAACCATAATGCATTTGGTGTCATAATTGGCACTTTTATGAAATTATTACACTAAATCATAGGCCTATAAGCGAGGATGGCGTGGATCTATCATCAAAATCAAACAAGGAAGTTTGCATCTACCTAGCATCACGAATCCGAGCAGAGCGATTAAGGCAAGGATATTCGCAGGCGACAATGTCTAATAAAACCGGCATACCATTACGAACTTATAAGCGAATTGAGCTAACAGGACTTGGCAGTATTGATAACCTGGTAACCATCTTGAGAACGCACGACCGAATCAGAGCTATTGAAGTATTGTTACCTGCCCCTGTGGCTAAACCCCGCCCATCAATTGTGGAGAGGGCCATGCAGATTGCCGAGGCAGCAAAACAGAAGAAATTGCGATAATCCACAAAATCAATCGCATTAACTTTACGAACTATATGTTCTTTGTATTAATCAAGTGCGTACTGCTATTTCTTGCTTGGTGGTGATGGCATTTTAGGCATAGCTGGACGACTGGATGGCGGATTGGGGTTCACATTGGCCTGCTCACGTTGCTGTTGATTTGGTGGAATGTTAGGTTTCTGTGGCTGATAAGTTTGATTCATTTGTTGTTTCCTTTCGAATAAATTCTACCCATCTTACATCTGATACATTAATTAACAATCCTTCAGAAGAATTCAATAAAATTTCATTGCCTTCGTCATCCAGCCATGCGGGTTGCATGATAAAGAAATGACCTTTTTCTGGATCAGATGGCCATGTTTTTGGGTAGCCAATTAATCGTTTGTCGTCTTTAAAATGTAATACGACATACCAATCATGACTACTTAGGCTGATATGCCATTCAGAAGGATGTGAACTTCTAGCTGTAAACCCGTAAACTCTAAGTTTTTCATGTAGCCAATCTTTATTAGTTAACAATGAGATAAACGCCCCTACAAATACAGCTAGAATTGTGGTCGAAATTAATTCTGAGGAATTATCCCAGTTAGCTATTTGGTAGTATTTTCCGATAAATATAAGTATGGACTTGCAAACTGCGTTCGAAGTTTGCACAAGCAATGTGAAAATTAAAGCTTGTACAACTCGTTCAAAATTGTTTGGCTTAACATGAGATGTAAGTCCATAGAATACCCAAGCTGCAAGAAAACCAGGTAGCAAGTATTGCAAGAGCGCTATTGTTTCTTTTGATATGTCGAGCATGGTTTTGTAATATTACCTGACTAGAGCCTGAGTAATTTGTTAAGAGTGGACTCTGTTTTATCGAGTGCCTCTTGGAAATCTGACCAGCTTTTCATAAGGTCGAAGTCGAAATCACCTGTAGCGGTAACAGGTAGTTCAATCTCTAGATCTTCCATGGCGCCAAGCGATGCTCGATAGTCCCTATCTAGTCCCATGTCAGTGCCTGCCTGACGAATTTGACTTGCTAAATATCGAGGCTCTATACCTTGAACTAACAATTCAGCTTGCCCACAATGGTCAGTTATCGAGTACACTTCACCGGGGGCTACGCCTTTACAGTCAAAGTCGCCATCTATACCCCAGAGTACGCCCCCGTAGGGTAAATTTCCAGCATTAGGAGAATCAACGCAGCCAAATGGCTTTCTGACATTTGCGCTAAATAGAGGCACCCCTGTTTGTTTTTGATAAATGTCCTTTTTAAGAACACGTTTTCCTATTCTTAACTTAAAAATAGACTTATCTCCCAACTTAACAGCTTTAAACTTAGTAGGCATAGGTGGAGCGGAGACTTTTGAGCCAGTTTTGTCCCAGGAGTCTATTGTGTCCTTAAGTGATTTAATTTTCGATTGCAAAGCCTTTTGCGCTTGTAGCGGATCTTCATCTTCACCTAGCAATCCAAGCTGTTGGGCTACCTGTTTATCCCAATAGTGCCGAATGTTAATGGATTTTGATTTTTGTAAATTTGCTGCCTCAGCTATAACAGCCCGAGTTAAAGTGACGGAAATTTCAGCTCCAACTGAATGCAACTTATAGGCAGAAATAAGGTCAGGCAGGTCAGTTTGATTAATCGGCAGTCTGCGCGCATCTCGGCTTTCCCCAATTTCACTAATGGCAAATAAAAGAATTTTTTCACGCTTTAGACTGATAGCAAGGGCTGCATCATCCATATTCACAGATCGCTTTTTCAAATGTACGATTACAACTCGTTTAGGTGTATTGTAAAAAGTCCGCTCTGGCAACAACGCTAGCAGGTCAATTTCACATTGTTCAAATACCCAGTCTCTTAATGCTTTATCGGTTGTACGTAGAAAAAAAGTTTCAGGTAACAAAATCCATGCATCGCCATTGGGTTTCAGCGACTGAACTATGTATTGAACGAAAAGTCCTTCAATACCGCTCGATTTCCGCGAAAAATATGCTTTTCTAGAAGGGTTCTTATTAATTAGTTTTCCAATATCAGCTGACCCCGATACTACAAACGGTGGATTAGTCAGAATTAAGTCATATTTTTCTTTAGATAAGTCATCCAAGGATCCGAGTAAAGACTTTTCTTTGCACACGAATACCTTGTTTAACCAAGAAGCAAAAGACGATACACGAGCAGGTTGATCTGCTAAGATTCCTCCACAATGAATCAATGCGTTAGCCTTTGCCAAGATAGCAGTCTTAGGTACAACCTCGAACGCATGCCAGTCATGTATGGGGGAAATGGTATCACCGGAGAGTTTCCATTGAGAATCCAGATCTTGAGCCATCTGCTCCAAAACAAATCCACCAACCCCACTTGCAGGATCACAAATGGTCCGACCATGTGGCAACCTATTGATATTGGCCATGCTGTGAATGGCTCCAACCACTTTACGAGGTGTAAAAAATTGTCCAAAAGTGGTGGTTGTGTCGCTTTCTTGCAAAAACGACTCGTAAAGTCGAGTCTTGAACTCAGGATTCGTATTTTTCAATGAGCCAAATCTGATGAATTTTTTCAGTAGTTCATGAAAAATCAGGTTGTGGTCACGATTTGAAGGTTGAAGCACAATCCCATTGATTATACTGTAACCATCGGGGCCAGCAGGAAAGAGCTGTTTGATAAACGGTCGAACAGTTTGCCAGTAATATGCATAGCAGCGTTGTTTATCCAATTTATTTAGTAGATAGTCAATTGATACTTCTTGTGCCATATCGTTGGTGGTCATAAGTCCCAAGTCATTTAGAAACTTGTAAACATACAGTTCAACGAAAGTGGCTAAGCAATCCTCAGGTCTATCAGCTTTCAATCGCCAAATGGTCTGCCATACAGACTTTGCCAAAGCGTGTGGGTTTACCGTAGCTGGCTCGAATACAACACCTGTTGTTTCATCGTAATTTAGGATAATTTGAGTAATTTCGGACACAAACGCCTTATTTGTGAAATCAACTCTTTCCGGCATCGATTTGTGGTCTTCGCGAATGATGAGTTGAACATTGCTAAACTTTCCAGCAACCCAATATGTCCTTGAACCATCGGTAAGATAACCCATCAGCGCCCCCGTGGGCAGAATCTTGGTTTCTAGTAAATCCTTTGCTAACTTTTTCCAATTTCTATCTGTTAGTTTTCCTGTTGATTTATCTTCACCAATAATTAGTGGGCGCAGTACTGGTGAGCGCGAAATAAGTAGTGAATCACATTTCTGTGTTGAATAAACGCCATAGGCAATATCTGGAATAATACCGTGCTCGGCAAATTGATTCAGCGTTGTTAGCTGAGTTTGAAACAACTCAAAATCCCCCACCTTCAATCCTTGGTTGTTAGGATATCTGTGTTGTAGTTCTTCTGAAGGCATTTATCTTCCCTTTATATTTTTTGTGATAATTATTGCATAACCTCTGAATGTGGCATACGGAAAAACTGTGCTAATTGTTTTTGGTACGTGCAAAAGTCTCGATTAGTAAATTTTAATTACTAAAAATACTTTCAAATTCAGATTTTCGAACTATCCATTTAGAAATTGTCGATGGACTAATTTTAAGTTTGTGGGCAACTTCAGACTTTGTGAATCCCAATGCAGCAAGCTTTTTAGCTGCAGCAATTCTTGCTGTTGCTTTTTTACCATTCTTTCGTACCCCAGGACTAACCTTCCTTTCTGCAGCAAACCAGATTTCAGCTGCAAATATTTTTAACAGCCAACCTTTATACGACAACTCATAGGGATCTAGAACTTGCCTTAAATGGTTAATTAAATTGTCATATTCTATTTTGATGAAATCTTCATAAGAAATCCTTAGTGGCTCCATAATACGTCTTAGCACATATGGGCACTGAGATAGCGCATGGAAAATCATATCTTTCTCAGCAGTTTTAACTTCTTCATCCAGATATTCTGGAAATAGTAAATCGCACATTGCTGTTGCTGATATTGCTTGCTTGAGCATAATTTCACCCTGAACTTTTTCAATTAATTTGTGTTTTCTAATTAATTCATGAGCCTTTTTGCCTCTTCTGTAATTCATATAATTTTTGGAGCGATTGGTGATGTCACTTTGGCTTTGTGAGTGTTCTTCACAAAATCTCCTACCAGGCCAGGTTCTTCTATAGCAAAACTCACAAACGCCTTGCTTATCCCAGAGATATTTAGTAACCCCAATTAATGCTAGTCCCCAGAGCATTGCTAATGAATCTTGCTTGGGATCACCTGTTTCACGGTTGATTAGCCATATGCCATATTTTGCAATTGTGTGGATTTGTATCCTTGAAAACACGGGTGCCTGCGTATTCTGAAAAATAAAAGGGCTATTTTGAAAATCATTTAATAGTGTGTTGACAGACTTTTCGGTTGTCAGATATTTCCACCACCTTAAGTTGTCATGGCTTTTTGCATCTTTACGCATTCGCCTGAAAATCAAATTAAAAATAAGATCTGATCGGCAGCCATAGGCTTCCAAATCTACCTGTGAGTACTTCACTATCCTAGGTAGCAAGATGCTATACAACTGAGCATCTAAGTAACGCCTATTTTTTAGCTCGGGATAATCCTGTGGCCAATAATCCACTTCCGCACCACAAATCATCGATGAATTGTGCAGTTCTTCCCATCCTGTACGTAGAAAATTAATGCCACTCATTATTTGACATTTGATGTTTTTATGATGGCTATCATCATACAGATTACTTATTCAAAATGCATATCACTGCAAATAACCGCATGGGAGTACATATGAAAGAAAAAATGCTGATTGATGCGAAAGATGTGGCTCAAAGACTAGGTGTTAGCTTACGCAAGCTTGAGTATTTAATTTCAGATGGTAATGCCCCTGCATTCACGCGTATTGGCAGAACCCGGAAATGGCGACTAAAAGATGTCGATGAATGGATAGAAAATCTCTATCAGGAAACCAGCAAATGAAAATTAATGTAGTACGGCCAATAGGCCAATATTCAGGAGGAGTTAACAGATGAAATAAATACGAACAATAAGTAGAAGTAGTAAGGCGTAGAAAGCACAAAGCCCAGTAACCTTTGGAGAGGTATGCCGGGCTTTGAAATGTGCTGCAATCTGATAGGACTGTATGTGCATTTTAGCTTTATAGATGTGTTTGTCAAGAAAAACCAACAATTATTTTAATGTTGAATAAATTGTTGTTGCCTGAAAAAACATATCGCTACGCCTGCAATTTTCATTTAAAAGAAAAGGCAGGTTGTATATGGCAATGCATTACAGCAGAAGCAAGCTAAACAGAGAGTTAACTCTTTATAAAGTGGGCAAACTCTCAGAGCAGGAATCCTGGGAAATTTTTAAACAGTGCAGATTTGGGAATGAGGACAGATTTGCATGCCCAGATTGTGGCACGATAGAAAAACACTGGTTCATCAGTACAAGGAAGCAATGGCATTGCAAACACTGCAATCACCGATTCAGCGTAACATCAGGTACAGCGCTTCACAATAGAAAACTAGAATTTTCAAAATTATTGTGGATTTTGTTTTCTTACCTTACTGGGTTACAAGGTGCCAATGCAAATGAGTTGCCATCTGATTTAGGCGTAACTTATAAAACTGCATATTTAAATATTGCGAAAATTAGAGAAGTAATCTTTGAAACAATGGATATGAGGCCTTTGAATGGTACAGTTCATATTGATTGTATGCATATTTGTGGCAAGCCTCGGAGAAGCAATATCAGAAAATCGTCTGATTCATTTTTAGTAAATAATAAGCTGAGAGTTAGGAAAGACTCTATCGTTCCTGACAAAAAGGCACACCCTGAACCTTCCAATCTAAAAAAACTACAAAATCGACGCATCATTCTTGCACTGTCTCAGATAGCTGAGAATGGCGATGATTCTTACGGTTCTAATAGAACAATCACTTACGTTATAAAGAAAGAAACAGCTGAGATAATTCTTCCACTTATAAAGAAATCTGTTGCTAAAGGATCAATCATCATGACAGATTTTGGAGGCGCCTTTAATAAAATAGAACCCTTACTGGGAATTACGCATTTTGCAGTAAACCATTCAGTACAATATCAAGACGAGTTTGGTGTAAATAACAACCAAGCAGAGTCTTTCTTCTCAAGAATACGACGGGCAGAGTATGGAACTTTTAATGGCATCAGCAAAACCTATTTGGCATTTTATGGCGCTGAGTTTGCTTATCGAAATGACAGCAAAGAAATTGGTATCAGCCAACGCTTTTACTCGTTACTCTCAAAAATCCTAGGTCGAGAACCATCTAAAGCCTTTTGCGGATATAACCAAGGGAAACGCCTAGGTTTTGAATATTGTTGTAGCTAATAACAACTCATTTTAGTTCTACTAGCTAAAACCTTAATCTGGCAGTTACCGAGTTTTTTTTGTAACTGTCAGATTGGGTTTTGACTTTCTATGTATCTTTGTCGAAATTAAATTTTTGATTTATATTCCAAAGACCCTCTTTGCCTGAATCTGGTGAGTGATATCTCTCAATAATTCCATCCCGACATAAGCATTTTAATCTATTCTTAATGCTGATTCTAATTTGGGACTTTGCAATCTCTTCGGCATCATAATCAAAGTGCCTTGCTATTACGAAATCAACTATTGTTGACTTCGATACTGGTGATGATGTTCCATAAAGTTTGATACAAGTTAAAATGGATCTTGTAAGTTCACCATGTGGAATTTTTAGGCGATAATAATTTGATGTAATTGGTTTGATGAGGCCAATATCAACTTGGATATCATGTAATTGGAGCGTAGTATCAATTGCTTTTAATTTAGTCTCAAGATCTTCAAGTTCATCAATCAATGATTGAGCTTGTTTTAGAGATCGTCTGGTTTTTTCAATTTCCCCGGAAATTCGCGCACGTTTATCAATTAACCAATTAAGAGAGGGTGGAATTCTGTTTGCCATAACAGTATTCCACCATATTTATACGACCAATCAAAGTGCAACTGGGAAATCAGGACGTTACCCAATAAGAAGCCCCGATAACCGGGGCTTTTTATTGGGTAAATTTAAATATTTTTTTAGCTAATCATCGCCATGGTGTTCATGACCATAACCCCTACCGTGCTTACGTTTATGTTTATAGTGT
>Ga0208632_100481_pt1 | contig 14908 bp, 9 predicted proteins | sample LakWasMet49_LOW8_2_FD_183885 | JGI IMG/M metagenome (GOLD analysis project Ga0208632, IMG submission 183885) | Freshwater sediment methanotrophic microbial communities from Lake Washington under simulated oxygen tension - Sediment Metagenome... | ecosystem: Environmental > Aquatic > Freshwater >...
CCCAGCCCAACACGCCCAAGCCGTTAATCATCGGCGTATGCGAATCGGTGCCGACGCAGCTGTCGGGATAACAGACGTTTTTAGCCTTGTTATGGAACACGACCGGCGCAAGGTATTCGAGATTGACCTGATGGACGATGCCGGTAGAAGGCGGCACCACGCGGAGATTTTTAAATGCCGATTGCCCCCATTTTAGGAACTCATAGCGTTCGGCATTTCTTTCAAACTCGACGGTTTCGTTTAACAGCAGGGCGTTGGCCTTGCCGAAATAATCCACCTGCACCGAGTGATCGATGACCAGATCGCAGGGAATAAGCGGATTGATTTTTTTCGGATCGCCGCCCAGTCGCTTCATCGCATCCCGCATCGCGGCCAGATCGACGAGCGCAGGAACGCCGGTAAAATCCTGCAATATCACTCGGGCCGGTTTGAACGGGATTTCATACCGTGCGCCGTGCGGCTGCCAGTTGGCGACGCTCAAGACATGTTCTTGGGTAATGATGTCGTGGTCGCAATTGCGCAATAACGATTCGAGCAGGATTTTTATCGTAAACGGCAAGCGCGACATATTTGTAGTACCGCCAGCTTCAAGCCGGGGCAGGGCATAATAGGAAATTGAGCCGGTGCTATCGGTTTTCAGTTGTTGATGCGCACCAAATGGATCGTGGTTAGTCATGATCGGAACCTCGCTGATGGGCTCGACAAATGTAAACAGCTTTTACCCGTATCAGTAGTTGCGTCAAGGATTTTGATTTTATCTTGAGGTAATCGAGAGCTTAGTTTTTGTTTAAAAATTCATCTGAATGAAACGGTGCAACGTGAGTGCGATATTAGCAAGATTCACAACAGCCAATCTTCCAGCTTTAAACCGGGTACTCTGGCAAACTCGCGGGTGTTATGGGTGACAACGGTCAGGTCGTGGGCAACGGCGATGGCTGCAATCTGCAAATCATAGGGGCCGATCGGTGTGCCTTGGCTGGACAAATGGGCGCGAATGTCGCCAAAGTGCCGTGTCGCTTGACCCGCAAAAGGTAAACTTGGCAACCATTCCAACAAGGTTAGCAAACGGATGCGATTCTGTTCTTGTCGCGCGCTCTTGGCCACGCCAAACCATAGCTCAGCTTCAACCGGCGCACAGACTTGTAACGCGGATCGGCCGACATGACGCACATGGTGTAGTATCTGAGGATGCTCTTTCAGCAATGCAATGACCGCATTGGTGTCCAGCAAATAAGTCATTAGTCCAATGCCTCGCGCTGCACATCAACACCCAAATCTTCATCATTAATGTCATCGGGGAAATCTTTGCTCAAGCCACCCGCTATGGCAGCAAGAAAGGCTTCGGTATCGTTCTGCTGTTTTGTGTCGGCCGGTACCGGCGCGTAACGTTGTTCCAGAAATTCGATGAAATCCAAGGCTTCACGGGCAGCGGTTTCTGGGAGGTTGAGGCTGTGTTGATAAATAGTTTCGGCCAGGTTCATGGATTATTCCTCAGTAAATCAATGTTGTCATCCTAGCATAACTTTTTTTACGCTGGTTTTCCAAGTAACGTAGTTCGAGCATGCTGTTTATGCCCGACAGGAACTGGGGGCGGAAGATGATGACTGTTAACAGCAACGTGTCTAAACTATGTAACCGTTCCCAACACCTGTAGGCATTAATCAGCATTGAATATTTTGCGAACGAAGTTTCTTTAAGGTACAGGTTGTGTACCACTACTCTTGTTAAATTTAAGTCATGCTAAATCGCTCAGTTAAAAAAATTTACCCTATTAGTGACAATAGTAAAGACAGCGAAGGCCCGACTTTTGCCGATATTTTAGAAATACCGAATATCGTTTTATTGGGTGAACCAGGTGCAGGTAAGAGCTACCTATTCAATCACGCAAGTCAACACGAGAACGGCAACTACATAACCGCTAGAAACTTTACGATTTATGCCGACGAACCCTATACCAATAAACCTGTGTATATCGATGCACTTGATGAAAAACGATCACGCGTCGAGACTGGTTCAATCGATGGAATAATCCTACATATCAAGCTAATCAAGCCATCAAAAGTCCGATTATCTTGTCGTGTGGCGGATTGGTTGGGCGAGACAGACCTCGAATCATTTAAACCCTATTTTGAAGCTAACTGCGGCTATTGCGTAGTAGTGCTTGAAGCACTGACTGAAGCAGAAATAGACCAGATACTGAGCGGGAAAAGTATTGATAATCCGAGTGAGTTTAGGGAACAAGCCTATAACAAGGGCGTGGGTTCACTGCTGACCAACCCACAAACATTGATAATGCTGGTCGATTCGGTAAAAAACGGGCAATGGCCGAAGACCAAAAAAGAATTATACGAAAACGCTACTGAGTTGCTTTTAACCGAACACAACGACAAGCATAAACGTAAGCCGTTGGCAGGTTTTACACCAAGTCAGCTAAAAGATGCCGCGGGCGCGGCTTGTGCTGTCTTGCTGATTGCGGATGTTGAAGGAATTTCTTTATTAAAAGGCAGGCATTCTTACGCAGAAATCCCTTATCCAGACTCAGAGGCGGTATTGGCTGCATTGACTAAACAAGCTTTTGTCACAATAGATCAAGAACAAGTTAATTATTCACACCGCACTATCGCCGAATATCTGGCAGCCTGTTGGCTGGTCAGTTCCATTCGTAAAGGACTACCTGTTTCCCGTGTATGCAGCTTGTTGTGCTTTGAAAATTATCCTGCATTGGAATTGCGAGGCTTATATGCGTGGTTAGTGCAATTGCTACCCGACGGATATGCCGACGCTTTAATGGCAAGCGATCCTTATGGTGTTTTGGTGCTCGGTGATGTCAGTTGTCTTTCGCTGTCCAGCCGTAAAGCGTTACTTAATGCTCTGGTGAAACTTGCAGAAAAAGATCCTTGGTTTCGCGCTCAGGATTGGACAAGCGAACCGCTGGGCGCGTTATCGACGCCAGAAATGGCGGACGAGTTTAAAGCAATATTATCAAGACAACCGCAGCAATTTCATTTGCGTTCTGTTGTTTTAAATGCCATCAGCTACGGTGAGCAGCAACCGGAACTTAAAGACGATTTGCTGCAAATTTTTTGTGATGATGCTGCTGGTTATGCCGAAAGGCACGATGCGTTTGAAGGTTTAATCAATGCTATTCCAGATGGGAAGCACCTCGCCGTTAAAGCGGCTAAAGATCAATTTCAAATAAGCAGTGATAATCTTCGTTTAAGAGAAGCGATGATGAAACGCGTTTACATAGACCATTATAAAGTTGAGGATGTAGTTCAACTTGTTATTGACTATGTCAACCACCGAGACCCTAAAAATCACTCAATAGGTGGGTTGTGGACTCTGGTGCATACTGTGCCGCTTAATTCATTGCCTGAACTTCTTGATCGACTTACGCAAATTGAGCTAGCTGAGGGTAAAGAAAATAGAAATGTCTGGAATTTCGTTTATGATCTTTTAAAGCGGACCTTGTCCAGTACCGATAATATTGAGATTAACAGGCTTTGGTTATGGGTCTCAAAGCTAAAGTTCAGCCCCCGCTATGGTAGTCAGCGCAACGATTTTATCAAAGACTGGCTTGGTGAAAATCAACAGCTCGTAATGGCGCTGTTTAATATAGCTCTGCGTGAACAGAATGATCTAACCAGTATTTGGAGATTTTGGAATAATTTTCAGCAATTGGTTAAATTTGAATTTGATATCGACCAAATCATTAATTCTGCATTCTCTTTAATTGTTGAAAAAGATTATTGCAATGCAAAAGAGCAGTTTATTTTTGAGCTGGCTTTGAGTTTAACCGTTACGAGAACTACAAATCTCGAATGTTTTAATTTGCTATTTAACTATGGCAGCGTCCATCCTGAATTAGCCGATGTATTGGCGCGTTCGTGCCAATCAGAAGTTCAGGATTGGCGTTGGAAAGATATAAATCGAAATGTTAAGTACAAGAAGAAACAGCAAAATAGCCAACAAAAAAATCGTAGTGATTTTGAAAAACAAAGGGACTTAATTCGCACAGGGCAGCATCTTGGTTGGCTGGAATGGTTAGCCAATCTTTATTTTGCAAGGTTTACAGATGATGATCGCACTCTGGAACCCGAAAAACGCTTAGAACAGCAATTAGGCGAACAAAATGTAGGCGTTGCTTTGGAGGGGCTGCAAGCTGCTCTTAACCGAAATGATTTGCCTACGCCATCGGAAATAGCAAACTTATATAGCCAAAATAAATACCAGCGTTGGTGGTTTTCTATTTTAGCCGGAATGTCCGAATGTTGGGGCAAGCAGGATGACCTCGCGGTTTATTCGGAACAGGCACTAAAAGCAGCTTTAGCACTAAATCTTCTATTGCCGAGTTTTTATCGAACAGAAGGTAATCATAGCCAACAAATTGAACCTGAATGGCGACAAGCTCTTTTTCAACACAAACCGGAACTGGTGCAAGCGGTTTATCTGGAAGTCATAGAAACTCTACTAAAAACGAAAAGAGAGTATGTTCAAGGCATCCGAGAGCTTTGTCAGCATCCGCAGCTCACTCATAACAGAGCGGCCATCGTTTTACGGCTATTAACCGATTATCCAAACGTTCCATCACAAGAGCTGGAAACTTTGCTGTTAACAGCCATCACGCTTCCTAAAATTAAGAAGGAATTGCTATCACTTACCCAATCTATATTAAAACCGCGTACCAGAGTGCGGTTGAAACAAAAAATGTTGTGGTTAAGCATTGGTTTCTTAATCGATTTCGATCCGTTTAAGGATGCTGTCAGTCATTGTGCTGCCAAGCGCGAGAGTTTTATTTGGACATTAATATCGATTATTGGACATGCCCGTTCTGATGATGACCAAAATCAACCTTATAAACTTTCAGTTGCACAATTAGATTTTGTGATTCGTTTGGTCGGTAACCAGTGTCCAGATACTGAGCGTCCAACTGGAGGCAGTTGGGGCGCGGAAAATTCTTGGAATGCCGCAGAGTTTGTAAAAAATCGAGTAACCCACCTATCTACACAAATTGATGATGAGTCAATCAGGGCTTTAAATGATTTAATCGGTGAGCCACAACTGGCTAGTTATCGTGATTATTTAAAACATGCGGTCGCCAATCAATCGGCCTTGCGTAGAAAGCAGCTATTTGTGCAACCCAATTGGCAACAAGCCGTTGAAGCTTTATCGAATGGCAAACCGGCGCATATTGCCGACCTTCATGCCTTGACTATTGAGCATTTAAAAGATGTGGTGAATAGAATTCGCACCGAAAACACTGATATTTTTAAGATCTTTTGGAACGAAGCCGATTCTTACGATAAATTTAAGCCGAAAAATGAAAACAGCTGTCGAAACAGACTGATTGATTTGTTAAGACCAAGATTTTCGCCTTTAGAAATCAATGTGGAACCGGAAGGCCACATGGTGATCGATAAACGCGCCGATATAGTGTTGTTGAACTCAGCCAAGCAAAAACTACCGATTGAAGTGAAGCGGGATTATCATTCAGATTTGTGGACAGCCTGTGAAAATCAATTGGACAGATTATATACCCGTGATCCGCAAGCCGAGGGTTATGGAATTTATCTGGTATTTTGGTTTGGCGACAAGCGTCCGCGATCTATGCCCAAACCGCCCCATTCATTACCAAAGCCCAATACCGCACAAGGATTAGAAAATGCTTTACGATCACTTATAAAAGCTGATGATCAAAATAGGCTGGCAGTTGTTGTGATTGATGTTACTCGTCCTGAAGATTAATATCTATAGGTCGGACATGGTGTTTATCTCTGATATTCCTCTGTTTAAGAGTGCGACGGTTTTCTGATTTGCCCGCCGTCGTTCTATCACTCCGTCCCGTTTGGGCGGTATTGAATAAGTTTCTGCGACGACAAAAGGACAACGCATGAAAACAAACGCCGATAATACTCGCATCGAAACCGACTCCTTCGGCCCGATCCAAGTGCCCGCCGACAAATACTGGGGCGCGCAAACCCAGCGCTCGTTGCTTAATTTTAAAATCGGCAATGAGCGGATGCCGAGGCCGTTGATCCGCGCACTGGGCATAGTCAAACATTGCGCCGCACTATCGAATATCGCGCTGGACAACATCAATGAAAAAATCGGCAACGCCATAGCGGCTGCTGCTCAGGAGGTTATCGATGGCAACAGGGACGACAACTTTCCTCTGGTTGTCTGGCAGACCGGCTCCGGCACCCAGTCCAACATGAACGCCAATGAGGTGATTGCCAATCTGGCTATCGAGCGCCTTGGCGGGGTTGTGGGAACTAAAACGCCGGTTCATCCGAACGATCACTGCAACCGCAGCCAGTCTTCGAACGATGCTTTCCCGACGGCCATGCATATCGCCACCGTCGAGCAGTTGCACCATTTGTTGATTCCTTCGCTACAACATTTGCACGGCGCGCTGTCCGACAAATCCGAGGCATGGAGTGAAATAATCAAGATCGGGCGAACGCATTTGCAGGATGCGACGCCGCTGACTTTGGGGCAGGAGTTTTCCGGCTATGCAGCCCAAGTGCAACTGGGTATCGAGCGGATTAACGACAGTCTCAAGCGGCTGTATCCTCTGGCGCAAGGCGGCACAGCAGTGGGCACCGGCCTGAACTCGAAATCGGGTTTCGGCGACCGGTTTGCCGAAGAGGTCGCGAAGTTTACCCAGCTTCCTTTCGTCTCTGCGGCCAATAAATTCGAGGCATTGGCCGCGCACGATGCGATGGTGGAAATCTCCGGGGTGTTAAACACCATCGCGGTCGGCCTCAATAAAATAGCCAACGATATTCGCTTGCTGAGTTCGGGGCCGCGCTCCGGCATCGGCGAACTGTCGCTGCCTGAAAACGAACCCGGTTCTTCGATCATGCCGGGCAAGGTCAATCCGACCCAATGCGAAGCGATGACGATGGTTTGCGCGCAGGTTATGGGCAATCACACCACTGTCACTTTTGCCGGGGCGCAAGGGCATTTGGAACTCAATGTGTTCAAGCCGGTGATCATTTTTAACGTGCTCCAGTCGATTCGGCTGATCGGGGATGCGGCGGTCAGTTTTACCGATCATTGCGTGGTCGGCATTGAGCCGAATATCGACCGTATTGCCGAGCTGATGGAGCGTTCGTTGATGCTGGTGACCGCGTTGGCGCCGCGTATCGGTTACGACAACGCGGCCAAGATTGCGAAACTGGCGTTTAAAAATCGCAGCACACTACGCGAAGAGGCGGTTTCCGGCGGCTTTGTGACTGAACAGGAATTCGACAGGCTTGTTCGTCCTGAGGATATGATTTTCCCTAAATAGAGCAAGAATAGAGCGACTATGCTGATAGCATTTCTTGAGTAGTAAGATGCTTCAACCAACTGTAGAGACGCGATTTATCGCGTCTCTACAGGTCGAATGTTTTGTCTCTGGCGAAGCATCCTGCTAATCAGGTAAGTAGGTGTTTATAAGTTTCTTAACATGAGCGGCATGTGTGGGAGCGGCTTTAGCCGCGACAATCGCGGCTAAAGCCGCTCCCACACATGCCGGAAAACTCTTGCCCAACTACTTAGCATTTTGTTTTGAGTTCATTCAAAAAGACAATCGCTCAAATCGGGCGTTTTAAGCTGTTTGGACATCTTGCCGTCATGGATGGATTGGAAGGCTTTGTTGAAATCGGCGTTGATAAAACTATTCGCTAAATGAGTGCACAAGCAATAAACGGCTGAATAATCATCGGCGCTGCCGGAGGTGCAATTATTGATTCGGTCGGACAGGATGCGGATGATGGAGAGTATAAAGCCATCGTGCCGCCACGTTACCGGATGGTCCACCACATCGCTTCCCCGCATCGCAATAGCGGTCAATGCACTGTAGGCAAGGTTAACCAGTCCGGCCAATATGGCAACCATGTCGCCCGCTTTAATCGCTTTTAATGCCGCGCTGCCCTCATCCATCAGTAACGCTTGACGCATAACAATATCCATGTCGGATAAGTGCTCATTTGCGCCATGTGCCGCTTGCGGCAATGAAAATGTGTCGTTGAATTCTCTAACTAACTTTAAGTGCTTATTCATGGTTTTTATCCTCGTCGACTTATGTCGAATTAATGTAATAACCAGACCCAACTAAAAGTTTTTTAACGCGATTTATTCAAGCGCTATTTTTCCCTCAATGCAATGGCTGACGCCGAGAGCGGGAGCCTCCAGGGTCATTTTTATGTCTATGGTTTCGGAGCCGTTCAGCTTGGCGGCTTCAACGGCTTTGAGCACGGCATGCTCGATCTCGCGTTGCGATGTGATGCCGACATGTTTGAGATATTTTCTGATTTCTAAATTTAATGTGTCTTCATTCATTTTGACCTCCTAAAGGCAAAGTAGATTCCATCGGTACGAGCAATGGAATTTGTTTTGTAATGAAAGTATCATTTTGTAATTATAAAAACCGCTTATGAACTGTACCATGTCCTGATGTTACGCACACTGCCAAAAATAATTATTTTGTCGGCTACGAAAATGCCGGTCAAAAAATATCAAAAACCCGCGGAAACAGCGTATTAACCGATGTTAGGCGCTGTCCGTTACAGATGGAAGGTGTGGGAAGCCCTTAAGAGTCCGTTTTGGAATTGGCTATTCCGTGTAGCGTTGCCAGCGCGCTTTCGTACTCGAACACCTCGATTTGGCGGGCAAAGTCGGCATAGCGGCTACCCAGCTTAACTCGCAGCAGATCAGCGGATTCACGGGCTAAGCCGTTGGCGCGAGCGTTGTTTTCGATAAGCAGGTTTTCTAATTCCGAGAGTATATGTTTTAAGCATTCGGGATCAATATTGCAGGCAGTGTTTTCGATAAGAGCAGCGTCTTCCGGCAAACTCAGGATGTACTGAATCAATTGAGCCAATTCGCGATCGCACAGCCTGGCTAATTCTGCGCATTCGGCTGACCTGGAATTCCGGCGCAATGCCTTATCCAGCAGGGTTGCCAGATCGGAAACGCGGCGAGCGCCCAGAGTGGCGGCGGCGCCTTTCAGACCATGAGTCAGGTGTTGCGCCTCTTGGATGTTCCCTGTACTCAGCAATTCTTGTACACGAATCATGTCTCTACTATGGAAGTTGGCAAACATTTGCAAAAGCTGCTGATATTTCATAGTGTCGCCCCTGACGACAGCCAGGCCTTGTGCGGCTTCCAGTCCCGGAACGGTTGCCAGCCGGTCTGGAATGTAGGCGACCGGGAGAGAGATCGGCATTAAGTCCTCCGTGAGTTCTGCTGGGCGATAGTTTAGGTCAGGCGGCGACAACCAACGCAGCAGCGTAGCGTAGAGAACCTGCGGAATCACGGGTTTGGCAACAAAGTCGTTCATGCCGGCATTGAGGCAGATCCGCCTATCTTCGTCAAAGGCGTTGGCGGTCATCGCCAAGATCGGCAAGGAAGCGTAGCCGGGCTGGGCGCGAATCGCTTTGGTTGCGGCCAAGCCGTCCATATCGGGCATCTGCATATCCATCAGCACCAGATCGTAGCTATTCGTACCGAGCTTATCCAAGGCGACCCGACCGTTTTCCGCCGTGTCCACCGACAGACCGACCCCGTGCAGCAATTCCAGCGCCACCTCCCGGTTGATGGGGTTATCCTCTGCCAGCAGCAGGCGGGCGCCGGCATGATTTAGACGCAACATGCTCTCAGCATCCGCCGATGTTATCCGCGCTTCGGTGGGTATCACGCCGTGGCCCCGCTGGAGCCGGACGGTAAACCAGAAGGTGCTGCCTTGGCCCAGCGCGCTTTCCACGCCGACCTCCCCGCCCATGATGTTCGCCAGGCGTCGGGTAATGGCCAGCCCCAGGCCGGTGCCGCCGTACTGGCGGGTAGTCGAAATATCGGCTTGGGCGAACACTTCGAACAGCGTCGGCAAATTCTTCGCCGCGATACCGATACCGGTGTCCTGAACCTCGAATCGCACCAGCAACCCTTGGTCGGTTTCTTCCAATAATCTGGCGCGTAACCGGATGACGCCCTGTTCGGTGAACTTGACGGCGTTGCCTGCATAGTTGAGCATGGCCTGACGTAGCCGGGTAGGGTCGCCGCGCAACCATTGGGGTACGTCGTCATTATCTATTTCGATGGTTAGTCCTTTAGCTCGGGACTGATCGGTAATCAATGAGCTGATGTGATCCAGCACCGCCGCCAGGGAGAAATCGGTTTGTTCCAATTCCAGGCGGCCTGACTCAATTTTCGACAGATCCAGAATGTCGTTAATGATGGACAGCAGATGCAGGGCGGCGGCATCGATCTTGTCCAGCCGCACGCTTTGTTCAGGCGTAGGCGTGTTTTGACGTAAGAGATAGGTTAATCCGATGATGGCATTCATGGGGGTGCGAATTTCGTGGCTCATATTGGCCAGGAAAGCGCTCTTGGACTGATTGGCTGCATCCGCCAAAGTCCGGGCCGACTCCAGTTCCGCCGTTCGACTGGCTACCAGCTCTTCCAAGTGATGGCGGTGCTGATCCAGCTCCTCGCCCTGACGCCTCTTTTCGGTAATGTCTTCCTGCACCGCCACGTAATGGGTAATGCCCCCATTCGGCTGACGGATGGGCGTAATGATGGCGAAATCCACATATTCGCTGCCGTCCTTGCGTTTATTGATGAATTCACCCTTCCAGGTTTGCCCGTTGGATATGGCATCCCAGAGCGCCGTATAGGATTCTTTCGGCGTTTTGCCGGAGTTCAGGAGTCGCGGACTTTGTCCCATTACTTCTTCGTGGCGGTAGCCGCTGTTCTTCGCGAAAGCCTCGTTAACGTATTCGATATTGCCGTCGAGATCGGTGATGATGATGCTCTCCGGGCTTTGCTCCACGGCCTGGGCGAGCTTGCGCAGTTGCTCTTCGGCCTGCTTGCGCTCGGTAATGTCCCGATTCGCGCCGTGCTGGCCCAAGTATTCGCCGTTCTCATCGCGGATGGGTTTGCAATGGTGGCCGATCCAACGTACGCCCCCGTCCTTGTGCATGATGCGCACTTCAAGTTCGCCTCTATCGGTATTCGTGCTGTCCTTAAGATGTTGCCGGTACGCCATGCGGTCGTCAAGGTGGATAATGTTGACCATTAACTCGGGGTCGGCCAGGAATTCCTCAGGCGCATGACCGGAAATTTGTTCGCAAGCCGGAGAGATGTATTTATAACGTCCGTCGATGTCAATCCAGAAAATGCAATCGGCAGCATTGTCGGCCAGCAGTCGGTATTTGGCCTCCGAGTCCCGCAATGCGGCATGAGCCGCCTCAGCCCGGGTCCGGGCGGCGAGGGCATCCTCCATCAGGTTCAGCGCAGCCAACCTGGCTTGGCGCTGCTCTTCGAGGATGGCTGTCTGGCTTTCGCGCAACGCCGTTTCGGCGGACTGACGGGCGCGACGTTCGTCGGCCTCATTCAAGGCGCGCAAGATGGCCGGCAATAGGCGAATTAGGCTGCCCTTAAGGACAAAATCACTCATGCCCAGATGCAGCAATTCCACAGCGGTTTCCTCGCCGACGCTGCCGGACACCAGGATGATCGGCAGGTTGGGACGATATGTGCGGATCCGTTGCAGGGTCGCGATAAAGTCCATGCCCGGCACGTTGTAATCCGAGAGCACCACATCCCATTCGTTCTGCAACGCGGCATCCAGCTCTGCATCGCTACCGACGCGGAAACACTCGGCATCCAGGCTATGTTGGCGTAAATGCCTCTCCAGCAGCAGGAAGTCGGCAGGGACATCTTCGATGACGAGCAGTTTCAATGGGCTGTTCATGGCTGTTTCATCGCTGCGGGGGAGATTCGTTGGTCGCTAGCCAGTACACGCCCAGGCGCGCCACAGTCTCGGCGAATTCGGCAAAATCCACAGGCTTGCGCACGAAGCTGTTGGCGCCGACTTCATAGCTCTTCAGGCGATCACGATCCTCATCCGACGAGGTGAGAATGACGACCGGCAGTAGCGCAGTGCGGGTGTCGGCGCGCAGTCGTTCCAGCACTTCCAGGCCGGACAGGCGCGGCAGGCCGATGTCAAGCAGTACTACGGTGGGCAGGTCGGGGCCTTCCCGGCCTTCGAATTCGCCCTGCCGGAACAGGTAATCCAGCGCTTGTTGACCGTCGCGCACTACGTCTATCTGGTTGATCAGGTTGGCGCGGCGTAAGGCGCGCAAGGTCAGTATTTCGTCCTGTAGGTTGTCTTCTACCAGCAAGATGGTTTTGCTATTGATCACATTAAACCTCCTTTTCGCCGCGTGTTGAATCCGCGGGCATATTTGATAAAGAAAAACAGAATACCGCGCCTTTGCCCGGTTCCCCTCGTGCCTCGATGTTTCCGTTGTGGCGGTGTACGATACGCTGCACGGTGGCCAAGCCGATGCCGATGCCGGGAAATTCCTCCTGGCGGTGCAGACGTTGGAACGGCTGGAACAGCCGGTTGGCGTGGGCCATATCGAAACCGGCACCGTTGTCGGCGACGCAGTAGTGGCGAATGCCGTCCCGTTCTTCGGCGTACACGCGAATAACCGGCGCTGCCGCGTGTGCGCTGTATTTCCAGGCATTGTCCAGCAGGTTGCGCATGACGGCTTCAAGCATGCGCGCATCGCCATAGGCCTGAAGCCCGGCCTCTACCTGTATCGCCACTTGCCGTTCAGGTGAGCTTTGCATCAGTTCGGCCAGCAGACGCTCGGACAGGACGGAGAGGTCTACGTCATCGTGCCGCAACTCGCCCCGCGTGCTGCGCGAAAGCGTCAGCAGGCCGTCGATCAATTCGCTCATCTTGCGGCTGGCGAGGTCGATCTGATCCAGGTAAACCTTGGCTTCGCCCAGTAACTGGCTGCCGTAATCCTCAACCAGCGCCTGACTGAATCCGCTCATGGCGCGTAGCGGCGCGCGCAGATCGTGGGAGACGGCGTAGGCGAAGCTGTCGAGCTCGCGGTTGGCAGTGGTGAGTTCAGCCGTGCGCTCGTCGACGCGTCGCTCCAGATCGGCGTTAAGGCGGCGGATTTCTTCCTGGGTCCGTTTGCGGTCGGTGATGTCGCGCAAGATCACCGTGAACAGTTCGCCACCGGCAGTGGGGGTATGGGAGATGGATGCCTCAATGGGAAACTCCTCGCCGTTTGCGCGCAGGCCGCTGATTTCGCCTATGCCCATAGGGCGAGCGGTTATGCCGGTCTGTGCGAAATTCCGGACATGGCTTTCATGCTGAGAGCGGAAACGTTCGGGGATGAGGCGGGTCAAGGGCTGGCCCATAATCTCTGCTGCACTCAGGCCGAACACTTGCCCTGCGGCCGGGTTAAACAGGCATATCTGTTGCCGCTCGTTCACGGAGATAATCGCATCCGTCGCCGAGTTGATAATGCCTGCTAAGCGATCCTCGCTTTCGCGTAGTGCTTGCTCGGTCCGTTTGCGCTCGGTAATGTCTTGTACGGTGCCGTACAGGCCGATGATGTTGCCTCCGTCATCGCGGGTTGCTTTGCCTCGGGCGATGATCCACCGATGGAAACCGTCGGGACGGACCACCTCAGCATCGCATTCGTATGACCCTCCTTCCGCCAGGCTCTTGTCCACGGCGGCGGCGAGGCCGACCCAGCTTTCGGGCGTGAAGTAAGTCTGGATTTCCGGGTAAACGGCTGGGGGCAAAGCAGGATCACGGCCATAGATACGAAAGATTTCCTCCGACCAGGTATGGCGGTCGGCTTTCAGGTCCCATATCCAGTTGCCGATCCCGGCCAAGTGTTGCGCCTCCTCAAGTGTGGCGGCGAACTGTTCCGCATCCTGCCGGGCGTTGGCCATGCCTTGGTAAAGATCAATGTTGGCAAGTCCTACCGACATGGCATCGGCCAACGCTTGTTGCAACTCAAGTTCCTCTATGCCGACCACGTGCCGGTCGGCCCAGTAGCAGCCAATTGCGCCCGCCGGGTTTTCTCTGCCGATGGGTGCCATGGACAGACTCTTGACGAAAGTGGGGCGATAGGCGGCATAGAGAATACGCGGATCGACAGTGATGTCTTCGATGGCAGTCGCTTCCGCGTGGAGCATGGTCCAGCCGGAAACACAGGACTCAAGCGGAAAGCGTTGCCCTTTCCACAATGGGCCAATGGCATCCTCGTCGATATAGTGGCACTGGCTATTGTCGCGCAATATCAGGGTAGCCCCGTCTGCGCCGGTCAGTTCACGCACGGCGCGGAGGATGATGGCCGTGAGATTCGGCAGGTCGCGCACCGCGGCAACTTTCTCGACGGTTTCAGCCAGTCGGCGCAGCAGTTGCGCACTTCGGCTCAATTCTTCCAACGTGCGCCGTCGCGATAACGCCAGGCCGCCCACGCGCGCCAGCAGTTCCTCGACCGAGAAGGGCTTGTTGAGGTAGTCCTGCCTTCCTTCCTTGAGCAGGCGCAGACGATCCTGGGTTTCGCTAAACAGGTAGCCCATGACCAGAAACAGGCCTACCGAATAGAAGTTGGACGGGGTATTCATCGTCCAACTCAATTGGGGCGGGATAAAGAAGAACCAGACGATGGCGATGCTGAGAGCGGTGCTGATCAGTCCGGCCCCGAGGCCGCCCAGACGTGCGCTGAAAAACACGCTGGGGAAGAATAGAAACCAGACGAAAGGGGCGATCCAGGGCCACAGTACCCATTGCAGCGCCAGCGCCAGGAAGGGCAGTAATATAGCCGGCACCAAACGTATGTTCATGATGCCGCAGTTCCTTTCGGTGGTATCGGAAGGGCATCGAGAAAGGCCAGTGGGTAGGGCGGTTCTTGTCCGAGTTGGCGAGAGAGTTCGTTGACCTGCTGTTTCAACGCAATCATGTCCAACTCGCGGCCCACCGTGGCGCGGTTGAAACGTTCCAGTTCCGCATTGCGCTGAGCCAGTTCCCGGGTCTGTCGGCGCAGTGCCTCTTCGACGGCTTTGCGCGCACTGATGTCTGCGATGGTGCCGATCATCCTGA
>Ga0208632_100489_pt1 | contig 14812 bp, 12 predicted proteins | sample LakWasMet49_LOW8_2_FD_183885 | JGI IMG/M metagenome (GOLD analysis project Ga0208632, IMG submission 183885) | Freshwater sediment methanotrophic microbial communities from Lake Washington under simulated oxygen tension - Sediment Metagenome... | ecosystem: Environmental > Aquatic > Freshwater >...
CAGAGCTACAGCTGATGGTTTATACAAGCCTTATGTTCAAATGAAAATTTCGAATAAAGCGACCACCACAACTACCAAAAAAACAACCACCAAAAAGAAAAAAAAATAAGAGGCAATGCAAATCCGAAAAGGCGAAAAGAAAGACATGAATGCAGTTCTTGACTTAATTCAGGAATTAGCCACTTTCGAAAATGAACCCGATGCAGTTGTAGTTACCGTTGCCGATTTGGAGCGGGATGGTTTTGGAGAAAACCCTATGTTTCATACATTTATCGCAGAGGTTGACGAAGAAATTGTTGGTATGGCTTTATATTATTATCGCTATTCGACCTGGAAAGGCAGAACCATTCACCTTGAGGATTTAATTGTCGAAGAAAAAATGCGCGGTTCCGGTTTGGGCTTTGCCTTATATTCCGAGATTATGGCTCAAGCGAAAAAAGATAACGTTCGAAGAGTAGAGTGGAATGTCCTCGATTGGAACACACCTGCCATCGATTTTTACATCAAATCGGGTGCGAAAGTATTAGAGGATTGGCGCGTAGCGCAAATGGATGAAAACGGAATAAATGAATTTTTAAGCAAACTATAACTAATGAGAATTTTTAAATTTGGTGGCGCTTCTGTGAAAGACGCCGAAGGTATCAAAAACGTGTACAGTGTATTGGAAAAAGTGGGTCATGAGGACACACTGCTAGTGATTTCCGCTATGGGAAAAACTACGAATGCTTTAGAATTGGTGATCAAGAATTATTTCGAAAAATCCAATGAATTGCATTCTTCTTTACAAGACGTTAAGAAGTACCATAACCAAATTTTATTAGACTTATTCGATGACGAAGAGCACGATGTTTTCTATGCAGTAAACAGTCATTTTGCCGATTTAGAATATTTTTTACGAAGCAATAAATCCCCAAATTACAACTTTGTTTATGACCAAATTGTGAGTTTTGGAGAAATCGTTTCTACCACAATCGTGAGCCATTATTTCAATCATGCCGGTTTAAAAAACAACTGGGTTGACGTTCGCAGTTTTATCAAAACAGACAATACTTATCGTGACGCTAATGTGGATTGGGGAAAAACACAACAATTCATTTCCAAAGGAATCAAGAAAAAAGCACTCAATATTACGCAGGGATTTTTAGGTTCCGATGAAAATAATTTCACCACGACTTTGGGACGCGAAGGTTCGGATTACACCGCCGCTATTTTTGCGTATTGCTTAAATGCCGAAAGCGTAACCATTTGGAAAGACGTTCCCGGTGTGATGAATGCTGATCCGCGTTATTTTGAAAATGCCATTCTGTTAAACCAAATTTCCTATCGCGAAGCCATAGAATTAGCGTTTTACGGAGCCACAGTAATCCACCCGAAAACCTTACAACCACTCCAGAAAAAAGAAATTCCGTTGCATGTAAAATCGTTTATTAATCCGCTATTGGCGGGTACCAGCGTTTCCAAAGGGAAAGATTTAGAACCACAGGTACCTTGTTATATCGTCAAAAGAGACCAGTTGCTGATTTCGTTGTCTTCTATTGATTTCTCTTTTATCATGGAAGAAAATATCAGTGAGATTTTCTCATTATTGCACCAATTCAAAATCAAAGTGAGTCTGATTCAAAATTCTGCCATCAGTTTTTCGGTTTGTGTAGAAGATAAGTTTGGCAATTTCAATGAGCTGAAAGCTATTTTGTCAAAAAAATTCAAAGTGTCTTATAACGAAAATGTGTCGTTGTACACCATTCGCCATTTCACTAAAGAAGCAGCCGAAATGGTAGAAAAAGACAAAACTGTATTGCTGAAACAAATCTCCAGAGAGACGATGCAGATTGTAACGAAGGAGTAATCCATCGCCTTTATTTATACACAAAACAGCTTTTTTGCGTTTATACTATGTATGCTGAAAAAATGGCTTTTATGGTTGGTGTTCCTAGGTTTTTCCTCGCTTTCGGCTCAGGAAATCAAATCGCTGTACCAAACTAAAAAAGTTGCCGTTTCCACCGATACCATTTTCCTCGAAAAAGTCAGCATCAGTCCCAGTTTTTTCAAACTGCAAAAGACAGATGGAACCACCATTGATACCACTTTCTATAAAATCGATTTCAAAAAAGGAAAACTGATTTTTAAAAATGGCTTTACATCGCAGGATAGCATTACGGTTCGCTATTTCAATTATCCGGAGCATTTAACGAAAACCTACAGCATTTACGACCAAGATAAAGTTGTTCCCAATGAAGCGGGCAATCTCTATAAAGTCAATCGTTCCGTGAAAAAGTTTGTGCCGTTTGACGGTTTGAATACTTCAGGAAGCATTACTCGTGGCGTTACTATTGGTAATAACCAAAATGCTTCGGTAACGTCAAATTTAGATTTGCAAATCACCGGAAAAATTTCCGATAAGGTCTCGCTCCGCGCTTCAATTCAGGATTCCAACATTCCGTTGCAGGAAGGTGGTTATTCGCAGAAATTGGATGAATTTGACCAAATTTTCATCGAATTGTTTACCGATAAATGGAACATCCGCGCCGGCGATTTATTCCTCGAAAACCGACAATCGCGTTTTCTGAATTTCAATAAAAAAGTGCAGGGTCTTTCGACTCATTTTACCTTTGGCGGCGAAGAAAACAAAACCGATATTTTTGCCGCAGGCGCTTTGGTGCGTGGGCAATATGCCAAGAGCTCGTTCACCGGGCAGGAAGGCAATCAGGGACCTTATAAACTTAAAGGCAATAACGGTGAATTGTATGTGTTGGTTATTTCGGGTTCGGAAAAAGTCTATGTCAACGGAATCCTGCGCCAGCGTGGAGAAAACAACGATTATGTCATTGATTATAATGCCGGAGAAATCACGTTTACTTCGCTTTTTCCCATCACTTCCGAAATGCGAATTGTTATTGAATACCAATATTCCGATAGAAGCTATACGCGTTTTGTGACCTATGCCGGTGCCAATCATGAAGCCAAAACCTGGAGTTTGGGTGGGTATTTGTATTCTGAAAATGATGTCAAAAATCAACCTTTGCAACAAAATTTGTCACCCGAACAAGTCGCTATTCTGGCCAATGCCGGCGATAATGTCAACCTAATGAATGCGCCGTCAGCGTATTTAGATTCGTATTCCGAAAACAAAGTGTTGTACAAAAAAACAACTATCAGCAGTGTTGAGGTTTTTGAGTATTCCAACAATCCTGCTGATGAATTATACAACGTGAAATTCACTTTTGTCGGACTTAATCAAGGAAGTTATATTTTGACCAATTCCAATTCAAACGGCAAAATTTATAAGTATGTGGGTTTGACGAGCACCGAACCGAATCGGAATTACGAACCGATTACCCGCTTGGTGGCACCAACCAAAATTCAGATAGCAACAGTTTTGGGCAAATACAATCCGAGCAAAAAAACGGCAATTGATTTTGAAGCCGGAGTGAGCAATAATGACCTGAATTTGTTTTCTGCCCTTGATGATAACGATAACAAAGGTGTAGCCGGGAAGCTGAATTTCAAGCAAAGACTGTTTAGCAAAAAATGGCAAATAGATGCTTTTGGGAATTACCAATACGTGCAGCAAAATTTCAAGACGATTGAGCGTTTGTTCAATATCGAATTCAATCGCGACTGGAATTTAACCACCTTTGAAGGCAATCAGAGTTTGTTGATTAACGGTTTGGATTTTATTTTACCCGAAAAAGGAAAACTAACCTACCAATTTGAAAAGCTGGATTTCTCCAAAAGTTTTTCCGGAAATCGTCATATGGTCAATGGGTTGTTCAAGCTCAACAATTGGAATGTTCAGGAAGCCGGAAGTTATTTAAAAAGCGATGGCGATTATGCCACTTCTACGTTTATCCGAAATCAATCACAAGCACGCTATAATTTCAAAAAGAATTGGGTCGGGGGGAGTTTGCGCTTGGAGAACAATAAAGAAAAGTTGGTTGCGACTAATCAATTATCAATGTTAAGCCAACGTTTTACCGAGTACGGAGCTTTTGTCGGGCGTGGCGACAGCACCAAAGTTTTTGTAGAATTGGGCTATCTGCAACGAGTGAACGACAGTTTGCAAAATGGGTTGTTGAAAAAAGTAAATACCTCGCAATCTTATTATTTAAAATCAAAATTGATACAAACCAGCAAAAGCGATTTGTCCTTGTTTGTTAATTACCGTAACTTGAAATATGTTGATAATACCATACCTAATGAGCCTTCGTTGAATTCCCGATTGTTGTACAACGACCAATATTTCAAACAATTGATGCAAGTAACTACGGCGTATGAAACCACTTCGGGAAGGATTGCACAACAGGAATATACATATTTAGAAGTCCAGCCAGGACAAGGAGTATATACTTGGAACGATTACAACAATAATGGAATTCAGGAATTACAGGAATTTGAAATCGCGCCGTTTCCTGATCAGGCAAAGTATGTGCGGGTGTTTTTGCCTAATCAGGTTTTTATCAAAACACATCAGAATAAATTCTCCCAATCGCTGACATTGAATCCGGCGCAATGGCAAAATGAAACGGGTTTCCGGAAATTAGTGTCTCATTTTTACAATCAGACTTCTTATTTAATTGAGCGCAAAATTCAACGCAACGGCGATAATTTTGACTTGAATCCGTTTTCTACTTCGAGTGAAGATTTGTTAGGATTGAACACCAGTTTTAGAAACAGTTTGTTCTATAATCGCGGAAAACAGAAGCATTCGGTAACCTATACTTTTACTCAAAATAAAGTGAAAAGCTTGCTTTCTATAGGTTCTCAGGAAAGTAAAAACAATTCGCATCAACTGCAATATGCTCACTTGGTTCAGAAAACATGGTTGTTTTCGTTAGCTTCTAAAACGGTTTTTACTTCGTTGTATTCTGAAAATTATTCAGGCAAAAACTTTGAAGTAAAGGCTTATGAAATCAACCCAAAGATTTCTTACTTATTCAACAAAAATGCAAGTTGGGACATTTTTTACGAATACCAAAACAAAAAAAATCAATTAGGAGATTCTGAAAAATTACTGCAAAACCGTTTCGGAACTTCTTTCTCCTATGCCAGCGAGAAGAAATTGACGATGAATGGAGAATTTTCGTTGTATCAAAATAAATTTACAGGTGATGCTCAATCTCCCGTGGCTTTTCAAATGTTGGAAGGATTACAGCCCGGAAAAAACATGACATGGCGCCTACTTGTCCAAAAAAACCTGACGGAGTTTTTAGACATCAATATTAATTACCAAGGCAGAAAAACTGAAACCAGTCAAACCATCCACACTGGAAATGTGCAATTGCGAGCCTATTTTTAATAGTTTTCAACAGTTTGGTATTTATTTTTTGCTTACTTTTAATCCACTTAATATTAAAATTAACGACCATGAAAAAACTATTTTTAATGTGTTTCCTTTTTGCTTTCATAGTAAATACTAATGCTCAGGAAACGAAAGCAGCAAAAACGAAAGCAAAAACTGAAAAAGCCGCAAAAGAGAAAAAAGAAAAAGCAACTAAAGAAGCAAAAGAAGAAAAGGCCAAAGCCAAAGAAACTAAAGAGAAAGCAGAGAAAAAAGCCAAGAAAGAAACAACAGCGGTTAAAGAAAAAGCGACTAAACTAAAGAAAGACGGTACACCAGACAAACGATTCAAAGAAGCAGATGATGCTAAAGGGCCATTAAAAAAAGATGGGACTCCTGATAAGCGTTTTAAAAACACAGCCAAAGAAAATAATGCCTCAGCAAGAGGGGAAGTAAAATCGGCTGAAGGAAAAGCCAAGGCAGATGCAAACAGAGCAGAAGCTAAAGCAAGGGACAAAGCGAGAAATGCCGGAAAGACAAAAGAAAGAACTTCGCTGGAGAAAGCACCTAGAACACCGGATAAAGTAACCGGAGAATATAAAGGTAAAAAAGTGTATACCGGGCCAAGAGGAGGAAGGTATTATATTAACTCTAATGGTAATAAAACCTATATTTCGGATGACAAATAAGAAATAAAACTACACTTTTCAAAGAGCGGTTTTTTCAATAGAAAACCGCTCTTTTTTTTATGCCCAAAAGTCCGGTTTCAGAAGATGTAAAATGTTAAATTTTCGCCATCAGTAAATTCCTAACTTCCTTTGTTTTAGGGCTTTTTTTGTTTTTTGTTTTTTATAAAATATTGAAAATCAATTAAATATAAAATTTCAAAAACCCCACTCAAATCGATTCATTTGTTAAAAACTAGACCCGATTGTGAATAAGTTTGACTTTCTTTTTCCGTTTGGTTTGCCAATCTTTGTAACATACAGATTTCACTAAAAATCGTCTTAAAATTCAAAATAAATTCAACATGGCTACTATCGAACCCATTTTAAAAGAAAACAAAGATCGCTTCGTGATTTTTCCTATCAAACACCAAGATATTTGGGAATGGTACAAAAAAATGGAAGCCAGTTTTTGGACAGCAGAAGAAATTGATTTGCACCAAGATTTGTCCGACTGGAATAACAAATTGAATGACGACGAAAAATACTTTATTAAACATATTTTGGCCTTCTTCGCTGCTTCTGATGGTATCGTGAATGAGAATTTAGCCGAAAACTTTGTAAACGAAGTACAATATCCGGAAGCCAAATTTTTCTACGGGTTTCAAATCATGATGGAAAACATCCACAGCGAAACGTATTCGTTGTTAATTGATACGTATGTAAAAGACGAAGCTGAAAAAGACCGACTTTTCCATGCCATCGATGTATTTCCGGCCGTTAAGAAAAAAGCTGACTGGGCCTTAAAGTGGATTTCCTCCGACTCTTTTGCCGAAAGATTAATCGCTTTCGCAGCTGTGGAAGGAATCTTTTTCTCAGGAGCCTTCTGCTCAATTTACTGGTTGAAAAAACGCGGATTAATGCCGGGCTTAACGTTCTCCAACGAGCTAATCTCCCGTGACGAAGGCGTTCACTGCGACTTCGCCGTGCACTTACACAACCACCACTTGATACACAAAGTGTCCAAAGCCCGTATCACAGAAATTATTACTGATGCCTTAAACATCGAAAGAGAGTTCATTACCGAGTCGCTTCCTGTGAGTTTGATTGGGATGAACGCTACTTTGATGACACAATATTTAGAATTTGTTGCCGACAGATTATTGGTAGAATTGGGTTGTAAAAGAGTATATAACTCTACAAATCCGTTCGATTTCATGGACATGATTTCGTTACAAGGGAAAACCAATTTCTTCGAAAAACGAGTTGCCGAATACCAAAAAGCCGGAGTCATGAATTCCGATTCAGAGTCCAGCAAAATTAGTTTCGACGCTGATTTCTAGAAGCGAACGGTTCGGGCATTTTAGGGAATCCATTTTCCTGCTGGGAGTTTATCCTGAGCGTAGTTGAAGGGTTACAATCTTTTCGTCAGTTTGAATGTTGTTTTTGACAATCATCGAGATACGAAAAGGATTTCCACTTCCATCAGGGCTAGGAAGTAAAGCATGGCTCTAAACAATCATTAGCATAAATAATCACAAATAACCCAAAAACAGAGAAGGGATTGTCTGTTTTTTAACCACTTAAAACAAAAGCGTATGTATGTAGTAAAAAGAGACGGCCACAAAGAGCCGGTAATGTTCGACAAAATCACAGATAGAATTAAAAAACTATGTTATGGTTTAAACGATTTGGTAGACGCTGTCAAAGTGGCGATGAGGGTAATTGAAGGATTGTATGACGGTGTTACGACTTCAGAATTAGATAATTTAGCGGCAGAAACTGCTGCGTCAATGACTATCGCGCATCCTGATTATGCACAATTAGCGGCGCGTATCGCGATTTCCAACTTACATAAAAACACCAACAAATCATTCTCGGAAACGATGAACGAAATGTACCATTATGTAAATCCAAGAACCAATCAGGCAGCACCATTGCTTTCAGAAGAAGTGCATAATGTTATTCAGGCAAACGCTGAGTTTTTAAATTCTCACATCATATACAACCGTGATTTTAACTACGATTACTTTGGTTTCAAAACCTTAGAGCGTTCGTATTTGTTGAAAATAAACGGTAAAATCGTAGAACGTCCGCAACAAATGTTGATGCGTGTAGCGGTTGGAATTCACTTAGACGATTTGGAAGCAGTAATTGAAACCTACGACTTAATGTCGAAAAAATTCTTTACACACGCCACGCCAACGTTATTCAACGCCGGTACGCCAAAACCACAAATGTCATCGTGTTTCTTATTGTCGATGAAAGACGATAGCATTGACGGCATTTACGATACCTTGAAATCAACTGCTAAAATCTCGCAATCTGCGGGAGGAATTGGTTTATCAATTCACAATGTGCGTGCTACAGGTTCGTACATCAGAGGCACTAACGGAACTTCGAACGGAATTGTTCCGATGTTGCGTGTTTTCAATGACACGGCTCGTTATGTAGACCAAGGTGGTGGAAAGCGTAAAGGAAGTTTTGCCATTTATTTAGAAACCTGGCATGCGGATATTTTTGATTTCTTAGACTTGAAAAAGAATACCGGTAAAGAAGAAATGCGTGCGCGTGATTTATTCTTCGCCATGTGGACTTCCGATTTATTCATGAAACGCGTTGAAGAAGACACCCATTGGACGTTAATGTGTCCGAACGAATGTCCTGGTTTGTATGATGTTTACGGCGATGAATTTGAAGCTTTATATACTTCATACGAAGCACAAGGCAAAGGAAGAAAAACCGTAAGAGCGCGTGAACTTTGGGAGAAAATCCTCGAATCACAAATCGAAACCGGAACGCCTTACATGTTGTACAAAGACGCAGCCAACCGTAAATCGAACCAAAAGAATTTGGGAACCATTCGTTCGTCAAACCTGTGCACCGAAATTATGGAATACACGTCGGATGACGAAATTGCGGTATGTAATTTGGCTTCGATTTCGTTACCAATGTTCGTTGAAAACGGCCAATTCAACCACGAATTGTTATTCAACGTAACCAAACGCGTAACCAGAAACTTAAACAAAGTAATCGACCGAAATTACTATCCGGTAAAAGAAGCCGAAAACTCCAACATGCGTCACCGTCCGGTAGGATTGGGCGTGCAAGGGTTGGCAGATGCGTTCATCTTGTTGAGAATGCCATTCACCAGCGATGAGGCCAAAAAATTAAACCAGGAAATATTTGAAACGTTATACTTCGCCGCCATAACCGCTTCTATGGAAATGGCCAAAGAAGAAACACCCTATTCTACTTTCAAAGGTTCTCCAATCTCGGAAGGTTTGTTCCAACACAACCTTTGGAACATCAAAGACGAGGAATTGTCAGGAAGATGGGATTGGGCAGGTTTGAGAAAAGAAGTGGTAAAACACGGAGTGCGCAACTCGTTATTGGTAGCGCCAATGCCAACGGCTTCTACTTCGCAAATTCTTGGAAACAACGAAGCTTTCGAACCCTATACGTCTAACATTTATACTCGTCGCGTATTGTCGGGAGAGTTTATCGTGGTAAACAAGCATTTGCTAAACGACTTGGTAGAAAGAGGCCTTTGGAACGAAGACTTGAAACAGGAAATCATGCGCCACAACGGTTCGGTGCAAAATATCGAAAGAATCCCTGCGGATTTGAAAGAGTTGTACAAAACGGTTTGGGAAATGTCAATGAAAGACATCATCGATATGAGCCGTCACAGAGGGTATTTTATTGACCAATCGCAGTCATTAAACCTGTTCATGCAGGATGCCAATTATGCGAAACTAACGTCAATGCATTTCTACGCTTGGAAAAGCGGCTTAAAAACGGGAATGTATTACCTAAGAACCAAATCAGCGGTAGATGCCATCAAGTTTACCTTGAACAACGATAAGGCAGCAGAACCCACTATAGTTGAAAAACCGGCTGCAGTAGCTGTTGAGGTGGTTGCTCCTGTTGAAAACGGAGAAATGACTGCCGAAGATTTTGCTGCTATGGTAGAACGCGCGCGCAACGCTGCCGGAAATGGTGGAGACGATTGCGAAATGTGTGGGTCTTAATCAGCATAAAACAAATAAAAACAGCCATCATTTGATGGCTGTTTTTTTATAGCTTAGTTTCTTTCTTTTAGTTTTTTGGCCCAAAAAACACTGGTGTTCCAATGGTTTTTAAAAGCGGTGTAATAACCAAACGGATTCTTCAGGCTTTGCCTGCCATAAAATTTGAAAAACAGTACGGTTTTATAGCCGTTTATTTCTTCTTGGGTTTCGTGCAGTAATTTATAAAGCATCACGGTTGGAGAGGGTTTGGGCTGAAATTTTTCGGTGCCCCATTCAAATGTAAACCGCGTGCGGAAACCACCCATAGGCGCTTTGAGGTGCAATAATTTCGGATGGGAAAAGAAAGCCACATCGGTACCGGAATTGCGTAATTTTTTTCCGAAATCGCTGTCTTCACCATAACCAAATTCAAAACCCATATTAAAACGGATGTTGGTCAGCACTTCACTGGCTACGAAACTGCTGCAAGTGCCAAAACTAACCCACTGATAGGGTTTGGTTTCGACAAACTTTTCGCCTTCCTGCAAACAGGAAAGTGTTAGTGCTTTTTTGTCATAATTTTTACAATTCAACAAGCAATCTTTCAGGAAATCAGCGTCTATCCGAACATCGTCATCGGCAAAGAAAACCCAGTTGTTTTTCACTTGTGACAACCCAATGTTTCGGGCATTACAGGCTCCTGATTGGTGTGTAAAGGTGTGTGTTATGGTAAAAGGCCACGTTTCGTTGGTAAGATAATCCAACTCTGAAGTTGCCGTAGGGTCATTATTTTGCTCAATAATAATGATGTTTTGAGGAAGCAGGGTTTGCTTTTTTAAATCCTGAAGCACGTCATAAAGATACTTTTTTCTACCAATGGTCGGAATCAAAACGTCTATAGTGTCCTTGGTAGTAATGCCGGCATGCTGCAGCACAGGAACTCCCGAAAGGTCATAGTTTCCGGTTGGTAATTTTTTATAGTTCAGTGAAAAAAGTAACGGCAGTAACGGCAATTTTTTTTCATACACCAAAAAATCCAGCAGCAATAAGAACACCCAACGGGTTCGGTAATGCTCTTTGACAAATTTAAAGAGCGTATAACGGGAAGCTTTAGGCACTTTTACAGTAGGCAAAATGGAATTGCTTTGCAGTAAATTGGGCTCCGAATAACAAAACAAACCCAAAGGCATATATTTTTTGGCCAAAGAATTTAAAAAGTAATCCAAATCAGCCGAAGTGTTGCCAGCCTCTTTTGCATTTAAAAAAACAGCTGTATGAGCATAACCTACCGCACTCGACATTAGCCAGGTTGGATAAGTGTTGGCTTTATTGATACGGATAAAAACACTGTTGTCAACATAACCAATCGCCTTAGTCAAATAATCCTCAGGATAAGGATTGAATGAAAATAACGTGTTGGCATAGGTTTCCTTTTTTTGGATGAAATCAATATTTAATTGAGACTCCAACGCAACATGGCACCAAACTATTTTTTCTTCCGGAAAGGCTATAGCCAGTTTTACTAGCTCTGAAGCTATAGCATTGCTTTTAGAATAGGAAATAGCAACACTTTCTGTAGAGATAACCTTGGTAACCGATTTGTTGTTATGGAAAAGTACAATCATAAGCCTCAAATATAGCCAAAGCAAAAAAAGAGGACAAATTTAATTGCCAAAAGATAAAGGACTTCGTTTGAGGACTGTTTGCTTTTAATTACCTTTGAATTCAAAATAAAGAAGCAATGGCAAAGGAAAAAGGAATCTACACCGGCATTATCGAAAAAGACGAAAACGGCAATTATTTCTGTGGGGAATACTTATTGGATTATAAATATACCGAAGCCGGTTTTAAACTGGGTGACGAAATCAATATCAAGTCGGTTATAGCCAATCCAAGTGATAAGAGCTATAATCAGTATCCGAAGAAATCGAGAAATTTCTTTTTGGCCAATCAAAAAGAATAGCAAAATGGAATCACAAAAACCATTTACCGTTACCGAAGAACTTATAGCCTCACACAGCCAACGGTTTTTAAACTGGTTGATTGATATGTTTATGCAGGTGATTTTGTTATTCATTATTCTGGTTTTTGTTATTGCTTTTGCGGAAGCAAATAGTAACAAAGCCATTCAAAATTATTTGATGAATATGAATACCATCGGGCAGTACACGCTAACTAGTTGTATCGTCTTGCTGTATTATAATATTTTTGAAATTGCTTTTGCCCGAACGATTGGTAAATTCATAACCCAAACTATAGTGGTAGATGAAAACGGAAATGCACCCGACCATCAAACCATTTTAGTGCGTTCACTATGCCGATTGATACCGCTGTATGGCATCTCTTTATTGGGAATGCCACCACGGGGTTGGCACGACAGCATTTCGAAAACCTATGTGGTCAATAAAAAAACATTAGACCAAAAGAAGCAGCTTTTTTACGCTATGCAGCAAACGGCCAATAATGACTAATTATGGAGTTGGTAAGAACAACATCAGATAATGTAGATTTTCAAAGGTTGACCCGACTTTTTGATGACTATCTGGTCGATATTGACGGCGATGAAAAAGATTTTTTTGCCCAATACAATCAAATTTACTTAGAGCATGTAATCGTTTGTTATGATGGCGAAACGGCTTTAGGTTGTGGTGCCTTCAAACCATTAGAAGACCATATAGCCGAAATCAAAAGAATGTTTGTCCTGCCCGAACAACGGGGCAAAGGTATTGCGGCTTCTATCTTAAACGAACTGGAAAGCTGGGCCAAAGAATCAGGTTTCACTTCCTGCATTTTGGAAACCTCAAACCAACTCACAAGCGCCATAGCCTTATATAAAAAATCAGACTACAATGTCATTCCTAACTATGGTCAATACATAGACGTGGAAAGCAGTGTTTGCATGAAAAAAATCATTAATTAACTGTACATTCGTATATCTAATATCAAATATTTATGACCTGGGAACAACTTTTATCTTTAAAACGCCAAGGCGACACCAGCAAAAGATTACGCATCGAACAGGATGATACCCGTTTGGGCTTTGAAGTCGATTACGACCGTATTATTTTTTCGTCGGCCTTCCGAAGTTTACAGGATAAAACCCAGGTGATTCCGCTTTCGAAAACCGATTTTGTGCATACGCGTTTGACACATAGTCTGGAAGTGTCGGTAGTAGGCCGTTCGATAGGAAGATTGGTCGGAAAAAAAATCATTGAAAAATACCCGCATTTAAAAGAAGTTCATGGCTACCACATGAATGATTTCGGAGCTATTGTAGCTGCGGCTGCCTTGGCACATGATATCGGGAACCCTCCTTTCGGACACTCCGGTGAAAAAGCTATTGGGGAGTATTTCTCCATTGGAAAAGGACAACAATACAAAGACCAACTTACACCAAAACAGTGGCAGGATTTAATCGATTTTGAAGGGAATGCGAATGGTTTTTCGGTACTAACGAGTTCCCGTCCGGGAATTGAAGGCAGTCTGCGTTTGTCCTATGCTACGTTAGGGGCATTTACCAAATATCCGAAAGAAAGTCTGCCAAAGAAACCCACCAAAAATATAGCCGACAAGAAATACGGTTTCTTCCAATCCGATAAGGATTTTTTTAAAGAAGTAGCTGAAGAATTGGGCATGATATCCAACAAAACCGGAAATGATATAGGGTATGAGCGCCATCCGTTGGCCTTTTTAGTAGAAGCCGCGGATGATATCTGCTACACCATTATCGATTTTGAAGACGGAATTAATCTGGGCTTAGTTTCCGAAGATTTTGCTTTGGAATATTTAATCAAATTGGTCAAAGACACTATCGATACGGCTAAATACCAAACGTTGACCACCAAAGAAGACCGCATCAGTTACCTACGGGCTTTGGCTATTGGTAATTTAATCAATGATGCCGTAAAGGTTTTTATCGAAAACGAAGAAGCTATACTACAAGGGAAATTTCATTTTGCCCTGACGGATAAAAGCAAGTACAAAGCACAGATGGATGATATCATTAAACTGAGCGTAAAGAACATTTACCAAAGTCGGGAAGTTATTGAAAAAGAACTTTCGGGCTACCAAATCATTAATAATTTATTGGATAAATTCATCACGGCTTACAACAATAACCACGAAGGCAAAGCCACGAATTACGATAAATTATTACTGAAAATCCTTCCGGAAAAACACCATTTAGAAAAAGAAAGTTTGTACGACCGCTTACTTCACATCTGCCATTTCATTTCTATGTTAACGGATGGTAAAGCGGTGCAATTGAATAAAATTGTAACGGCTTAATTTGGTTTGTGTCTTTGTTTTTCTTTGTGTCTTTTGTGGTTCAGTTTTTTTAACCACAAAGTGTCAAAAGTTTTCCAAAAGTCACAAAAGAAACTAATTTGATGAAAAGCAGTGCAGTTAAACAAAATTGTAACGGCTTAATTTGGTTTGTGTCTTTGTTTTTCTTTGTGTCTTTTGTGGTTCAGTTTTTTTAACCACAAAGTGTCAAAAGTTTTCCAAAAGTCATAAAAGAGACTAATTTGATGAAAAACAGTGCAGTTAAACAAAATTGTAACGGCTTAGTTTGGTTTGTGTCTTTGTTTTTCTTTGTGTCTTTTGTGGTTCAGTTTTTTTAACCACAAAGCATCAAAAGCTTTCCAAAAGTCACAAAAGAAACTAGTTTGATGGCAAGGCATGTAGATAAACACTTAATCTTCATCCTCTTCTTCTTCCAGCAAACCGGAGAAAAGCGATTTTAAACCATCCACATCAATATTGCAGAATTGTTGCAGCTCATCAACCGTGCCGTGCTCTATAAAATAGTCGGGCACGCCACAAAGGAAGATTTCATTCACATAATCATTTTTGGC
>Ga0208632_100493_pt1 | contig 14732 bp, 10 predicted proteins | sample LakWasMet49_LOW8_2_FD_183885 | JGI IMG/M metagenome (GOLD analysis project Ga0208632, IMG submission 183885) | Freshwater sediment methanotrophic microbial communities from Lake Washington under simulated oxygen tension - Sediment Metagenome... | ecosystem: Environmental > Aquatic > Freshwater >...
GTTCTTCTGTTTGCTTGATTTCGTCCAACAAGTTTTTTGGCACTTTTTTGCCGTTTCGTTCGAGTTCTGCGGCTTTCTTTTGTTGGGAGGCCAGTTGATCTTCCACGCGTTTTAAATTGCCTTGAGCTACATTCCGCTGGGCATCCAGAGACTGCAAGGTTGCGTAAAGGCTCGCTTCCATGTCCTTCACATTACGAAAAGTGCTGAGCAGCACTTTGTCGTTGGCCGCTTGCTGGGCGATGATTTTTTCCTGGGCTTTTTTCAGGGCGTTCAGCCGGTTATCGATAGCTTGCTGTTCTTTGGTCTTTTCTTTTTCGGTGACTTCGACAACCCGGCCTTTTTCGTTTAGCGATTCCCGGCGCAATTGAGACTGTTCCGGCGGCACCTGGTCGGAGAAAATGGTTTCGCCGTTCTCATTGACCCAGCGGTACATCTTTTTAGCAAATGCCGATTGGCTGCTCAGGCAAAGGAAACAAACTAGAAAAAAACTGACTGAAAATGTGCGTGCTTGCATGGCTGAGGTGTGATTCTTTTTAAGAAAAATAAATTATAAAGATAGCAGATACTGAAGAGCAGGCGAAGGGCAAAAGGCGCAAGGCGAAAAAACAAGCTGTTCTTTAGTCTTGAACCCTTTCGTATTCATGCAAAACGCAACCGTTACAAATAAATATCGAAGTGCAGAGAGTCGGGCAGGGAAGGGAGTGTTTTCGGCGAACTGATGGCGATACGCTTTTCCCGCCCGGATTCGCCCGTTATGAGCTTGCAGGCCGATTTGCTGACGCCAAACTCATCGGCTATGAAGGCAATCAGGTGCTGGTTGGCTTTGCCGTCGATCGGCGCGGCTTTGATTCTGAGCTTCAAGCGGTCGCCGTGTAGTCCCGCCCATTCATCCTTGCTGGCTTTGGGTTGAACATGGAGATTCAGCGTCAAAACTCCATTTTCCCAGTGGTACCAGTTCAACCGATCAAGCCGGCGAGTTGATGCAACGGCGGCAGTATGACCATTTTCGCCAGTTGCAACAGCATTAACGCGGCCAACGGCGACAAGTCTATGCCGCCCAGATCGGGAATGAAGCGGCGGCACAGGCCCAGCACCGGCTCGGTCAGGCTGTACAAGATAGACGATGCGGCATTAAACGAGCCGGGATTCATCCAGCTGAGGATGGCCCTGGCGAATACTGCATAGATGAAGATGTTGATCAGCAATGAAACCAGCTGGGTCAGCGATAAAATGGTCAATGCGCCGACACTGATCGCGACGCCTTTGAGCAGCAGTATCGAAAAATCGGCCAGCATTTGCAGGGCTAGCACCAGTACCAGCGAGGAAGTGTCAATCTTGCCGATGGACGGCACAAAGCGGCGCAGCAGCTTTAACGGCGGATGCGTCGCTTTGACCAGAAACTGGGAGATAGGATTGTAAAAATCGGCGCCGCTCCATTGCAATAAAAAGCGCAACAGCACCGCCAGGATGTACAGTGAAAACAGCGAGTCGATGATAAAAATAGCCGGGTCGGTCATGTAGCTGGAATCCATTATGAATTCTCCATTTGTTTAGACATTTCAATAGAGCGGTCTCGTGCCGCGTGTAACGCTTTTGAAACCAGCTCGGTAAAGCCGCCTTGCTCAAAAGTTTCTATAGCTTGTTGCGTAGTGCCGCCGGGCGAGGTGACGCGCCTGCGTAATTGTTCCGGCGATTCGGCCGATTCCAGCGCTATTTTGGCCGCGCCCAATGCGGTTTGTTGCACCAGCAAACGCGCGGTCTCTTGATTCAAGCCCAGTTCCAGCGCGGCTTTTTCCATCGCTTCCATCAACAGGAAATAATAGGCGGGGCCGCTACCGGAAACGGCGGTCACCGCATCCAGCTCGGCTTCATCTTCAACCCACAGCGCAATGCCGACCGCACGTAAAATGTTTTCCGCGAGGTCGCGTTGTTCACCTGTCACCTTGTCGTTGGCATGCAATGCGGTAGCGCCGGTTAACACCAACGCCGGAGTGTTGGGCATGCAGCGCACGATGGCGGTGCCACCGCCCAGCCAGCGGCTCAAACTGTTCTGGTTAATGCCGGCGGCGATCGATACCACCAGCGATTTTTTCTGCTGGATCAGCGCGGCGATGCTTTGCGCCACCGCGCTTAATGTTTGCGGCTTAACCGCCAGAACCACAACATCGACCGCATTAATGATGTCGTCATTGTTTGCCGAAGTGTTTACGTTTAGCTGTTCTTTCAGGGCGCTCAGCGTGTCCGGGTTAATGTCCGACACCCAAATCTGTTCCGGGGCATGGCCGCTGGCAATCAATCCGCTGATCAGGCTGGATGCCATATTGCCGCCGCCGATAAAACCTATCTTGTTTGTTTTCATGGTTGATAATGTGTTGGTTGAGTCGAAAGTATTTTACCCTATATAAGGTCGGCATGATAAATCACAAGCCTTTTGATGGGACAAGCTGTGCTACATTACGCGCTTCAAACGATAAAGCTAAAAACCGCAGTCCACGAAAAGCACGAAAGCCAAAAGTAGGCGCCTCCAGGCGACACGAACAAGTCAGTACGTTTAGTTGGTTTAGCCATCCACCCTTTGGGTAACGGACTACAGTTTGGTATTTCTTTGAAAACTTTCGTGCTTTTCGTGCTTTTCGTGGACGAAATGATTTTTTAGACAGAGCTTATGATCGAAACCATTTATATAGAAGAAGCCGTCCTGCAACACCCGCGGGTGTTAGACATCGTGGCGCGCTTCCCGCAAGCCAGGAAAATAACCTGCGGCCGTTACGGCGAAGTGTTTAATCCCAAAGCGCAAAACTTCCGCCTGCAAAAGCAGCAGCCCGCTTTGATACTGGCGGAAAAATATAAAAACTTTGCGCTGCCTGCGCCCGTAGGTTACGGCATCGGGGCGGAAAGGAATTACTACTTCTCGCACATGCTCAATTGCCTATACGACTGCCGTTACTGTTTTTTGCAAGGCATGTACCAGTCGGCCAACTACGTGCTGTTTGTCAATTACGAGGATTTTCAGCAGGACATCCGGCAACTGTGCCTGGAGTCGCCTGACGAACCCCTGCATTTTTTTTCCGGCTACGATTGCGACAGCCTGGCCTTGGAGCCGGTCACCGGCTTTGCCGAACAGTTTTTGCCGTTTTTTGCAACGTTGCCCAACGCTTGGCTGGAGCTAAGAACCAAAAGCACCCAGGTCAGAAGCCTGCTAAACCGCGAGCCGCTGCCCCGCTGCGTCGTGGCATTCAGCCTGTCGCCGGATGAAGTCGCCGCAAAAGTCGAGGATAAAGCGCCGTCGCTTGAGCGCCGTTTGGATGCATTGTGCAAATTGCAGGAACAGGGCTGGCAAATCGGGTTGCGCTTCGATCCGCTGATTTATCAATCCGGCTACCGGGAGCAGTATCGGCAGTTGTTCGAGCAGGTTTTTTCCCGTATCGATTTGGATCGGCTGCATTCGGTCAGTCTCGGTGTGTTCAGGTTGCCGGAAAATTTTTTCAAAAAAGTGCATAAATTGTATCCTGAAGAAAAACTCTTTGCCGGGCCTTTGGTCAGTCAGCAAGGCATGGTTTCCTACAAGCAGGAACTGGAGCAGGAGATGATGCACTACTGCACCGAACAACTCTTAAGCTACATTCCAGCCGATAAATTTTTTCCATGCACGTAACTTTGTTCGGTAGGATGGTAAAGAGACGACTAACAAAGCTTTTATTCACCACGAAGACACGAAGAACACGAAGAAATAAAACTTCGTGTTCTTCGTGCCTTCGTGGTGAACATTTTGTACTGAGAAGTGACTTATGAACGCTATTAAACGCACGATTTTGGTGACCGGAGCCAGTTCCGGCATAGGCCGCGCCATCGCCAGGAATTTATTGCAACAAGGCCATCATGTCATCGGCGTGTCCCGCGATAGCGGCAAGTTTATCCGGCAGATGGATAACTTCAGTCCCGTGCAACTGGATTTAAGCCGGTTAAACGAACTGCCGCAAAAAATCCGCGAACTGGAGCAAGCCTTCCCCGGAATCGATGCCGTGGTTTTTTGTGCCGGGCGGGGCCAGTTCGGCTCGGTCGAAGAGTTTTCCTATGCGCAAATCGAAGACCTGATGAGCCTGAACTTTACCAGCCAAGCTTTTATGGTTAAGGCGCTGCTGCCCGCCTTAAAGCGCAAAGCTCACGGCGATTTGATTTTTATCGGTTCGGAAGCGGCTCTGAAGGGCAGCCGCAAAGGCGCGATGTATTGCGCCGCCAAGTTTGCGGTGCGCGGCTTTACCCAAGCCTTGCGCGAAGAGTGCGGCAAAAGCAATGTGCGGGTCTGCCTGATCAATCCGGGCATGGTCAAAACCCCGTTTTTTGAGCAACTGTCTTTCGAGCCGGGCGATGAGCCCAGCAATTTCATCGAGCCGGAAGATGTCGCCGAGGCGGTATCCTACGTGCTGAATTCACGGGCGCAGATAGTGGTCGATGAAATCAATCTGAGTCCTTTAAACAAGGTCGTGAAGTTTAAAAAGCCATGATCAACCAAACAAAAGCGTTATCGCGGGTATTTTGTAATCGCATCAACCTTAGCTAGTGTCTGAACGAAAAAGCCGCAAGCCGCGAGGCCGGATATAAGGCGGCAAGTACGTTGACTGACTGTGGCGATCGCAGTGAACCGCATCATTCGAAATCAGGCGTTAGGGACGGGGTTGCAACCCCTGTCCTGCTCGATCTTTTAAATAAAGATTAGGAGCCGGTTAGCGAGTCCTCACCCATAGGGCGTTCCGTCTCTGTGAACAAACTTCCACTTTCCTTCCAACAGCTCGGCCTTGAGGTCGTCATCAGGGTAGCGGGCTTCGTCTCCCGGCGTTCTGTCGCCGACTTCGAGGTACACGACTTCCTCAGCGGTTTCGTTTATGAGGCGATGTCCGTTGCCAGTGCCCGCCTTGAAACCTGCGCACATTCCTGAAGAGAGCTGTCTCTGGCCTTCGTCTGTGTGTAGCGTAGGTCGCCCTTGAAGTATGTAGACGAACTCGTCTTGCTTGGTGTGGGCGTGGCGAAGCGCCGAAACCGCATTGGGAGCCAGACGGGTTAGATTTACGCCGAAGTTTGTAAGGCCGAAGACTTCGCCAAGCTGGCGCTTCTCTCTGCCCAACATGCGTGACGCGAAGGGTTCGGGGTAGACCGATGGCTTACTGCGCGCAGGTACTTCAGCAGCGGTGACAGCGATTGGATTCGGCTTTTCTGACATGAGGCCTCGCGAGACTGGTTGATGAGGGTTAACGTAAAGCTAACCGAGCGCGGCACGGAAAGCTGGAAAATAAAACCGCATTATAACCGCGCTCCGGTTGAGCGCCATGTTGGACGAAGCCGCGGAGAACACACTGCCGAACGGCCACCCGATAAAATAATTAAAATTTAACCTTAAGCTCTCGAAACATTTTGCGGCAATTAAATGTAGTCAGGTAGGGTACGCTGCGCGTACCTTAAAGCCTAACGTATCACATCATGATCTAAAAACCTGTGCCGTGTTAGAATCAATCTCGTCCACAATGCGGTACGCGCAGCGTACCCTACAATCTTGATACTTTTCGGTGTTCTGCTTATGTCCCATTTTCGGCGCGCTTATGTTCCCGGCGGTTCCTTCTTCTTTACTGTGGTAACGGAAGGACGCGCACCGATTCTTTGTACTGATACCTCCCGTGTTTTCCTACGCACAGCTATCCGCGAATGCCGCCAACGTTGGCCGTTTCGGATTGATGCAATAGTTTTGCTCGATAATCATCTTCATGCCATTTTGACAATGCCGGAAGGTGACACACGCTACTCGGCGCGTTTGGGATGGATCAAAAAGGAATTCACCAAAGCCTATCTGGCTGCCGGTGGCAACGAACAAGCACGTAGCGATTCACGGATTCGGCAAAGGCGGCGCGGAGTTTTGCAACGCCGGTTCTGGGAACATGCTCTGCGAGATGAGGAAGATTATGCCCGGCATTTCGATTATATCCACTATAACCCTGTTAAACATGGTCATGTGGAATCTGTGCAGGATTGGCCTTATTCAACTTTTCACCGCTGGGTCAAACAAGGTGTTTACCCTGCTGATTGGGGCAGTAAAGCTCATGGGATCATGGAATTCGATGATTTGGATACTTCTGCTATGGAATGAAAATGTGTAGGGTACGCTGTGCGTACCAAATTCATTTATGCGTAAAAAGGTACGCACAGCGTACCCTACATTCCTTCGCGGTCGAACCCGAGATTAAAACCAACCATCATCCTCGCTCATCCCAAGCCTTATCCATCCTTTTTTCAGAAACCGGATAGGCAGTTTTAAGCTGCTGGGCGAATAGCGACACCCTGAATTCCTCCAGCATCCAGCGGAACGGGTCTTGTTCCGGGATAACCTTGTCTTTTTTGGCTTTCTTTTCCACGTCCTTCCAATAGCGCGTCGCATAACGGCTGGCTTCTTGGACTTTTTGCAGTGTGTTATCCCGCTTTTCCAGCCGGTATTGCACGGCTTTCAAATAACGCGGGATGGCTTTGAGCTGCTGGTACGGCGTGTTGCGGATGAACCCGGCATAAATCATAAAATCCAGCTGTTCGTTAATGTCTTTAGCCAGCGGGTCATTCGCATTCAGGCGGTTCAGCTGCGTTTTGATAGCACCGTAAAGATCCATGATTTCCAGCGCGATTTTACCGGCTTCGTTGGCGGCGCTGATCAGCCCGGCTTTGTTTTGCTGTAAAGCTTGTTCAAAAGCCTGCTGGGTGCGAATGGTTCGACCTTCAATAAATACGCCGTACAGAACTAAATAAAGCAGGTCGTCTTTATATGAAACCACTGCGTCGCCGCCGATCAGCGGGTGCTTCGGCAAGCGATTATAGGTCAGTTCCGCCGCCGCAGACTTCGGTATGTTTTTGCTCACATAGGTGCATTCCTTGCGGAGTTGCAGCTGAAACAGGCGCATTAATCCGGCCTGATGCTGTAGCGCGGCTTTCTGCTCGGTGTCGAAAATACGCACGCCGACCGCATCGCCTTCGTCGATAATCGCAGGGTAACCGACAAAGGCTTGCCCCTTCTGGATAAACTGGTAAGTCTCAGGTAAATCGTCGAACGCCCAGCCGATGCAGCCGGTGTAGTTCAGCTCATCGGCGGCAATCTGGTCGAAACTGTCCCCGGCTTTGGCGGTATGCTTCAGCTGCAATTTTTTCAGGTCGCGGCCGTAATCCAGCAGTTGGCCTTGATCGTCTACCACCCGGAAATTCATCCTCAAGTGATCGGTCAAGGTCTCGGTATTCCAGGCATTTAATGGAATCGCTTCGCCGGTCAGTTTTTTTAAACGGTTGCCCAGCCATTCCTGCAACGCGCCTTTAAAGTCCGGCTCGATTTCAAGACATTGTTTGACGGTCTCAGGCACCGGCACGAAATGTTTCCTGATGTTCTTTGGCAAAGCTTTAATCAGCGCGATGCATTTTTCTTCCAGCAAACCCGGCACCAGCCAGTCGAACGCCGTTTGCGACACTTGGTTTAGTTGATGCACCGGGATGATCGCGGTCACGCCGTCTTCATCATGGCCCGGCTCAAACCGGTATTGCAGCGGAATGGTCAGGTTGCCGATCTTCTTGCTGTCAGGGAAATCCCACTCGTTGACATAATCTTGTTCCTGCTCCCGCGTTAAATCCTCCTTGGTTAAAAACAGGATCTTCGGATTGGCGCGTTCGGCCGTTTTTCGCCAGGTATCCAGCGTAACGCCGCTGACGACTTCGGGCGGCAGCTTGCTGTCGTAGAATTCATAAAGCCACTGCTCATCTTCGACCAAATCGACCCGGCGGCCTTTATGTTGGATCATGCCCACTTCTTCGAGCAGCTTTTGATTGGCGACATAAAACCGCGCGTTGCTGTGGTAATCATAATCGACCAGCGCCGAGCGGATAAAAATCTCCCGTGCGGCTTTGGCATCGACATGGTCGTAAGGAATCTTGCGCCCGGCTTGCAACGTTAAGCCGTACAGCAAAGTCCGCGAAGACACCATGCAACGCGCGCCTTTCTTTTCCCAATGCGGGTCGTAATAGTTGAGCTTGACCAGATGCTCGGCGCATTGCTCTATCCATTCCGGCTCGATCCGGGCGACATTGCGCGCATAAACCTTGCTGGTTTCGACCTGCTCCGCGGCCATGATCCACTTCGGTTTGAGCTTATGCAGGCCGGAACCGGGGAATATGAAGAACTTCAGGCCGCGCGCGCCCAGGTATTCGTATTGCTCATGGCGAAAACCGATATTGGACAGCAAGCCCGGCAGTAAGGCGCGGTGAACTTTTTCATAGCCGGCCTCGTCGGTATTCGGGTGCATTTTCAGCTCGCCTTTAACCACCTGCATGATTTGCGCGTGGATGTCGAACCACTCGCGCATCCGCATATAAGACAGGAAATTGTCGGTGCAATATTTACGCAGCTTGTTGTTAGACAACTGTTTTTTCTTCTCCTCGTAGGTATTCCAGACATTTAACAACGTTAAAAAATCGGACTCGGGATGACGAAACGCCGCGTGTTTTTGATCGGCCTGCGCCATTTTGTCGGCCGGTTTTTCGCGCGGGTCTTGCACGCTCAAGGCGGAAACGATAATCGCGACTTCGGTCAGGCAATGCTCGTGCGCGGCGGCGATCAGCATCCTGGCAAGCTTGGGATCGGTCGGAAATTTGGCCAGCTGCTTGCCGACTTCAGTCAGCTTGCCCGATTTATCCAGCGCGTTGACTTCATGCAACACGGTCTTGCCGTCGCGGATCATCTTGTCTTCAGGCGGCTCGATGAACGGGAAGTCTTCAATATCGCCAAGCTTTAACGAGATCATCTGCAAAATAACCGCAGACAAGTTGGTGCGCATGATTTCCGGTTCGGTAAACTCCGGCCGGGCTAAATAATCATCATGCGAATACAACCGTATGCAAATACCATCGGCGACACGTCCGCACCGTCCGGCCCTTTGATTGGCGGAAGATTGCGAGATGCGTTCGATCGGCAGACGCTGGATTTTACTGCGATGGCTGTAGCGGCTGATCCGCGCGTGACCGGTGTCGATTACGCAACGGATGCCCGGCACCGTCAATGAGGTTTCCGCGACGTTGGTCGCCAGCACGATACGGATTTTGCCGCCCTTGGGTTTGAACACCCGCTCCTGCTCGCTGACGCTGAGTTTCGAATACAGCGGCAGGATTTCATATTGGGTCGGGTGGTGTTTTTTTAAGGAATCGGTCGTTTCCCTGATTTCCCGCTCGCCGCTGAGAAAAATCAGGATGTCGCCGCGCAAATCCCTATACAGCTCGTCAACCGCATCGAGTATCGCGTTTTGCAGTTCGTCACCGGTCTCGTCCGTTGCTTTTTCGCCGTCCGCTTCCTCTTTCGGAACGATAGGCCGATAACGCACGTCCACCGGATAAGTACGCCCTGAAACCTCGATAATCGGCGCCTTGTTGAAATGATCGGAAAAGCGCTGCGTATCGATCGTCGCCGAGGTGATGATCAGCTTTAAATCGGGCCGCTTGGGCAGCAGCCACTTCATGTAACCGATCAAAAAATCGATGTTCAAACTGCGCTCATGCGCCTCATCGATAATGATGGTGTCATATTGATTCAGGTAAGGATCGTTTTGCGACTCGGCCAGCAAAATACCGTCGGTCATCAGCTTAACCAATGAGTCGGCGTGGGTTTTGTCGTTAAAGCGGATCTTGTAACCGACCGACTTGCCGATCGGCTCGCCAAGCTCTTCGGCGATGCGATCCGCAACGGTGCGCGCGGCAATTCTCCTGGGCTGGGTGTGGCCGATAAAACCCGCCGCGCCCCGGCCTATCGACAGGCAAATCTTCGGCAACTGCGTGGTCTTGCCGGAACCGGTTTCGCCGCAAACAATCAGCACCTGATTATCTTGTATCAGCTTGGCAATGTCGTCTTTTTTACCGGTGACCGGCAAATCGGGAAAAGTCAGCGTCGGGAAACTGGCGAGGCGTTTGTTCTTGGCCGCAACCGATCTTTCGATACGGCTCGCCAGCTTGTTCAATTCTTCCGCTGATTTTTTGCTGCGACAGCGATCTAATTGCCGCTTTAAAACATGCCGGTCCTGATTAAGACAATGAGATAACTGCTGGGTAAGTTGGGTGATAAGATCGGGGGTAGACATCAAAAACAGCCGGATAAATCAAAATATTATACGTTAATTTAACGGGTTAATTGATGTTACGGAATGTCCAGGAAAAATAGCGGCGAATGCCAAGCGCAGGCGCCCGAATGAGATGGATAGGACAGATTTAAACGACCTACTCGCATTTTTCGTTTTTCGTGGACAACAATTTCCGCTAGACTTTAAATTATCCATTTGATGTAAAGGTGCATCATGATTTCTTCCGTATCCGGCAATAGATTCGCTACCCCGCAAACTGATTGCTCCCGGCGGCAATCGGCCGCCTTTCCTACAGCCGACTCCAATCAAGCGGCTCAACAAGACCCCGTATTAAAAACCGGTAGTCCCGCATCAACAGGCGCTAAAAAAACCGGGGAACTGTCCGAGTCCGACCTGAAAGTCGTCAGCGAGCTGAAACAAAGAGACGCTGAAGTCAAGGCTCATGAGGCCGCGCATCTGGCGGCGGCCGGAGGCATTGCCACAGGCGGCGCCAGTTTTGATTATCAGCGAGGCCCGGACGGGGTCCAGTACGCAATTGGCGGCGAGGTCAACATCGACACGTCTGCGGTTACAGGCGACCCGGCCGCAACACTACGAAAAGCCGACACGATCAGGAGAGCCGCCCTGGCTCCGGCCGAACCTTCCGGCCCGGATATGCAAGCGGCAGCAAGCGCAACGGCACTGGCCGCCCAGGCGCAGGCCGAGTTATTGCAAAAAAATCAAGATACCGGAAACGGTAACAAAGACCATCTTGGAACGAAAATCAACCTATCGGCATAAGCCCATCCCTTTTATGGGCTATTCGGCGCCGCAAAATAAGGAGTTGATGCGGGTTTTTCGGGATCTGGACATGGTTGAGCAACTCGGCTCGGGCGTACCGCGCATTCTTGAGTATTACCCTCGTAGCATTACCGATTCAGCCCCAATTTTATCCGGCTTGTGTTACCGTATGCGGAGGGCTTCTATTAGGCCGTCGGACAAGCCAGTGACCAGGCTGACACGTTATTGCAGTTTTGCGCAATTTCGCGATCTATCACGGAAATCATGCAGCATCTGGGCTTGAGTCACCGCACGTATTTTCGCAATACGCCGTTACACCCGCTGATGGCATCCGGCAAATTGGCTCTAACCATTCCCGACAAACCTTCCAGTCCTAAACAGCGTTATATTACCGTCAAGCCGGAGACCCGTAATCCTGATGAATAAATTAGATCTACACGATATTCCATTTTTACGGGATGGCTTGAGCGGCAAGAAAGCCAATACCGCCGCGCAATCGTTAACCCTTGAACAAGGCTTGCCGGCAGAAATATGCTCACACGACTGATTGTTTATTTTGCTTACTTCCTGAAAGCATCGAAGCGCTACCAACGCGCCAAGCTGTTTTTCTACGACCTGTTGGAAAATGCCAACAGCCCGCTTAAATCGTATTTTGATGTGTTTATGATTTGCCTGGTGATGCTCAGTGTTTTTCTGCTGATTTACGAGGTGGATCATGAATTAGGCGAAAGCGAGGTGCTGTTCGAGCATTGCGTAATCAGTATCTTTATCGCCGAGTACCTGTTGCGCGGCTGGCTGTACAGCGACAACCACAAAATCGTTCTCGAGCATTATGAAAAGGCCGAATATCTGAATGTCCCTTTTCGTCTGGGCAAGGTTGCCAAAATCATGCTGGCCAAGAAAATAAAGTATGTTTTCACGCCTCTGGCCTTGATCGATTTGCTCGCTATTTTGCCGACTTACAGGCCGTTGCGGGTTATGCGGATATTTCTTTTGTTTCGCTTGTTTAAGCTGTTCCGTTACTTTAACAGCATCAAAGTATTTGCCAGGGTCCTGGTCAGTCGGCGTTTCGAGCTGATTACGCTGGGCGTTTTTCTGGGTTTTCTGGTGTTTATCGGCAGCACCGCCATTTATTTGTTTGAAAATCCCGCTAACGGCGGACAGGTTAACAACCTGTTCGAGGGTTTTTACTGGGCGATAGTGACGGTTGCAACGGTCGGCTATGGCGATATATCGCCGCAGACGACCGGCGGACGCATCATTGCAATGGTATTGATTTTTGTAGGTCTGGGCGTGTTGTCTTTTCTGGTTTCCATCATTGTCACGGCATTTAACGAGGAGATGGACGAGTTGCGCGAAAACAGCACCTACGCCGAACTGAACCGCTTTGATGACTTTATCATCATTTGCGGATTTGGCCGCGTAGGGCAGCATATCGCCAGACAGCTTGAAAAAGACCGTCAGCATTTTGTTATCATCGATACGAGAGAGGCTAATGTCTTGAAAGCAAAGCGCTTGGGTTATCTGGTTATCCACGAGGATGCCAGCAAAAACGGCGTGATCCGGAATGCGGGCATTAATAACGGCGCAACGGCGGTTATCTGTACCACCGGCGATGATGTGATCAATGTTTATATCACCCTGACCAGTCGGCATTTAAACCCGGATATCCGGATTATTTCCCGAGCCAACAACCAGGATAATGTAAAGAAACTCTATCAGGCCGGTGCAAGCAACGTTATTCAGCCGTTTGAAATCGCCGGCATGGTGGTCGCCGAATATATCGGCCAGCCGGTGGCTTTCGAGGCGATTTTGGGCATCATTCGTGAGGAAAGCCACATCATCATGGAAACCTTATGCGTGCATCCCGGCTCCTTCATTGCGGGGATGAATATTGCCGGAATTGACTTTGAACAAAGGAAACTGATGTTGCTGGGTATTATCAGCGCCAACCCGGTGCATCAAAAACATAAGAACAGTTATCCGATAAAAAACCAGCATTTTTATTTTAATCCGGAGTCCTATTTTGTCTTGCGCGAGGGTGACCTGCTGGTCGTGATAGGCCGCGAATACGCTATCGACTATTTTCGCGACCAGATTGAAAAAAGCCGGTTAAAGAGCGGGAGGCAACGATGAAGCGCATTGCCGTATTCGGCTACAGTGTCATGTCCTTGGAAGCGATGAGCCGGTTGAATAAGGAACAATGCAGCATTATTTTTATCGGGAAAGACGATGCCGAAGCCGCGTTGGTGGCAGAAAAAGGCTTTGACACCAAAGTCATTGATTTTCGCAATGACGATGCGCTCAGATCCATCGGCATAGGCAGCGATGTCGATACCTTGTTTTGTTTTTATCCCAGGGATTTCGACAATGTATTTTTAACTATTTCGGCCCGGGCGATTGATAAAAATATCACCATCGTCGCCATTGTCGACGATCCGGAATCGGCCGAAAAATTACTGGCCGCAGGGGCGGATAAAATCATCGACCCGTATGAAATTTGCGGACGGAAAACCCACGAAATGCTAACCAAGCCGGACATCAGCAATATTCTGGACCATACTGTTTTCGGTCGCTATGACTTGAATATGGCGCAAATAGAAATTCCTAAAGGTTCCTGTCTGGAAAATACCAAAACCAGCGACTTAAAGTTGAATGAAAGGCATAACCTGATTCTGATCGGCGTTGTCGACAGGGAATTAGGCGATCAATTGCATTTTGCGATCGGCGAGAAAGAGCATCGGCTGGATGCGGGCGATGTGCTGGTGGTGATGGGACCGGCAAGAGAAATAAAAGCCTTTAAAAAAGAAGTCGAGCGCTGTTGATAACCGTGACGGCGCTCGGGTTGTTCGCATCGGAAACGTTAATATCAAGTCGAAATCATCATGGCAGCTTGCTGATAGCGGTTTCGCATAGACGGCGCAAATGGCGGGGTATTAGCATTACTGTTGGACTGTTTTAACAGGGTAATTTATGCTTGATCTGGTCTTTCAAAGAGTCGCAACTTTCGTTAAATTGCGATAAACTCGGAACCGTTTGAAAAGTATGAACATAGAGTACAAGGTTGAATTTAACTGCCTGCCGACGACAGGCGGTATGAAATCTTGAACATGTGTTTCCGGCGACTATAAAAATAAGAAGAATAACAACTCAATCGTCCCTCGTTACCGGCCTGAATGAAAACGTAACCCTTGGCAACAAGACTTGGTCCGCTTATTGAGTTCCACGCTTATTCCGTCATATTGGGAACCTGCTCGGTACTCATTATTATCGGATTTCCCATGCAAAATATGCCTGTCACGTTAAGCCATGAATTCAGACTCCGGAAATGATCCCAACGCGCGGCAAGATGATCCGGATGCTTTGTCCGGCGCCAAGCAGGAACTGCTGACGAGCGAAAGCATTCTTCGTCTAATTACCGAAAATGTCGATGATTTGATCGTGTTGCTGGATACGCAAGGCAACCGCCTTTATACCAGTCCCTCTTATCAACGCATTCTTGGCGATAGAGGCCCGCCGGAAGATTCGTTCCGGCATGTTCACCCTGACGACCGCGAGAAAATTAAGCGCATTTTCCAGGAAGTTATTTCTTCCGGTTGCGGCCAGCGCACCGAGTATCGCTATCAATTGCAGGACGGCAGTGTTCGGCATATCGAATCCCAGTCCAGCGCCATTCTCGATCAAAACGGAGCGATTCAGAATGTGCTGGTAGTCTCCCGCGACATCAGTGAGCGCAAAAACACCTCGCAGGCGCTACGCGACAGCGAAGTACAGCTGATGCATATTCTGGATACCGCGCTGGATGCCGTGGTC
>Ga0208632_100496_pt1 | contig 14710 bp, 13 predicted proteins | sample LakWasMet49_LOW8_2_FD_183885 | JGI IMG/M metagenome (GOLD analysis project Ga0208632, IMG submission 183885) | Freshwater sediment methanotrophic microbial communities from Lake Washington under simulated oxygen tension - Sediment Metagenome... | ecosystem: Environmental > Aquatic > Freshwater >...
TTAATTCTCTCTAAAAACAGGGATAACGTTATTTTAAAACCAACCTAAGAACTAACACTAAAAAAGTAAAAAACTGAAATTTTAAGGAGTAGCTAAAAAATCACGGTACCAATAGCCCGAATTTTTAATCGTTCTTTTTTGCGAATCAAAATCAACATACACCAATCCGAAACGTTGTTTATACCCTTCGGCCCATTCAAAATTATCGGTTAATGACCATACAAAATAGCCACTCACTTTTCCGCCTTTTTCTTTGGCATTATAAACTTGCTGCAAATAAGACTGAATGTACTGTATGCGCTCTTTATCATTGATTCCGTTGGATTTTAGTTCATCAAAAAAAGAAGCACCGCTTTCCGTTATGAGTATCTTTTTCACACCTTCATACTGGCTGAATTTCAGTATCATATAATAAATAGCTTTGGGATAAATTTCCCAGTTCATGGCAGTATATTCTACATTTCTTTTGTTGGCCGGAATAATTTTGGCGTTGATATAGGGCACATAAGAATTATGTCCAACCACTTCCCGGGTATAGTTTTGGAGACCAATAAAATCGAATTCCACTTTAATTAACTCTTCATCGCCTTTTTGAACATACTTATGAATGTGTTTTAAAAAAGGCAGCGTTTGAACCGGATAACCGAAACCTAATGAGGGTTCAATAAAGGCTGAGTTTAATAATGTATCCACCCGTTCGGCGGCTTTAATATCTTTTTCGGTATAGGTTTTTGGCGTCACATACGTGCAGGAGAATGTACTTCCCACTTGAGCTTCCGGAGTAATTTGCTTTATAGTCTTATATCCAATAGCCTGACATAACAAGGCGTGATGCATAGCCGGCAAAAAATTATTCAGTCCTTTTTTACCCGGAGCATGAATCCCTAAAAAGTAACCTGCACCCACAAAAACTGAAGGTTCATTCAGCACCATCCAATACTTTACTTTGCCTTTAAAAGCTTTGACACATACCGTCACATATTCGGTGAACCATTCCAGTATTTCCCGATTAGTCCAACCTCCTTTTTTTTCTAATTCCAGAGGCAAATCCCAATGGTATAAGGTCACAAAAGGTTCGATGCCATTTTCAATGCAAGTATCTAATACTTTATGGTAAAAATCAAGTCCGGCCTGATTCACCTCTCCGATTCCATTAGGCAAAATGCGTGACCATGACAGCGAAAGCCTGAAATTAGCAATGCCCAGTTCTTTGATTAAGGCAATGTCTTCCTTGTAATTTTCATAAAAATTGGCAGCTATAGCCGGGGAATCATTGTTAGCAATAGTACTTCTTTTACCGGAAAAGGCATCCCATATAGATAGTCCTTTGCCATCTTTATCCTGCCCACCTTCCGTTTGAAAGGCCGAGGCAGCCACACCCCAAAGAAAGTCTTCTCCAAAATCATTTTTAGAACAAGTTAACACCGTATTGCTTTGGTTTTTAAGGGTCATAGTTTTTTAGTTTTTGTGCTTTTAGAGGTTTTTTTGGTGTGATTGGCAACAATCAAATCGACGATGGTTTTGGCATTATCAGGGTAATCGACTTCAATAATATCATTACCCATCACCCATGTATTAATGGCTTCAATATATTTTTTGCTTAGTTTTTTTATCACGGCAACACCCATTTCCTGAAGCATGGCGGCGTTGCAGTGTTGTTCGTATTGTTTTTTCATTGGAATAACCAGCAATTTTTTCTTTAGAAACAAAGCTTCACTGGTAGTGCCAAAACCGGCATTGGTTAGCACTCCTTTGCAGGAAGCCATACTTTTTAAAAACAATTCGGAATCAATGGGAGCAATCGAAACATTAAAGATTTTATAGGCTTTTTTGCTGTGTTTGGAAAAGACCTGCCATTCAATAGTTGGGATTTTTTTTAAGCGGTTAATGATTTGAACATCATCATACGACGGCAGATAAACCGTATAATGACCTTCATTGGTAATGATAACTTCCCGAACCGCTTTTCGTATGATGGGCGTAAAAATTGTTTCATCCAAACTTTTAAAATGAAAACCATAATTGGTATGGGTAGGAGCATAATTTTGCAGCACCAGTTTGCCCATCAGGTCTTCTTTTTTAGGTTTCGGTGCCAAAGGATGTAAAGTAGCTACCTGATTACTCAATCCGATACAGGTTTTTTTAGCTCTGATACTTGCCCAAACCGATACAGGTTCAAAATCACTAATGATCAAATCATAATCTTTAACAGTAAGTGCTTTGATGTCCTTTAACAACTTGCCTGAGTTAAGTCTTACGAAGGTTTTCCAAAAATCAATACCACCTTTTTTACCAAAGATGAACGACATACCACTCAACTTATATTTCACGGGAAACGGCAATTCGATATCGGATTGGATACCGCTGACCAGTATGTCTAAATTGCCTTTTTGCTGAAGATGCGGGATGATTTCAATGGCTCTGGTAATATGCCCGTTGCCCGTTCCCTGAATAGCGTAAAGTATTTTCATGGTTTTAATTTTAGTTCCTTTCCGTTGGTAGCTTCCATAAAGCCATCCAGCATTTTACTAAAAATCTGATGGTTATCTAAAGTGGCTAATTCATCATGTTCTTCTTCATCTTGTTCAAAATCCTTATCATCATACCGAAAGAGTTTCCATTCCTGATGGTGGTATTCCAAAGCTGTTAAATTTTCAACCCAATCGCCCGAATTCATATACATCACTTCGCCTTCATCGGTTTCTATTAGTTTAATTTCCGGATGGTGAATGTGTCCGCAGATGACATAATCATAACCTTTGGAAATGGCAATATCGGCAGCCGTTTTTTCAAAATCATTGATAAACTTGACCGCTTTCTTGACACTGTTTTTAATCGTTTTGGATAAGGAGATTTTCTCTCTTCCTAATTTGACGGAAACCCAATTACAAAAAGCATTCAGCAGTATCAGAAAATCATAGCCATGAGAACCAAGTTTAGCCAACCATTTGGAATGTTGCATGGTAACATCAAAAACATCGCCGTGAAAAATCCAGACTTTCTGGCCATCGAGTTCTGCGACCAATTTGTTGTCAATAACTAATGAGCCAATTTTATTCCCTGCAAATTTTCGCAGCATTTCATCATGGTTACCGGTGATGTAATATACTTTCACTCCTTTGTTTACCCAATTCATGATTTTGTGAATCACCTGCATGTGCGACTTTGGCCAATAGCGTTTGCTGAATTGCCACATATCGATAATATCGCCATTGAGTACAACAACTTTGGGTTTGATACTGTTTAAGTATTTTAAAAGTTCTTTGCTGTGACAACCGTAAGTTCCCAAATGAATATCGGATAGGACTAAAAAATCAACTTTCCTTTTAACCTTTTTGTGCTTCTTTGTCATGGCTTATTTCGATTTACATTTCGATTAGACTTTAAAAATTATAGGTTAACGACAAAGAGAAAGTTCTACCGTATTTGGTTCTCCAAATCGCATCATCAGTAGCCGAATCATAACCATCCTCATTTAAGGAATCACCAGTAAATATGGCATTTGTTAAACTGCTAAAGGAAGAACCTTGGCTTGTCCTTTCGTTATAGTTATTTTGGTAAAAAATTAAATCCTGAGCCAGTATATTTTGGATGTTCAACTTAACCTCCAATTTATTTTTATAGAAGTTCTTGGCAATTTGTGCGTCTAAAATGGTTCTGGCTTTTTCCCATATAGCAGGATTTAGTTCGTTACCTGCAAGAAAAACGCGGTTCCCTACTCTATTCAGGTTAGTCGAAAATGCCCAGCCATTATCTTTGTTTACATACTGAGCCCCCATATTTAAAACATAAGGCGATTGCCCTTGTAAGGGTCTTGCCACTTCTGCGTCTGCAGAATTAAAATTAGAGATATCGACTCTCGACTTAATAATGGCAATGTTGGAAAACAAAGTAATGTCATCAAAAATTGTTGTTTTTTCTGAAGTGAAAAACGTACTCAACAGTGTTCTGAATTCTATTTCAAAACCACTATTTTTAGCACCGGCGGCATTACGGTAGGTTAATGTTCTGTTGTTCACCTCCTGTTTCATTTCTATAGGGTCGGTAAATTTTTTATTGAAATACGATACAGAAAACAATTGTCCTTTGCCCGGATAAAACTCATAACGCAAATCAATATTTTGAATCTGTGTTATTTTTAAGTCTGGGTTACCTTGTGTAAAGAAGGCTGTAGTAAAATCATAAAAACCAAAAGGTGCCAATTCTCTAAATTCAGGGCGATTTAATGTTTTTGAATAACTTAAACGCAAATTTTGTTTGCTATTAATCGAAAAAATAAGGTTGGCCGAAGGCAGCAAATCGGTTTGGTGTTTATCTAAGTTCAAAGACTCGGTTTCTGATAATCTGGCATACAGGGTTTGTGTAAAATCTTCGATGCGTACACCCCATACCAAGCGAAACTTTTTATAGCGATTATCCAACATCAAATAACCGGCATTCAATTTAGAGCCTGCTGTATAGGAATCATTGTATTTAGAAAAATCAAACAGTGTAAATCCATTTACACCCGGGGAAATCTGTCCCATATTGGCTTGCGAAAAAATGGTTTCATTAGGCAGGGTCAACAGATTATAATCAAAATTACCGCCCAAAGTCAACGTGTTGAATTGCAACTGACGCGCGAAGAAATCACGATCTCGTTGTTGTAAAAAGCCACCTATTTTTAATTCATTGATGGAATTTTCTCCGATATTGAATTTTCTCGAAATATCTACTTTCCCTCCTTTAATGGTTTCTTTATTTTCTGAAAAGAACATTCCTCCACCATAATCCGGACCGCCGTTGTTATTGGCAATTTCGGCGTAGGCAATGGTTTCACTGGGATCAGTACTGTCAGGATTGGCAGTAGAATAAATATTACGTCTTAAGTTAGGTATCGAACGTTGAATGTTACTGTAAAAACCTGTCCAGGTTACTTTTACTTTAGGTTTAGTAAAATAATGGTCTCCGTTCAACTGACCCGAATAGATTTTGTTACTGGTAAACCAACGCACATCGCTATCAATCACACGAGTATCATTTACATCGTTTTTTCCTGTTCTATCCACGACCAAATCTCTAGAATTAAGACTGTAGATATTTTTAAACGATATCGTATGGTTTTCATTGAATTTCAAAGAGAAATTGGCTAACGCTCCTGACAAGACCATCTCACTATAATTCCTGTCATTGAATTTTTTTATCAATACGGAAGGAAGTAGAGGGTCGGAAGTTTCGAAAGTATTTCTTTCTGTTTCGTCATAAATATTGGTTTTACTATTGGATAAGGAAAACAACATTCCAAACACTTTGTCACCAAATTCAAAATGACGCCCTAAAGTGTATTGAAAATTGGTATTGGGTTTAAAACTATTGTCTTTAATAGCCCAGTCTGATTGGAATGATTTGGCTATCGTCGCTTTTTCCTGATAGGTTAAGGCATTAAAAGTTTCGATATCCGGAATATTGGAAGGCATATCTCTTTTGCCGTTATCAAAGCCTAACCAATCGGTGTTGCTGCCTTCGTAAGTTTTTTGGTTCTTCCAGGTTGTAATGGTATTGTAGCCCGAACCAATGGTTATCGATTGGAAATCTTTATCCGGAACGGCTTTAGTATTGATTTGAACCACACCTCCGGCAAATTCTCCAGGTAAATCAGGAGAAGCCGTTTTGGTAATGATTAAGTTATCTAGCATATTGGCCGGAAAAATATCAAAGGAGAATGCTTTTCTGTCGGATTCTGAACTGGGTAACGGTGCTCCGTTTAAGTAGGCTGCATTGTATCGGTCATTCAAACCGCGTATAATTACAAAACGGTTGTCCTGTATACTGGCACCGCTTATTCTTTTTAATACATCCGAAGTATTTTTATCGGGAGTGCGTTTAATGGTTTCTGCCGAAATACCATCCGACACATTGGCACTGTTTTTTTGTTGGGTTAATAATGATTTTACCGATTCTGCTTTGGCTTTGGTTTTGGTAATCACAACCTCATCAAGTTGATTGTTTTTATCGGACAGTGAAACCGTTATCGTATAGATTTCATCTTTCACCACTATAACTTCGCTGATTTCTTTATCCAGATAGTTCATCGAGGTAACTTTCAGCGAATAGGAACCCGGTGCTACTTTGGAAAAAGTAAAAGCACCATCGGCACCGGTAACTCTTGATTTATCGGTGCCGGATAGGATAACAGTAGCGCCCGGCAACGGTTGACCGGTTTTATCTTCAATAACAACCCCTTTAATCCCCGAAGTCTGGGCATATACTAAAGGAAAGGAAAGGAATAAAATGAGGCAATAGAATGAGTGTAGTTTTGATTTCATGACAGTTATTTGTTACTAAAAACAAAAGTATTCTGACTGTCAGTTTATTGCATTATTTAAAAATTAAGTAATTGTTATAATACAAAAGAATAAAAGTAACGCTATAGTTAACGAATAACTATTGGTGTTATGGGAGTGTTAGTTTTGGAAAAATAATCATGAAATAAATCATCTCTACACTGGGGTTTTGCTAAATTGCACGACAAAATAATCAAATCAAAATTTTAATTTTTCAAAAATGAAATTAAGAATTCTACTGGCTATCGCAGTGTTACTAACTAACCTGTCCCTCACAGCGCAACGAACTGTAACTCCAACCGAATTATTTTCGGTTCAAGGGAAAATAAAAAAAGAAAGAACCTTTAGTTTAACAACACTAGATAGTTTTCCGAAAACTGCTATAAAAGATCAAACGCTATACAATCACAAAGGAGAAGAAAAAGGCACTATAAAAAATATGAAAGGTGTGTTACTAAAAACCATTTTATCTTCGATTGATTTTGACTATGATAAACCCAAAGAACTGAATGAATTCTATTTTGTGTTCATAGCTTCCGACGGTTATAAAGTCGTTTTTTCGTGGAATGAAATTTACAATACCGAAGCCGGAAACCAATTTTATATCGTTACCGAAATGGATGGCAAAGTCGTAAAAAACATGGAGCAAAGAATTCTTTTCATCTCCACTGGCGATTTAAAAGCGGGGCGCCGTTATATAAAAGGCTTGCAAAAAATAGAAGTTAAGCGAGTGGAGTAACTAAACTTTAACTTTTTTAAAACGATATTTTCCTTTTTCAAAGGTTAACTTTGTAAAAACTTAGTTTTACCGATGAATACTACTGCGCAGCTTAAAAAAAACTACCTCCTTATTAAATATCAAAAACTGATTATTGTTTCGGTCCTTATTGGTTTTCTTAGTGCTGTTTTGGCTATTATTTTAAAGCGAATGACCGAGCATTATGAAACAATACTTTTAAGCAAAGCTAATGGCAATTGGTTTTTATTTTTACTATTTCCGCTTTTTGGTTTGGGCGTGATTTACTTTTTACGTCAGTATTTGTTTCAAAAAAAAGAAAATAAAGGCATCCGGGAAATTTTTGAAACCACAGCACAGCGACGCAATAGTTTACCTATTTATAAAATTCCGTCGCATTTCATTAATGGTTTTATTACCGTCATTTTTGGTGGTTCAACCGGAATAGAAGTTTCTACTGTTGTCGCCACTGCCACTATCGGTTCTATAGCACAGGAAAGAGAAAATCTGTTCAACCGTCATAAAACCGAGCTTATTTGTGCCGGTGTAGCAGCAGGAATAACCGCTTTATTTTTCAGTCCGTTTGCCGGAATCTTATTCGCCTGGGAAGTAATTTCTAAAAAAGTCAATACCGTCTTTATGTTGGTTTGTAGCATTGCTACGGCAGTAGCACTTTTGATGTTATTTCTTCTGGATGAAAAACCATTATTCGCTGTAGAGCTTCATGGTTGGCATTGGTATGCTTTACCTTATTTTATTTTGTTAGGGCTTTTAGCCGGAATGCATTCGGTGTATTTGACCAAATGTGTCCTTTTCTTCAAAAAACGCTTTGCCAAAATCAAAAAACACAGCAACCGGATTATACTGGGCGCTCTCATTTTAGGCATCTCATTACTATTCCTTCCGCAACTTTACGGCGAAGGCTATCATGCTATTAAGGAAAGTATTTTTATGGCCAATCATACGCTTTTAACAACATCTATTGCCAGTACTTTTCTTGGCATCATCTTGCTAAAACCTATTGTTACTTCGGTAACCTTAGCTTCAGGTGGTGATGGTGGTGTTTTTGCACCGAGTATTTTTATTGGCGGTTTTATTGGATTGTTACTTGCCATTTGTTTGAATACTTTTTTTAATGCTAATGTGATTCCGCTTAACTTTATGATATTGGGGATGGGTGCCATGCTCAGTGCCAGTATCAACGCACCATTTACAGCTCTCTTTTTAACTTGTGGGATTATCAATGATTACACCTTGTTTTTCCCTATACTGTTAACTTGTCTTATCGCTAAATATACAGCACAGTATATCTATCCTTTTACCGTTTATACCTATAGTTCAAACGCTAAATAATTATGCCTACGCCAAAAATAAAACGCAACTACCGCAAAGCACGCTATGTACTTTATAAAGAGACCTTAGTTGATTTCAAAGAGCATTTTTGGGCATTTTTGGGTTCGTTTGTCGGAATGGGAGTTATTGCTTATCTGCAGTATGGTAAATTTGCACAACCTGACTATGTCTTTCTGATAGGTTCCTTTGGAGCTTCATGTGTTTTGGTATATGGTGTTATACAAAGTCCGTTAGCACAACCCAGAAACCTTGTTGGCGGTCATTTGATTTCGGCTATAGTTGGCGTAACCATTCAAAAACTGATTCCAGATGTCTTATGGTTATCGGCTCCTCTGGCTGTTTCACTTTCTATAGTATTCATGCAAATAACCAAAACCTTACATCCTCCGGGTGGTGCTACGGCACTAATTGCCGTTACCGGTTCGCCGGCTATCCTTAAACTTGGCTATTGGTATGTCATTACACCGGTATTAGTTGGAACTTTACTATTGTTGGCAGCTGCTTTGATTTTCAATAATATAACAGCCAATCGTCAATATCCGACTGATAAAAACTTCACAAAAATCAAAAACAAGATCAGACATAACGCTAAGAAAAACTTTAAACAATTGTTAAAATAATTTCCTTCGTACACCAAAAATTAGCAAAAAAATCAGTAGACTTGTAATTCCAACAAACCAAAAATCAAAACAAAGCAATGAAAATTATTAAGTCTCTCTTCGCTTTTGCTGCATTCTTTGCCTTGAATTCAGTATCAGCAGAAACCATCACCGAACGATGGCCTCAGATTAAAGCGTATCACGAACTGATCACGCAAACATACCAACCAGCGGAAGAAGGAAATCTCGTCCCCATTAGAAACAATGCCGAGTTACTGATGCAAAAAGCAGAAGCCTTATCGGTAGAAACAATGCCGGAAGAATTCAGAAATCCGAAAACTATTGAAACCCTACTTTCTTTAAAAAAACAAACCCAAACTGTAAATGATTTGGTGCAAAAAGAAGCCGCTGATGAAGAAATCACTAAAGCATTAGGCGTGCTGCACGATACTTTCCACAAAATTATAAGTATGTGCCAACCGGAAAAAAAATAACACTCAAAACCTAGCCAAGCGCTGGGTTTTTTTATACAAATTCTTATCAACAAAACGCAAATCCAACTTCAATTTGTAAAATTAAATTTTACCTTTGCACGCTTACTAAAATACAGATTATGATTTATAAATTCAGAGCTATTCTCGATGCCGAAGACGATGTTTTCAGAGATATTGCCATACAGGAAGAAGATACTTTAGAAGATTTGCACAATGCCATTGTCAACGCCTTTGGATTTGACGGTATGGAAGTCGCTTCATTTTATACTTGTGACGATCAATGGAATCAGGAAGAGGAAATTCCGATGTTTGATACCGGCGATGTAGCAGGCGAACAAAAAATCATGAGCGATTATGCTTTAAATCAATTGTTGAGCGAAGACCAAACCAAGATTATCTATGTATATGATTTCATCAATATGTGGACATTCTTAGTGGAATTAGCAGCCGTGGAAGAAGCTGAAACCGGCACAACATATCCGAGTTTATTGTTCTCACACGGAGAATTACCGGCGGCAGCTCCGGAGAAAGAATTTGAAGCTGAAAACGAAGATTTCTATGCCGAATTTGAAGATGATTTAGACGAAGACGATCTGGATATGTTTGGCGGAGACGACAGTTTTGAGGATTACGGATTTGAGGAAAATTGGAATTAAAAAGCAGTAACTACACCTATGATAAACCTATTTAATGCTCATATTGAGAGCTTATCAATACACCGAGTTGGAAATAAAAGTCGCAATGAAGCCATATTTCTTTCGGACCAAACCTATAATCTGAATGACGAAATTGTGCCGTTATTGAAAGAATATTTCTTCAAGCCGTTTCGTGATAAAGAAGAAAACTATTTCCAGTTTGCCCACGATGTTGATTTAGAATACAACGACATGTTCAATCTGGCAACAGAAATTTTCACCAATCCGGGTGAAGTGCATGAGGTTTCTAAAAAAATCACCAAACACCTTTTTGAACAGTCGAATCACCCGCACATCAAGAATGGTGAGGTGTATGTAACCTATATCACCAATTTGAATATTGACAACAATGTGGTGGATGCCATTGGCGTTTTCAAAAGTGAAATCAAATCCGATTTCATGCAATTTGAAGAAAAAGGCACTACCCTTGAAATGATTTTACAGCAAGGCATCAACCTGAACAAACTGGACAAAGGCTGCTTAATTTTTAATCACAAAAAAGAAGAAGGCTACAAGATCCTAACTGTTGACAGCAACCGTTATGATGCTCGTTACTGGTTGGAACATTTTCTTTCGGTAGATGCTTTTCAGGATGAAAATTTTTATACCAAAAAATACTTGAAATTCTGCCAAGGCTTTGCCAAAGACGTGGTATTTCCTGCCGAAGACAAAAAAGAAGAAGTGATGTTCATGAACCGTTCGGTGAACTTTTTTGCCAAAAATGATGAGTTTGAAGAAAGTAAATTCCTGAACGAAGTCTTGGACAATCCTGATTTGATTCCGGAATTCAAAAACTATAAAGTAGACAAAGGCGAGAAATACAGCATTGAAGACATCACCAATTTCCCGATTGCTAATGCTGCCGTTACCGATGCGAGAAAAGCAATCAAAAACGTGATTAATTTAGATACTAATATCCAAATTAAATTGGATTTCATCAACCCGGAAAGTGCCGAAAAATTTGTAGAAAAAGGCTGGGACGAAGAAAAGCAAATGTATTACTATTTAGTATATTTCAATAAGGAGCAAAAGAGTTAAGTTGTTTCCGTTAAGAAAAAAATCCTCAATTAATTTACAATTGGGGATTTTTTTTAGTCGTTATACAATGTAAAGAAAACCGTAAATTATATAAATTAAGATTGTCAAAAGCTATTATATTTGTTTGATTCGAACTTGCTATGAAATTCAAATACCTATTTTTCTTTTTATTTTTTATAACTGCTTACCTTCAAGGTCAGGTGAAGGAGAAAAACAGCGGTAACGATTCGGTCAAAGTATATAAAAAGATTGAAACCTATTCGAAGAAAAGTAAAGTCAATAGTTTTATTTATCGACTACTGTTTAGATCACAACGAAAATCAACCCCTTCTACCAACACTAAGAGAAAACGCTACTTCATCAAAAAATCTTTTGATCGAAATGAAGGTAAAATCATAAGAAGTATTAACATAGAAACGCTTGACCCTTTTGGATATTCTGTAGATAATTACAAAGACGTTCCCGAAAAAGGGTTTGAAAAATTCGGGAATAAACTCCATGTAAAATCGAAAAACTGGACCATTCGTAATTTGCTCTTATTTAAGAAAAATGAGCCTTTGGATTCCTTAATGGCCAAAGAATCGGAGCGTTTAATAAGAAAACAACGTTACGTTAGAAGTGTTATTATTAAACCTATTGAAATACCTAATTGTAAAGATTCAATAGATATTTCGGTGCGTGTTTTAGATTCCTGGAGTTTGATTCCAACCGGTGCCATTTCAAACTCACAAGGTAGTTTTGAACTCACGGAGCGTAATTTTTTCGGATTAGGACACGAATTTGAAAATGACTTTAATAAACGTTTTGAAACCGGACAATCGTCTTACAAAGCTAAATATACCATCAGTAACATCAAGAATACATTTATCAATACCACTTTCACTTATGAAAATTCGATTGATAATTTTACCACCAAAAGTGCTAGAGTAGAGCGCCAATTTTTTTCCCCGTTTACTCGCATAGCAGGCGGTGTGTTTTTAGAAAATCGATTTTATCTTGACTCATTACCAGATAACACAGGTATTTTTGCCAATCAACGTTTTAAATTAGAAACTCAGGAATATTGGGGAGGCCATTCTTTTAAAATTTTTGGCGGAAAAAATGAAGACTACCGAACTACTAATTTGGTTACCTCCATTGGTTATAAAAGCACAACTTATATAGAAGAGCCTACTTTGGTTTATGATCCTACTAAGTTTTTTTCGAGTGAAAAATTATATCTGGCAACGATTGGATTAAATACTCGGAAGTTTGCCGAAGACAAATACCTTTTCAATTTTGGCATAATTGAAGACGTTCCGTATGGCCAAGTCTATTCGATAACCGGTGGTGTACAAGACAAGAACAATTTGAAACGGGCATATTTCGGTGGGCGTTTTGCCTACGGAAGTTATTTTGATTTTGGTTATTTAGGCACCAATATTCAATGGGGCAGTTTTTATAATAACGGCTGTACCGAAGAAACTACTTTCCGAATTGAAGGCAACTATTTTACCAATTTACTTTCATTAGGCGGATGGAAAATTCGACAATTTATAAATCCAACACTAGTTATTGGAAATCACAGAGCTCCTATTATTAAAGACCGTCTTTCCTTTTCTGATGTTAATGGTATTTCCGGTTTTACTAATCCATTGATAAGCGGTATCCGAAAACTTTCTGTTGGTTTTCAAACCCAAACTTATGTTCCGGGCAATTGGCACGGCTTTCACTTCAGTCCGTTTTATAATATGACTTTTGGATTATTAGGCAACGAAACAGATGCTATTTTTAACGAACGTTTGTATTCTAAATTGAGTTTAGGCGTTTTAATAAATAATGATTATTTAGTTTTCAACAGTTTCCAGATTTCGTTTTCTTTCTATCCTTCCATTCCATATGAAGGCACCAATCTTTTTAAAACCAACACTCTCAAAAATGACGATTTGATTTTACCTGACTTTCAAATCGGACAACCTATTATCGTTCCATTTAAATAGTAGTCGTGTTATTTTTTTGTAAGTATTTTTTATTGCAAAGTGTTAAAAACATGTATTTTAACGATTATTTTTTGCTCTTAGTCGACTTATAAGTATGTTTACTTACCCGAACCAACACCTTATTTGTATGAAAACAAACTACTTAGCCGAAGGAATGGTGAAAAAAAATTATCTCTGTTCCTTACTAGGACACCGCTTTGTTGAGACTAAAAAAGTCAACAATCACTTTAGCGAATTTGAATGTGAAGTTTGCAAACTGCAAGCCACTAATGACAGCCGTGGACACAAAATAACACTGACCTCAAAGCTGAAAGAAATTAACGAAACGTTATTTTATCTTCAATTAAAAAAACAATTCATCGCCCGTTTTTATTATACAAAAAAAGAATAGTAACAAACTAAGGTTTCAATCGTCATACCAGCAAACCTTAAAAACCTAACCCTTGGAATCAACTATTCTTTCCATCAAAAAGCTGAACAAACGGTACGGCAAAATCCATGCTGTAAAAGACGTTTCTCTCGAAATACACAAAGGCAATGTCTATGGAATCTTAGGTCCCAACGGCAGCGGAAAATCCACCACTTTAGGAATTGTACTGAATGTAGTCAACAAAACTTCCGGTGAATACAGTTGGTTTGACGGTGCCATGCAAACCCATGAAGCCCTGAAAAAAGTAGGTGCCATTATCGAAAGACCCAATTTCTACCCCTACATGTCGGCCAAAGAAAACCTGGAACTAGTTTGCAAAATAAAAGGAATTGACTATTCCAAAGTAAACGAAAAGTTAGAAGTCGTTGGGTTGATGGAGCGCAAAGACAGTAAATTCAAAACTTTTTCCCTAGGAATGAAACAACGATTAGCTATTGCTTCAGCCCTATTAAATGATCCTGAAATTTTAATCTTAGATGAACCTACTAATGGTTTAGATCCACAAGGAATTCATCAAATCCGTGATATTATTAAGTTGATCGCTTCACAAGGCACCACTATTTTATTAGCATCACATTTATTAGATGAAGTTGAAAAAGTGTGTAGTCATGTTTTAGTATTGCGCTTTGGTGAAGTTTTATATACCGGTACTGTTGATGGTATGACCAATCAAAGTGCTTTTTTTGAATTACAGGCTGCTGACAATGTAATGCTTATTGATGCCTTAAAAAACCATTCGGAAACAGATACTGTTTCGGAAACCGAAGGAAAAGTAATTGTGCATTTTAAAAACAAGGTAGATGCAGCTCAATTAAATAAATATTTGTTTGACAAAGGCATTTGTTTGAATCATTTGGTTCAGAAAAAAACGAGTCTGGAAGAACAATTTTTAGCATTAACCAATAAATAACAGCCTGTCATGAAAAGATTATTAGCCATAGAATTACAAAAAATCTGGAAAAATCGCGCCAGTAAAGTTTTGACCATTGGATATTTTGTCATCCTTTCATTTATTGCCTTAATAGCTTCTATCAAGTTTGATATTGGCACTTTTAAAATTCAT
>Ga0208632_100514_pt1 | contig 14348 bp, 16 predicted proteins | sample LakWasMet49_LOW8_2_FD_183885 | JGI IMG/M metagenome (GOLD analysis project Ga0208632, IMG submission 183885) | Freshwater sediment methanotrophic microbial communities from Lake Washington under simulated oxygen tension - Sediment Metagenome... | ecosystem: Environmental > Aquatic > Freshwater >...
AGTCGATGCCGACACCATTACCAAAGCGCCTTATCTGATTCAGGAATTTGAATTGCTCAAAGAAAACGGTGAACGCGAAACTTATGTTGAACGAACAGAGATTGATCCTCAATCTCAATACAACCTAGCCAGAAGACTCATGAGAAAAGACATGGTCGAACTGCAGATGATGGCGATGTTCAATAAAATGGACGTTACATACGAAGACGTCATCATGGCCTCGCTGGAAACGGGCTACATCACTCTTGAAGATATCGATTTTGTCGCTTCTTATGATGACTTGTGGAATCCGACAACTTCTAAATACGAACGTATGAGCGGCTTTGTCTTTAAAGTGGCAGGCTACACAACGTTCTTCTTGCCGCCTCCGTTTAATATCGCGGCCACTCTCGCCTTAGGAATTGTAGAAAATATTGTAGATAAACGTTTTGAAAATGGAGCATCACATGACAACCCAGGTACTTTCATTGAATAAAATAGTGTTGGCAGTTGCCCTTGCTACTTCAATGAATGCAATGGCGGCCGAAAAGTATTGTGAAAAAAGCTTTGACGTTCTTATCAGAGATGAAAAAGGCGACGGCTATTCCTTTCAGAATAAAAAACTGGAGAAGCTTTTCTGTAAAGACTCTTTCGAAGGCGAAAACTTTAAAATCATCTATGGAACTGAAGAACAGGCCATCAAACTGAATAATGAAAATGCTGATCTCGTCAAAAAAGCGGCCAATGTTTATTATCACCTGACAGTTGCGAGACAGTTCTGGATTGACTCGGTAAAATCCGACTACGTCGCCAAACTTCCGCAAATCACTGTCCGTCTTGATATAACAAATGCATTTTCAAATGTTCGCCACTTCAAAAATGCCGAACTGGAAAAAAACTATAACAATGCCTGGTCCATTCCTGAAGGAAAAATGGCGAGACCAACAAACGGCGAACAAAAAACATGGTTTAAAGAAATCTGGTTTTCTCCAAGTAAGAAGTTGCTGACAAGCGAACTTGCCCCTCCGTCAGAAGGAAACAACCCGATTCACGAATCGCTTCTTCTAATCAAAGATCCTCTGGTTGAAATGAATAAAAGTGCCATCATCTACGGAACACTGGGAATGCTGGCCGCTTCGACAATCAACCAAAGTGCACTGACAGATCTCGCAATTAAAAATCTCGGATCACTTGCTGTCATCTATGGTTTGGTAGAAGTAACGAAGTACATGGACCATTGGTTTATGAACAAATATTACTATATCGATACGGCGATGATTCCGGAAATTGTTTATCATGAGTACGCCCACATCGCGATGTCTGATACGCTGAAAACAGTTCACTCTGTTCCGGTGATTGAAGGAATGGCCGATTACTTTGCAGCGAGAGTTGCGATGAGAAGACAGATGTATGAAAAAGTTGAAGATTATTCGACGAACAAGTCAAAAGATACTGACAGCAAAATGATGTATCACCCTTACCTTGAAGGGGCCTGGAATGCGACTTCTGATTTTACTCTTTCGCTTCTTTGGTTAGGGAAAACAGACTTTGAAAAGCAAAATTCTCTTCGTGCTAAAAAAGGACAAGGCCCGCTGGCCAATTATGACGATCTCGTTTTCCAGGCGCACTACCACTTGAACGAGAATTCGGAAATTGCAACAGATATGACACGAGCTTTGATCGATGCGTGTCGTGAAAAATGTTCGAGCCTGCGTCCAGGGATCAATACCCTCAACCAGGTTTTTGAAAAGAAAGGTATGAACTAAGTCCAAAATTCAACGTTTTCCCCTAGGGTTTCATGAGACAAAGGTCTTCTGGAACCCTTTTCAACCCTTTTGGCGCAGAGCTGTCAGAAAACAAGACAAATTCGTAGAGATTCCATACATTTTCCCTCTGAAAATACCCTTCTCAGGTTTGCTAAATCCAAAATTCACATGATACCATTTTGAATCTTTTTGATTGATAAGATTAGCACTAACCAAGGATGAACCATGTACAAAATGATCGCCATTTATAAAATGCCAACAGACGTTGCAGCTTTCGATGACTGGTACAAAGGCCACACGGAAATTGCCAAAAAAGTTCCTCACGTTAAAGAATTTCGTTTTTCAAAAGTAACTGGCGGACCACGTGGAGCGAGCGATCTTCATTTTATCGCAGAACTTTGTTTCGCTTCAAAAGACGATTTTAAAGCAGCAATGTCTTCTCCTGAAAACATGGCCGCTGGAAAAGATGCTTTCACAAATTACAAAGACATTATTTCAGTTCACTTTGCTGAAGAAGAAGTATTGAAGGCCTAATAGGGATACAGACATGGAAAATATTCTTTTAGAGCATCCCTATAGAAATAATCAGCACGTCGCTCTCGTGCGTTTGAATCGACCAAAAGTGCTCAATGCACTTTCAACAGATCTCATGCAGGAACTTGTCGATTGCATGACCTCACTGGATAAAAATCCAGAAGTAAGAGTCATTATCCTCACAGGAAATGAACGCGCGTTTGCAGCTGGCGCAGATATTGCCCAGATGGTGACTGCGTCTCCTGTCGATCAAATCAACGACAACCGTTTCCGCACATGGGAAATGTTGAAGCTGATTACGAAACCGGTCATCGCGGCCGTCAATGGATTTGCTCTTGGAGGCGGATGTGAACTGGCGATGTCGTGTGATCTCATTATCGCTGGAGATGATGCTAAATTTTCTCAGCCGGAAATTAAGATCGGAACTATTCCAGGAGCGGGCGGCACTCAACGCCTGACTCGCGCGATTGGAAAATCAAAAGCGATGATGATGGTTCTCACCGGAGATATGATTGATGCCCGCACTGCTTATGAGTGGGGCCTGGTGGCCAAAGTCGTCCCAGCTGAAACTCTTCTACAGGAAACTTTTGAATTGGCAAAAACCATCACGGAGCGTGCACCGGTAGCAGTTCGTCTTGCCAAAGAAGCCGTCAATAAATCATTTGAGATGACGTTGAAAGACGGAATGGATTTTGAGCGAAGAAATTTTTATCTCACTTTTTCATCTGCTGATCAGAAAGAAGGCATGAAAGCGTTTATGGAAAAACGCTCTCCTGAATACAAAGGGAATTAGTCATGGGATCGTTTAAATTTTTAACATACAAAGAAGAAAACAGAACGGCGTTGATTACTATCAACCGCCCAGAAGTTTACAATGCTTTGAATGCTGATGCGAAAATGGAAATTGTTCAGGCCATCCGCGAAGCTAACAAAAGCCCTGATGTCCGTTCAATTGTTCTTACGGGTGAAGGCAAGGCCTTCTGTACCGGCCAGGATCTGAACGATCGCAGTGTCCAAGTAAATTCTGGGGCAAACAACGGCGGCGTCGATTTAGGAAACACTCTTCAGACGGAATGGAACCCTTTAGTGAATGCAATTCGCGAGTCTAATAAAATCGTGATTGCAGCAGTAAACGGAGTTTGTGCCGGCGCAGGTATTAGCGTCGCCATTGCATGCGACATGATTGTGTCTAAGCCTGGTGTAAAGTTTATGGGAGCTTTCTCTAAGCTTGGTCTAGCGCCTGACGCTGGCTCAACGTATATTTTTTCGCGCGCTCTCGGTTATCATAAAACCATGGAGTTTTTTCTTCTTGGAAAACCACTGACAGCAGAAGAAATGGAAGCTGCTGGACTCATCAACAAGATTGACGAGGATGCCGCCCAGGCAATGCTGCTCGCTCTTGAACTCGCGAAACTCTCACCTCTTTCATCTTCCATGATCAAAAAAAATATCAAAGCGGCACTAGATTCAAGTTTTGCCGGATCAATGGAACGCGAGACATATGCTCAACGCTTTTTAGGCAATAGTGCCGACTACAAAGAAGGGCTTTCTGCTTTTCTTTCTAAACGTGAACCTAACTTTACCGGAAACTAGGAGAATATTATGACAGGACCAGCTTACTCTTACTCAGCTGAAGAACTAAAACTTTTTGAAGACATCAAGAATGGCAAAACATTCGAAGCGACAGAAGATATGCCGGCGTTTTACCGCAAGCACCTTTTAAATCTTCTCTGGATGCAAGGCGATTCAGAATACTCAGGTGCTCTTGGTTATATGCCATGGATTGAAAAAGCTCCAACTCTACAGGAAAAAGTCATTGTCGCCCAAATGGTGAAAGATGAAATGAGACATGCCTCTGTGATCTACCGTTTATTGGACGAGTTGGGACAGGATACTTTATCGCACGTTCAAAAAACTGAACTAGGCTACAAACTTCCTGAAGATAAAGTTCAAATCGGTTTCCAACGTTTGAAAGACGATTACCGCGTAAACATTTTCTACTACAACATCAAATACTGGGAAGACTATATTCTTTTCAACTTCCTCATGGACCGCGCTGCCGGACACCAGTTACAAGATACTTTTAACTCAAGCTACCTTCCTTGGAAGAAAGCAATCGAAGGAATTTACAAAGAAGAAGTCATGCACTTAGCTCACGGAGACAAGTGGATCAAAATCCTGGGCAAAGATCCTGAGAGAAGACCTTTTCTTCAAGAGCGACTGAACCTCTGGTGGCCGCGTGTAATGAATGTTTTTGGATCTTCTAAAGGCGCTTCAAATGATCTCTACGTCAACCTGGGTTTAAAACAAAGAACGAATAAGGAAATCCGCGCTGTCTTTACAAAAGAAATTCAGGAAATGTGTGATGAAGTCGGTTTAACTCTTCCGGAATACCGCGAAGAAGATCAACCTCAGCGCGAACCCAAAAAGCTTTAGAAAGTAATTATAATATGAAAATAGAAAAAGTTATTGTCATTGGAGCTGGAACCATGGGGCAAGGAATTGCCCAATGGTTTGCTCAACAAAACGTACTCACTGAAATGGTGGATCAGAATCACGACTTCGCAAAAAAAAGTCTTGATAAAATTCACCAGAGTTTCGACAAACTTGAAGCATCAGGAAAATTAAAAAGCACTGACGTCCAGACATTCAAGAAAATGATCACTGTCAAAACGCTGGACGAAGTTGATTCAAAGGCCGATTTAGTTATTGAAGCAATCATTGAAGATCTTTCTGCAAAGAAGAAATTATTTGCCGAGCTTGATAATAAAATGTCGAGTGCAACTGTCATTGCTTCAAATACTTCTTCTTTCCCAATCACCTTAATGGCGCAGGGACTCTCTCCAGAAAGAAAGAAAAAATTTCTGGGTCTCCATTTCTTCAACCCGGCCACAATCATGAAACTGGTTGAAGTGATCAACGGGATGGAAACAGACAAAAGTCTTTCGTCTTCACTCATTCATTGGTTTAACGAAAAAAAGAAAATTGCCTGCGAATGTTCTGATTCGCCGGGTTTTATCGTAAACAGAGTGGCCCGCAATTTTTATGGCGAAGCCCTTCGCGCAGTTGAGTCTTATGACGAACAGAAATGCCGCGAAGTCGACAACGTTATGAAAGAAGTCGGCGGTTTTAAAATGGGACCTTTTGAATTGATGGATATGATCGGCATCGACATCAACTATTCAGTGACTGAATCGGTCTACAATGCATTTTTCCAGGAAGCCCGCTTTAAACCACACCGTCTGCAAAGAGACATGGTTGCGGCTGGACGTTTCGGAAAGAAATCAGGCAAGGGGTTTTACAACTATGAATCCTAATACAATGGTTGTGGCCCATCCGGACCACCCGCTTTACATGGAATTGATCAAGCACTACCGTGTCCGCACAATCGATGAAGCGCTTAACACTTACGAGCCTTGCGATTTAGTCATCGATCTCTCCCCTTTGCGAACACAAAAGAAATTTCTTTTCTTAAAAGAACTTTCTAAAACCACAAAAGCAAAAATTATCTCCGACCTGACTTTGTCATGGGGAGAATGGATTTTAAAATATGCACCTCAAGTCGGAGGGGCACTTTCGACCCTTTTCTATGCTCCCAACAAAGCTTTTGAATACACACTTCGTGAACCGCACGATGCTGAATTAAAAAAGGCCATCGCTCAGTTTGCAGAAGTGATGCAGATGAAAGCTGTTGAACATAAAAATCTGGCTCTATCATTTCACTATCCCCGCACTATCGCCATGATTGTCAATGAAGCCTACTTTGCTTTAGGAGAGAAACTGGCCACGGCAGAGGCGATTGATCTCGCTATGAAAAATGGCGTGAACTATCCGCTCGGGCCTGTTGACTGGGGAGATAAAATTGGACTGCACTACGTAGCGCAGTTGCTGGAAGAACTTAATACAATCACACGCGATGAACGCTACCGTCTTTCGACGGAACTAAAGCTTCACGCTTTTAAGAATTTGTAGGTCATTATGAAACGCACTTATATTGTTTACGCTAAAAGAACTGCCATCGGAAAACTCGGTGGAAAACTTGCTCCGGTCAGAGTCGACGATTTACTCGCGTCTGTTTTAAAAAATGTGAAAGAGCATCTTTCCTTTGATCCGCTTTTAATTGACGATGTTGTCGTCGGATGCGCCAACCAGGCCGGTGAAGACAACAGAAACCTCGCCCGCATGGCAACCATTTTAGCTGGTTTCCCAATGGATATTCCGGGCACAACAATCAACCGCCTCTGCGGTTCCTCTCTCGATGCAGTGATTGACGGCCACGCCCGCATTCAGGCAGGTATTGCTGATTGTCTAGTCATCGGTGGGGCCGAGTCTATGACCAGAGGCCCCTTCGTTCTTTCTAAAGCGCAATCAGGCTACGATCGCGATCAGAAAATGTACGATACAACTTTTGGCTGGAGATTTCAGAATCCGAAAATGGAAAAGATGTTTCCTCTTTTGGGAATGGGAGAAACGGCGGAAGAAGTCGCAGCACTTTACAAGCTTTCGCGCGAAGAACAAGACCAGTTTGCTTACAACTCACACATGAAGGCCGCTGCCGCTTATTCTCGTGGAGATTTCAGCGATGAAATTCTTCCTGTTCTGGTTGAACTCAAAAAAGAGAATTATACCTTTGATAAAGATGAGTGCGTTCGCGCCGATACCACTCTCGAAGCACTCGCCAAGCTTAAACCTGTATTCCGCAAAGAAGGAACAGTCACTGCAGGAAACTCAAGCCCGATGAACGACGGTGCTTCCGCTATTCTTATGGTCAGTGAAGAATTTTTAAAAACTCACAAACTCACTCCTATTATGGAAGTGACAGGGGCTGCGGTTCGCGGCCTTCATCCTAATACAATGGGACTCGGACCAGTTGAAGCCGTCAAAGTTCTGATGAAGAGATACAACAGAAAGATTTCTGAATTTGATTCGGTTGAATTAAATGAAGCTTTTGCTGCTCAATCTCTTGGCTGTATCAAAGGTCTGGAACTGGATCCAGCAAAAGTCAATCTTAACGGTGGCGCAATTGCCATTGGTCACGCTCTAGGATCTTCAGGAACAAGAATTGTGACAACTCTTGCTCACCAGATGAAGAAAAATAAATCTATCAAGGAAGGGCTTGCAACCATGTGTATCGGAGTCGGTCAAGGGATTGCTGTTTCATTCAGGAATTGCCAGTAATGAAGCTCTTTTCAGCTCTTGTTTTTTTTATCCTAAGCAACGCTTTCGCGGTCACGAATCCGGGACCCGATGGAGTTCGTTTTAATAAAATTGAAATTTATAGAGCTGAACGGACATTACAAAAACAGCTTGAAGAAAAAAATCTTTCGATTGAAGAGGCACATGAGCTCGATGGACTGCAGACCATTTTAAAAACAGGAAAGAGGGCCATCACCTGGTTTTCTGTCATCAACGCCGCCCGCACACCTGAAACCAGGCTTGACTTGAACAAGAAAGGTAATTCGAAAGGAATGCCGATTACTGAACCAAATAAAGTCAGCACGAATATACTGATTGAACGCTATAATAAAATTTTAAAAGATATTCCTTCCAGTATTTCCTCTGTGGTGACTGATTCAACAGATCTCCCGGTCAACGCTCCTGTTGCTGACGAAGATTTCGTCAAAGCGATTCGTTCTCTGGATGTACTCTACCAACACACAATTCGCTGGATTGGGGCCAAAGATTCTCTTTCCTGGTATATCAACCGTTCGCTCTGGGATATTCGCGGCTATTATTTTTTAAAGGAAACGCCGGATCTTCAGACAAAACTTAACAACTACGGAACTTTGTCACAGGAAGAAAAAACAAATTATTTCAACTGGCTTTTCGGTCTATGTCACAACGGTGATTTTGACGATCAGGATTGCAAAGACGAACTAAAGAAATATGTTTCTAGAAATACGCTTTGGGATTTTTACAACCGTTTTAATAAATATGGAGAAGCTCAATATAAAAGTTTTTTCAAAATTCCCGCAACTCGGCCGGAAATTTTCTGGAATGAAGATAAAACGGTTCTGCATTCACCTTTTCTTTCACCCGAAAGAGCTGACGTTCAAAAATGGCTGGCCGAAAACATAGAAGATGAATGGCGAGGACAGGACTTTCAACTGAAACTTGATTTTGTTGAATCCTCAAAAAAATCAATTCCGCATATTGAATTTAAATCGGGTGTCACTGCCCACGTTAATGAAATTGCCGGCGACACTATTACAATGGACGGTGATTACTCCATTGAAAATTATGATCAACGCTGGACAATCAGGCACGAATACGGTCACGTTCTGGGCCTGGTCGATTGTTACCTGGAATTTTATGATGTGAATGAAAAAGCAATGATCTATTATGAAGTTGATATTGATAATCTTATGTGTTCACGCCATGGAAAATTTCAACCTGCTCATCTCACTGGTTTAAAAAACGCTTATAAATAACGAGGTCAACTATGTCTCACATTGTGCATACTGATTCAATCAAGCGGCCATCATTCATCGTTAACTACAAAGACGTAATGGATGCAGACAATGCATGCTACGAAGGAAGCGATGAACTTCTCTCAATTGGCGCCCCCGTCGGAAAACGTTGTGGTTTAAATAAAATAGGAATTCATATCGAAACAATTCCGCCGGGACGAAGAACTTCGTGGCCTCATGCTGAAAGCGAAGAGGAAGAATTCGCCTACGTTATTGAAGGGACACCGCATGTCTGGATCGATGGAGAACTTCATCAACTTAGTGCAGGCGATTTTGTCGCCTTTCCAGCAGGCACTGGCATTGCTCACACGTTCATCAACAACAGTGAAAAAAACTGTCTTCTGCTTGTTGGTGGAGAAAGAACAAAAAAAGAAAATCTCATTTTCTACCCAATGAACAAAGAGAGAAATGAGGAATTAAAAAACGAAAACCGTTTCTGGGAAAATCATCCACTTCATGAAATGGGTGATCATGACGGTTTACCTGATCAATTGCGCTCAAAATTAGTAGATACACTCAACATTAAATAAGGACTTAAAATGGAAATTAAACTGTTTATCAATGGTCAATTTAAAGACTCAAGCGACAAAATTATTCGCACATCGTTCGATCCTTCAAACGGACAGGAAGTGGGTAAATACCATGTTCCTTCTTCCCGCGACATTGATGAAGCAGTCGCTGCTGCAAAGTCTGCCTTTGCTAATCCTGCATGGAAAAACATGTCTCAGGAAAACCGCGCTGATTTACTTTTAAAAATTTCTGAAAAAATCAAAGAACGTGCAAAGGAAATTGTGGATATTGAAGTCCGCGATTCAGGCTCTACTCTTCGCAAAGCGAAGGCGGACGTTCATAACACTTCTGCTTTTTTCAAAGTCATGAGCAAAGTGGCCCGCGAATTGAAATTAAACGTAAAAGACGAAGCTGCTTCCCGCGCTGGTTTTTCCATCAACTCAAGAGAATATGCTCCTGTCGGTGTTTGCGCCCAAATCATTCCGTGGAACTTCCCTCTGGTCATGGCCGGATGGAAAATTGGCCCCGTGCTGGCCACTGGATGTACGACTGTTTTAAAAACGGCAGAAGAAACTCCGGCCTCTGCGGCCATCCTTGCAGAGATCATCCGCGATGCCGGTGTTCCAGCAGGTGTTGTCAACATCATTACGGGAGGAGCAGATGTCGGAAGAGCACTCCTCGCTCACCCAGAAATCAGAAAAGTTGCTTTCACTGGTTCAACACCAGTTGGAAAAGAAATCCTTAAAACGGTGGCCCCAAATATTACGACAGCAACTATGGAGCTCGGCGGAAAATCGGCAAACATCGTTCTCGACGATGCAGATTTATCAATCGCAGTCGATGGCGCTCTTTATGCTTTCCTTTATCACTCTGGCCAGGCCTGTGATTCAGGAACCAGACTTCTTGTTCAGGAAGGTATTTATCAGGAATTCATGGACAAATTTCTTGCGAGAATTAAAGACGTTAAAGTTGCTCCAACAACTGATCCGAACGCGGGCTACGGACCTGTTGTCAGTGAAAAGCAATTGAACACAATTATGGGCTTTATTGAAAAAACAAAAGCTGAAGACGGAAAACTACTCGCAGGCGGATCTCGAATCACGACAGGCGATTTCGGCAAGGGTTTCTTCGTTGAACCTACTGCTTTTGAAATCACTCCAAAACACACCATCTTCCATGAAGAAATTTTTGGGCCAGTTGTAGGGATCACAAAATTTAAAACAGAAGAAGAAGCTGTTGCTCTTGCCAACAATTCCAAATACGGTCTTGCCGGTGCCGTGTGGTCAAAAGATCACGCTCGCGCGCACAAAATGGCTTCGCAAATTGAAGCCGGAACTGTCTGGATCAACGAGTATCACCTGCTCAATCCGGGAATGCCTTTCGGCGGATTCAAAGAATCGGGCCTCGGCAGAGAAATGGGACCAGAAGGAATTATGAGCTATCTCGAAGTCCGTCACATCTGGGAATCTGACTGCGATGAGCGCGAAAAGAAAGTCTGGCTGGACGCTATTTTTTAGAAGGAGTTTTTTCGATGACTAAAATAAAATTATATTCAATGGCCTATCAGGATCGCTCTGATCGAGTCAGATGGCTGATGGAAGAAATCGGTCTTCCCTATGAAAATATTTTTCTTTCAACAACACCAGATTGGAAAATTTCCGATCCGGACTATAGATTGCTGAATCCGATGAACAGAGTTCCCACCATCGTCGATGGAAACACGACTCTTTATGAATCAGCGGCCATCTGCCTTTACCTGGCCGATAAATATTCTTACGGAAAATTAGCGCCGACAATCGATTCCCCCCATCGCGCTCAATACTTAAAGTGGATGGCCTCATCAGTGGGAACATATGAAGCCGTCATCGCACGCCTCTTCACTCACATGAAATCCGACCTGGAAAAATTCCAGACCCGCGACTACGCTGCTCAACAGGCAGAGTTCTGGAAAAAAGAATTACTCCCTCTTCTATCGAGACAAGAGTATCTGCTTCCAACAGGCTTCTCTGCCTGTGACATTATGATGGCCGCGATCATCGGCAATCACGAAGCCCCAGGCTACGAATTTGTGGCCAAAGGACATCCAGCTCTCGAAAGCTACATCGACCGTCTGACCAAAAGAGAAGCTGCAAAAAGAGCAAAAGTTTTCGGCGACTAAACTATCAAGCTGGTCTTTTTTTGAAGACCAGCTCTTCATTTTTTCCTTTATTACATTTTTTTCACTTTAAATTTCTCAGCCTTTTTGTGCTTGTGTTCTCTGCCTAAATTGCATCCTTCATTCCCGGAGGATACAAATGAAAATTCGCAAAGGAACCCAATCATCTCTGCTCAATTTAAAGCGCGCCGGGCGCAAGGCGATTCACGATGCCGGCATCCGCCATACATCCCGGCCTTTTCTCAAACGTCCCGCTTCCCTTCATCTCACAATTAAGGTTCAAAGGAATAAGGATGAGATCAAAAACAAATCCGTATTGAAATTGCTTAAACATGCCATCCTGCGAGCGCGTTTTCAGGGACTCAAAGTTCTTCATTATTCTTTGGAGTACGATCATGTTCACCTTCTCATTGAGGCAGACAACAACCACATCTTAGGGAAAGGCATGCAGGCCTTTGGGGTGACGATGGCCAAGGGAATAAACCGGCTGAAACGGTTAAAGGGAGCGGTCTATAAACACCGCTATCATTTTCGGCAGATCTCCTCACCTAGACAGCTAAAGTCTGTGATGAATTATATTTTTACGAATGGAATGAAGCATGGAACGGCGAAGACAATGGTGAATCCTTATAATTCAATTCAGGCGGAGATCACCTATTCTCTTTTTACAAAGGAAACAATCAAACAAGATTGTGAATTGTTATCTCTCCTTGATCGGGGAAAAATCTTTTTCAGTGATCTCACCTTCACCAAATAAAAAAGGGCCGTCCATACTGGACAGCCCCCCATTAAGAAATTTTTTAAAGCTAAGAATCAGCCTAAAAGTTTTAGAGCTGCCTGTCCTTGTGAGTTTGCTTGAGACAATACTGAAGTACCAGCAGAAGTTAAGATGTTCATCTTAGTGTTCTTAGCTGATTCAGCAGCAAAGTCAGTATCTCTGATACGAGAGTTTGCAGCAGACAAGTTCTCACTTGAAGTTTGAAGGTTATTGATTGTAGAAGTCAGACGGTTTTGAACCGCACCGAGTTCTGCTCTCTGTCCTGAAACGTTTTGAATTGCTGTATCGATTTTTGCAAGTGATGCTTGAGAACCTTCTTTTGTTGAGACTGAAAGTTCATCAATTCCAAGAGCAGCAAGACCAGCGTTTTGTTTAGCTGCATCGTACTTGATTCTATCCTGGAAATCATCGTTGTTAATACCGATCTGGAAATCGAATTTGTCGCCTGAACCGTTCAGAAGTTTTTTACCGTTGAACTCAGTCACTTGAGAAATTCTTTCCATTTCTTGTTTCAAGTTTTGGTATTCAAGATCTGTAAACTTTCTTTCAGCGTCACCTACTGTATCAGAAGATGATTGAACTGCAAGTTCGCGAAGACGAACGAGAATGTTTGATGTTTCATTCAAACCACCTTCTGCAGTTTGAATCATCGAGATACCATCATTCGCGTTTCTTTCCGCTTGATTGACACCTCTGATTTGTGCTTTTAATTTTTCTGAGATCGCCAGACCGGCAGCATCGTCTGCTGCTTTTACGATTCTTGAACCAGATGACAGCTTCCCTAAAGTCGATGCCTGTTCAGTGTTGTTAGCTCCAAGTGTGCGTTGAGCAGCAAGTGAAGTAACGTTTGTGTTGATACGTAAACCCATTAGAAATCCTCCGTGTCATTACTCGCGTCCTTCCTTGGTAATGAAAACTCACCTTGAGTCTTTCAACAGGCATCCATGCCCAACGATTAGTCAATTTTGAAAAGTGATTGTCACCATGACATTCACTTGATTGACTGACTTCTCGACAGAACGACAGAAGACATAAGAAAAAAATTGCAAAAAATAGACAAATATTAATCCGATCAAAAATAACCACTTTAATGATTGCTTTTTTCAAGGTCAATTAGAGTAAAAAGCTATGAGATTTCGGACTGGAACGCTTGGCTTTGCCTTTTTTTTACCAGTGAACTACACATGAAGAAGGATTTTTCAGGGAGGTTTGTGTGCGATCAACGTTTTCTCTGTTTCTCATGGCCTTTACCATCCTTATCTTTTCATCATGTGCAAGCAAAAAAGAAAAACAGGAACTCAAACAAGAGGTCGCGCGAACATCTGAAATCAGAAATGAAGATGAACTCTTTTCACTCGAGCAAAATCTCCTGACAGAGAACAATAATTTAAATCAGGAACAAAAAATCAAACTGCGCGAGCTTATTGAAAGAAACTACAAAGAAACTCAAAACATTCAAAGTGAAATTGATAAAACCAAGGCCGTTTTGTTCAAAGAACTGTTAAGCAATGAAAGCAGTAAGAGTAAATTGCGCATTCTGGAAGGCCAGCTTCTTCGGTTGAATAAAAAGAAAACAAGAACGTCTTTGAGCGCTTACAGAGAAGCAAAAAATATTGTCGGCAAGAATGAAGTGCCTTTAGAAAAAACTTTAAACATGCTCGACAACAGAACAATTCATGAATTTTAAAATTCTACTTATCGCTTTATTTATCTCTGCCTGTACGACTCCCTATCAGAAACTGGGGAAACGAGGGGGCTATAAAGAAGAAAAAATAAATGATCATGTTTACCGTGTAACCTTTCAGGGAAACAGCAGAACTAAAGATGAAAAAGTTTATCGTTACTTTCTTAAACGTTGTGCTGAACTCACCCAGCTTAACGGTTATCAACATTTCATCGTTATGAACACGGAAGATAAAAGCAGAACGGCACTTGTCTGGCAGGAAGGAACACCAAAGAATCAAAGAGCAATTACGACAGTTGCTTACTCCTCTGATACAGGCTTTATTCCCATTGAACACAAAAACATTGTCAATCATGTGATTGTCGGAGAAATAGCCATGTTCAAAGACGGAGAAGAACCGCTGGATGCTTTTAAGGCAGAGGAAGTTCTCCAGAGCATCAGGAAATAATATATGAGTAAAAATCCCTATGTG
>Ga0208632_100515_pt1 | contig 14341 bp, 15 predicted proteins | sample LakWasMet49_LOW8_2_FD_183885 | JGI IMG/M metagenome (GOLD analysis project Ga0208632, IMG submission 183885) | Freshwater sediment methanotrophic microbial communities from Lake Washington under simulated oxygen tension - Sediment Metagenome... | ecosystem: Environmental > Aquatic > Freshwater >...
CTGACGGCTTCGATGCGCGCAATGCGCCCCTCGCCCCCCGCGCCATGCTCGGCACGCAACTCGATTCGCATATCGGCGGCAGGCAGGTACGGCGCGGCCTTGTCGGGCCATTCGACCAGACAAATTCCGCTTCCTGAAAAATATTCGTCGAGCCCCGCATCGAGATATTCTTCCGCCTGATTGAATCTATAAAAATCAAAGTGATAGAAGTTTAATCCAGAAACTACGTGAACTTCAAGTAGTGCGTAAGTCGGGCTTTTGACCGGGCCGCTCTCGCCGGCGGCGCGCAACAGTCCGCGCACCAGCGTGGTCTTGCCGGCACCGAGGTCGCCTTCGATCCAGATCACCATGCCCGCAGGCCGCTCACGGGCAATCGCAGCGGCCAGCGCGGCACCCAGCGCGAGGGTGGCGGCCTCGTCGGGCAGGGCTAACGTAAGATGTTCGGCATGCATGGCAATCGGGACGATTCGGCGACTCTGAAGGAAGACATACGGCGCTGGGGCCTAGAACTCGGCTTCGATGCAATCGGCTTTTCCGGCAACCGGGTCAGCGACGCCGAAGAGAACCTGAGCGCATGGCTGGCGGCAGGTTTTCACGGCGAAATGGATTATATGGCCGCGTATGCAACCAGCGCCGGAAACAAGCGTGCCCAGCCCGAATTGCTGCTGCCCGGCACCCGCAGCGTCATCACCGCGCGCATGAATTACCGTAGCGCCAGCGCCGACTCTTCCGCGGCGCTCGCCGACGGGGAGCGCGCCTTCGTGTCGCGCTACGCGCTGGGCCGCGACTATCACAAGCTGCTGCGCGCACGCCTGCAGCAGCTTGCCGACCGGATCACGGACGAAATCGGCGATTTCGCCTATCGCGTGTTCACCGATTCAGCACCGGTCATGGAAGTCGGCCTGGCGCAGAACAGCGGGCTCGGCTGGCGCGGCAAGCACACGCTGCTGCTCGAGCGCGAGGCCGGATCGTATTTCTTCCTCGGCGAAATTTTCACCGACCTGGCGCTGGCGCCCGATGCTCCGGTGACCGATCACTGCGGCAGTTGCACCGCCTGCATCGAGGCCTGCCCGACGCAGGCCATCGTTGCGCCCTACAAGCTGGACGCGCGACGGTGCATTTCCTACCTCAGCATCGAACTCAAGGGCAGCATTCCCGAAGCGCTGCGGCCCTTGCTGGGCAATCGCATCTACGGCTGCGACGACTGCCAGATGGCCTGCCCGTGGAATCGCTTCGCGCCCCTGACCCGCGAGAGCGACTTCGCGCCGCGCCACAATCTCGATCGGGCGACGCTGGTCGAACTCTTCGCCTGGGACGAAAACGATTTCAACGAAAGGCTGGCCGGCTCGCCGATCCGGCGCATCGGCTTCGAGCGCTGGCTGCGCAACATCGCCGTGGCACTGGGCAATGCTCCATCCGGTCCTGAAGTGATCAGTGCCCTGCGCTCACGCGCCGATCACCCCTCGGCGCTGGTGCGTGAACACGTGGCGTGGGGCCTGCGGCGGCAGGGTATCGATCCCTAGCCGCGCGCCACCGGACGCGAGGGGTCGGCGCACCACTCGCTCCATGAACCGGGATACAGCTTCGAGCCGGACAGGCCGGCCAGTTCCATCGCCAGCAGATTGTGGCAGGCGGTCACGCCGGAGCCGCACTGCTGCACCACGTGCGCCGCCGGGCGACCGGCGAGCAGCTCCGCGAACTCTGCGCGCAGTTCCGCCGCCGGTTTGAAGAAACAGCCGTCGTCGTCGAGGTTGTCGAAGTAGAAGCGATTCACTGCGCCGGGAATGTGGCCGCCCACCGGGTCGAGCGTCTCGTTCTCGCCGCGAAACCGCTCGGGGCTGCGCGCGTCGAGAATCAGCATCCGGTCCGACTGCAGATCGGCCAGAACCTGCCCGACATCGACCGCCATGTCCTGTGCTCGCGCCGTGAAGCTGCGCGGTTGCACAACGGGCACGGTCTCTTCCAGCGCCCGCTTGCTGCGCTTCCAGCCGGCAAGGCCGCCGTCGAGCACGGCCACCTTCTCGTGACCGAGCCAGCGCAGCATCCACCACAGGCGCGACGCAAAAATTCCGCCCTCGTTGTCGTAGGCCACCACCTGTGTCGCCGCATCGACACCGCAAGCCGCCATGCGCCGCGCAAAGCTGTCGGGGTCGGGCAGCGGATGACGGCCGTTCCGCCCGTCCTTGACCCCCGAGAGATCGTCGTCGAGATGCAGGAACAGCGCGCCCGGAATGTGGCCGCGGGCATACGCCTGCCGCCCGTATTCCGTGTTCTTCAGATCATGCCGGCAGTCGAAGACTCGCCACTCCGGATGCGCAGCGAGATCCTCCGCAGTCACCAGCGCATTTGTCGGGGCCACGCTCATTCCGCGAGCCACGCGCGGGCATCGGCTTCGTCGGCAAATACCGTCACGTCCGCGTTGACGAACAGCTGCTCCAGCCAGGCGCTCCAGGCCACCCACTGGCTGTCGGTGATCACCGCAATGCGCTTGAAGTCACCCGCGTGCTGGCGCGAAAAGCGAATCTCTTCCCACGCCACGTCGACAGTGAAGGCTGCCATGTCGCGCAGGTCGACCAGCAGATTCACCGGCCCGGAAAACTTGATTTCGTGGAGGACCAGTTCCTCGAATTCCTTGAAGTCGGCCAGGGTGAATTCGCCAAACACGGCGAACTCGACGAGATGGTCGTGATTTTGTGTCGTGATCATTTTGAATCTCCTTGGCAGGGAGAATAATCAGCGCCGGCTGAAAAGACAACCGAAACCCTGCCGGTAGTGCCTGCAGGCGCCGAAGCAGAATGGCGGGACTGCAAAAGAAAAGGGCCCGCAAGCGGGCCCTCTCAGGCGGAAAGCTCCCGCTTGCTTACTTCTTGGCCTTCTTGCCGCTGACTGCCAGCTTGAAACCGGCGCCGGCGCTGAATTTCGGCACAGTGGTCGCGGGAATCTTGATCGTCGCACCGGTCTTGGGGTTCTTGCCGGTACGCGCGGCGCGCTTGGCCGACTTGAAGGTGCCAAAACCCACCAGGGTGACGTTATCCCCTTTGGATACCGCCTTCACAACCGCGGCCATGATGCCGTCGAGGGCCTTGCCGGCGGCAGCCTTGCTAATGTCGGCTTCCTTGGCGGCGATTTCAATCAGTTCAGCTTTATTCATGCTTTAAATTCCTCCGGTTATTTTTGAGGGCATCCCGCCCAAAAAAGATTCTAAACCCGTTCGCCATGGCGTATGCAAGGACTTTGTGCACGTTTTCACGTGCCCGCCGCCTGATGTGTTGCAATGATGCCGCCGCCGAGACACACCCTCGATTCGTAGAGCACCACTGACTGTCCGGGCGTCACGGCCCATTGCGGCGCAGCAAAAACAACTTCACATTCGTCAGCGGAAATTCGCTCGACCTCGCACGCGGCATCCGGCTGGCGATAGCGCGTCTTCGCCGCGTAAACCCAGTGCGTGTGCGGTGCACGTCCGGAAACCCAGGAGAGGTCCTTTGCCACCAGACTGCCCGAGAGCAGGGCGGGATGCTCGTGACCCTGCACCACCCAGAGGATGTTGCGTGCCATGTCCTTGTCGGCGACGAACCAGGGCTCTTCGGGCGCGCCCCTGACACCGCCGATGCCGAGTCCCTCGCGCTGGCCGAGGGTGTAGTACATCAGGCCCTCGTGGCTTCCCACCACCCAGTCGGTGCCGAGCACGCGGATCTCCCCCGGCTGCCTGGGAAGGTAGCGCGCGAGGAATTCGCGGAAGGGCCGCTCGCCGATGAAGCAGATGCCGGTCGAATCCTTGCGCGCATGATTCGGCAGGCCTGCCTCTTCGGCGATGCGCCGCACGTCGCGTTTGTACAGATGGCCGACCGGAAACAGCGTCTTCGCCAGTTGCGCCTGGTTCAGCCGATGCAGGAAGTAGCTCTGGTCCTTGGTGCCGTCTTCGGCCTTGAGCAGCTGCCATTCGCCGAGAAATTCACGCACCTGGGCATAGTGTCCGGTCGCGATCTTTTCGGCGCCGAGCGCCAGCGCGTGATCGAGAAAGGCCTTGAACTTGATTTCCGAATTGCACAGCACGTCGGGATTCGGCGTGCGGCCGGCCTGGTACTCGCGCAGGAAATCGGCAAACACTCGCTCACGGTATTCGGCCGAGAAATTCACGGCCTCGAACTCGATGCCGATCACATCCGCGGCGGCGGCGGCATCCACCAGATCCTGGCGCGAGGAGCAGTATTCATCGGTATCGTCGCCCTCCCAGTTCTTCATGAACAGGCCGATCACCTCGTAGCCCTCGCGCTTGAGCAGCAGCGCCGCTACCGAAGAGTCGACGCCGCCGGAAAACCCGACAATGATCTTTCCTTTAGACATCGGGATTCTTTCCTTCGCGCCAGAACTCGATCGGAATGACGGGTGCCGCGCGGCCGTTATCGACATACCAGCTATCCACCGCGAAACGGCGGATGTGTTCGGTCTCCGCATGCATCAGGCGCGGACCGATTTCCTCGATCTGCGCCGAGAAGTGCTGGATCAGCAGACCCCGCTGCGCCGGTTCCAGCACTCGATGGAAGCGCAGCGCACCGCGCCGTTCCAGCAGGCGCAGAAAGCGGGTGGTGGTGGTCGAGTGATCGATGCAGTCCATCGCGCCGCGCACGCCGTCGTCATTGAAGTTCCCCGCCCGGTCGAGGTTGACCGGCGTCTGCTGCCCGGCCCAGGCGTACAGCCGCCCTATCACCAGCGAAAGCAGCTGGCGCTCCTTCTCGGGCGCATCGGCGACGGCCAGCATCTCTTCCGCCCACGTCAGCCGTATCTCCGAGAACACCGCAGGCTCTTCGACGGCACAACCGTAGTTGAAGCAGATGCTCACCGCTTCGTCGGCTTGCGCCGCGGCGGCAAGAAACATCAGCGGAAAGGCCAGCCGGCGCATCATTCGTAGTGCCTGATGAGGTCGAGCGGGAAGCGTCGGCCGGCCAGGTAGTCGCTCACGCATTGCCATACCAGCGGGCTGCGGTGGCGATCCGCGGTGGCGCGAATCTCGTCGGGCGTCATCCACACCGCGCGCAGGATGCCGTCGTCGAGCACGCGGCCTTCCTCGTGCGCGCCCAGCTCGCCCGAAAATGCAAAGCGCAGATAAGTGATGTCGCGCTGCGGCCGCGGCCATTGATAGACGCCGATCAGCGCCGTCGGCGCGAAACTCCATGCGGTCTCTTCGAGAACCTCTCGCGCGCAGGCAGCGATCAGGGATTCCCCTTCGTCGAGGTGGCCGGCGGGCTGATTGAAGCGCAGGCCGTCGTCGGTCTCCTCTTCCACCAGCAGGAAACGGCCCTCGCGCTCGATCAGCGCGGCGACGGTGACATTGGGTTTCCAGATACGATTCATCCGCGCATTTTAGCGCCCCTGCTAAAATCGAGGCTTCAACAACGCAATGCTGGAGACCCACCATGTCCATGGCCGACCGTGACGGCTTCATCTGGTACGACGGCAAGCTCGTGCCCTGGCGCGATGCCACCACCCATGTACTGACGCACTCGCTGCACTACGGCCTCGCCGTCTTCGAGGGCCTGCGCGCCTACAAAACCGTCTCCGGCACGGCAATTTTCCGCCTCAAGGAGCACACCGACCGGCTGTTCAATTCGGCGCACATCTACCGCATGCCGATGCCTTACGACAAGGCCACGCTGATGGAGGCGCACAAGGAGGTCGTGCGCAGCAACAAGCTCGATTCCTGCTACCTGCGGCCGATCGCCTTCTACGGCTCGGAAAAGATGGGTGTCAGCCCGCGCGGCGCCTCGACACATGTCTCCATCGCGGCCTGGCCCTGGGGCGCCTACCTCGGTGAAGACGGAATGGAGAAGGGCATCCGCGTCAAGACTTCCAGCTACTCGCGGCACCATGTGAACGTCAATATGGCGCGCGCCAAGTTTTCCGGCACCTACGCCAACTCGATCCTGGCCAACATGGAAGCCACCGAGGCGGGCTTCGACGAGGCCCTGCTGCTCGACGTCGAAGGCTTCGTTGCCGAAGGCGCGGGCGAGAACCTGTTCATGGTCAAGGACGGCGTCATCTACGAACCCGAAATCGCCTCCGCGCTGATGGGCATCACGCGCAGCACGGTCATCACGCTGGCGGAGGAGCTCGGCTACAAGGTGGTCGCCAAGCGACTCACGCGCGACGACATCTACATCGCCGACGAAGCCTTCTTCTCCGGCACCGCGGCGGAAGTCACGCCGATCCGCGAACTGGACAACCGCACCATCGGCTCCGGCAGTCGCGGACCGATCACGGCCAGGATCCAGAGCCTGTTCTTCGACGTGGTCAATGGCAAGGTGCCCGCCCACGCCGACTGGCTGAGCTATATCTAACGCTCATGGTCGACTACGACACGCCTCCGAGCATCAAACAGCGCAAGGGCGATTGGTCGCCCCCCACCCCCGGCCCCGCCCCGAGGCGGGGTGACTGATCGGCTCGCTGCGCTCGAATGTCACCGTTGCCTCCGATCGAGTTTTCTCACGTTAAACCGAGGTAATTCATGTCCACTCTCGACGAAACCCGGCGCCAGGTTGCCGTTACCGCCCACGATCTGCCGCTGGCCTGTCCGCGCCCCGACGCCCCGCTGTGGGCCCGCCATCCGCGCGTCTTCATCGACGTGCTGAAGAGCCCCTCGGGCGAGGCAGCCTGCCCTTACTGCGGCACGGTGTATCGCTTCGAAGGCGAGCGCCCCAAAGGGCACCACTGACGCCTGCCCGCGAAGCGGCATTCCAGGCGCACAGAGCGTTACCGAGCGTGAAGATACTCGTCGTCGCTCCGTCCTGGATCGGCGACACGATCCTCGCCCAGCCGCTGCTCACGCTGCTCAAGCGCAACCATCCGGACGTCCGCATCGAGGTGCTGGCACCCGACTGGTCGGCGCCGCTGCTGGCGCGCATGGCCGAGGTCGATGCGGTCATCGCCAACCCCTTCCGCCACGGCGAATTCAGTTTCGCCACACGCCGCGCGCTGGGTCGCCGTCTCGCCGGCGCCGACTTTTCGGCGGCGTTCGTCCTGCCCAACTCGTGGAAGTCCGCGCTGATTCCCTTCTTCGCCCGCATTCCGCGGCGCATCGGCTACCAGGGCGAGAGCCGCTACCTGCTGCTGAACGAACGCCACCGGCTCGATGTCGCCGCCCATCCGCAACTGGTGCAGCGCTATGCCGCGCTGGCCGGGCCGCTGCCCGCGAGCCTGCCGCTGCCGCACTTGAGCTCGACGGCCGAACAGCAGCAGACCGTGCGCTCGGCCCTGAATCTTCCGCTCGACGCCGCGCCGGTGATCTTCTGTCCCGGCGCCGAATACGGCCCCGCCAAGCGCTGGCCGGCGCAGCACTTCGCGGCGCTGGCGCGACTCGTCGCGACCCCGCAAAACCCGGCCTGGCTGATCGGGTCGGCCAAGGATGCAGCCGTGGGCGATGACATAGCGAGGGCGGCACAGGGAGCGGCGCTCAATCTGTGCGGGCGCAGCACGCTGGAGCAGGCCATCGACCTGATCGCCTCGGCGCGCTGCGTGGTGAGCAACGACTCCGGCCTGATGCACGTCGCCGCCGCGCTGGGGCGGCCTGTCGTGGCGCTCTACGGTTCGTCCTCCCCGGCCTATACGCCACCGCTGTCGCCACAGGCGCGCATCGTTTCGAGAAACCTGCCCTGCAGCCCCTGCTTCAAGCGCGAGTGCCCGCTGGGGCATTTCGACTGCATGAACGGAATAACGCCGCAGCTGGTGGCCGCCACCGTTACCGCACAGTTCCAGGCCTGATCGTGCCCAGCCAGAAGATCTTCGCCAGCCCGCAGGACGTCGAAGCCGCCTTTTACGAGGCGCTGGAACACAGCGACATCGACGCCATGATGGCCGTCTGGGCGGAAGACGAAGAAGTCGTCTGCGTCCAGCCCGGCGGGCCGCGCCTGGTCGGCTACACGATGATTCGCGAAGCCTGGCAGCGCGTCTTCGCCAACGGCAGGAAACTCAAGCTGCGCCTGTCGCAGCAGACGGCGATCACCACGCCCTTCGCCATGATCAGCACCGTGCTGGAACACATCGCCACCGCCGACGACGAAAGCCCGGGCACACCGGTTGCCGCCACCAACGTCTACGTGCGCGGGGCGCTGGGCTGGCGCATGGTCGCCCACCACGCTTCGCCGGTGCCGCCCAACAGCATCACCGAGGCGCCGCGCATCCTGCACTGAGGCCGACCATGACCGCGCAGCACTACCTTGCGCCGCCCTGGCTGCCAGGCGGCCATGCGCAGACCATCTGGCCGCTGCTGATCAAGGGCCCGCTGCCGCGCTACCGGCGCGAGCGCTGGGATACGCCGGATGGCGACTTCATCGATCTCGACTGGATCGACGGCAGCCCCCGCGCGCCGTGCGTGGTGCTGTTCCACGGCCTCGAAGGCAGCTCGCGCAGCCATTACGCGCGGCGACTGATGCATGCGATCGAGAGCCGCGGCTGGCACGGCGTGGTGGTGCATTTCCGCGGCTGTTCGGGCGAACCGAACCGGCTGCCGCGCGCCTATCACTCGGGCGACTCGCAGGAGATCGACTGGGTGCTGCGCCGCCTGCAGGCACACGGCTATCCGGCTCTGTTCGTTGCCGGCGTTTCGCTCGGCGGCAACGCCCTGCTGAAATGGCTTGCCGAGCAAGGCAGCCATGCGTCCGGCGTGATCGCCGCCGCGGCAGCCGTGAGCGCGCCGCTGGATCTGGCCGCCGCCAACACCGCGCTGTCATCCGGCTTCAATCTGATCTACGCACAGCACTTTCTGCGCACGCTGATTCCGGCGGCCATGAACAAGGAGAGGCGTTTCCCCGGGCGCATCGACGTTCGCCGGGCACGGGCCGCACGCACCCTGCGCGATTTCGACGATGCGGTGACGGCGCCGCTGCACGGCTTTCTCGGCGCCGACGACTATTACGCGAAATGCAGCGCCGGCCCGCTGCTGGGCGCGCTGCGCGCACCGACACTGCTCCTGCATGCGGCCAACGACCCGTTCCTGCCGCAGGAGGCCTTGCCGCGTGCTGACCAATTGCCGGATGCGGTGACGCTGGAAGTGCTTCCCAAGGGCGGCCATGTCGGCTTCGTGCATGGCGCCCTGCCCGGCCGCATCGACTGGCTGCCGCAACGCCTGCTGGCCCATTTCGACACGCATCCGGCGGCTCGCGGCAGCGTGCGATAATCGCCGCACGACAACCTCTCCCGCCCGCGCCATGCAGACTCCGGCACCCGAGATTTTCAAGGCCTACGACATTCGCGGCATCGTGCGCACCACGCTGACGGCGGAGACGGTGGTTCAGATCGGACTGGCGCTGGGCAGCGAAGCCGCCGCCCGCGGCGTCAAGTCGATTGTCATCGGGCGCGACGGCCGCCTCTCGGGCCCGGAGCTCGCCGGCGCGCTGTCCGACGGCATAACCCAGACCGGAATCGACGTCATCGACATCGGCCGGGTGCCGACGCCGATGACATACTTCGCCGGGCACGAGCTGGGCGCCGACAGTTGCGTCTCGGTCACCGGCAGCCACAATCCGCCCGAATACAACGGCCTGAAAATGGTGCTTGCCGGTCAGACGCTCCACGGCGCGATGATCCAGGACCTGCGCCGCCGTATCGCCGGCGCCGACTATTGCGAAGGCCGCGGCTTGGTGCGCCACGCCTTCGTGCGCGAGGCCTATATCGATCGCATCGTCGACGACGTCAAGCTGTCGCGACCGATGAAGATCGTCATCGACTGCGGCAACGGCGTGGCCGGCAGCGTCGCGCCGGAGCTGTTCCGCCGCATGGGCTGCACGGTGATCGAACTTTTTTGCGAAGTCGATGGCAATTTCCCCAATCACCATCCAGATCCTTCCAAGCCGGAAAACCTCGCCGACCTGCGGCGCACGGTGCGCAACACGGGCGCCGAACTGGGGCTGGCCTTCGATGGCGACGGCGACCGCCTCGGCGTCGTCACCCGCGACGGCGAGATCATCTTCCCCGACCGCCAGCTGATGCTGTTCGCCGCCGATGTGCTGACGCGCAATCCCGGCGCGCAGATCATCTACGACGTCAAATGCTCGCGCTGGGTGGCCGAATCGATTCGCCACCAGGGCGGCCGGCCGCTGATGTGGAACACCGGCCACGCGCTGATCAAGACCAAGCTGAAGGAAACCGGCGCCCCGCTGGCCGGCGAGATGAGCGGCCACATGTTCTTCAAGGAGCGCTGGTACGGCTTCGACGATGCGCTCTATACCGGCGCCCGCCTGCTCGAAATCGTCTCGCGCTGGGACGACGCCAACTGGCCGCTGAAGCATCTGCCCAATGCCATCTCGACCCCGGAGCTCAACATCAAGATGCAGGAAGGCGAACCGCACGCGCTGGTGGCGAAGCTGCAGCAGGGCGGCCGCAGGCTGCTGCCGGGAGCGCGCGAGCTGATCACCATCGACGGCGTGCGCGCCGAGTATGCCGACGGCTTCGGCCTGGCGCGCGCTTCGAATACCACGCCGGTCGTCGTGCTGCGCTTCGAAGGCGACAGCAAGGAGGCCCTTGAACGGATCAAGAAGGAATTCAAGGCCGCGCTAAGCGCCGTCTGGCCGGGCATTTCTACCGACTTCTGATGCCGCCCGGCGAACCGGGCGGCCACCTCAGGCGCGTTCCTGCACCCAGGCCTTGACCGAGGCCAGCGCCGCCGGCACGGCCGCCGGCTGCGTACCGCCCGCCTGAGCCATGTCGGGCCGGCCGCCGCCCTTGCCGCCGACCTGCTGCGCGACGAAGTTGACCAGCTCGCCGGCCTTGAGCTTGGCCGTGAGATCCGCCGTGACGCCGGCGATCAGGCTGACCTTGCCCTCGCCTGTGCTCGCCAGCACGATCGCGGCGCTCTTCAGCTTGTCCTTGAGCTTGTCCAGCGTCTCGCGCAGGGCCGTGGCATCGGCGCCTTCGAGCTGCGCCGCGAGCACCTTGATACCTTTGACGTCGACCGCCTGAGTCAGCAGGTCGTCGCCCTGCGAGGCGGCGAGCTTCGACTTGAGCCGTGCGAGTTCCTTCTCCAGCGCCTTCACGTTGTCGTGAATCTGCGCCACGCGCGCGGCGGCTTCGGCCGGCTGCGCCTTGAGCTCGGCAGCGACCGCATCGAGCAGGGCCTGCTGCTGCTGGATGCGCGCCACGGCTATATCGCCGCAAACCGCCTCGATGCGCCTTACGCCGGCGGCAACACCGGCCTCCATGACGATCTTGAACAGGCCGATGTCGCCGGTGCGGCCGACATGGGTGCCGCCGCAAAGCTCGCAGGAGGAACCGATGTCGAGCACGCGCACTTCGTCGCCGTACTTCTCGCCGAACAGCATCATGGCACCGGTCTTCTGCGCTTCGTCGATCGGCATCACGCGCGAGCGCGTCGCGGCGTTGGCGATGATTTCGTCATTGACGATGCGCTCGATGCGCACGATCTCGTCGGCCGTCACCGGCTGGGTGTGGGCGAAGTCGAAGCGCGTCTTGTCGGGATCGACCTGCGAGCCCTTCTGCTGCACGTGGGGACCGAGCACTTCGCGCAGCGCCTTGTGCATCAGGTGCGTCGCGGAGTGGTGACGCACGGTGCGGGCGCGGGCGAGCGTGTCGACCTTCGCCGTCACGCCATTGCCGACTGTCAGCTTGCCGGTGCGCACCACGCCGTGATGGCCGAAGACGCTGGCCTGGATCTTCTGCGTGTCTTCCACGGCGAAGATGCCGTGCGTCGAGCGCAGCTCGCCGACGTCGCCGACCTGGCCGCCGGACTCGGCATAGAAGGGCGTGTCGTCGAGCACGACGACGCCGAGATCGCCTTCGACCAGTTCATTGACCGCCGTGCCGTCCTTGTACAGGGCGAGGATGTTGCCGCGGGCTTCGAGCGTCTCGTAGCCGTGGAAGGTCGTTGCCGGTCCGGCATAGTCGAGGTTGGCCGCCATCTTGAACTTGCCGGCGGCGCGCGCCTGTTCCTTCTGCCGCGTCATCGCGGCATCGAAGGCGGCGCTGTCCACGCTCATCTGCCGCTCGCGGCAGATGTCGGCCGTCAGGTCCAGGGGGAAGCCGTAGGTGTCGTGCAGCTTGAATGCGGTCTCGCCATTGAAAACGCTGACGCCGGTTTTCTCCATCAGTTCGAGTTCGGACTCGAGAATCGCCATGCCGTGCTCGATGGTGGCGAAGAAGCGGTCCTCTTCCTGCTTGAGCACTTCCATGACGCGCGTCTTGCCGCTGACGAGCTCGGGAAAGGCTGCGCCCATTTCGGCCACCAGGTCGGGCACCATCCTGTGGAAGAAGGCGCCGCGCGCGCCGAGCTTCCAGCCGTGGCGGATGGCGCGGCGAATGATGCGGCGCAGGACGTAGCCGCGGCCCTCGTTGCCGGGGATCACGCCGTCGGCGATGAGGAAGGAGCAGGCGCGGATATGGTCGGCCAGTACGCGCAGGCTCGGGCTGTCCATGTCGGCGTCCGAGGTTTCTCGCGCCGCGGCGGCGATCAGCGCCTGGAATAAATCGATTTCGTAATTGGCATGCACATGCTGCAGCACCGCCGAAATGCGCTCGAGGCCCATGCCGGTATCCACCGAGGGCTTGGGCAGGGGATGCATGACGCCGGCCTCGTCGCGGTTGAACTGCATGAAGACGTTGTTCCAGATCTCTATGTAGCGGTCGCCGTCCTGATCCTCGCTGCCCGGCGGACCGCCCCAGATGTGCTCGCCGTGGTCGTAGAAGATTTCGGTGCAGGGGCCGCAGGGTCCCGTCTCGCCCATCATCCAGAAGTTGTCCGAAGCGTAGCGCGCACCCTTGTTGTCGCCGATGCGGATCACGCGCTCCGGAGGCACGCCGATTTCCCTGGTCCAGATGTCGTAGGCCTCGTCATCCTCGGCATAGACCGTGACCCAGAGCTTGTCCTGCGGCAGCCTGAAGACATCGGTCAGCAGTTCCCATGCGTACTTGATCGCATCGCGCTTGAAATAATCGCCGAAGCTGAAATTGCCCAGCATCTCGAAGAAGGTGTGATGCCGCGCCGTATAGCCGACGTTTTCCAGATCGTTGTGCTTGCCGCCGGCACGCACGCATTTCTGCGAACTCGCGGCGCGCGTGTAGCTGCGCTTGTCGAAGCCGAGGAACACGTCCTTGAACTGGTTCATCCCCGCATTGGTGAACAACAGGGTCGGGTCCTCGTGCGGCACCAGTGAACTGGAAGCCACCACATGGTGACCTTTCGACGCGAAGAAATCGAGGAACTTCTGGCGGATTTCGGAGCTTTTCATGGCGGAGAGCGCAGGCAGAGACGCAAAAGCGGTAATTTTACGCGATCAAGACGCATCCCACAGGGGATACCGTCCGCGACCTTCCGTCGGGGGACATGCCCCACCGGGGGTACCGTCTCCGCCTCCAGCGGAGACATAAAAAAGCCCGCGCGCAGCGGGCCTGGATGGTGCGCGACGGACTTACTACTTCCTGGCCGGACGGTCCATCTTGCCGTCGTGGTTGCGGTCATGCTGGCGATCGTGCTTCTCGCGGGCAATCTTCTTGCTTTCGACGTTCTGCGCCTTCTCCAGGCGTACCCGTTCCTTCGGCGTCACCTTGCCGTCGGCCTTGGCCTTGTCTTCCATCTTCTGGATGCGCTGCTGGTTCTTTTCGAGGCGGGCGGCTTCCTTGGCGGTCAGCTCGCCCGACTTGACGCCTTGATCGATGCGCTGTTGCTGGTTGGCCTGGCGCTGATCGACGGCGGGTGTATTGGTTTGCGCCAGGACCGGCAGGGCCACGGCGGCAAGAACGGCGACCAGCAGACTGGATGTGCGTTTCATGTAGTGCTCCTCGTGTTTGGAATGGGACAGCCCCATGCGCAGAATAACGCCAGCGGCGCAGCGGCGCTGACAAACGAAATGTAAGCAGCCGTTAGCCGCATTTACATTTCGGTTTCGGCCCATAGGTCCGGCCGGTCGGTGAACACGGCACTGACGCCCATGGCAAACAGTCGCTCTGCATCGTCGCGGCGGTTGACCGTGTAACAGGCCAGCGGAAATCCCGCGGCACGCACGGCTGCCAGATTCTCGGGCGTGAGCTCACCTGCGGCACAATGCAATGCGCAGGCCTCCACTTCGGCGACGCGCTCGCGCCAATCCGGGGCAATACGCTGCACCAGCACGGCACGCGGCAACTGAGCCGCTTCGCCGGCTGCGGCGCGCAGGGCGATCGACGAAAACGAGGACAGCAGCAGCTTGCCGTGTGCCGCCGCTGCAAGGCGGGCCACGGCGCGCCCTGTCTCGGCCTCCTGCCCGGCAGACGGCTTGATTTCGACATTGGCCCACAAGCCAAGTGCAGCGCAGCGGTGCAAGGCCTCCGCAAGAGTCGGCACAGGCTCCACGGCGAA
>Ga0208632_100545_pt1 | contig 13738 bp, 9 predicted proteins | sample LakWasMet49_LOW8_2_FD_183885 | JGI IMG/M metagenome (GOLD analysis project Ga0208632, IMG submission 183885) | Freshwater sediment methanotrophic microbial communities from Lake Washington under simulated oxygen tension - Sediment Metagenome... | ecosystem: Environmental > Aquatic > Freshwater >...
CCTTGTTGTGCTACAGAAGAAATAAACATATAAGGCGTGCCTTTAAAGGCTTTGTCTAATTCAGTTTTTAATTCGGCTTTCAGTTCGTCATCCAGCATGTCGCATTTGGAAACGACTATCAGTTTGTCTTTATCCAGCATTTCCGGATTGTAACGACGTAATTCATCTAACAGAATCTCGTATTCTTTTTTGATATCATCCGCATCGGCAGGAATCAAAAACAACAACGTGGAGTTTCTTTCGATATGTCTTAGGAAATAATGTCCCAATCCTTTCCCTTCGGCAGCTCCTTCAATAATTCCGGGAATATCGGCCATGATAAATGACTTGAATTCACGATAAGCTACGATTCCCAAATTGGGTTTTAAAGTCGTAAACGGATAGTCGGCAATTTTTGGTTTGGCTGAAGTTAATACCGAAAGTAAAGTGGATTTCCCGGCATTAGGAAAACCTACCAAACCTACATCGGCCAGTACTTTTAATTCCAGGATAACATCCAACTCTTCAGTAGGCATACCCGGTTGGGCGTAACGGGGTGTTTGGTTAGTAGAACTTCTGAAGTGCCAGTTGCCTAAGCCTCCTTTTCCGCCTTTTACCAAAATTCTTTCCTCACCGTTTTCGGTAATTTCGAATAGGATTTCATCAGTTTCTTTATCGCGCACTACCGTTCCCAGTGGCACTTCGATTACTTTATCTTCCCCATCGTGCCCTGTACTTCTTGAACTTCCTCCATCACCACCGTGACCGGCTTTGATATGACGGGCAAACTTTAGGTGAAACAATGTCCATAGTCCTTTGTTTCCTCTTAAAATAACGTGTCCGCCACGACCACCATCTCCTCCATCGGGACCTCCTTTTTCAATAAATTTTTCTCTGTGCAGATGCGAAGAACCTTTTCCTCCCTTACCGGAAGAAACATATATTTTTACGTAATCTACAAAATTTCCTTCTGTCATTTTCTTTATATTCAGTCAGCAAAAGTACTAACTATTCTTTTAATGCTTTCACCAGCACTTTATCAATCTTTACACCATCCATATCGATGATTTCTAATTCAAATTTGTTCCAAATCAGTTTTTCTCCAGTGGTTGGGATTTTGCCCATTTCGGTCATAATTAATCCACTGACGGTGGTCACCTCGTAATCATTGGTCAACTCATCCATATCGAAATACGTTAAGAAATCGTGCAGGGAATATAAACCATCCACTAACCACGTTCCGTCTTCCCGGCTTATCAATTGGTATTCATCATCATCAAAATCGGCCGCATCACCCACCAAGGCTTCCAAGATGTCATTCAAGGTAATAATTCCCTGAAAAACACCGTATTCATCGGTCACCAAAGCATAATGTACTTTGGATTTTTTGAAATTCTCCAACGCTTTATACGCCGATGTATGTTCAATCATATACACCGGTTCTTTGACAATCGATTTTAATTTGAAATCGCCTTTTTCAAAACCGGCAAATAAATCTTTCAGTAAAACGATACCCACCACATCATCCAAATTATCCTGACAAACCGGATAAAACGAATGCAATTCGTCTAACATTTTAGTCTTCAATTCTTCAACCGTATCGTCATAAGAAAGATAAACAATCGATTGACGGTGGGTCATCAAAGAGTTTACTTTTCGGTCACCAATATGGAAAACACGCTCTACAATGTCTTGTTCAATTTCCTGAACTTCACCACCTTCGGTACCTTCTTTGATTATGGCTTTGATTTCTTCTTCGGTCACTTTACCGTCGGCCGTTGGTTTTATTTTGAAAACATCTAAGATAAAATCAGTCGAAATGGTTAACAGCCAAATAAAAGGCATCGTAATAACCGAAACCATTTTCATCGGAACAGCCACTCCTTTGGCAATCGCTTCAGGATAATTTAAGCCGATTCTTTTGGGTAACAACTCCCCTAAAACCAAAGAAAAGAAAGTCAGTATAACGACCACAACTCCTACTCCAATGCTTTCTGAATAGGGCTTTAAAACCGAAAATGTCGCGATAAAAGCCTGCACATCATGGGTAATCTTATCCCCTGAATAAATACCGGTCAGAATCCCTATTAATGTAATTCCGATTTGAACGGTCGAAAGGAATTTATTGGGTGAATTGGCTAAATCCAACGCTACTTTAGCATTGGTATTCCCTTTTTTGGCTGCCGTTTCCAAGCGGTTTTTACGGGCTGAAATCAGCGCAATCTCCGACATAGAGAAGACACCGTTTAACAGGATTAAAAAAAGAATGATTAGTATTTCCATTTTGAGTTATGAGTTATGCGTTATGCGTTATGAATATAACCGCTAACCAAAAACGTAAATTACAAGTTGTCGATTACTTTGCCTAATCGTTGTGTAACTTCTTCTATAGTACCAATACCGTCTACCGCGTAAAACTTTCCTTGGGCATCATAATAATTAGTCAAAGGCGCTGTTTTTTCGTTGTATTCTTGGTAACGGTTTCTGATTTTTTCTTCGTCCTGATCATCAGGTCGTCCCGAAGTTTTTCCTCTTTCTAACAATCGTTGTACTAAAATTTCATCGTTCGCTTCTAAAGCAACTGTAGCAGTAATGTTTTGTCCTTTTGATGCTAAAAAACTATCCAAAGCTGCTGCTTGTGCCAATGTTCTTGGAAAACCGTCAAATAAAAAACCGGCTGAGTGGGGATTTTTATCCACTTCGCTTTCCAACATTTTAATCGTTACTTCATCCGGAACTAAATCGCCTTTATCCATAAAGGTTTTGGCTAATTGCCCTAATGCCGTGTCATTTTTTATATTGTATCTGAAAATATCTCCTGTAGAAAGATGGGTCAGATTGTATTTTTCTTTTAAAAATTCAGCTTGTGTGCCTTTTCCCGCACCTGGTTTTCCGAAAAGAACGATGTTAATCATTATTAGTAGTTATGAGTTATAAATTATAAGTTATTAGTTATTCCGCTAATTGGTAGATATCCGGTAAATTTCTTCCTAAACCATCGTAGTCTAAACCATAACCAACAATGAATTTATTCGGAATTCTAATCCCAACGTAATCTATTTTGATATCTTTTTTATAAGCTTCCGGTTTGAAAAACAAGGTGGCAATTTTTAAATGCTTTACCTTTTTTTCTTTAAAAATAGCTTTCAGTTCTTCGATGGTATTCCCGGTATCCACAATATCTTCTACAATCACTACCGTTCTGCCTTCTAAATCTTGATTCAATCCTATCAACTCTTTTACTTCATTCGTGGTTTGTGTTCCTTCATACGAAGTCATTTTTACAAAACTCACTTCACACATCCCGCGATACTGTTTCATCAAATCGCTCATCACCATAAAGGCTCCATTTAAAACACCTACAAACACTGGTACTTCGTCAAAAAAATCATCATCCATCTGCTTGGCCATATTCTTGATAGCAAAATCAATTTCATCAGAAGAAATAAAAGGCTCGAAGGACTTATCGTGAAGGTGTATCATTTTGGTTTGAATTTAAAATAAGGTGCAAATTTAAAGAAGTCCTGAGTATTAAGTACTAAGTATTTCCACTTTTTTGCAAATTTGATATATTTACAAAATGAATACGCTTTTTCACGACCGAATCGCCAAAAGTAATGCCGGCACCAATTGTCGCAATGGGATTCGCGATTTCGTTGCTGAAAATCCGGAATATATGACTGAGCTAGTCGCATTGGCTACTGATTTATCTAACAAAAACCACTACAAAGCCGTTTGGATTATTGAAATGTTGGTCGAAACTCATACTAAAATGTTGGTTCCCTACATTGACCGAATTTGTGGAATCATCTCCCACTACAAACACGAATCTGCCATTCGCGGCATGTCGAGAACAGCTTATTTTTTGAGTGTCTCCAAAGTCATTTCGCTAACCGAAAACCAAAAAGAAAAACTAATCGAAATCTGTTTAGACTGGCTAATCGGCGAGGCCAAAGTAGCTCCGAAAGCCTATGCCATGTATACTTTGTGTCATTATGCTCAAAAAGAAGATTGGCTTAAAGAGGAATTGCGAAACATCATTAACAAAGATTTTTACAACCAATCGGCCGGATATAAAGCTGCAGCCAAAGAAGTTTTGCGAAAAATCAATAATTAAAATTATCCGTTATCAATTGCCCATTTATCAATGGAATAGTATCTTTGTTGCAACAACTACAACAACATGAATTATTTCTCTTCCGATTTTAAACTGGGAATTCTCGGTGGCGGACAGCTAGGCAAAATGCTCTTAGCAGAAACCCGAAAATTCGATATCCAAACGTATGTTTTTGACCCTAGCATGGATGCGCCTTGTCAGTTTGGTGCCACTAAATTTTTCATTGGAGATTTAATGGATTTTGACACTGTTTACGATTTTGGTAAGAAAGTGAACCTGTTAACTATTGAAATTGAAAATGTCAATCTGGAAGCTCTGGAACAACTCGAAGCTGAAGGACTCAAAGTCTATCCCTCACCCAAAACGCTACGGCTCATTCAGAACAAGGGAGTACAAAAGGACTTTTATGTTGAAAATCAAATCCCAACAGCCGCTTTCAAACGTTTTTCAACGCTGAAGGATTTAAGAACCGAAATGGAAAACAACATGATTGCCCTACCTTTTGTATGGAAATGTGCCCGATTTGGTTACGACGGTAACGGTGTGAAAATTGTTCGCTCCATAGCTGATATCGAAAGTTTACCAAATGTAGAATGCATAGCCGAACAAATGGTGCCGTTCAAAAATGAATTGGCCGTCATCGTAGCGCGTTCTGTTTCCGGAGAAGTAAAAGCGTATCCCGTGGTGGAAATGGAATTTCATCCCGAAGCCAACCAAGTAGAATATGTAATTTGCCCGGCCCGAATTGAGTATCATATAGCCAAAAAAGCTACAGAAAAAGCGTTGAAAGTTTCTAAAGCCTTTAATCATGTAGGGCTACTGGCTGTAGAAATGTTTCAAACCCATGACGAAGGCATCCTGATAAACGAAGTGGCGCCACGTCCTCACAATTCAGGACATTACAGTATTGAAGCCAGCTATACTTCACAGTTTGAAAACCATTTGCGTGCGATTTTGGATTTACCTTTAGGAAACACAGCAAGCAAAGTAGCCGGTATTATGGTAAATTTGGTAGGCGAAGAAGGATTTTCCGGACCGGTACTTTATGAAAACATCGAAAAAATCATGGCTATTGATGGTGTAACGCCACATATATATGGCAAAAGAGAAACGCGTCCGTTCCGCAAAATGGGACACGTTACGATTGTTAATGAAGACATGACAGAAGCCAGACGAATTGCAGAAGAAGTGAAAAATAATATTAGAGTAATCAGCACAAAATAAAAATATGAGCAAAGTAGCCATCATCATGGGTTCAAAATCAGATTTACCCGTAATGCAGGAAGCCATCGATATCCTGAAAAGTTTTGATATTACCACTGAAGTTGATATCGTTTCGGCACACCGAACACCCGAGAAATTATTTGAATTTAGTAAAAATGCCCACCATCGCGGTATTTCGGTCATCATTGCCGGTGCCGGTGGCGCTGCGCATTTACCGGGTATGGTAGCTTCTATGAGTCCGTTACCGGTCATTGGCGTTCCGGTAAAATCGAGTAATTCTATTGACGGCTGGGATTCTGTTTTATCTATTTTACAAATGCCGGGAGGAGTTCCCGTAGCTACTGTTGCACTGAACGGAGCTAAAAATGCAGGTATTCTAGCCGCTCAAATTATTGGAAGCCATGACAAAATCGTACTCGACAAAATCATTTTATACAAAGAAAGCCTGAAAGACGCGGTGAACCAATCATCGGACGAAATGAAAAAATAATTTAAACAATAATAAAGTACGGACAGGTCGCGACCTGTCCCAACAAATAGAAAATGAAAATCTTAACAGAAAAATTTACTACCCAACATAACACGGCTCCTTTTTCGCAGATTGCCCTGCAGGATTACCAACCGGCTTTTGAAGCCAACATTGAGGCAGCCCGGGCGGAAATTGATGCGATTATCAATAATCCGGAGGCACCTACATTTGAAAATACTATTGAAGCACTGGACTTTTCAGGGGAAGCTTTAGAACGTTTATCGTCTGTTTTCTTCAATTTAAATTCGGCCGAAACCTGTGATGAAATGCAAAAAATTGCTCAGGATGTTTCGCCATTACTGACCGAGTTCGGGAATGACATTTCACTAAACGAAGATTTATTCAAAAGAGTAAAAGCGGTTCACGACCAAAAAGACAACCTGACTTTAACTCCCGAACAAGCTACACTGTTAGATAAAAAATACAAAAGCTTTACCCGTAACGGCGCCTTGCTTCCCGAAGATAAAAAAATACTTTTACGGGAAATTGATACTGTTTTGGCGAAAATGAAACTGACTTTTGGCGAAAATGTTTTGGCAGAAACCAACAGTTATAAATTACACATTGCCAACGAAGCCGACATTAAAGGTTTACCGGAAGGTGCCAAAGAAATGGCGCGTTCGTTAGCCAAAGCTGATGACTTGGAGGGTTGGCTGTTTACCTTAGATTTTCCAAGCTACCTGCCTTTTGTGACTTATGTAGACAACCGCGAGCTGCGAAAAGAAATGGCTATTGCTGCCGGCAAAAAAGCCTTTCAGGAAAACGAGTATGACAATCAGGAGAATGTAAAAAACATCGTCAGTTTACGTCACGAAAGAGCAAAATTATTGGGTTATAATTCGCATTCCCATTTTGTTTTAGAAGAGCGCATGGCACAAAATCCGGAGAAAGTACAAACATTTTTAAATGATTTATTGGAAAAAGCCAAACCGGCTGCCCAAAAAGAATTTGACCAACTAACCGCCTTTGCCAAAGAACTAGACGGTATAGAAAGTCTAGAAAAATGGGACGGTGCTTACTACTCTGAAAAATTAAAACAAAAATTATTCAGTCTGGATGATGAAATTTTAAAACCGTATTTCCAATTAGAAAATGTGTTGAACGGTGCCTTTACCGTAGCCGAAAAACTATTCGGTATCAGGTTTAAAGAAGTGTTCAATATTGACAAATACCACAACGATGTACAAACTTTTGAAGTGTTAGACTTCGAAGGAAAACTGGTAGCCATCTTCTACTCCGACTTTTTCCCAAGAAAAGGAAAACGCAACGGCGCCTGGATGACATCGTTTAAACCGCAATACATCAAGAATGACGTTAACGAAAGACCACATGTGTCTATCGTTTGCAATTTCACTCCGCCAACCGAAACCAAACCTTCCTTATTAACTTTTAACGAAGTAACCACTTTGTTTCATGAATTTGGACATGCGTTACATGGCATGTTGGCCAACACTACTTATCCGAGTTTATCCGGAACCTCCGTGTATTGGGACTTCGTAGAACTCCCAAGTCAGGTAATGGAAAACTGGTGCTACGAACCGGAGGCTTTAGCCTTATTTGCCAAACATTATGAAACGGGAGAAATCATCCCACAACAATATGTCGATAAAATAAAAGAAAGCGCCAGTTTTTTAGAAGGCATGGCAACCTTACGCCAATTAAGTTTCGGGCTTTTGGATATGGCTTACCATGCCAAAGCACAAACTATTGACAATGTAAAAGCATTTGAAAAAGCAGCAATGGACAACACTACTTTATATCCTGATGTGGCTGAAAACTGTATGAGTGTTTCGTTTTCCCATATTTTCCAAGGCGGGTATTCCTCGGGGTACTATAGCTACAAATGGGCGGAAGTATTAGATGCAGATGCTTTTGCTTATTTTCAGGAAAAAGGAATTTTTAATAAAGAAGTCGCTGCCAAATTTAAAGACAACGTACTCTCCAAAGGCGGTACCGAGTTACCCATGGAACTTTACAAACGTTTCCGCGGACAGGAACCTCAACCGGAGGCTTTGTTGAAAAGGGCAGGGTTGATTTAGATTATTTAGATTGTTAAACATCTCATATTTTAGATATAGAACCGGAGTTAATGCTTCGGTTTTTTTTTATTGGTTTGGATAAAGAAAACTTCAACTTCCTTCTCCAGACTGAACTGAAAAACTATTTGCCCTCTATTATAAAAACAAGAGAGCCACCATAAGGTAGCTCTCTTTTTATAGCAAGTAAAAAAGTTATTGTTTCATCACTTTCAGTGTTTTCGATCCGTTTTGCGACGTTACTTTAACAAAATAAGTTCCTGCCGCTAAAGAGGTCATATCAACCGTAGCCAATACCGAGTTCTCTTTTTTAGTCATCACTTTTTGTCCAATCGCGTTGTAAACTTCTACTGAGGTAATGCCACCGGCAAATTCTATGTTTAACATATTATTAACCGGGTTTGGATAATATTTCAATCCGCTTAAATCAAAATTGTTTGTTCCCAACGTAACTGTTACGGTAACTTCTAAAGCTGAAATACTGCGACAACCGTTAACAGTTTGCATTGCGTAATAAGCAGCTCCGTTTACCAATTCTGTTGTTGGAGCCAATGCATTTACACCGGCTAATGCATCCGCTGAAGAAGCATACCAAACCACATTTGTGCCTGAAGCAGCCAAATTAGCAACGGTAGCTTCGGCTGTGTTGAACACAGTAAATGTCTGAACGGCATCTCCGGTAGGTGCAGGTGTAGTGGTTACATCCACATTTACCGTTGCTTCACTGTAACAACCGGTCACGGGATCTGTTCCTTTTACGGTGTAAGTTGTAGTAGCGGTTGGCGATACAGACACTACATTCCCGGCTAATGCATCCGGATTCCAGGTCCATGTTAAATCGCCGGCTCCGGTTGAAGCAATTTGTCCTCCAAAAACAACATTCAAACGTTGTGTTGATGTAGAAGGAGTTACAGTACCAGCCGTTACTAAGTTTTGAATTGAATTTGTAGCAAACGCAGTACTCGTCACCGCAGATATTGTAGTATTACCTGTAGTAGCGGTATAATATGTAATAGCATTGTTAGTACTGTCTGCTCCATTTTGTCTGATATCAATAACAATATTAGAAACACCATCCCAAAAATATGGCGTATCAAAAGTAATGGTATTCACTCCAACTTGGTGAGCATAAGTGGTCGGACCATACACAGTAGTCAGTCCGGTTGTAGTGTAAGCCGTTGCTGTTGCACTAGCCGTAGTACCTATTCGCACTGAGAAGTTAGTAACATTTGCACCTGACCCTAAAGTAGTAATCTCATAAGCAATAGATGTTATATTTCCTGCTCTCAATCCTAATGCCTGTAACTCAGCAGCAGTAAAAATGGTTTGATTCCAGTATTGAGCCCAACGATTACAAAATGCTGTAGGTTGAGTAGTCGCAGAAGTTAAAGTAGTAGCAGTCCCCACTGCAAGTGAGCCGGCAGCAGAAGTATTGGTCAGCGCAGTTAAAACCGTTGAAGAACCTTGACAAATACTAGCATTAGCAGCAGAAGCATTTACTACTGGGTTCTGATTAATGTTAACAGTTACATTTGCCGTAGTATAGCATAATGCTCCTGAAGATTGAGTGGCTGTTAACGTGTAATTTGTAGTAGCGGAAGGATTGAAAACCCAACCGTTTAATGCATTTCCGCTTACGTTAGTTGATGGCGACCATGTGAATGTATCGTAATCTGAACCTCCTGTTGCAATGATGACCGGATTTGAAGACTGACCTGCACAGACAGCAGCAGTACTGTTAGTACTTACCGTTAATGTTGGAGCAGTAACCACTGTAGCAACAACTTCTGTTCGGGCAGAAGTACACCCTTGATTGTATTTCAAATCATAAAAATAATAATACGTTCCCGTTGTAATTCCTCCCCATTCAGAAGAGGTTACATTCACTTTACCATCGGTACCGGCATAAGGGAAGGCCAAACTTGATGAATCTCTGATAAGACTAACACCGTTATATGCTTTAACCAAAATTCTGTAACCGGTTCCGGCAGGCACCGTAAAGTTAAGAGGGACAACGTTAGGAGTTGTAGTTCCACCGGCTGCGATGGCAACATCTCCGGTAGAATATAATTCCGTTAAAGCAGCGTTAGTAACTTTAATATTTACAGTACCGGCACTGGTTGAGTACAACGATACACTTTGTAAATTAACGCTTTCAGTTGCATTGAAAACAATACCCCAGTTCACAAGAGTTGAACCTGTTGCCGATGCAGGCGGAGCTGATTTTCCTGAAGACTGGGTAGCTCCGGTTGAAGCTTGAACCCAGTAAGAGGTTGTGGCATTAAGACTTGGAGTCGTATAACTACCACCTGTAGCCAATGTTGCTCCACCCACTTGGGCAGCATGCCAAGTTAACGTTCCCTCATTTGAAGTAGCTGATAAATTTACGGTTCCTTGCCCACACACAGAACCCGGAGTAGTTGAAGTTACAACTGGCGGATTACATAAAGTTTTAAAAGGTACCGCAACTGAGGTCCACTCACTAACTCCTCCAACACCGCAATTGCTTCTCACCCAAACAAAATAATCAGTACTTGAAAACAATCCTGAAACAGTAACGGTCAAAATACCTTGTCCCACACTTCCCATGGCAGCAGTTTGTGCTGTTGGAGCAGTATTTGATGTTGAATAATAATAGTCATATCCGTCATTTGTCGGAGAAACAGATGCTATCCAGTTAAAAGTAGCACCCGTTGGGGTTATACTACTAACGGTTAGTCCTGTTGGAGCCAAACAACTTGGCTGAGCTACAACAGTCAACTTATAATCTTCCGCTTCAGTTCTGGTGTTTGCATTTGAACAAGCATCAGGAGCAATACTGTTATAATCTATACGGATACGCATTCTGTAATCACCCAGTGGTGTACCGGCCGGCACAGTAAAACTTCCCGTTTGATTACCTCCGAAAGCGGTTGTTACAAAAACTCTTTCAGTAGTATTGTCAAAAACCAAATCTTTATTCCAATCTACCCAAATAGCAGTCCCTAATGTTCCCCCTACTATATCCGAAGCAAAATTGATGGTTCCGGTTGGATATTGACTCACAGTTGCCGTGTTATAATTGTCCTGGTAACCATTCAGAGTATACCCTGAATTCAAATTCGAAATATTGGTTGTACCGTTGGTAGTAGAAAAATTGTTGATGTATGAAGAACTCGATGTTGATGACGGAACACAATATCCGGTATAAAAAGATCCCGAAAGCCATAAACTGTGATCCGATGAAGAACATTTAGAACGCACATAATAAGTGTATGCGGTACTGGCAGTCAAACTGCTTAACGAAACCGATAGATCAGTAGTCGTTCCGTTGTCCACTAATCCTACAGCTCCACTTCCTGCAGCTCCACTAGTACGCACTTCATACTCATAACCCTCAGCCGGTGCCGAAGCCGGTGCCGTCCAGCCAAAAGTGGCTGTAGAAAGAGTGAATGCCGAAGTAACTAAATTGGTTGGCGACTGACAGGTGTAAGCTATCAAAGAGATATTGTCAACAGCTGCCGGCGGATTAGTTCCCCCACCTCCGTCATTTTTCCAAACAAACACCAATCGTTTTGTGGCTCCTGATACGTAAGCCAACTGAGCGGCTGATAAAGTATAGGTAACGGTGGTCGTAGTAGTGGGAACAGCAACTCCGTTGCGTTGCAACAAAAAGTAACCTGTGGTACCGTTAGTATACCCGCTCCAGCCGGTAGTGGTGGTATTAGTCCCGGTTGGGCCTGCTGTAGTAGGTGTAATAGAAGTATCCATAACATACACTAACAGGTTGTCATAGTTTCCGTCATTCCCATTGGCTCTCCAGTCAAAACTCAACGTTACCGAACCGGCTCCCGCAGGAAACGCAATGTCACGGTAAAAGGCAGAACGATTAGCCGTACTGTTGGTGTAAGCCCAAGTCGCTCCTGAGTCATTTGACACATAGGCTCCTCCGTTTCCGGTGAACCAACCCGGTACAGTACCCACATTCCAAGTATTAGCTGTAGCACTCACAGCAGTCCAGCCGTTATCGGCAAAAGTTGTTCCGTTTTCAAAACCACCTTCAGCATTTGGGTTAATGAGAATGGTTTGTCCGTAAGTGAATTGTCCCATAAACAAGAGGGATAGGACTAAAAAACAGAATTTGTATCCCGAAACCGCATATTTAGGTATACGGGCATACGTTGAAAAAGTAGCTTTTTTCATTAGCAGTAGATTTAGGTTAATAAGGCGAAAATTAACGCATAAAAAGACCAATGAAAATGATTAATTCAGCTTTAACGCTAACCAAACAATTATCAAAAAATATTTATAAAATAATTAAAACATATCTGTTAAATGTGTTAAAAATGACTTTTATTCTATAAATCTGTTAAAAAAAACTTCCGACACTCAATAAAAATCACCGAAACAACAAACCAATAAAACCCACCACAAAATCGGTATGCTTTCTGCCCAAAAGGAAGTGTAATATTTAGACCTTTTTTCATTAGCAAAAACTAAAAAAAGAAAGACAGTAAAAGCAATGCCAAGTTTTAAAAATAAGGTAGAATAACTGAATTGGGCATCCAAAAACTCCAACAAAACAAACCCAACCAATAACAAACTCCCCACTGTTTTGGTACGTTTCACTCCTATTTGCTGCGGTACGGTTTTTAAATTGGGATCGTCCACCTTGAGGTCGATGATTTCGAAAATTAAGATCAAAACAAAAATCAGGAGAAACCGCTGTAACCCCACCAGAAAAACAACCCCCGTTAACGGAATACCGGCATTAATAACCGGTAAAAACAAGGTCACTCCTACCCAACACAGGGCTACTATATAAATCTTCACGCCTGCCCAGTTTCGAGCGTTTCTTCGGTTGGGAAAGAAAGGTAAGGTATAAAGCAACGTCAAAACCAGAAAGACAAAAGCTATGATTTTAGTATTCTTCTCCAATTGGATAAAATAAAATCCGGACGCTATAAATGACAACAAACTCAATCCGGCAATGGCTTTCAACTCGGTTCGCATCTGCAGTTTCTGTGTCCGGGCCAATGCATCATATTTCACAAAATTATACCCTACAATCGTTCCAAAAAAAGCAAACAAAGCACACGCCTCAATGGGGATTATTTGAAACAAAAAACCAGTCATTCGAACCAAGGCATAGACCGATAAACCCACATGGATACTGCTGTGGATATAAAAGTCGAGAAGCTTCTGTAAGTGTCGCATCTTTCAAAAATAGTCAAACTGTTAATAACAACCGTTTTTAGTTAAAAAAATCTCGAAATTTGACAGTCCTTTAACCTAAAATTCAGACTTTAATAATTACTTTTGTTGCCGTTAAAAACAACACAACTAAACACACTTTAGAACTTACCATTTAATGAAAACAGACGCATTTGCATTACGCCACATAGGTCCACGTGAGAGCGACCTAAACCATATGTTTGAAACCATTGGAGTTGAGAATTTTGACCAATTGTTGTATGAAACTTTTCCGGATGGCATCCGTTTGAAAAACGACATACAATTGGATCCTGCCATGACCGAATATGAATATTTAAACCACATTCAGGAATTAGGCAAAAAGAATAAAGTATTCAAATCATACATCGGTTTGGGCTATCACCCAACGATAGTACCAGCCGTAATTCAAAGAAATGTTTTTGAAAACCCGGGTTGGTATACCGCTTATACCCCTTACCAGGCCGAGATTGCTCAGGGTCGTCTAGAAGCGATTCTGAATTTCCAGACTATGGTAATCGAGTTAACCGGAATGGAGATCGCTAATGCTTCTTTATTAGATGAAGGAACAGCGGCAGCCGAAGCTATGGCGTTATTATTTGACGTTCGTTCCCGTGACCAAAAGAAAAACAATACCCGTAA
>Ga0208632_100559_pt1 | contig 13505 bp, 7 predicted proteins | sample LakWasMet49_LOW8_2_FD_183885 | JGI IMG/M metagenome (GOLD analysis project Ga0208632, IMG submission 183885) | Freshwater sediment methanotrophic microbial communities from Lake Washington under simulated oxygen tension - Sediment Metagenome... | ecosystem: Environmental > Aquatic > Freshwater >...
GTGCCATGTACTGATAGAGTTAAAATTGGCCGAGTTCAACCATGAGAACATTGGTCAGCTTAATACTTATGTAAGCTGGTACAAAAAGAATATGTTGCTTGAGGGCGATAATCCGCCGATCGGCATTTTGTTATGTACTCATAAGAAGCATTTGTTGGTCGAATATGCTCTGGCGGGTATGGATAACCAGTTGTTCGTATCCAAGTACCAGTTGGAGCTACCCAAACGTGAGGAAATCGAACGGTTTCTTGCTGAAAAGCTTAAGGAAGCCGGAGGTACTTACTGATGAGTGAAGACAAGATAGCCCAGGCTCTGAGCAGGTTGTTTGAGCGCCACCGCATTATATTTTGGTACGACGCCAAGCAGGAATTACGCGATAGCTTCGATGCACTGAATCTACTGGGTATCGAGAAAGTAGAACTTATCAATAACGAATTTGGCGTTAAGCACCGCTTGTTGCGCGAACAACCCGAGCAGAAGTTTCTGCTTTACCGCGATGGGCCACAACCCGATGATCTGGAAAACTGGCTGCTCGACGTGCAGTTGGCTCATGGTGAGTTCCGCACGGGCCAAGTTGCTATTTGGCTCGCGGAGCTGGAGCTAAGCCTGGAATTTGCGGATGTGGTGCAGGCTCATGCAGAGTTCTATCAGGCCGTCAAACGCAAGGATGCATTGAAGCGCCTGCTTAAATCCGATGATACCTTTGGACTAATTCGCTTGAAGATGCTGGCTGTATGTGCGGGCTCTGAACCCCGCATGGATGCCGTAGTGGAATGTCTGCTGCAAGAGCTGGCCGAGGGACGGGATGAAAAAATCAAGCTGATCGGTCGCTGTAGTCTGGATGGATTTCTCTGGGAACAGATGACCCGCTGTTATGGTTACAAGTCCAGCGAACCTGGCATCCGTGATTTCGTTATCGAACTATTTAAGTCCTGTTATGCAATGGGTTTGGATGGACAGGTACGCCTGACCGGCGATGCACTGGTGTTCCTAAAGCGCTGGAAGGACAGTCGCCAGTTTGAAGCCTGTTTCGAGACACTATCCGGGGAATGCGTAGAGATCCTTGGTATTGAGCAGGATCTGTCCAAGCGGGATTTCCGCGATCTGATCGAATTGGATATCTTTCGACTGATTGACCAGAAAATCATTAGTGATCTGGTAAGTGCCGTTACGTTAAGGACGATAACGAGCGGCGAGGTAGCGGTACTGGTCCGTCAGCGGCGACAAGGCCATTGGTACCGCGAGTTTCGCCATCTGTATGAAGCGATTGACTACGCCGCACAGTTTTTTCATGCGATGAGTGAAGCCAACCTGACTATGGATAGCCTTGCCGAAGGCGTAGAACGCTATAGTCGGATTTGGTTCCGGCTAGATCAGCTTTATCGGAAGTTCACTTATCATGTAAGAATGTCAGGTCAAGCGTCGCTGATGGAGTCATTGGCCGACCAAGTCGAGAATTTCTACTCAAACAATTACCTGCTGAAGCTAAACGATCACTGGCAAGCCTTTGTGGACAAGACTAGCCAATGGGAGGCTTCGCCTGTTCTGTTGCAGAAAAACTTTTTCAATCTCTGCGTAAAACCCTTTCTCAGTAAAGATAACAAGGTTTGCGTCATCATTTCTGACGCCCTGCGTTACGAGATTGGTGATGAGCTGCTTAGTCTGATCCGCCAAGAAGATCGTTACGATGCTAACCTGGAACCGGCTTTGTCTATGCTGCCGAGCTATACCCAGCTGGGCATGGCTGCGTTGCTACCCAATAAAGAGCTTACGCTGGCAAATAATGATACCGGAACGGTTTTAGTTGATGGTCTGAGTTCACAGGGTACGGTTAATCGTATCAAAATCCTTAATCAAGCAATTTCACAGCGGGGCACGGCTGTTAAAGCAGAGGGATTTATGGCGCTCAATAAAGAGGACAGCCGGGCTCTTTTGCGCGACCATGATGTCGTTTACATCTACCACAACCGCATCGACGCCACTGGCGATAAAAGGGAAACAGAAGAGCGGGTGTTCGAGGCCGCTGAAGAAACACTTCAGGAGCTTATACGACTAATCAAGAAACTTACCGGCGCTAATGCCAACAACTTATTGGTGACTTCCGATCATGGCTTCATTTACCAGAACCGTGCCATTGATGAGAGCGATTTTGCTGATGTCGATGCAGAGGGAGATCAAATCCTATTTTACGACCGGCGTTTTGTACTTGGCTTAGGTTTGAAAGAGACACCGAGTCTGCGGAAATTCAAATCAACTGAGCTTGGATTAGTCGGTGATGTGGAAGTACAGATTCCTAAATCGATTAATCGACTTCGCCTGAAAGGCTCTGGAAGTCGCTTTGTGCATGGGGGAGCTTCGCTGCAGGAAGTGTTAATTCCCATCTTAAAAATAAACAAGAAAAGGCAGAGCGATATTTCGGCCGTTGATGTGGATATTTTACGTGGCGCAAGCTCGGTAATTACTTCCGGTCAGCTGGCAGTTGCACTTTATCAAGCCCAACCTGCGGCCGACAAGGTTCAGCCCAGAACCCTCATTGCAGGCATTTATACTCAGGCAGGTGATTTGATTTCCGATAGTCATGAACTTACTTTTGACCTAAGTTCAGACAACCCGAGAGAGCGGGAACTTCAGGTGCGATTTGTGCTTACCCGAAAAGCGGATGAAGCCAATGGTCAGGAGGTTATTTTAAGACTGGAAGAAAAACACCCCGGCACCTCACATTACAAAGAGTACAAATCGCTCCGGTATCTAATACGGCGTTCATTCACCAGCGATTTTGATTTCTAACCACGGAACACACGGAAGACACGAAAAATGAGCAAATTGAAATACGAAGAGGAGAGCTATCGGATGCGGGGTGCTATATTCGAAGTCTACCGCGAGATGGGCTGTGGTTTTCTTGAGGCTGTTTATCAGGAGTGTCTGGAGAAAGAACTATCGAAGACAGGTGTTCCGTTTGTGGCACAACAGGTACTGGTGCTTCATTACAAGGGCGCGGTTCTAACACAGGTCTATAAGCCGGATCTTGTGTGCTTTGGGAAAATTGTTGTTGAACTTAAAGCCGTAAAAGAACTTTGCAATGAACACCGAGCGCAAGTTCATAACTATTTGAAAGCTACGGGGCACGAACTTGGATTGCTAGTCAACTTCGGCCATTATCCCAAGGCCGAGATCGAGAGGATTGTTTTATGAACCCTTCCGTGTTGTCCGTGTTGTCCGTGTGTTCCGTGGTTCAAAGGAGTTTTTATGAACGAACTTGACCAGAAAATAAATACACACTTCGCGGGGCTTGTTGTCCGAAAGGATCTTGTTAAAACCGTCAAGGGTAATGCGATTGTACCTTCCTATGTTCTTGAGTATTTGTTAGGCCAGTACTGCGCAACCAGCGACGAAGCCTCCATTCAGACGGGCATTGAAACTGTTAAGGAAATACTGCGTAAGCACTATGTACACCGGAATGAAGCTGGCTTGATTCGTTCTCATATTAAGGAAAAGGGACGCTATAAGGTCATCGACAAGATCAGCGTAGCATTGAATGACAATGCAGATGTTTACGAGGCTGCTTTTTCTAATCTTGGCATCAAAAGAGTATTGGTTGATTCTCGAACGGTGAAAGCACATCCGAAACTTTTGGTCAGCGGTGTCTGGTGTATTGCAGATCTTGAATACGAGTTTTCCGAAGAAAAAGATGACAGTCCTTGGATTCTATCGTCGCTTAAACCTATTCAATTATCGCACTTCGATTTTGATGGCTATGTGGCGGCTCGTAAACAATTCACAACCGATGAATGGATTGATCTGCTTGTTCAGAGCATTGGCTTTAATCCGGAATTGTTTGGCAAACGCAGTAAGTTGACTCAACTCGTTCGTCTTATCCCTTTTTGCGAGCGTAATTATAATCTTATCGAACTGGGTCCCAAAGGAACGGGGAAGTCGCATATCTATTCAGAGTTTTCTCCTCATGGCATTCTTATATCAGGCGGCGAAGTTTCAGTTCCCAAGCTGTTTGTTAATAATTCATCCGGAAAAATCGGCCTGGTTGGGTACTGGGATGTAGTGGGGTTTGACGAGTTTGCCGGCAAACAAAAAAGGGTAGAAAAAGCACTTGTCGATATTATGAAAAATTATATGGCTAACAAGTCTTTTTCGCGTGGTGTTGAAACCTTCGGTGCAGAAGCATCAATGGTTTTCATCGGCAACACTCAGCACACTGTTCCCTATATGCTGAAGCATGCCGATTTATTCGATGAGCTACCCGATAAGTTCTATGACTCGGCATTCCTTGACCGAATCCATTATTACATCCCCGGTTGGGAAGTGGATATTATTCGTGGTGAGATGTTTTCCAAAAACTATGGCTTTGTGGTGGATTACCTTGCCGAAATTCTTCGGGCATTGCGTAACCACGACTATTCAGACCGTTATAAAGAGCACTTTTCTTTATCTTCTGATCTATCGACTCGGGACAGGGATGGAATAAACAAAACTTTTTCCGGGCTAATGAAAATCCTATACCCTCAAGGCGAGGCCTCTAAGGATGAGATTGAAGAAATTCTTAAGTTTGCTATTGAAGGTCGCAAGCGTATCAAAGACCAATTGATGCGCATTGATTCCACCTACCCGGATGTGAATTTCACCTACATGGACCAGTCTGGTCAAACCCATTCTGTTAAGACACTGGAGGAAGAAGAATACCCGCATTATTACTATAAGACAGCTGTTGATACTGCGACAGGCATAGCTGATACAGACAGTGATCCACAAGGAACTCCAGTAGCCGAATCCTTTGTCAAGGAACAGCATCTGACCTTTCAAGAAAATCAGAAAGGAATATCGTTCGATGCCTTGTTTGGCGCTTATCTGCGAGGCGCAAGTAAAATAACTATTACTGATCCCTATATCCGTCTGCCTTACCAAGTGCGTAATTTTATGGAGTTCCTCGAAACGGTCGTGAAGTACAAGTCACAGGACGAAGAAGTCACCGTTCACCTAGTGACGTCAGAAGACGATTTCAAAGCTGAACAGCAGCAAGAGAGTTTTGAAAAGATAAAGGAATCCTGTAGCGCAGTCGGCATTGACTTTAGCTGGGAATTTGATGGAACAGGGAGCATTCAAACCCGCCACATAGTGACTGACCACGGCTGGAAAATCTTACTGGATTGTGGCCTCGATGTCTTTCAGAACTATGAAATGAATGATGCTTTCACCTTTGCCAACCGCCTACAGAAATTTAGGGCTTGTAAGGCATTTGAGGTGACTTTTATCACAAATGGAATAATGTCAACAAATACGGACGGACAAGAGCATGAGTGATTTTTCTGCACCACTTTCCAAATGGTTTTCCGAACGTCCGAAATGGTTGCAAATGGCAGCCAAACGCCTTCTGGAGCAAGATAGCATAGATATTCCAAATCTTGCCGTGTTGTGCCAACAAGAAGCGAAAGGCCAACTCGTCAGGTCTGATTGCACTCTCCCTGCCAATGCTTTCGATGCTGATTCCTCAGGAACCATTCGTTTGTGCTCGCTCGACAATATTGAAGGAGTAAACGCACTGGCCCCGCGAAAATCTCTTGAGTTTGGCAAAAGTAATATCGCTGTCGTTTATGGTCATAATGGTTCAGGTAAGTCTGGCTACGTTCGACTACTAAAACATATTTGCGGAGCCCGTTACCTTGGCACGCTGCATCGTAATGTCTACACTGCCGCACCTGGAGTACAGAAGGCATCGATCACATTTGAGAAAAACGGAACTACAATTTGTCATGAATGGGCTGGCCAGGGATTTCTTGATGACCTTAGAAGCGTGGATATTTTCGACACCTCTTTTGGCCGAGTTTTTATAAACAGCGAAGACGAGGTGAGCTATGAGCCTCCGGTATTGTTGTTTTTTAGTTCTCTCATCACGATATGCGAAAAGGTCTCTGAAATATTGGATGCTGAGGCCGCTCGGTACCCATCAAAAAAGCCAACTATTTCAAGTGTGCTGAAGATGACCTCAGAAGGTATCTGGTTCGATAGTGTATCCAGCAAAACCTCCTCGACTGAGGTTACGCAACACTGTTCATTTACAGTTGCAAACGAAAAAGAGCTTCAGGAACTTCAACAGCGCCTTGCCGAGCAAGCACCATCAGATAAGGCGAAGCAGTTAAGAAACCAAAAACAGTATATAGATTCTCTTGTTGAAGAGGCGGAGAAATATCTTAATCAACTTTCCGATGATAATTGTCGGCAAATTATCGCGGTGAAGAAAAATGCCATTTTTAAGAAGAATGCCGCTGAAGTAGCTGCACAACAAGTATTTATTGGAAGCCACCTCGAAGGTATCGGTTCAGATGTATGGAAAGAGCTTTGGGCTGCTGCCAGAAATTACTCAACAACTTTGGCCTATAGAGATCAAGATTACCCTCATGTTGCTGACGACTCCCGTTGCGTACTATGTCATCAGACGCTTCCTCCAGAAGCCAAAGCTAGGCTTCTCTCCTTTGAAGAGTTTGTGAAAGGAGAAATGCAAAGGGCATCTGCTAACGCCATTAAGGAATTTAATACCGCAATTCAAGCAATTAAAGACGTCCCTACAGTAGACTCGCTAAAAACAAGAGCCGATGCTGCGGGGTTACAACAAAATGAAATCACCATTCCGTTGTACGAGTTCTTCTCTGGTTTACAGAAGCGGAAGGAGGCACTACCAGATCTTGAATCCGACGACGGACTCCCCCCCATCACACAGAAACCTGCATGGATTGACGAGGCCCGCAAACTATCTGCCGGTTGTGGCGAACGTGCAGAAAATTACGACAAGGATGCCCAGAACGAAAACCGTGACGGACTAAAGGTGAAATTGAATAGTCTTCTGGCAAAAAAATGGCTTTCTGAGCATCGTACCACCGCAGTCGAGCAAGAAATCGAAAGGCTAAAACTACAGGATTTAATTCAAGCAGCCAAAAAATCAACTAACACTAGATCTTTGTCCCAAAAAAAGGGTGAATTGGCTGAAGCGCTTATTACAGATGCTTTCGTCCAGCGTTTTAATAATGAACTTAAAAGTTTGGGAGCAGACCGGGTCAAAGTAGAGCTGGTGAAGTCGAAGGTTTCGAAGGGGCGGGTTCTTCACAAACTTCAGCTTCGCGGTGCATCTGATAGCTCATTGTCTGAAGTGTTAAGTGAGGGCGAAAGTAGAATTGTATCCATCGCTGCTTTTCTGGCTGATGTCACTGGTAAGAGCAATCATGCCCCCTTTATCTTTGATGACCCAGTATCATCACTCGACCAGGATTTTGAGGAGGCAGTGGTACAGCGGCTGTTAGGTATTTCCTTCGATAAACAGGTCATAATTTTTACCCACCGCTTATCGCTATTGGGCACGATTAGACATTTTGCAGACAAAAAATCAATCAAGCCTGACATAATAAGCATCCGGTCGACCGACTGGGGCACTGGCGAACCAGCTCCGATTCCGCTTTCGCAAAGTGATATCAAAACAGCGTTAAATATTCTGATTAACCAGCGGTTTCCTCTTGCGAAGAAGGCCAACGATGCTGGTGAATTCGAAATGGCGGAAATTTATATCAAATCTATTTGCAGCGATTTTCGAACACTCGTTGAAAGAGCGATTGAAAATGATCTGCTTTGTGGCGTGGTGCAGAGATTTCAGCGACCGGTTCACACTTTAAGGCTAAAAGACTTAGCCAAGCTCAAAGACACAGATTGCGAGAAACTTGATTCCCTCATGACCACATACTCTGGTTTTGAACATTCACAGCCATCTGAGTCACCGATTGAATTGCCGACGCCTGAAGCGCTTCTTGTTGATCTCTTGACCTTGAAAGATTGGCGTGAAGAGTACATAAATCGGCCTGTACCTCCAGTATCATGAAAGTCCTCCATACCTCTGACTGGCATATCGGTAGAACACTCTACGGGCGAAAGCGCTATGAGGAATTTGAATCCTTCCTAACCTGGTTAGCCGAGACCATCCAGCAAGAACAGATCGACGCGCTTCTTATTGCCGGAGATGTTTTTGATACCAGTACCCCAAGCAATCGGGCACAGGAACTCTACTATAGGTTCCTGTGTCGAGTGGCAACTTCATCCTGTCGGCATATCGTCGTAATTGCCGGTAACCACGATTCTCCTTCATTCCTGAATGCCCCCAAGGAACTCCTCCGTGCTATTGATGTTCATGTTATCGGCTCGACCACCGAGAGCCCTGACGATGAAGTTCTAGTGCTGCAGAATCATGATGGCTCCCCGGAACTTATCGTTTGTGCAGTGCCTTACCTAAGGGATCGTGACATTCGAGTGGCGGAAGTCGGTGAAAGTATCGATGACAAAGAACGCAAGTTAATTGAAGGTATCCGCACACATTATTTTGAGGTGTGCGAATTGGCTGAACAGAAGCGCAAGAGCTTGGACGTCGAGATACCTATTATCGCCATGGGGCATCTTTTTACTGCCGGTGGCCAAACGATTGATGGGGATGGTGTCAGGGAACTTTATGTCGGGTCGCTTGCCCATGTGACGTCAGGAGTTTTTCCGGAATGCATCGATTATCTTGCTCTGGGGCATCTCCACGTACCCCAAATAGTCAATGGTTCCGATGTCATGCGCTATAGCGGTTCGCCACTGCCGATGGGTTTTGGAGAAGCCAAGCAGGAAAAAAGTGTTTGTTTGGTGGAGTTTACTGGCAAAGAAGCAAAAGTCGCACTTCTCACAGTTCCGGTTTTCAAGAGGCTTGAGCGTATCCGTGGTGGATGGGATGAAATTGCTGCTCGGCTACTTGAAATTTCCGCATCGCAAAGCGATGCCTGGTTGGAAATCGTGTATGAGGGCGAGGACGTCGCTGGAGATCTACGCGAACGGGTGGAGGCACTAAGCGCCGGGACGCTGATGGAAGTTCTTCGCATCAAGAATAACCGGGTCATAGATCGTGTGCTCAATCGTAGCCATGATGAGGAAACGCTTGATGATTTAAACGTCAACGATGTATTTGAGCGCTGCTTGGTAATGCATGGTGTATCAGAAGATCAGCGCCCTGAGCTGTTGCGTGCCTACCAAGAAACGATCACCTCTCTTTATGAAGATGATGTCCAGGCGCAATAGCGAGGTAAGGAATGCGGATACTACAGGTACGTTTTAAAAATTTAAACTCACTGGTTGGAGAATGGGAAATTGATCTGTCACACCCGGCCTTTGCATCGGATGGCATCTTTGCCATTACCGGTCCAACGGGTGCGGGTAAGACCACGATACTCGATGCCATCTGTTTGGCGCTCTATGGACGAACGCCTCGACTCAACAAGGTCACTAAGAGCGGCAACGAAATCATGTCACGGCAAACTGGCGAGTGCTTTGCCGAAGTGACATTTGAAACACAGTCCGGCCGCTTCCGTTGTCACTGGAGTCAACACAGATCACGAAAAAAGCCAGGTGGTGAGCTACAGAGCGCTAAACATGAGATTGCGGATGCCGACTCTGGTCAACTCTTCGAGACTAAAATACGAGGTGTTGCCGAGCAGATAGAAACGGCCACCGGCATGGATTTCGACCGTTTTACCCGTTCGATGCTGCTGGCTCAAGGAGGATTTGCAGTATTTCTCCAAGCAGCTGCAGATGATCGTGCACCCATCCTGGAACAAATCACCGGCACCGAAATTTACAGCCAGATTTCCATACGAGTTCATGAACGCCGCTCGGATGAGCGAAAGAAACAGGATATTCTGCAATCCGAGTTTGCCGGGATGCAATTGCTGAGTGAAGCAGATGAACAGCAATTTAAAGAAAGCCTGGACCAGAAAATTGATCAGGAAATCGATTTAAATAAACAGATGAGCCATAAAAATCAGGCAATTGCCTGGCTGGATGGCATTGGACTCCTTGAAAATGAGTTGGCCATTCTTGACGAACAGAAACTGGATTTGCTGGCTCGCCAGGAAGTGTTTAAGCCTGAACTTGAAAAGCTTGAGCGGGCTAAAAAGGCTCTGGAATTGGCCGGTGAATACGCCCATCTTTGCACGTTGCATCGTGAGCAGGAAACAGATTGCCAATCTCATAGCGAATGTTTGCAGGCACTTCCCGGACAGGAGTCCGAAGTCAAACTGGATGAGGAGGCTTTGAAGCTAACCAGCGACAATTTGGCACAGAAGAGAACCGAGCAACAGCACGCTCAGTTTATGATTCGAAAGGTTAGGGAGCTGGATCTCAAGCTTCGGGAAAAAGAGGCACCGATCAAAGTGGCGGGGGACGTTATTGCAGAGAGGCAAAAAGCTTCGGATGTCCTTTGTACCAAAAATAATGAAGATTGCAGTGTTCTCGAAGCGCAGACGATTGCTTTTGATGGGGTCGTGCAACTTCTCGCTGAAACCCAGGTGGATGAAGGGCTCATCGAACACCTTACCGGAATTCGAAGTAGATTCGATACGCTCCGCGAACTTGATGGCAAGCATCGTGACAAGTCACTGGAGCGTAATACTGTTGAGACTCAAAAGATCGAGACCGCTCAGGTCTGGGACGATTTCTCAACGCAACTTGAGGTTCAGAAAAAAGAGCTCGTTGCCGCCCAAGGTGCTCTTGGTCAACAGCAGCTCGAACTGAAGCATATCTTGGCAGGCCGAGAAGCTGCGGATTGGCGAAATACCCACACGGAACGTAAAGACAGAAAAGCGCTTCTGGAAAGAGTCAGCGAGTCGGTTCTGTCATTAGCTGAATCGAGGCGTAATCTAAGCGAACTCAATAACCGAAATGAAGCACTGACCGCCGATAAGGGAACGTTAACTCAACAAATCAAGGAACAAACTGAAAAGCAGGCAGCTTTTGAACGGGAAATGCACTTGCTTGAAACGCAGCTTTCCTTGCTCAAGAAAATCCAGGATTTTGAGGAGGCACGGCATCAACTTCAGGATGGCGAGTCCTGTCCACTGTGCGGTGCAAAAGACCATCCCTTCGCCGCAGGAAATATACCTGTACCCGATGAAACCACGGCCGCGCTTACTCGTGTAAGAGCCGATCTTAAACAAGTCAATGAGGCTCTTTCCAGCTTAATGATTAAACAGGCTGAAACCCTAAAAGATCTGGATCAAATTGCAACTCAGCAGAAGGAATGTATAGACAAAATCACAAATCAAGATAACCGGATTAATGATGGACTTGCAGTGCTCTCGGTTGAAGTCCCAGACACTAACTTGGTCGAGGTTTTACAGGTCTTACGACAAGAGAACGACGACAATCTGGAAACTACATTGAAGGTGGTTCAGGCTATTGAGGGACATGATAAGCAGATAGTCACTTTGCGTGAGTCTTTGGAAAAGACAAGGGAAGCTGTGGGCCAGTTGGAGCGAGATACGCAGGCAGCAGCTCACAATAAGGAGTCTGCAGAACAAGCTGTCGATCGGTCGAAAAAGGAATTAGAAGTGCTTGCCGCTCAGTTCCAGAAAGTACAGGATGATGCGCTATACGATGTTTCTCTGTACGGGGTCAAAAGCTTGTCTACGGATGAGCTGGATCAAGTTCAGCTTGGCTTAACCTCGCGTCGCGACCAGTGGCTGGCTCGACAAAAGCAAAGCATCGAGCTTGAAAAGTATATTTCAACCCTGACGCTCCAAACACAGCATCAAACCGAGCAAATCAGAAAATCCGAAATAGAGCTAAAAAACCAGCAAGGTGTTCTAAGCATCTTAATGCGTGAGCAAGATTCCTTTACCCAAGAACGGCAAGAGCTTTTCGGTGACAAGAACACTGACGAAGAGGAGGTCCGTCACTCTAAGGCGATTGAGGAAGCCGAGAGTAATCTGGAAAACACACGTCGGAAGCTCAATTCTGCGAACCAGGAACTTGGTAACCTAAAAAGCAGAATTGAAGCTCTTGAGAAATCAATAGCTACCCGTGTCGAACAATCAAAAATCGGGCAAGAGACATTCCAGGTTCGACTTGGTAAGTTTGGCTTTACTGACGAAGCCAGTTACCTTACTGCCTGTTTGCCAGAAGATGAGCGCAACAACTTGATGCTAAAAGCTGAGCAATTGGCAACCGAACAAACTGAGTTGAATGCCAGAAGTCGCGATAAAACTGTTCTTCTGGATGCAGAGCGACTAAAACAGGTAACGGATCAACCCCGCACTCAGATAGCACAAGAATTAGATAGCCTTATCAATGACCTGAAGATTCTGCAACAGGAAGTTGGAGGAATTCAGCAAAAACTAATTGATAACGACAGTTTAAGACTTAAACAACAAGAACGAGCTAAAGCAATTGACGCGCAAAAACGTGAATGCTCACGCTGGGATAACCTTCATGAACTTATTGGTTCCGGCGATGGTAAAAAGTATCGCAACTTTGCGCAGGGTTTGACGTTTGAGATGATGATTGGTCATGCCAACAGACAACTGCAGAAAATGACAGATCGCTATCTTTTGACACGCGATGATAACCAGCCCCTTGAGCTCAACGTAGTCGATAATTACCAAGCTGGTGAAATTCGGTCCACCAAGAACCTATCAGGTGGCGAAAGTTTTATCGTTAGCCTTTCTCTCGCTCTCGGGTTATCGCACATGGCGAGTAGAAACGTCAGGGTTGACTCACTATTTTTGGATGAAGGATTTGGTACTTTGGATGAAGAAGCTCTCGATATGGCCTTGGAGACCCTTGCAGGGCTACAACAGGATGGCAAGTTGATAGGTGTTATCTCGCATGTTTCAGCCCTCAAGGAACGCATTAGTACTCAGGTACAGGTGAGCCCGCAGAGTGGTGGAAGAAGTGTGATTAGCGGACCTGGATGTTGCAAGTTAAATTAGAAAATGGTGGATTCCATTAGAAAATAAATCTAGTCTCAAACGATAGATCGGTGTTCGCTGTTTACCGGATTTCAGAGAGGGGCTTGTCTTGCCATTTTCTTGATGGCACCTCTGGATACTTTTCGATGCTGATTGACACCGCAGGCATTAGCGGTCGCGTGATTTTCACTGCCTGCTGGGATGCTAAAAACAAGCTTTCAGTGAACATGACACAAGCAGGAAGTCCTTTTTGATGCGATCAAAATAGCTGTAATACCGGGCGATTCGAAATCTGTTTTCGGTTAAGTCGCCCAACACAATGGCGGTTTCTTCAGGCATAACGCCCTTAGTTGCTTCGAGCATCCAGCTGTAACAGCATAACTGGATCAGAAAGTAAGGCTGTGTCGACGTAGAAAGCTTGGCATCCCATGCTTCATACCGATAATCACCCAAATCAGATTGACTGTGGATTATTACAAGAAAATCGGCGCTCACGGCAAAGTCATCTTGTTGAAGATAGGCCTGGTAGATGAATGGATACGATCGCAATCACTGATCAGCAACCTGATATAGAGTATTTATTTTCAAAATCTTAAGCAGACACAGGATATCCGAGAACAAGATTTTAGTTTCTCCGCTTTCGATACTTGCAATTAATGTAGCTTCCAATCCCGTCAAATTTGCAAGTTGCTGAATAGTGTAACTGTACGATTCACGAGCCGATTTAATTGCAGACGATAA
>Ga0208632_100567_pt1 | contig 13290 bp, 10 predicted proteins | sample LakWasMet49_LOW8_2_FD_183885 | JGI IMG/M metagenome (GOLD analysis project Ga0208632, IMG submission 183885) | Freshwater sediment methanotrophic microbial communities from Lake Washington under simulated oxygen tension - Sediment Metagenome... | ecosystem: Environmental > Aquatic > Freshwater >...
CATCACTAAACCCAGCAGCCATGGGCTGGATAAACTGGCTGGAAAAACAGTGGCTAGGCCATAAAAAACCTTAATATCTTCCATGCTAAAGATATTAAGAATGCGAAATATGTCGGCAGGATTGAGCAACAATAATAATGGGAATAACTCCTCACCAAAACTTCCGCCTGAAAGTACCAGCAGTCCGAGCAAGATCAAATCGTATACCAGTACAAACAGGAACCACACCGAGATGGCGCCGCCGCTGGCACGAGCACGATCTTTAGCTATGACTGACACCATAACGGCTAAGCTGAGAAACACCATACCAAGAAGAATGGCACTCACCATGAACCCAACATAATGATAGAGTGCATTAAGGTCGATCTGATAAGCTAGCAGCAAGCCAACTAGCCCAAAGCCTGCCAGCGTGGCGCTGGCAAGCGCCGAAGAAAGCCCCAGAAATTTGCCGAGCAAAAGTTCCAAGCGCGTAATGGGCATTGATAACAGCAAATCTAGCGAGCCTCGTTCACGCTCGCCCACGATGGCATCATAGCCTAGAATCAAGGCAATTAGAGGGATAAGGTAAATCACCAGACTGACCAGGCTGGCAATGGTTACTTCAATATTGCGTAGCCCCACTTCACCTTGCTGTGCCGAGCCAAAGTAGGTAATCGCCAACGCGAACGCAGTAAAGATGATAGCCACTGCGATTACCCAGCGGTTACGGATACGATCGCGAAATTCTTTGGCAGCGATGACTTTAATTTGTGAAATTTCAATGTTTAACATAAGCTAACCTTTAACCTGCATATCCGAGAAATACATCTTCTAATGTAGGTTCTTTAACTACAACATCCTGCAAGGCATCGCCCAGCGTGCCCAGTCGGCGCAACACTTCCATTTTTTGCGCACGATGACAACGAATCAGCGCGATATTGCCCGTCACGGATAGTGATTCGAGTTCAACACATTGCAATACTCCCCGTAAAGTGCTGGCTGGGCATTGTTGGCGCACCTGAATAACGAGCGGTAAATCTACGGATTCCCGCAGTTCTTGTACTGTGCCTAGTGCGTGAAGTTTGCCGGATTTTAATACAGCTAACCGCTGCACACGCTCTTGTATTTCTGACAGAATATGTGAGGTGATGACGACCGTCACACCCTGAGCATTCAGTTCGTGCAGGATGGCGTAAAATTCACGAATACCCTCTGGGTCGAGTCCAGTAGTTGGCTCATCCAGAAATAATATACGAGGTTTGCCGAGTAGCGCCTGGGCAAAGCCAAGACGTTGACGCATCCCTTTGGAATAGCCATCTACTCGACGGGTGGCCGCATGCGCTAAACCAACCTTCTCCAGCAATGGTAAACACTTGTCTCGTTCGCAACTTTTGAGTGCGGCAAAAAATTGCAGCGTTTCCAAACCTGTCAGGTTGTCGTAGAAAACCACATTTTCAGGCAGATAGCCAATCGTACGGCGCAGTTCGCGGAATGCGCCACCATGCACTGGTGTGCCATTGATATTAATCACGCCAGAAGTAGGTGGAATCAGCCCCAGCATCATTTTGAATAGCGTACTTTTCCCTGCACCATTATGACCGATCAGCCCCAAGGTTTCTCCCTTGAGAACGGTAAGCGTCACGCCATCCACGGCAAGTACTTCGCCGTAATACTTATAGACGTTTTCGACCTCAATTACGTTATTTTTCAAGCCTAGATTTTTCAAGCCAGGTACTCCAGTTTCTATTAAAAGGCACCATGTGCGGATGTTGGTCGACAATACTGGTCGCGCGCAGTAGCGGAAACTGTCTGGCCACTAATCGCAACGTCTGCACCGCAGGGCTATTAAGTAGAAGTTTAGCTGCGGGATATTTCCAGGTGAGATGATCCACTAAGTCGCTTGCCTCATATGGCACATCACCCATGCCGTCACCATTACGATCCCATCCGACATAATTGCTCCAGTAATTGCCAGTTTTAATGCCCCAGTATTCGTCTTTACTGGCCACGTACTTGATCTGCTCTTGATTGTTGATGAGGTCATTGCCTTCTACCTCATTATGGATAGAACCTGCCCATAGATGTACGCCAATACGGTTGCCAATAATAAGGTTATTATGCAAAACATTGAATTCTGCATCGTAAATGAAAAACCCGCGGTGGTTGCCAGCCACTATATTATTTTCGATTACCGAGTCCTGGATAGTCCGCAGCATAATGCCATGATCCGAGTTACCCCAAGCACGATTGTTACGAACAATTTGATTACGCACCTCCATTAGTGCCAATCCACCGCGATTGAGGTAGGTCTCGTTGTTTTCCCATACATTATGGTGCGAGTTCATATAGTGGGTGCCATAACGCAAGTGATGCAACTTATTGCCACGAAACAGTGCGTGGTCAGAGATATCCACATAAATGCCATCACGCGTAAAGCTAATGTGGTTGTCTATAATTTGCGCGTTTCTGCTGTTGTAGAGTTCAATACCGTTACCGCGCTGTGCGGATGCCAAATCACGCATACCAGTAATATTGTTGCCTACAATCAGAGCATCCTTTACTTTTTCAATCCATATCCCAAACAAGGTGTAATTGATGGTGTTGTTGCGAACAATGGCACGGTCACTGCCCGGCTCCAGATAAACACCAGCGTTCTGTGCTGTGAGATCAGAACCGCTATTGCTGATAATAAACCCTTCAATAATGACATCTGGCGATTTAATGCGAATTACATCACCAGTATTACCACCATCTAAGGTTGGCTTATTAAGCCCCTTGAGGTGGAGTGGCTTGGCAATGACTAAATGCGCAGGATAGTTGCCATGTTTAACCAGCACCGTATCGCCCGCAGTTGCTTTCTGAATAGCTTCTGCAATAGATTGTTCTGGAGTTACTATAAGATCTGCTGCCTGTACCTGAAGACAAAGCAACAATAAGCCTAGCATGGCGAAATGACATACCAGACGCATTAGTCCACCATCTGCAACAAACCAAGATTACGCAGTGTAATAAAAAGAACCGCGCCAATCAGGAGGTTTTTGAACATCACGTAGCAAATCATATCCATGCGTTCTGCAGACCGATAATGATGGCCCCACCATGGCCCGTCTTTGATATAAGGCTTACATTGCAGTCGAATAATAATTTCATAAACACTCCAGCCGAGCCACCAGCCAATCACGGCACCAGCGCCAAGCTGCCCGTTGGCAGCCAGTCCCCAAACAGTAGTTGCGGCAATCGCCATAGCCAGCCCAGCAGTTTGTATCGTTTTATGGTGGCGCCAGCCTTGCTTGCTCCATGGCCAAAGGTGGTCAACGAGCTCGTTTAGAAGCCACTTGATGCCAGTGGTCTTAGCATAGGGAGGAGAGAAGTCATGAATATCTTGTTTCATTCATTAGCTTCTTTTGCTGGCACAGGGTGAATCGGAATGTAATACCCTGCTGCGTTGATTCCAGTCAGTGGCAAACCGGATTTTTCACGTAGTTTGCGCTCCTTCGACAGTGGAGGGCAAGCATGGTCGTCATAATACAGAATTTGGCAGTCGAGGCAGAGCAAGCATTCACGCGGATCGATGCGCCCTTGCGCGTCAATTGCCTGGGGACCGCAACCGCGGGCGCATGCGGTGCAAGTTGTGCATTCAGCCTTGCGCTTGAGACCGAACCAGCGGAAGGTGGTGGGCATCGCTAGCGCCGCACCCAATGGGCACAGATACTTACAGAACGGCCGTTCAGTGAACAGGGACAAGCCAAGCAAACTGGCGGCAAATAAGGTATAGGGCCAGCTACGGTTAAACAGACCCACCAGAAAGGTGGTCTTGAACGGCTCAACTTCCGCCAGCCTTTCTGCCAGCCCCATGGAAAAAAACGATAAGGCTAACAATCCCCAGAATATGCCGTACTTCACCCATTTCAGCCGGTTATGCCAGCGCATCGGCGGCTCGAATTGGAACCGTTTTAACCCCATTGCGCCCGCCACTTTGTAGAGCATCTCTGATAGTGAACCAAACGGGCACATCCAGCCACAAAACAGGCCGCGTCCCCACACAAACACAGTAATGATGATAAACAGCCAGAAGATGAAGATAAATGGGTCAGAAAGAAACAGCTCCCACCTCCAATGAAATAGCAGGGAGTGGAACCAAGTCAGCACCTGTGTAATGGAGGGCTGTGCCATCAGGCCAAAGCCGATGAAACCGATACTGATCAACCAGATTGTGTATTTGGGGATTGAGACCCAGCGCTTGTCTTTGCGACTACTGTGGCGCACCAACCAATCACGATTAGCGTAAGTTACTGCGGTAAAGAGTAAAATTACGACGAAGGCTGCAATTTCCCAAATGCGTGATTTCCATATTTTCAGCCAAGTTGGATCAGGCTTGACCATCACAGGTCGTCCGCCTTCCATGTATTTGTCTTGCAGCCAGTATTCACGATCAAAATTGGCAAAGGTCTTGGCGCCAGTTTGTTTATCTACCTTGTTGCCTAAAAATACTAGGCTCCATGGATAAGCTGCGCTAAAGCTCGTGCTGCGAATGATAAATATGGCAGATTCATTAAACTCTGGCGCCCCTGTGGCCCGAATGTTGTACAGGTTGCGATAGTCGGTATCTCGGAACGTGAAGCTATCCATGTCTTGCGATACCTGGACGCGATCATAAATCCCGCCGCGTACAAAACCAGACCCTTTAAATGAAGCTGTACCGTTGGCAACGATAAAAATAGCATGTTCGTTGGGCTTGAGTTCAGCCATCAAGCCTTCATAATTGCGCTCACCTAAAATGCTGCGGCCGATGACAGGCGCATTGAGGTAGCCGAAGTAAAGATCAATGTAAGGTTGCCCCGTATTGTCTAATCCAACATCGGCAGGTGATACCTTAAGGTGCTGAACGCTGCCTTCTTCCAGCAACTCATCCCAACTGCGCTGCTCAGAAATCGAGGTAAATTTTGCTTGCGGCCTAGGCACTGCCTTGATAATACCAACCTGCTTGGCGATTTCGTAGGCAGAACGCATCACCACCTGATTTTCAGAAATCACCGTCACTGTTGCGCCGCTAATGGCATCAATGCCAATATATCCGCCCTCAGCGCGTGCCTTGCCAATTTCCACTTTATCCCAGGCATGTTTACCTACGAATTGATGGATAAATTTAGTGAGTTCAGATTCAGGAATACCCACCAGCAATATCGGCTCGCTGTGTTTCAGCACTTCCACGCCGACAATCTTGCCTGCGACATCCATGCCGATTAGAGTGACGACCGGTTTCCCTGAATAAGCGGGGATATCGACAATATCGGTAGAAAGGAATACATACCCCAGCAATTCTCTCTGACCATGTTCATCGTGATAAGCCTCAGCATAAGCGGGGCGGCCTTTACGCACGGAGAAGTGGTCAGCATTTGGGAATATGTCATGGCAGGGAACATAAGCACACAGGTCAGGGTCGGTTGCGAGTTGCACAGGCAGCGGTGCTTCATATGAGCCAGGATGACTCTCTTCAGTGTGGAGATATGGTTCCGAGCGATTAATTTCTTTATCGCTATCTGCTAATGCTGCAGTAGAAAATGTGGCCACAAAACTCAGGGTGCAAATAAAATACCAAGCTACCAGAACCATACAAGCTTTAATCGTATGAAATGCGCTACTCGTCGTTGAAGATAATCGAGTGTTCATGTGAGTTTAGGTGTCACTATGATAATTTAAGTTGCAAACATATAACTGGTTTAAATGTCATTGGGGAGAGTTGGCGCCGCTGACTCTCACAATTTGCGCTTTTAATGTTAAAACTTACGCTTCCACAACAAATCTGCTGCGCATTTCAAGATGCAATGCATGGCAGAAGTGTGTGCAGTAAATCCAGAACATTCCAGCTTTATCCGCCTTAAAAGTCACTGAGTGGGTTTCCTGCGGATTGACGATGAAATTGACATTATATTTTTCAATACCAAAGCCGTGCGTCAAGTCTTCCACTTTGTCGTGGTTAGTTAGGGTGATGGTCACCTCGTCGCCAAGTTTGACCTTGATTTCCTGCAGGCTGTAATTTGGAGCCTGTGACGTCATATACACCATGACTTTTTTACCCTTGCGCTCAATGCGACTATCCCCGAATGACTTCACCGCATTAGGGTAGTCGTTCATATCGGACACTTGTTTTGTCTTGACTATATCTGCGCGCACGATAATGGCGTCATGCGGTTCAGGGTAGGCTGTGTGGTCATGAATCAGATGCATTTTATCACCTCTGATGTCAATCAGTTGCTCGGTCTCTACATGTAATGGCCCCACCGGTAAGAAGCGATCTTTAGAAAACTTATTACCTGAGTTAAAGAATTTTCCGTCCGCTTCTTTGGTTTCACCCATAGATGTATAGCCATGACCAGGTTGGTAATGAACATCGATACGGTCTAGTATAGGTTGTGCTGATTTGTCACCTTTGAATTTTGCAATCGCCTTATCAACGTTCCATTTAACGATTTGGCTATCGAGGAAAAGGGTAGTAAAAGCATTGCCTTTGCCATCAAAGCCTGTGTGTAATGGACCTAGGCCGATCTCTGGTTCAGCAACTACGGCATCACGTGGATCCTTCAGTTCACCAGCAAACCATTTATGTACCAGTTCAGTTGCAATCACTGTTGCGGTTGGAGAGAGTTTGCCTGCACAAACAAAATATTTGCCATCGGGTGAAATATTCACGCCATGTGGATTTTTTGGCACAGGCACATAACATGTAAGCGCAGTTTTTGGATCCTTATTAGCGTCTTTGGTACCATCCACCACAGGCACCTTGGAAGTGCCAATAGTGAAAGCTTTACCAGCTTTAATTGCAGCTTCTACACGTTCGATATTAAAAAATAAGCAAGCATCGCGTTCTGCTGACATCATGTCGGCCAGTGCTGCACCGTTCTCGGTGTTGTACTGGTTAGTGGCAGCCAGTTTACCATCGTATGAAGTTGCAGCTAAATCCATATTGCCATCAACTTTAACCTGCCAACGCACTTCCATGCTTTCTGCATCAACACAGGTAAATAGACAGTACCATTTGCTCGGATCGGTTGCATCGTGCCCATAATTCGGCTGTGGTGTGTGAAACTCGGCACCACAAAATACGCGGGTAGTATGGTTAATGCTTGCATCCACAGGGTCGCGTTTATCAGGGAAAATGCCATGAAAGCCCTGCACGTTAGGTATCTCAGTAATGACATCGCATTCCATACGATCCATACGTACACGGGCAAGACGGCAGTTAAGTTTGTCGTTGACCCACAGATACTTACCGTCATAGGTGCCGTCGGTGTAGGAGCCATGCACATGGTGCGTATCGCCAGTGATGTATTTGAGGCTTCCATCGGCATTGGTGCCCATGATGGCTTTGGATTCGTTGGTGATGCCCCAGCCTACCATCGGATCGATATTGAATATTGGGATACGTTTAAGGAGGCGACCTGATGGCACCCCAAAGATGCGCATTTCACCGCTGTGCCCACCACTGGATAAGAGATAGTAAGAATCAAGTTTGCCAGGAGGTACTTCGAACTCACTATGAGCTATGGCGCCATTGGCATCGCCATCAGTCCCTGTCACCGACTGCCCTTCTTTCTTGCAAGAAGCCAACCCCATCACTAAACCCGCCCCAGCAAGAGATGCTACTGCAGTTGTCCCTAAAAACTTTCTCCGGCTTTCGTCATCCAGTATTTCGTTATCATACTTTTCCTGATCGTGATCACTCATGATTTTCTCCTTTTAAGGATAGCTAAAGCAGCTGCGAATGCCTGCGACATTTTGTCGCACCGTAGAATGAGCATAACAGGTAATATGATTTTATTCACTTGATTAAAATCAAGAATAAAAATTAAATACTGATAATCGAAAAAGTGAAATACTTTCCATTAAGCTGAAGTAAATAATTGAATTACAGTTACTAATACACATCAATTTGTAAATTAGTACACAATACCTTCTTTAGTGATAATGCAAAGGAGCCCGGATGAATATACCGCTGATTACTAATCAACTATCAAGGTTTTATTTGTTTTCAGAACTCCAGCAAGCCCAAATAGAACAGCTCGTAGCTGGCACACGCTTGTTAGAAGTACCCCGTGGCACCACACTTTTTAGCCGAGGTGATAGCGCAAATGGCTTCTATCTACTTCTGGGTGGCCAAGTGAAGCTTGGAGTTACATCCCCACAAGGTGATGAAAAAGTGCTAAGTCTCATTCAGCCTGGTGAGAGCTTTGGTGAGGCTGTGCTGTTTTTAGAACGCCCATTCCCAATTTATGCAGAAGCTACATTGGACTCCAAAGTATTATTGATTACTAGAGATGCTATTTTCGATATTCTTGACAATGATGTTACGGTAGTAAGGCGTATGCTGGCTGGGTTATCCGCGCGTAATCGTCAATTGGTCAATGATATTGAGTCTATTTCATTGCAAAATAGCACCCAACGTTTTATTGGCTACTTATTACAAATCAGTGCAGAGTCCCCTAATCCTGAGCGTATACAACTACCAGCGAATAAACTTACGATTGCTTCTATGCTCAACATCACTCCAGAAACGCTCTCACGTGTTATGCTCAGGTTACAAAATGCTAGTCTTATTGAAGTCAATGGCAAGGAAATAGCTATCACGAGTGTTGCTGGATTGCGCAATTTCTAGTCAATCAATAATATAGTGAGAAAAATAGCTAAGGCTGAGTTTTCGTGTTAAACGGTGGGCTAAATAACTTGTTAAATCTAAGCGGCAGCTTTGTCCGGCTAATGCGACATTGACAGTATTTTGCGGATCACTGAATAATTGGTTTAGTAAGATAATTATTAGTGGCTCTTTTGAAACAATTACAGATGGCTCCTTTGACTGGAATACTCAGTTTCGAATGGTACTGCAAAATTTCTGGCCTCAATTGGTGTCAGGCACAGACATGCATATAACAGTCTGGCCGCAACTCTTCTACAGCAGAACTTTCAAGGCGATCAAAACGAGATTAAGACATTCTTATTAAATGGACTCAACCAATTTGGTGATCAATGGCGAGCGCATTTAGGAGTACTTATTTATCAAAATACGTTGTCAGATCTATCGAGCTAACGAAAGACTTCATGTTATTCATCAAATCTTTGTTAATAGGGCTATCAATTACAGCCATCCACTTTACCTTCCGGTCGATTGTTAGGTTAGGTTTCATCGTTAAGGAACCGCTTGATTATGGAGTTCACCCTAGGGGCGATCCCATTAAATTCTGGATGCTCTCGCGAAATAGCGGCGGCAGTTAGCATGAACACTGTGGCGGACAGAAGTGTAACTATTTCAACGTTGTTTTCACATTCAGCAAGTGCAGATGGTTGAGCAAAATTCGCCATCTCAAGATCAGTATATGGCCCGCCGTGTACAAATGACGACAACAAGGCATAGGTCGGAATGATCTGTGCCAAAAAAGGCCTATCCTTTGCAACGAATGCAAACTTCTCATTAGCAAAAGAGCGCAATATGGCGCGGTACTTGAATTGGCCTGAGAGGCGTTCTAATTCGTGGGAACTGAGTTTTGCAGCCTCCGGATAGTGTTGAGCAATTAGGTCTTTGGCGTTAACAACCAATTCATTTCCCAACAACCCCTCAGCCATGGCAATGGCCGAAGCGTAGTCTTGGGCTTCAACTGCTCCACAGAACGAAAAATAGTCGTTCCCAACACGGTCAGAGTTCTCGGTTCCAAAGCAGGCCCAGAGATACATGAACTTGAGGTAGTGTTCACAAAAGCAGCGAAAGAGAACCTTAAACGCATATGGATTATTGGTGTCTATGCATTCGTACATCGCCGTCTTAAGGCTGTTTGTCTTGGCACAAAAACCAAACATTGCGCGATAAGTCTTTGGGAATGCGGTACGTCCGATAGTCGAAGCCAAAGATGGCCCATGCTCCGTAAACATTTCGAAATATTGGTCATCTGGAGGGTGTCCCGAATTTTGTGTAAATAGCGGTTAATTACTGCTGAGGCATCCTCTCCTCAAATTGAATAGTAAACCTATTAAGTGCAGGTTTCCAATCACGCAGCGGCATCGTCCATTTCTTGCTGATATTTTGCAGCGCCAAATAGAACAATTTCATTATAGACTCATCGTTTGGAAATGAGCCACGGCTCTTCGTTACTTTACGTAAACTCATGTTCACCGATTCAATCGCATTGGTGGTGTAAATGATCTTTCTGATTTCTGGCGGGTAATCAAAGAGCGGTGTGATACGCGCCCAGTTATTACGCCAGGACTGCGCAATTGGCGGATAAGACTTATCCCATTCAGCTTCAAACTCAGTCAGATATTGTTCTGCTTCATCAACCGTTGACGCGGTATAAACGCGTTTTAAGTCAGCAGCCACAAGCTTACGTTTATTCCAACCCACGTAATTTAAGCTGTTGCGTACCATATGTACGATACAGAGTTGCACCGCTGCTTTTGGATAAACGGCCTCAATAGCTTCAGGGAAGCCTTTTAATCCATCCACACAGGCGATGAAGATATCTTGTACGCCACGATTCTTAAGTTCAGTGACAACGCTGAGCCAGAACTTGGCGCCTTCGCTTTGTGCAATCCACAAGCCAAGAACTTCTTTCTCACCTTCCATGTTGATGCCAATGGCAAGATAAATGGCTTTGGCTCTAACGGCGCCGGCATCGCGCACTTTGACGTGGATGCAATCTAGATACACCACAGGATAAACTGCATCTAGTGGGCGCGACTGCCATTGCTTCACGTCGTCAACCACAGCATCGGTGACCGATGAAATGAGTGTCGGTGATACTTCTGCACCATACATCTCAGTTAAATGCGCTTGAATCTCACGCACCGTCATGCCGCGTGAGTATAGCGAGATGATCTTGTCATCAAAGCCAGCCCAACGGGTTTGATGCTTGGGAATAAGCTGTGGCTCGAAGCTGCCTTCGCGGTCGCGGGGAATTTCAATCGGTAGTTCGCCAAACTCACCTTTTAGGGTTTTACGGCTTTTACCGTTGCGGGCATTGCCGCTGCTGTTGGTCACGCTCTCATGTTTATCATGACCAAGATGCTCAGCCATTTCAGCTTGTAGCGCACGTTCAACGAGGGCTTTGGTGAGTTGTTTGAGAAGACCGTTCTCACCGATCAGGTCTTCTGGCTTCTTGTAGTTTGATAGCAGACTATCAATTAAGTCATTGGGTAAAGCTTTTGGTAAGGTCATTTTTAATCCATTTCTGAAAATAGCAGTTTCCTGCAAAATGACTATTTACACAAAATTTCTGACACCCTCGTCATCTGCATCGCGGTAGTGCATTTAAAAACCTAACGTGGATATAAATGGCTGCAAGCTTTTGCGCAGATATCATCTCTTAATAGTCATTAAAATCTGGTTCGTAGTCTAGTTTTTCATTGCGTGCTTCTTCAAGTTCTTCTCCAGTATGCAAGTCAAAAAACTCAGCTGCCGTATATACCGTTTTAGCTGTAAATGCGTCTCCAAGACCACAGGCAGATAGTTTAGAGAGTCCAGAAATTTTTAAGCCGCATGCAATACATTCAAACGATGTTGGCAGCATTGTTTGTTTTTGAATAACTTCATCATCACCAATAGTTGTAGCTACTGGTCCACTAGCACTTCCTTGTAACAGTGCCGGAGAATTGCAGGAAGGGCACTCGACACGATGTCCAGCATGCCTTGTAGCCCAAGCTTGAGCTTGAAGTAAAGATGCATTTCGACTCAGAGTGTCTTTGTTTTTCCATACTTTTGCATGAGCCTTGATATCTTGCTCAACAGCTGTAGCGGCTGCATCATCTAAAGATTCTATCAATTGCTGAGCTGTACTAGGATCAGACACAAAGTCATCTAATTCTCTCCCCAAAGATGCTAGTAATATTTTGCATGCTTTATAATATTTTGACAGCCACTCTGATGTCCCTAGCCCCGAAAAGACAGTTTCGCCAGAATGTAACTCTGCATTTCTTCGTTCAATATGTTTGCTACAAAATCCTGCAATTTCCTGCGTAAAGTCTGGCAGTAGCTCTGACAACCTCGCCAATACTTCTTTCGTTCCAATAGAGTTTGGCGTAAATTTTTTGGCCGTCGGTGCTTTACCCAAAGCGTGCATAATATTTCGCCAGTTATTGGGTTCTGCCAAAAGGGCTGGCGATATATTGGCCAATGCCGATCTTGCCAACAATTCAAGACTTAGCGACGACCATAATCCATATTTCCACTCGTCTGCAATTGATATATTCATTTGCTCTGAAAATAGCAATGCTTTAGCAAACAACGCCTCAGAAGACCATGAGTTTGCTTGAATAGCACTAGACATTATTTTTCATCCAATCTTGTTAAATATACACGTTCAATTTCCCGATTCTGTGATGATAGTGGAACGAGCGAACGATTATGTAACATTTTCCAATTATCAATAATTAGCGTATCTCCTGCGTTTTCCAGGCAGACTGAAATCATTTCATCATTCCAAGATGTGGTTGACATGATTTGATATGCTTCTCGAGCTGAATCATTTAATGGTTGTAAAAAAGTCAAATCCCACCGAACTCCATCATTTTCCAGCCCTTTAAATTTGACGGGCATAGGGCAAATCGTTTGTGATTTGTTTTTTCTTCTGGGAGCCACTAAAGCGAACTTTAAAACATTTTCCCTAAATTTTCTTTCAAAACTCGAAAAAGGCAATAAGTTAGTTGTTACGTCTTTTGAGCCATGAATACACCTTAACATTAAATAACGAGGTGGTATAAACCAGTGTGCTAGATCAGAATGAAATGGAAACTCATCTAACCCATATATGCCGCTATATTGGTTCATTAACTCATCTGATGGTTTTCTTGGTTTTAGTTTTTGAATCGTCCCTATCCCTGAATTTGGAAGTTGCTTTTCAATTTCCAGAATTGAACCAACTTGACCAGCTAATTCTCTAGTACATACAGATGGTTGCCATTGTTTAATAAATGCAAATCCCTCATATTTGATTGTATTAGCAATATGCACTATAGAGTCCATTTGTCATTTTTCTGCCCAACGTTTAAGTTAAGGATCACAGTGAGCGCGTGAAACAAGCGAATAAACTTGCATGACTTGTAGGGTTAATGGTCATTAATCAGTACCATTAAAGAATAGCCATATTGTTTAAACTTCACTATCTCATAGCTTTTTAATTTTTCTGATTATTTTAATTTAAATTTAATTTTCTCAAACTAAACCAGTATTTAGTAATCAATTTGAGAAATGATTTGAAGTTGAATTTTTTTATTATTTCGATACCAATTACTCTTTAAAGAGTAAACAAAATTTAATCTATCGCCAATATT
>Ga0208632_100575_pt1 | contig 13169 bp, 13 predicted proteins | sample LakWasMet49_LOW8_2_FD_183885 | JGI IMG/M metagenome (GOLD analysis project Ga0208632, IMG submission 183885) | Freshwater sediment methanotrophic microbial communities from Lake Washington under simulated oxygen tension - Sediment Metagenome... | ecosystem: Environmental > Aquatic > Freshwater >...
AATATCCACAGCATGATTTTTCTTTAATCATGGGCGAAGACAACCTGAAGTCTTTTCACAAATGGAAGAACTATGATTATATTTTGCAAAACCATGACATTTATATTTACCCCAGAGTTTCAGAAGAAGCGGAAAACCTTGAATTTAAAGACCATCCCCGCATTCATATTGTTGCTGCTCCTATAGTTGAAATCTCTTCGACGTTTATTCGGGATAACATTAAAAATAAGAAGAATATTAGGCCGTTATTACCACACAACGTTTGGGAATATGTGGATCACAATAACTTTTATAAAAAATAAAACCGCTCAAGAAGTTATTCTCAAACGGTTTTATGGCAACGAGTAGTAATCTAACCCAAGATTTTTCCTTTAGTTCATTTCAAAATTTATGCCAGAATTTATTTTATTCCTTCAAAAAGGGATTCATATCTGCTAAAATGAGTATTTTTGAATGATATAAACGTTTATATTCATGAATGAATCTCCTAAATTTGCTGTGATTGGTGGCGGCAGTTGGGCCACGGCCATTGCAAAAATGCTTTGTGTTAATCTTCCCGAAATTGCCTGGTACATGCGAAATGAATCGGCTATAGAGCACTTAAAAGCACACAAACACAACCCTAATTATTTGAGCTCTGTTGAGTTTGATACCAATAAATTAAAGCTAACGAGTGATATCAACGAAGCGATTGCTTATGCTGATTATATCATTTTTGCTATTCCGTCGGCGTTTTTGAGTGCCGAATTGGAGAAGCTGACCGTTAGTTTAGAAGGCAAAGTAATTTTCTCGGCCATTAAAGGAATTGTTCCTGAAACGTTCCAGATTGTGGGCGAACATTTCCACAGAGAATTTGATATTCCATACAACAACATTGGTGTGATTACCGGTCCGTGTCACGCGGAAGAAGTAGCCTTGGAGCGTCTGTCCTATTTAACGATTGCCTGCGGGGATTCGGATAAAGCAAAGATAGTGGCTGATGTTTTGGCGGGGAATTATATCAAAACCAAAATCTCGGATGACATCATTGGGACAGAATATGCTGCGATGTTGAAAAACATATACGCTATTGCCGCCGGCATTGCCCATGGTTTAGGTTATGGGGATAACTTCCAATCGGTGATTATGAGTAATGCCATTCGTGAGATGAAGAAATTCATCCGCAAAGTGCATAAGATGAAACGAAATATCAATAACTCGGCGTATCTGGGTGATTTATTGGTGACCGGTTACTCTGTTTTTTCCCGTAACCGTATGTTCGGAAACATGATTGGAAAAGGCTATACGGTTCAAGCGGCCATGATGGAAATGAGTATGGTGGCCGAAGGGTATTATGCGGTAAAAAGTGCTTATAAATTAAACCAGGAATACAAAGCCAAAACGCCTATTATTGATGCGGTGTATGAGATTTTGTATGAAGGGAAGGAAGCCAAGAAAGTATTTAAAAAACTAACCGAAAAATTAGATTAGTATGAGCGAAAGATGGAAATATCAAATCAAAACCGGCACCTTTTGGGGAATTTTTATGATAGTTTTTATGACGCTGTTTGAGTGGAAAGAAAAACCAATCTTAAATGAACTGGCTTCTCCTAAATTTTATTTAAAAGTGCTTATTTACCTTTTGGTAGGGGTTTTTGGCTTGGGTTATTTCAATTGGAAACAAAAAGTAAAGCAGCAGAACAACCAATAATTACCTCACAATTACCCCATTGACAAACAAAATCGGCACTTCTTCGGTGGCGCGTTCGTTGATCATATTTTTGCGGAACGTGAATTTTTTATCATACAAAGTGTTGCCGATAAAGTAAGTCACCATGAACTCGTTGTTGAGTTCAAGCACGCTTTTTTCTACCATTTCTATTTTGACTACAGAAACAGCCGGCACCTGCATGAATGCGTGGCGCAGGAGCGACGTTTTTTTCATTTCACCATCAATGGTGCCAAAAGCTTTAGAAACGACCATTACGCTGTCTAAATCGAAGTCAGAATCGTTAACGAGATACACATACCAAACCTTTTCCATAAAATCATCGCTCCATTCCTGAACGGCGGCTAGGAAAACGTTTTCTACTTTTGGTATGGTAATGTCTGATTTCATTTTTAAGGGATTAGGGATAAGTAAAAGTTCTTGTGTCTTTCCCTTATCCCTTGTAACTTTATTTATATACTCGATTTAAACTGCTCTAAGAAACGTACGTCGTTTTCGTAGAACATACGGATGTCGCCGATTTGGTATAACAACATGGCAATACGCTCAATTCCCATTCCGAAGGCGAAACCGTTGTACTCTTCAGGATTGATGCCGCAGTTTTTCAACACATTTGGATCTACCATTCCGCAGCCCATGATTTCCAGCCAACCGGTTCCTTTGGTGATTCTGTAATCGGTTTCGGTTTTTAAGCCCCAGTAAATATCTACCTCAGCACTTGGCTCAGTGAATGGAAAATAACTTGGACGTAAACGAATTTTGGACTTGCCGAACATTTCTTTGGTGAAATATAACAACGTTTGCTTTAAGTCGGCAAACGAAACGTCTTTGTCAATATACAAACCTTCCACCTGGTGGAAAATACAGTGTGAACGTGAAGAAACCGCTTCATTACGGAATACTCTTCCCGGAGAAATGGTACGGATTGGCGGCTTATTGTTTTCCATGTAGCGCACCTGAACTGATGAGGTGTGCGTTCTTAACAAAACATCCGGATTGGTTTGAATGAAAAAGGTATCCTGCATATCTCTCGCCGGATGGTATTCCGGTAAATTCAACGCGGTGAAGTTGTGCCAGTCGTCTTCAATTTCCGGACCTTCAGATACGTTGAATCCGATGGTAGAGAAAATATCGATGATTTGGTTTTTTACTAACGAAATAGGATGACGTGAACCGATAGTTACCGGTTCAGACGGGCGTGACAAATCGCCATAAACGCCAATGCTTTCGACTTTACTTTCTAAAGTTTCCTGTATGGTTTTTACTTTGTCTTCGCAAGTTGTTTTTAGTGTATTAATAACCTGTCCAAATTCCTTTTTCTGGTCGTTGGGCACGTTTTTGAATTCGGCAAACAAATCTTTCAGCAAGCCTTTACTTCCTAAATACTTGATTCGGAATTGTTCTAAGGTTTCCTTGTTGTCGGTTTGAAACGCATCGGCTTCGGCAATATATTCTTTAATCTTGTCTATCATCGTTCTGGCAATAAAGGCGCAAATTTAAGGTATTTTAGTTGAAAGTAGGCAGTCTTGGTCTCAGTTTTCAGTAAAAACAAACTGCTTACAGTGACTCCGACTGAAAACGATTAGTCAATCACTTCTCTTTCTATAAAATAATTTACGATGGCTTCTTTCATTAAAACCGATTGTTCTCCGGCTTTTAGTGGTGGTAATTCTTCTTTGACTTTGTAATGAGGCCAGCCTTCTTTATCGACATAATCGAATTCATAATAGCCGTAAGGTTCGAGCAATCGACAAATGGCTATGTGCATTAAATTTAATTTCTCGTCTTTTTTGAAGGTTTGGTGCACTTTTCCGAGTTCCTGCACACCGATTAGATATATAATAGCGTCTAAGTCGAGCATATCTCCTTCAGCAAACTGATTGGAAAGGAGCTGCACAACTTGATCCCAGCGGTTTTTTAATTGTTCGTCTCTTGACATAATTTAGATAAAAGAAAAAAGAAGCAAGAGAAAAGAAATAGTGCTTCTTAATTTAAGTTTTGGCAAAGATAGTACTTGAAATGTTTAAACTTTACTATTTAATCTCCTTAATCGCGCTTTCTTCAATCCAGCCGGTGGTTTCGTCGGTGAGTTCGACTTTTTTCCAATTGGCTATGCTTTCCAGAATGTAGACTTTTGTTCCTTCGTGCAATACAAAAGCATCTGTGCCTGAAGTTTTCGGTTCACTTTTTACTGAAGCAGTTTCGGCAAAAACAATGGCTGGTTTTTCGTTGTCCATGCGGCTTTTTTCATAAAATCCGGAAGCGGCGCTTAAACCAATTCCAAGTATCCAAAGAAACATACCGAAAAAGAAAATGCGCTTTAAAACCGTTTGTTGCGAGAAATAATAGCCAATAAAAAATAGCAAAAACATAAAAGCAAATCCTTCGGCTACCCATGCCCAGGTGTCATAGTAGTATTTTGAAGTAAAATCGGAAAGCAATTTGCTAAAGCCTACTTTCGGAATGACTTTGATGTCATCGATGGTCATTTTTCGGGCAAAATCTAAATTGGTTTTGATTTCAGTATCGTTCGGACTCAGCAGCAAGGCTTTTTCATAGTTGTAAATCGCCGGAGCTACTTTGTGCAGTTTGTAATAACAATTGCCCAAATTAAAATATACTTCAGCCGATTGTTTCCCTGAATTTATAATGCTTTCAAAGCTTGAAATTGCCGCTTCGTAATTTTCTTTTTGGTAGTATTGATTGCCTTCTTCGAAAGCTTTTTGAGCTAACGAAATTTGTGAAAGAAACAACAATAAAAAAAGTATCTTCTTCATGATTCCTGTTATTTAAGTTGTTTTTCTAATTCAGAAATAATTTCCACCGCTTTTTCATAATCCTGCTGGATAGCTGTTTCCGATGCCATGGCATAACGCGCCAGTTCACAGTTTTCGGTTAATTGAATAAAAGCACTAACCGTTTCGGAATGGGCATTTTTGGACTGCAGAATTTCACTGATTTTCTCTTTACTCATTTCCGAAGTTTCGATGTGGAGTTTGGCCTTCAGGAAGTTGTGCATGGCTTTTTCCAAAGCAATGTAAAACGGTTCTTTGTTGCCTAAATGCTTCTTGGCTTCGGATAGATATTTCTTGGCCAAAGCGTTTGATTTTTTGATTTTGTTCCCCACCACATCATTATCGGAAGCCTCTTTTCTTCGTTTGCCTACCACCAATAGCGGAATCGCTAAAAACGGCAGCATCACCAAAGAATAGAATAATCCGGAACCCAGGAAATCTTCTTTTTCCATAGGTTTCAGGGTGGTTTTTTGTTTGTTGTAAGTAAAGGTTTTAGTCATTTCGACTTTAGCTTTGGCTACATCATTCGGATTGGCTGGAGAAGAACCTCCGGGGTTTGGTCCATCCAACACATTGATGGTTATGGGTTGCGAAGCGATGGTTTTGTAACTGTTGGAACCTAAATCAAAATAGGTAAATCGCAACGGTTTGATTTGATAATTGCCTTTGTATTGTGGAATGATGGTGTATTTATCCGAAATTCTTCCGGTCATTCCGGTAAGCGGTGTAGATACATTTTCATCATGCACGGGATCGTACATTTCTAAAGCAGATGGCAACACTGGTTTTGGTAACGTAAATAATTTCAGGTTTCCGGCTCCAATGACACTGATATTTAAATCAAGTGATTCCCCGCTTTTCAAAGTGGTTTTGGATGGTTTGACTTTAAAATCAAAACGACCTACAGCTCCGGTAAAATCTTCCGGTTTTCCGTGTTCCGGTAACGGTTTTACATTGATGATTTTGCTTCCGGCTGAAACACGTTTACTGTCTTCGGTCATTAAAGCCTGTCCCCAAAAATTTCTTCGGTTGGTGGGCACCTGGCAATCAATGTCAAGAGATAACGGCTCGATTTCGAGTTTACCTGATTTCGTTGGATATAGTACTGTTTTTCGTAAGACTACATAACGATAACGCTCCCCTTTGAACATGCCATCTTCGGCTTTTAATTCTTTGATGTCAATATTTTGGCTCCAAAAATCATTGTATTTGGGTTTGTTCAATTCTTTCCAATTGGTAATCCCGATGTTATAACTGAAGTATAGTTTGTACACCACCGTAATTGGTTCGTTGAGGTACGGATTGGTTTTTGAAATATCAGCAATCAAATACAGGTTGTCATCGGCTTTGATGGCCGGCATTTCGTTAGGATCTCTCGGGAGTTCAACAGCATTGGTTACATTAATCTTAATGGGTGATGTTTTATAAATCTGCCCGTTAATGTCAATTGAGGCTTGTTTAATAGTTAAAGCGCCTTTTTGCGTTGGCAATAAAATGTAGATATAGGATTTGTTAAAGCTGCTTCTTCCGTTAATCCAGGATTGGCTCACGGACTGGCTTGGACCACCAACTACGCGGAATCCACTGGCCTCAAAGTTAGGCGGCTGAAAATTATCACCGTCAGCATTCATGGTAAATTCGATGCGCAGTCTTTCGTTTATGCCCAAGGAATTCTTGCTCACTTTGGCCTGAAATTCTACTTGGGCCCAAAGCGAATGCGTTATTAAAAACAGTACTATTAGTATCCTTTTCATTTTCAAATTTTCAAATTAACTACCAATCTTTTTCTACCTTTTTAGGATTGGTTTGTACTTTTTGTTTGTTTACTTTATCCTGTACTTTTTTCTCTTCGTTGTTCACGGCATCCAGTAAATTATCTATTCGTTGTTTAGAAACTCCTCCTGGCTGCTGTTGCGGTTTGTTTCCGTTTTGGTCTTTGTTGTCCTGTTTGTCTTTATCGTTTTTGCCGTCTTTATCTTTGTCTTTCTGATCTTTATTCTGGTCTTTGTTTTTGTCCTTATCCTTATCTTTTTGGTCTTTCTTATCGTCCTTTTTGTCTTTGTTTTTATCCTTGTCCTTCTTGTTGTCTTTCTTTGGAGGATTGTCTTTCAGCATTTTTTTAGCCAGCGCATAATTATAACGGGTTTCTTCGTCTGCCGGATTGTTACGCAAAGCGTTTTTATAGGCTTCTACGGCTCCTGAATACTCTTTCTCTTTCATCAGAGTATTCCCGATATTGTGTAGTGCTTCGTGTTTTTCTTCACGGGTTTTAGCATTTTTAAGTGCTTTTCCATAATGGTATTTAGCTTCGCTGGTTTGATTTTGGCGGTAAATGGAATTGCCTAAGTTATAAGAAGCAATCGATTTTTTCGGGTTTTTAGATTCCGAAATTCGGTATTCCGCTTCGGCATCGCTGTACTTTTTTTCGACAAAAGCTTCGTTTCCTTTGGGCAAATCGGTGTCCTTTTCCTTTTTCTGGGCCTTCGCCAAAAAAGAAATGAGTGCCAAACTATATAAAAACAACTTTTTCATTTATTCTTTTTCATTAAATAAATTCATTTTTTTCACCCATTTCGTCTTTTTCTCCAACAGAAAAATATCTAAAAGCAACAAGAAAAAACCAAAACCTAAAAACCATTGAAACTGTGATTTGAAATCGGCCATCTGCGTGCTTTCGAATTCTGTTTTCTGAATATTATCCAGCGCATTTTTCACATAATCTAACACGGCTTTGGTCGAATCGCCATCCACATACCCGCCGCCGGTAGCTTTGGCAATGTTTTTCAATACTCCCGAATCTCTTTTGGTGATGACTACTTCATCATTTTGATCTCTTTTAAAACTCTCGACTACCCCATTTCGCTTTATAGGAATTGGGCCGCCTTTTTCGGTTCCTACACCAACCGTTATGATTTTCAAACCTAGTTTTTTAGCTTCTTCCGCAGCGGCAACGGCTTCGTTGGAATGATCTTCTCCATCAGTAATGATGATGAGAAGTTTGTTGGTTTTATCTTTTTTATCGATAAAAGTGGTTGCCAGATTTATCGCTTGGTCTATAGATGTTCCTTGTGCCGAAATAATGCCCGGATTCATGCCTTGCAAAAACATTTTAGCCACACTGTAATCAGTCGTAATAGGTAACACCGGGAAAGCACTTCCGGAATACGCAATGATGCCGATACGGTCGCTACCCAGAGTGTTGATGATTTGGGAAACCAATTGCTTGCTTTTTTCCAATCGGCTTGGTGCTACGTCTTCGGCCAGCATACTTTTGGAAACGTCAATGGCAAAAACAATATCAATTCCTTCGCGTTTTACTGTTTCCAGTTTGGTTCCGATTTTTGGATTGACCAGCCCGATAATCAAACAAGTCAAAGCCAAAAGAATAACGACTAATTTTAATATCGGTTTAAAAACGGATTTCTCAGGGCTTAGTTTTTTGAGCAAATCCAAATCGCCGAATTCCCGTTGTTTTTTTCTTTTCCAGAATTGAATATATAAGAAAAGCACCGTCATTGCCGGGATGACCAACAGGAGATACAAATACCATTTTTCTTCTAACTCGTACATATTTCTTTATATAAAACTTCTGTAAATAGTGTTGCGTAAACCAAATTCCAGTAAAACCAAAATGCCGGCAATCCAAACAAATGGGCGGTATTTTTCGTCATAATCATAGAACTTTAATTCCTGAATTTCGGTGGTTTCAAGCTTGTTGATTTCATCATAAATAGCTTGTAATTTGCTGTTGCTGTTGGCACGAAAATATTTCCCACCGGTATTTTTGGCAATGGCCTGTAATAAACTCACATCAATTTCCACCGGCATCATTTTGAACAAAAAGCCTCCACCGGGAGCATAAGCATAAGGGAAAAGCGCATCACCATTGGTTCCGATTCCGATGGTGTATACTTTGATACCATATTCTTTAGCAATTTGTGAAGCGGTTTCCGGCTCAATAAACCCGGCGTTGTTGACACCATCTGTCATCAAAATAATGACTTTGCTTTTAGCTTTGCTTTCTTTTAAACGATTGACTGCGGTGGTTAATCCCATCCCAATTCCGGTTCCGTCCTGCAAAACATTATCGTATTTTATACTTTGAATGGCGTCCTGTATAATGGCTTTGTCACTGGTAACGGGTGTTTTGGTGTAGGCTTCGGCTGCATAAACTACAAGACCAATTCTGTCGTTGGGTCTTCCTTCGACAAAATTCTCCGCCACTTTTTTTAAGGCTTCCATTCGGTTGGGTTTTAAATCTTTGGCCAGCATACTCCCCGAAACGTCGATGGCCATTACAATATCAATTCCTTTGGTGGATTTGGTTTGGCTGCTGATATCTACTTTTCGCGGTCGTGCCATAGCAACAATCAAAGAACTCAACGCCAATAAACGCAATACAAACAAGACAGGTTTTAATTTAGCGAGTAATGATCTTTGTGTTTTAAAGCCCTTTACCGAACTTATTTTTAAAGTAGCGGTTTGCTGTTTTCTTTTCCAAAAAAACCAAGAAACAGCCACTGGAAGCGCTAAAAACAACCAGAAAAACTCAGGATTTAAAAAACTAACTTCTTTCATCATTTTTCTGTTGTTTGTAATTCAACCGAGTTTAACACTCTATCCATAATTTGTTTGCCATACTTGTCATCCTCTTGATGCATAATGGTAATTTGTTGTAACCCGTTGCTTTGGGAAAACACCAAAATTTCATAATACATCTTGGTTGATTTGCCTTTGATTTTATCCAACATGGTCATGGTTCCATAAGCTTTTTTACCGGTAATGCCTTTTTGCGTATCGAAATCTTCTGTTTTTACAATGATGTTTTGCGCGCCCATGGCTTCAAATACTTTCAAACTTCCTTCTGCTGCCTTTTCTAAATCGACTTGTGTTTCCTGTTTGTATGTAGCGGTTGAAACGCCAATATAAAAGTTGTCAATCATACTGCCATATACGAAGAGCTGCATTTCTTTTAATAAGGCCATAGTTTCTTTCGGCATTATTTTTTCGGCATCCATTCGTTTCAACACTTTTGGCGTTTCCACTTTTACACCAGGATTGCCATATTCGCTGTATACCCATTCACCTTCCACTAAATCTTTGGTTGGATGGCCAATAATGTTGTCTTTCACATAATCGTAGCCTTTGAAATAAATTAATCCTAATAAGAAAATTAATAGCATTCCCACTACGATTCCAATGGTAGTAATTATGCGGACGCGTTTTTGTTTTTTAAGTTTTGCCAAACGAGCCAATTCTTTTTGCTGCTCATTCCAAAGAGCCAATTCGTCATTTTCTTCCACCATTTCCGGAATCGATTTGTGAATGGTTACTATGGAATTGGAGATGCGTTTTTTGTCCTCTTCAATTTCGAAATCCAATGGTTTTACTTTGGCAAATTTTACCAAATCGGCCTGCATTAATACTTTCTCCAAATTGGCCACCGTTTCGTTGGAGAGTTTCAGTTTCTTTTGTTTGGAGGCATTTCGCAATCCTTCAATGAGTTCCGAAGTGGTGCTTTCCATGGCCGGAATATGAATTTCTTCTTCGATATAATTACGCGCAATATCGGTCAGTTCCGAATAATAATTTTTTATTTCACCTTTTTGCCAAAGCTCTTTTTTCTCTAATTGTTGCAGCAACGTGGTGGCTTTTTCAATCGGTGTTTTGAACACAATCACCTCCTGCTTTTCGCCGGCTTGTCTTTTTTTAATGAATTTGTAAATAAAAAATCCGGCAACGGCAATAGCAATTACAATCAAAACGTAAATCCACCAAGAGCCCATCGGACTTTCGACTTGAGCAATGTCCTTGATGTCATACATTTTTTGTTTCAGTGTATCCACTTTCACATCGTTGACTTCTACTTTGATGCTGTCAGAAAACACCATTTTTCCATTAATCATTACGGGAATTCTCGGAATAGTATATTTCCCGGAATCGAATTGTGTTAAACCATATTTTTTGATTAACTCGTAACGCGCACCATTTTTAATGGTATCAATTTTATACGATTGAATGACTTCCAATACACCAAAATTCTTAGCTTCCGGAAATTTCACTTTGGATAAAGTGTCGACATTGGTTTTTAAGGTCAGTTTGAATTCGGCTCCGATTTTGTTTTTGGTAGTATTAACGGTAGTATTCACTTTGGGTTGAGACCAAAGTGCCATCGATAATAAGCATAAGAGCAGTACAAATTTCCTTTTCATGATTCTTATCTCGATTTAAAATAACCCAATAATTTGGTGACATAACTTTCGTCTACACGAGTATTTACGGTCCCTGAACCGCATTTAGAAAAGATGTCTTTGAAATAATTTACTTTGTCTTGGTATTGTTTTTCATAGCTCAAACGCGTTTTTTTCGAACCCGTATTTACCGCTAAAATCTCTCCGGTTTCGGCATCTTCCATTGCTACCATACCTATGTTTGGCATTTTTTCTTCACGGATGTCGTAGACACGAACACCGGTGATGTCATGCTTCTTTCCGGCTATTTTTAAGGTTTTTTCGTAATCGTCTTCCACCATAAAATCGGAAATAACAAATACTATCGCCTTCTTTTTCTGTGTTCCCGATAGGAACTTTAAGGCTTGCGATAAATCCGTTTTTTTGCTTTTAGGCTGAAATTCGATTAACTCACGGATGATTCTCAACACGTGTGATTTTCCTTTTTTGGGCGGAATGTATAATTCGATTTGGTCGGAGAATAAAATTAAACCAATTTTATCGTTGTTTTGTGTGGCCGAAAAAGCCATGGTAGCTGCAATTTCAGTAACGATTTCACTTTTTAGTTGGTTTTTGGTACCAAAACTTTCAGAACCCGAAATATCAACCATTAGCATCATGGTCAGCTCGCGTTCTTCTTCAAAAACTTTGACATACGGTTCGTTGTAGCGCGCGGTCACATTCCAGTCGATGGCACGAATGTCATCACCAAATTGGTATTGACGCACTTCCGAAAACGTCATGCCACGGCCTTTGAAAGACGTGTGGTATTCGCCCGAAAAGATATGATCACTCAATCTTCGGGTCTTGATTTCGATTTTACGAACTTTTTTGAGTAAGTCTTTGGTTTCCATTTCGCAAACAGGTATAAGTTTCTACTAAGGAACTTCGATTTCGTTTACGATTTTGTTGATGATGTCAACAGAAGTGATGTTTTCGGCTTCTGCTTCATAGGTAACGCCGATTCTGTGACGTAATACATCATGTACCACAGCACGTACATCTTCCGGAATTACATAGCCACGACGTTTGATGAAAGCGTAACATTTGGCAGCATTGGCCAAATTGATACTTCCACGAGGTGAGGCTCCGAAACCAATAAGCGGTTTAAGACTTTCTAATTTATATTTCTCAGGATAACGAGTAGCGAAGATGATATCCAGTATGTATTTTTCGATTTTCTCATCCATGTAAACCTCACGAACGGCTGCCTGTGCGCGAAGAATTTGGTCAATAGTAACTACCGGATTTACTTTTTCGTAGGCTCCTTTTAAGTTTTGGCGGATAACCATACGTTCTTCATCGATTTTTGGATAATCAATTACGGTTTTCAACATGAAACGATCCACCTGTGCTTCAGGCAACGGATATGTTCCTTCCTGCTCAATTGGATTTTGCGTGGCTAAAACTAAAAACGGTTTATCTAACTTGAATGTAGTGTCGCCAATAGTAACCTGTTTTTCCTGCATGGCTTCCAGTAAAGCCGATTGTACTTTGGCAGGAGCACGGTTAATCTCATCTGCTAAAACGAAATTGGCGAAGATTGGCCCTTTTTTTATCGAAAATTCGTTGGCTTTAATATTATAAATCATGGTTCCTACCACGTCAGCAGGCAATAAATCAGGGGTAAACTGTATACGGCTGAAACTTCCGTGAACGGCTTGTGATAAAGTGTTAATGGCTAAAGTTTTTGCCAAACCCGGAACCCCTTCCAAAAGTATATGACCTTGCCCTAAAAGTCCAATTAACAATCGTTCTACCATGTGTTTCTGACCCACGATGACTTTGTTCATTTCCATTGTCAACAAGTCGATAAAAGCACTTTCATGTTCTATTTTTTCATTAATTGCTCTGATATCTAAAGCAGTACCATTTTCTTCCATAGGATTCAATTTATTCTAATGTATGACGATTATAATTTTAGCATTTCAAAAGTGAAAATTTATTAGGTTACCAGATGTTAATAATGCGTTAAAACTTTACAAAACACCTTAATTTTAAGGATGATTTATGATTTTCTTTTTATAATTTTAAGACCTGATAGCCTTTTCAAATTTTCGATGGCAAAATACTAAAATTTTCAAAAGAGCAAAATCAAGCCACACACTTTTAAACACATCTTAAGAAATACAAAATGCAAACAAAACTTTCGCCTATCGTAGCTGGAACCATGAACTGGGGAATTTGGGACAAAAACCTAACCACTTCCGAAATGGAGCATCTGATACACCTTTGTATCGAAAACCAAATTACCACCTTTGACCATGCCGATATTTACGGCAATTACACTACCGAATCAGATTTTGGTAAGGCTTTCGGACAAAGCAAGATTGACCGAAAAAAAATCCAATTGATTTCCAAATGCGGGATACAGCACACTAACGGTCGTGATACTAAAATCAAACATTATGATTATTCGAAAAAATATATCCTTTG
>Ga0208632_100583_pt1 | contig 13083 bp, 10 predicted proteins | sample LakWasMet49_LOW8_2_FD_183885 | JGI IMG/M metagenome (GOLD analysis project Ga0208632, IMG submission 183885) | Freshwater sediment methanotrophic microbial communities from Lake Washington under simulated oxygen tension - Sediment Metagenome... | ecosystem: Environmental > Aquatic > Freshwater >...
ACGATTGATGTTGCTGTTAAAACTAGGAAACGAAGTTTCACTCAATACACTTTGCTTGATTTTAACCGCCAAGGCAAAAGCATCACGAATGGTAATACTGTCTTCTACTTTTGTTGGAGTGTTTTGCAAAATAGGTTTTTCAGCAAGGGCTTCCAATGTTTTGTCATTATCCTCATAAGGACTTAATCCATCATCCAATAACTTCTTAAGGCTTTTGCGATAGGCATTTAAAACTTCGTAGCGTTCTTGCTTAGTTTTAAAATTATTGGCTCCGCCATAAATGGGAGTCTGTTTTTCGAGTAGTCCGGTCTTTGGATTTCTATAGGAGAAATACACATACCAACGCTTTGCCAAGTCACCGTTGGCATCATAGATTTTGGGCTCGGAAAAAGGCTTCTTGGTTGTCAAAACGTATGCGTTTGCGTATTCATTGAGTAAAAATACGTTAAATTTAGGCATAAAAAAAACGATTTAAATTGCTCTAAATCGTTAGTTTTAAAAGAATTACTCTTAGTAGCGGGAACAGGACTCGAACCTGTGACCTTCGGGTTATGAGCCCGACGAGCTGCCTACTGCTCTATCCCGCGATGTTTCGAGTGCAAATATACAACGAATATCAAGAAATGCAACAAAAATCGTAAAAAAATCTTTTTTCTTCTATTGAACTGATATGACTACCTTTGCAAAAATTAAATCAGATTACATGTCTCACAAAGCAGGTTTTGTAAATATCATTGGAAATCCTAACGTAGGGAAGTCCACTTTAATGAATGCATTCGTTGGCGAACGTTTGTCTATAATAACTTCAAAAGCACAAACTACCCGTCACCGAATTTTAGGCATTGTTAACGGAGAGGATTTTCAGGTGATTCTTTCCGATACTCCCGGAATTATTAAACCGGCGTATGAAATGCAGAAATCGATGATGGACTTTGTAAAGTCGGCTTTTGAAGATGCAGACGTGTTGATTTATATGGTAGAGATTGGTGAAAAGGAATTAAAAGACGAAGCCTTTTTTAATAAAATCATTCATTCTAAAATTCCGGTGCTGTTGCTTTTAAACAAAATCGACAAATCCGACCAGGAACAATTAGAAGAACAAATCGCTTTGTGGAAAGACAAGGTACCGAATGCGGAGATATATCCAATTTCGGCCTTAGAGAATTTCAATGTAAAAGAAGTGTTTGCAAGAATTTTAGAATTACTTCCGGTCTCACCACCATATTATCCGAAAGATGCTTTGACTGATAAACCGGAACGTTTCTTTGTAAACGAAACCATCCGTGAAAAAATCTTGTTGAATTACGACAAAGAAATTCCATACGCGGTAGAAATAGAAACCGAAGAATTCATAGAAGATGAAAAGATTATCAGAATCCGTTCGGTAATCATGGTGGAACGCGATACGCAAAAAGGTATTATCATTGGGCACAAAGGCGCTGCTTTGAAAAAAGTAGGTATGCAATCGCGCGAAGACTTAGAGAAATTCTTTGGCAAACAAATTCACATCGAATTGTATGTAAAAGTGAACAAAGACTGGAGAAGCAATGCATACCAGCTGCGTCGTTTTGGTTATAACCAAAAATAATTATCCAATTATTTTATAAAATTCCTGTTCTAATTCTTCCATTTGGCCATAGCCATTGGTACGGGTTTGCCTTCCTATAAAATACAATAATATCCAGCTAATCGTCATCAATGAAATCACAATAAGATTTCCTTTGTTAGGTTGATGCAGCATCCAATTGGAATAGGCGAACATTAAAAACAACAAAAATATCCCTGCTATAATAAAGTGTAAAAAAATGAAGAAGGTCCACAAAGTCTGAGCAGGACCAAATAATCCTCTGATGTGAGTGCTGTTTTTTTCGTTGCCTTCTTTTTCTTCTAATTCAATAGACAAATGAGGTGACCAATATCTTTCCTTTTCGCCTTGGATGCTGAATTGTATGTGATTGGGTCTAATTTTTATCAAAAAACCAGAAGGAACATTTTTGGCATAATCCACAAATTTCTGTCTGACTAAGTCAATATTTTCATCAATATCTTTGTAGAATCGAGGTCTTAATCGTATGTCATTGTGTGTCTCCATGTTAGAAGCAGGATTGGAATTACACACTAAAATAATAAAATAATTGAATTTGTGCTCTTTAATACTACCTTTGCACCATATTTAAAATGATTATGAACAATATTGTAGCCATAGTAGGAAGACCCAACGTAGGGAAATCTACTTTTTTTAACCGTTTAATCCAAAGAAGAGAGGCCATAGTCGACTCAGTTAGTGGCGTTACGCGTGACAGAAATTATGGAAAAAGTGAGTGGAACGGAAAAGAGTTTTCCGTAATTGATACAGGAGGTTACATCAAAGGTTCGGATGATATTTTTGAAGCAGAAATCCGTCGTCAGGTAGAATTAGCGATAGACGAAGCCGATGCGATTATTTTTGTGGTTGATGTGGAAGAAGGTATTACCCCTATGGATGCAGAAGTAGCCAAGCTTTTAAGAAAAGTGACTAAGCCAATCCTATTGGCGGTAAACAAAGTCGATAACGCGATGCGTGAAAAAGACGCTATCGAATTTTATAATTTAGGTTTAGGCGAATACTTTACCATTGCCAGTATCAGCGGAAGCGGTACGGGAGATTTATTGGATAAATTGGTAGAAGTGTTACCTGAGTTGCCGGAAACTTCGGAAGAAGTGGAAGCCTTACCAAGATTTTGTGTTGTGGGAAGACCTAATGCCGGTAAATCATCCTTCATCAATGCCTTAATTGGTGAAGACCGATATATCGTTACCGATATTGCCGGAACTACCCGTGATTCTATAGATACACGATACAATCGTTTCGGATTTGAATTCAACTTGGTAGATACTGCCGGAATCCGTAGAAAAGCTAAAGTAAAAGAAGACCTAGAATTCTATTCCGTTATGCGTTCGGTTAGAGCGATTGAACATTCGGATGTTTGTATTCTTTTGATTGATGCTACCCGTGGTTTTGAAGGTCAGGATCAAAGTATTTTTTGGTTGGCCGAAAAGAACCGTAAAGGAGTTATCATCTTAGTAAACAAATGGGATTTGGTTGAAAAAGACACCATGTCAACCCGTGATTACGAAGCCAAAATTCGTGAAGAATTACAGCCGTTTACCGATGTGCCGATTATCTTCACTTCTGCCTTAACCAAACAACGTTTGCTAAAAGCATTAGAAGAAACCGTAAAAGTTTACGAAAACAGAAAACAACGTATCCCAACATCAAAATTCAACGACTTTATGTTGAAGTTGATTGAAGCCTATCCGCCACCGGCGTTGAAAGGGAAATACGTGAAAATTAAATATTGTATGCAGCTGCCAACACCAACGCCACAGTTTGTGTTTTTTGCTAATTTGCCGCAATATGTTAAGGAACCGTACAAACGTTTCTTAGAAAATAAAATACGTGAACATTGGGATTTCTCAGGGGTTCCGATTGATATTTACATCAGAGAGAAGTAATGAAAATGTTAAATTAAGTAAGAAAATTTTAGCATTACATACTAAATACAGAAATTAGCCGTTATTATTTTTCAAACCAAATAGTAACCGCTAATTTTTTTTTATGCCTAAATCGCTCTACTTACTCTTAGTTCTTTTTATTACTTCCATTACGTTCGCTCAATCCACTATTACTCTCAAAGGGAAAGTCATCGACGAAAAAACGAAACTTCCTATCGAATCGGCGACGGTATACCTCACTTCGGTCAAAGATTCTTCGGTGGTTGATTATACGATTACCAACAAGTTGGGCGCCTTTGCCTTTAAAATTAAAAAACTGGATAAAGAGTTTTTCCTTAAAGTTTCGTTTATCAGTTATCAGGATTTTAAAGAAGATATTACTTCGTTAACTTCCGATAAAGACTTTGGTACTATTGAAATGAAGGAAGCCGTTAATGCTTTGAACGAAGTAGTAATAAAGTCTGAAATTCCTCCGATAAGAATTAAAAAAGACACCTTAGAATTTAATGCTTCTTCGTTTAAAGTAGGGGTCGATGCCAATGTGGAAGCCCTGCTTAAACAATTACCCGGCGTTGAAATTTCACCCGAAGGTAAAATTACGGTTAACGGGAAGGAAGTCAGTAATATTTTGGTTAACGGCAAGCCCTTTTTTGGCAAAGACGGTAAAATTGCCACGCAAAATCTTCCGGCTGAAATCATTGATAAAGTACAGGTGGTAGATACTAAAACTAAATCAGAAGAAATCTCAGGCGAAGCTTCAAGCTCGCAGGATAAAACCATCAATCTTACCATTCAGGAAGATAAAAACAAAGGGTTCTTTGGCAAAGTGGTTGCCGGGCGAGGCTCAGATAAACGCTATGAATCGAGTTTGCTGCTGAATTATTTCAAAGGCGAAAGGAAAATCAGTCTGCTGGCTTCTTCCAACAATATCAATTCAGTAGGGTTTTCTATGGATGAGATTTTTGATAATATGGGTGGAGGCCGTAATAATTCTATGTATTATGATGATGAAACTGGCAGTTTTGGGATTAATGATATGCGATTTGGCGGTGGACAAGGAATTACAAAATCAAATCTAGTAGGCGCAAATTATCAGGACAAATGGTTCAAAAAACTAGATACCAACGGAAGTTACTATTTCGCTAATGCCGAATCGGAAAACGCGAACAGAACCAACCGAATTAATTTATTACCTACCGGAAAAACATTCACTAATTCAAATTCTTTTACCAACAACATCAACAACAGCCACAATGTGAGCTTTGATTTTGAAATCCCGTTAGATTCAACAGCCACTATAGTGGTGAGCCCAAAATTTATTAAAAGCTTATTTAAAAACCGCTATAAAAGTGACCAACATACGACTGATGAAGCTTCGAATGAACTGAACAGTAGCAATAATAACGATTATGGTGAAAATGAAAGTTCCAGTTTTTCAATGAATGCCAGTTTTAGTAAGCAGTTTAAAAAGAAGAAGCGCGGCATGGTCATCAATTTTAATACAGAAAATAAGCAACAAGATAATTTTCTTAGCACTAATTCGGCCACTTTGTTTGCGGATGCTTCGCTTAACGATATCAGAAAGCAGAACAAATTTGAAAAAGACAAAAGTGATTATGTCAAATTAGAAGTTCGCTATGGGGAACCTTTAACCGATTCGCTGCGACTAAGTCTGACTTCAGAGGTAAGCTACCGAAAAACCAAAAACAACTTTGCTACTTTTGATTTTGACAACGGTACGAATGCCTATTCTGATTTTAACGACGAACAATCTAATCAAACCAGTTCAAGAGCCACCACTTATTTTCCGTCTACCGGAATTATAGTAGGGAAATCAAAATTAAACGGAAGAATCAATATCGGTCCGGAATTTACCAAGTTTGAAGCGCAGTCCGATTATTTAGGGACCACTACACACAGGAATAAAAATTATGTTTTTCCAAGAGTTACGGGGTATGTTAGTTACAATATTGATAAGTCAAGATCAATCTATGCCAATTATAATTTTACTACCGCACTTCCCGAAGCCAGTCAGGTACTGCCTATAGAAAATCTGGCTAATCCTCTGAATACGATAGTTGGAAACGAAAATCTACGTCCGATTCAGCGCCACAATGTTTATTTCAATTTTAATAATTATGATTATGCCAGTCGATCGGGCTATTATTTGTATTCCGGTTTTTATTTAACCAAAGATGCCGTAGTTTCTTCAACCGTTTATGATGCTAATTTTAAATCGGTTACCACTTTTGAAAATGTAGATAAAGGAGTGATGGCTTACTTTGGTGCGAGTTGGAACAAATCATATAAAAAAGAAAAACGCATGTTGCGTTTCGGTACCGGAATGGATTTTAATTACAATCTGGATCAGGGATTAACTAACGCGGTTTTATATGAATCCAAAAATTTTGAAATTAATCCAAAAGTGAATCTGACCTGGAGTATTGATAAATTAATCACTATTTCGTCAAGCTATCGGTACTCTTATAACACTACAGATTATAAAAATTATATCATAGAAAATGCCAACACTTTTAAACACAATGGCAAAATCGAAATCACGTCCTATTTTCCAAAGAATTTTGTGATTGGAAGCGACTTTGGTTATACCTATAATTCAGGCATAGCCGAAGGCTTTAAGAAAGATTTTTATTTATGGAATGTGAGTTTGGGATACAACTTTTTCAAAGACCAACTGTTAGCTAAAGTTAAAGTGTATGACCTGCTCGATCAAAATTTAAGCAGCAAACGAACCATAACCTCCACAGCTATTATTGATGCTGAAAATACCGTCCTAAAACGTTACGTGATGTTCTCTTTGACTTATAAACTGGAAAAATTTGCCGGGAAAAAGAAAGAGGAAGGTGGTATGTTTATGGAAGATTAATAAAAAAATCCCGGTCAATTTGGCCGGGATTTTTTATTTGTATGAAGAGATAGTTTAAGTTTACCAACCACCGCTGGCACCACCGCCTGAGAATCCGCCACCACCAAATCCGCCACCGAATCCGCCGCCACCAAAACCTCCTCCAGAGGAACCACCGCCAAATCCGCCGGAAGAACCAAATCCACCGCCACGGCCTAAGCTGCTTAACAAAATAATATCTGCCAAATCAAGACCTCCGCTGCGTCCGCCGGAGTTACCACCGCCACCATTTTTTTTGTTTTTGGCAATGATAACAATAATCACAATTACGATGATAATAATAGGAACGATAGGAAAGTCACTCTCTTTTTTCTTGGCTTGCTTTCTTTCACCTTTGTATTTTCCTTTAACAACCTCAATAATCGCGTCTGCGCCTTTGTCTAAACCATTGTAGTAACTGCCGGCTTTGAATTCAGGGACAATGACATAATCAATAATTTGCCCGCATGTTGCAGCAATCAGTTTGTCTTCTAAACCATAACCGGGACGGATGCTTATTTTTCGATCATTCTTTGAAATTAAAATAAACACACCATTGTCTTCTTTGGCCTGACCAACACCCCATTTTTGCGCCCAATTGGTTGAAACCACATCAATGCTTTCGCCCTTTAAATCAACGATAGTTGCAATGACAATTTGGGTGGAGGTGGAGTCCGAATAGCGAATGAGCTTTTCTTCTAATTGCGTTTTTTCTTCCGGTTTTAACAGATTGGCATAATCGTAAATCGAGGTCTGAAAATCGGGTTTTTCGGGAATGGTAAATTGAGCAAAACCAATATGAGACACTAAAACACAAACGAAAAGCATTAGGATTTTAGGTATAGTAAATAACTGTTTCATTATCCTTTTGATATTTCGTTGGAAAGTTCGTTGGTGTCATCACTTTGATGCGGGAAATGGGTTTTAAGTTGCTCGCCGGCTTTTAAAATGCCATCGATTAAGCCTTGCTTGAAATTTCCGTTTTTGAAGTGCGCGACCATAATGTCTTTGGTAGTATCCCAAAAATCGGCAGCCACTTTTTTATCAATCCCTTCATCGCCGCAAATGGCAAATTGCTTGCTTTTAACGGCCAAGTAAATCAACACGCCGTTGCGCTCCTGAGTTTGTTGCATTTGGAGTTGGTTGAAAACCTCCACAGCTCTGTCAATAGGAGCCATGGAAGTTTCTTTTTCTATGTGTACTCTGATTTCTCCCGAAGTATTTTTCTCGGCGATACCAATAGCATGCACAATTTCCTGTTCTTCTGCCGTAGTTAAAAAATCTTCTACTTTAGACATGACCGTCAATTAGAATTTTACTTCTACCGGTTTATCAGCACCTTCCACCGATTGGAAATAGGCTTTTTCTTTGAAACCGAACATACCGGCAAACAAGCTGTTTGGGAATGTTTTGATGTGTGTGTTATACGGTTTAACCGCTTCGTTAAAACGAGTTCTGGCGGTTAAGATTTGATTTTCTGTACTAGCCAACTCTCTTTGTAAATCCAGAAAATTTTGATTCGCTTTCAATTCAGGATAACGCTCAACAGAAACCAATAATCTTGATAATGATGATGAAACTCCGGATTGTGCTGAATTAAAGGCAGCCAATTGTTCCGGGGTAATGTTGGTTGGGTCAACCGTTACTGCAGTGGCTTTGGCACGAGCTTCAATCACAGCGGTTAAAGTGCTTTTTTCAAAATCGGCGGCACCTTTTACAGTGTTCACCAAGTTGCCAATTAAATCATTTCTTCTTTGGTAAGACGTTTGCACATCTCCCCAGGATTGCTCCACGGTTTGGCCTAATTCAACAGCCGTATTGTTAATTCCTTTCACCCAGCTGTAAATTCCAAAAATCACAACTACGGCAATAATCCAAGGTAAAAATTTTTTAAAGTTCATTTTCGTTTTATTTAAGGTTTATTATTTGTTTTAAATTATTTTGAATGTTACAAAAAATCAATGTTAAAGTTGATTCTTTATGTTGAGCAATTGCATTTTTACGCCTTCGAGTTTGCTGATGATTTCAAACTTATCGAGGGTTTTCTTTTGACCTTCTTTCAAATGAATTCGGGCGCCATCCAGCGTAAAACCGCGTTCTTTTACCAAATGATAAATCAATTGCAAATTCTTCACATCTTCGGGAGTGAACATTCGGTTGCCTTTGGCGTTTTTCTTTGGTTTAAGAATGTCAAATTCTTTGTCCCAAAAACGGATTAAGGAGGCGTTCACACCAAAAGCTTTGGCTACTTCGCCAATGCTGTAATACCGTTTTCCTTCTTTTAACTCTATCTGCATAGTGTTTGTTTTATAGTGAAAACAACCGATTTACATTAATCCAGCGATTGATTTTCCTGATTAGCTACTTTTGAAATGGCTGTGTATTCAGCAGCCGAAATATTGCCGTAATAAAAATTCAACGGGTTTACGACCTTCCCGTCTTTGTGTACTTCGTAGTGCAGGTGAGGTGCTTCACTTCTTCCGGTGCTGCCCACATAACCAATAACATCGCCGCGCTTTACACGTTGTCCGGCTTTGCATTTGTATTTGCTTAAATGTCCGTACAGGGTTAAATATCCATAACCATGACTGATTTCAATATGATTTCCGTAACCCGATTTCGAGTTGTCGGCATTTTTTACCACGCCGTCACCGGTGGCAAAAATGGGAGTGCCGGTTGAAGCGGTAAAGTCCATGCCTTCGTGCATTTTGCGTACTTTGGTAAACGGGTCGCTGCGGTATCCAAATCCGGAAGCGATGCGTTTTAACTGTTCGTTTTTAACCGGTTGAATAGCTGGAATGGCAGCCAGTAATTTATTTTTTTCCTTAGCCAGTTTCAAAATCTCATCCAATGATTTGGACTGAATTGCCAATTCTTTCGAAATCACATCTACACGTTTCGCGGTGTTTATTACCAATTCTGAATTGTCAAAACCTTCCAGTTCTTTATAACGGTTCACACCACCAAAACCGGCTTTTCGTTGTTCGGCAGGAATGGGTGAGGTATTGAAATAGGCTCGGTAAATATTGTTGTCGCGGTCTTCAATATCGGTCAAAACTTCATCTACCTGATCCATTTTTTTGTTCAAAAGAGCATATTTCAATTTCATGGTTTCAATTTCGCGTGCCTGTAAACGGTCTTTCGGAGTTTCTAAAAAGGAAGAATTCAGTAAAACCACAAAACACAAAAATCCAAACAGCGCAGAAGCAAGTATAAACAAACCGGCATAACCTATCTTTTTGGATAGTTTTGGTTTTATTTTTCGGTAAGCCAAACTTTCGGTATCGAAATAATACTTTACTTTTTTCGCCATCTTTTATTTTATACTATTTTTGTGCAAGTTTGAAGAAAACAATGGTTATACGAACAAATTTAGCAAATGTTTCAGTCATACCCTAAAATTTCTTTAAAGTGGATTTGGTTATTTGTGAATTCGGTTATTCGAAGTCAAATAACCCGATTCCAGATAACCGAATAAACAACAAAAATGAAATCACAAGACATCCGAAAAGCCTATCTACAATTTTTTGAAAGCAAAGGTCACTTAATTGTGCCTTCAGCTCCAATCGTCCTTAAAGATGACCCAACCCTGATGTTCAATAACTCAGGTATGGCACAGTTCAAAGAATACTTTTTAGGAAACGGAACTCCAAAAAGCAAAAGAATAGCCGATACGCAAAAATGTCTTCGGGTGTCAGGAAAACACAACGACTTGGAGGATGTAGGTTTTGATACCTACCACCACACCATGTTTGAAATGCTGGGCAACTGGTCGTTTGGTGATTACTTCAAAAAAGAAGCTTTAGCTTGGGCTTGGGAATTTTTGACGGAGGTTTTAAAATTAGACAAAGACCGTTTATATGTTTCCGTTTTTGAAGGTAATCCTGATGAGAACGTTCCGTTTGATCAGGAAGCTTGGGATATTTGGAAACAATATGTTCCGGAAGACCGCATCATTTTAGGAAATAAAAAAGACAACTTCTGGGAAATGGGCGATCAAGGTCCTTGTGGTCCGTGTTCCGAAATCCACATCGATTTGAGAACTGATGCCGAAAGAGCAGCCGTTTCAGGGCGCAGTTTGGTGAATGCTGACCACCCGCAGGTAGTGGAAATTTGGAACAACGTATTCATGGAATTCAATCGTAAAGCCGATGGTTCCCTTGAAAAATTACCAGCTCAGCACGTTGATACCGGAATGGGATTTGAGCGTTTGTGTATGGCAATGCAAAAAGTAACCTCCAATTATGACACCGATGTGTTTACGCCACTGATTGCAAAAGTGGAGGAAATCACCGGATTAAAATATACGTCCAACGAAGTAAAAAATATATCAGAAGAACAAAATAAAACAAATATTGCGATTCGTGTAATTGTTGACCACGTTCGTGCGGTAGCCTTTGCTATTGCTGATGGACAGTTGCCATCTAACACGGGAGCTGGTTATGTCATTCGCAGAATTTTGCGACGCGCCATTCGTTATGGTTTTACATTTTTGAATACCAAGGAGCCTTTCATTAACAAGTTGGTGGAAGTTTTAGCGAATCAAATGGGTGAGTTCTTTCCCGAAATTAAATCGCAACAACAATTGGTTACCAATGTTATCCGTGAGGAAGAAGCTTCTTTCTTAAGAACGCTTGACCAAGGATTGCAGTTGTTAGAAAATGTAGTAGCTCAAACCAAAGGAAATGAAGTTTCGGGAGCTAAAGCTTTTGAATTATATGATACTTACGGTTTTCCAAAAGATTTAACCGCTTTGATTCTGAAAGAAAAAGGCATGTCGTTTAACGAAAGTGAATTCGATGCTTCAATGCAGGAGCAAAAAAACCGTTCCCGCGCGGCTTCGGAAGTGTCGACAGAAGATTGGTCGGTACTAATTCCGGGTAATGTGGAAACGTTCGTGGGTTACGACAAAACCGAAAACGAAGTCAAGATTACTCGTATTCGTAAAGTAGACAGCAAGAAAGATGGTGTTTTATACCAAATCGTTTTAGATAATACGCCTTTCTATCCGGAAGGAGGAGGGCAAGTTGGTGATAAAGGAACCTTGGTTTCGGCCAATGAAATTATTGAAATCATCGACACCAAAAAAGAAAACAACCTGATTTTACATTTTGCAAAACAACTGCCCGAAAATGTAAACGCAGCTTTCGTAGCGAAAGTGAATACCGATTTGAGAACATCAACATCCAAAAATCACTCGGCTACCCACTTGATGCATTTGGCTTTACGAACCATTTTGGGAACTCATGTCGAACAAAAAGGTTCGTTGGTAAATCCAAATTATTTACGTTTTGACTTCTCCCATTTTGCCAAAGTAACTGATGAAGAAATCAGAAAAGTAGAAGACTTTGTCAATGCCAGAATTGAAGAGCAATTACAATTAGTAGAACACAGAAATATTCTGATACAACAAGCGATGGAACAAGGAGCTATGGCATTGTTTGGAGAAAAATATGGCGATACGGTTCGTATGATTGAGTTTGGTGATAGCAAGGAACTTTGTGGTGGAATTCATGTGAAAAACACTGGTGAGATTTGGCATTTCAAAATCATTTCGGAAGGAGCAGTAGCCGCGGGAATCCGTCGTGTGGAAGCGATTACCGGTGATGCCGTGAAAGAATACTTTACGCAACATGAAAACATTTTAACCGAAATCAAAGAAACTCTGAAAAACCCTCAGGATGCCTTGAAAGCAGTAGTGTCGTTGCAGGAAGAGAATGCCAAGCTAAAAAAACAAATCGAGCAATTATTAAAAGAAAAAGCTAAAGGACTAAAAGGCGAACTAGCTTCCCAAATACAAGAAATCAATGGTGTTAAATTCTTAGCTACGCAAGTCGATTTGAATCCGGAAGGAGCAAAAGATTTGGTGTATGAATTAGGCACTTTGGGTACTAATTTATTCCTTCTTTTGGCCACAGCCGAAGACGATAAACCAATGTTAACCTGCTATATTTCAAAAGAATTGGTAGAAAGCAAAGGAGTAAACGCAGGACAGGTCGTTCGCGAATTAGGGAAGTACATCCAAGGCGGCGGCGGCGGACAACCTTATTTTGCCACAGCCGGAGGAAAGAATGCAGCCGGAATCAAAGAAGCTATAGAAAAGGCAGTAGATTTCATCAAGTAATTTTCAAGTAATCTATAAAATAAAACCCTTTCAATGCTAAATTGAAAGGGTTTTATTGTGCCATTAGACGCCGTAAAGTGCTATAGAACAGAAATATTTGCCGTATATCGAAATACTTTTTTGTTTCTATAGTGCTTCTCTACATTTGAAATGTATTAGAAAAATCCCAAATTTATCTGTACCCCAAATATACCTACTATGAGAAGTGCTGTAAAATTACTTTGTATTGTCGCCATTGTAAGCTTAACTCTTGCTTCTTGTTCAACTGACAGCAATTCAAATCAATCAAAATTATTGAAAAGATTAGTGGAAGTTTCCAATGACGGTTCTTCAACCGAATCTTTATTTACGTATGACGGAAACAAAATTATAAGTAGTAACAGTGAGGCTAAAACGACTGAATTCACGTATGCCAATAATTTGATTACAAAGATAGTTGAGGTTGATAATGCGACACTAGTTCAAAATAAATTAGACTATACGTATAACAACAATCAATTAGTGAAAGTGGTTTCTTCAACAAATTATGAAATGCATTTTGTTCATAATGCTAACGGTA
>Ga0208632_100591_pt1 | contig 12854 bp, 13 predicted proteins | sample LakWasMet49_LOW8_2_FD_183885 | JGI IMG/M metagenome (GOLD analysis project Ga0208632, IMG submission 183885) | Freshwater sediment methanotrophic microbial communities from Lake Washington under simulated oxygen tension - Sediment Metagenome... | ecosystem: Environmental > Aquatic > Freshwater >...
ACGGTATGCCAAATCACAAAAAGCACAAATCAAAGGACAGATTTACGGGTTACCAACCTCAATGACAATGTTTGCTTTTGTAGGCGTGGTAGTAACTTCAGCAACAACGATTGTTTTTGGAACGACGATTTGGGATCCGGTGATTTTAGCCGGAAAATTTGACAGCAAACTTTTGGTTAGCATTGCCATGATTGCAGTTGCGATTTCTACATTAGCCACCAATATTGCAGCCAATATTGTAAGTCCGGCGAATGACTTTGCCAATTTATCACCATCCAAAATCGATTTTAGAAAAGGCGGTTATATCACTGGGATTATCGGAATTTTGATCTTTCCATGGAAATTGATTGCCGATCCAACTGGTTATATTTTTACTTGGTTGGTGGGCTATTCGAGTTTACTCGGACCGGTCGGTGGGATTATGATAGTCGATTATTATTTCATCCGTAAGCAGACATTGGTTGTGGATGATTTATACAATAAAAACGGAATATACAGCTTTTCCAAAGGCTTTAATATGAAAGCTGTTTGGGCGTTGCTGATTGGAATTTTACCCAATGTTCCCGGCTTTTTCTTAACCATCAAAGTAGTGGATGACTCCGTTTTTCCGGAATGGATTTCGGGCTTGTATCACTACGCTTGGTTCGTAGGCTTCGGCATTAGCGGAATAGTGTATTGGATTTTAATGAAAAATAAAAAATAACATGAGCATCTTAATTAAAAACGGAAGAATTATAACAGCTACCGATGATTATGTGGCTGATATTTATATAGAAGGCGAAACGATTTCGGCTATTGGTAAAAACTTAAATGTGACTGCCGATGAAGTAATTGATGCGACAGGAAAGTTAGTAATGCCGGGTGGAATCGATCCTCACGTGCATTTGGATATGCCGTTCATGGGAACGTACAGCAGCGATAATTACGAAACCGGAACGCGTGCTGCCTTATATGGCGGAACAACAACGGTGATTGATTTCATTCTGCAAACCCAAGGCAAAAGTCTGCAATCAGCCCTGCAGGAATGGAAAGGCAGAAGCGATAATAATGCGGTAGGCGATTACAGTTTTCACATGGCGGTGACCGATTTCAATGAAGAAACCAAAAAAGAGATTCAGCATTTTATAGAAGTCGAAGGCATCACGTCGTTCAAAACGTTTATGGCGTATAAAGGCGCGTTAATGATTGACGACCGCCAAATGATTGGCCTTCAGGAAGAAGTTAAAAAACACGGTGGATTAATCAATGTTCACGCCACCAATGGTGACATGATTGATTACTTAATCCAAAAACATAAAGAAGAAGGGAAATTGTCTCCGCTGTATCATTACTTATCTCAACCCGAAGTTACTGAAGCGGAAGCCAGCGAACGTTTCGTCGATATGATAAATTATACTGGTTGTCCGGGTTACATTGTGCATCTTACTTGTGAGGGCGCTTTGAATGCCGTTCGAAATGCCACAAGAAGAAATCAAAATGTGTTTGTAGAAACCTGTATCCAGTATTTGTTGTTGGATGCGAGTTTGTACGAACAAAATTTTGAAGGAGCGAAGTGGGTAATGAGTCCACCATTACGTGAAAAGAAAGATCAGGAAACCCTTTGGGCCGGAATCAATCAAGGGATGGTACAAGTAGTAGCCACCGACCATTGTCCGTTTATGTGGGAACAAAAATTAATGGGAAAAGATGATTTCTCTAAAATTCCGAATGGTCATCCGGCGATTGAAAACCGCATGGAATTGTTATTCAGCGAAGGCGTAAACAAAGGCAGAATCACTTTGAATAAATATGTAGAAGTAGCTTCCACCAATGCCGCAAAAATCTTCGGAATGTTCCCGAAAAAAGGAACTATTGCCATTGGAAGTGATGCAGATATTATTTTGTTTGATGCTAATGAAAAGCACACGCTTTCCGCCAAAACCCATCACATGAATGTAGATTACAGCGGTTATGAAGGTTGGGAATTAAAAGGAAAAGTAAAAACCGTTTTGCTTAGAGGTACTGTGGTCATTGACAACAACGAATGTAAAGTGCAAAAAGGCTACGGACAATTTGTAAAACGCAAAAAAGTACAAGGAAAAATTTAAAAAGCTATTTTAAATTCTAAATTTTAAATGTTGAATTCAAACCTTCATTTATAATTTATAATTCAAAATTTAAAATAATAAAAATGGCAAGAATTGTAAAATCAGGGCTGATTCAGTTGAGTTTGGCCAAAACAGAAGGCGAAGGAACCATTCCCGAAATTATGGAAGCCATGCTGCAAAAACACATTCCGTATATCGAAGAAGCCGGCAAACAAGGCGTTCAGATATTGTGTTTTCAGGAAATTTTCAACACACCGTATTTCTGCCCCGGACAAGATAGCGCTTGGTATGCTTCGGCAGAATCTGTTCCCGGTCCAACCACAGAGCGAATGGCAGCCTATGCCAAAAAATACGACATGGTCATCATCGTTCCGGTTTATGAAAAAGACCAAGCAGGAGTGCTGTATAACACCGCCGCTGTCATTGATGCCGATGGTACTTATTTGGGCAAATACCGCAAAAACCATATTCCACAAATAGGCGGTTTTTGGGAAAAATATTTCTTCAAACCTGGGAATTTAGGCTATCCGGTTTTCCAAACCAAATATGCTAAAGTTGGTGTTTACATTTGTTACGACCGTCATTTCCCGGATGGAGCCAGATGTTTAGGATTAAACGGTGCCGAAATCGTGTACAATCCTTCGGCAACAACCGTTGGGCAATCCCAAAATTTATGGAAACTGGAACAACCGGCACATGCCGTAGCCAATGGCTATTTCATGGGCTGCATCAACCGTGTCGGAATTGAAAAACCATGGAACCTAGGAAGATTCTACGGCACTTCTTATTTCGTAAATCCGTTGGGCGAAATTTTTGCCTGCGCTTCCGAAGATAAAGATGAGTTATTGGTAGCCGAATTTGATTTGGATTTAATCGAACAGATTCGCGGCAAATGGCAATTCTACCGAGACAGAAGACCCGAAACCTATAACGAAATAACAGCACCATAGTAAATAATTATGTTGAATGTTAAATGCTAAATGTTGAATGAAAAGGCATTTAACGGACACCATTCACCATTCATCATTCAAAATTTAACATAGAAAAAATATGAGCATAAAAAATAACCGATTAACCGCAGCCGAGTATCAGGAAAATTTCGCTGATATCCATCCGCCGTTTGAAACGAAAGATGCGGCTTTAACCGAAGCCAACCGTTGCTTGTTTTGCTACGATCCACCTTGTATGAAATCGTGCCCAACCTCAGTCAACGTGCCAAAATTCATCAAGCAGATTGCTACCGAAAACCTAAAAGGTTCCGCACACACTATTTTGTCGTCCAACATCATGGGCGCTGGCTGCAGTAAAGTATGCCCGGTAGAAAAGTTATGCGAAGGTGCCTGTGTGTACAACATGATGCACGAAGAACCGATTAACATTGCGCGTTTACAGCGTTATTCCACCGAAATTGCTATGGAAAACAAATGGCAGTTGTTTGACCGCAAACCATCTAAAGGCAAGAAAGTTGCTGTTGTTGGTGCCGGTCCGGCAGGATTGAGCTGTGCACACACCTTGAGCCGCGAGGGTATCGATGTAACGATTTACGAAAAAGAAGCCAAAGGCGGTGGATTGATGACCTACGGAATTGCAGCGTATAAAGTAACCCCGGAATTCTGCGAGGATGAGGTGAATTACATCACTTCCATCGGCGGCATCGACATCAAATACAATCAGGAATTCGGAAAAGATGTGACGTTAGATTATTTACAAAAGAACTACGACGCTGTGTATATGGCATTCGGAGTGGGAATGGCACGTCAACTTGATATTCCGGGTGAACATTTAGAAGGTGTGGAAGATGCTATCAAATTCATTTACGAATTGCGCGATAATGATTTGTCGAAGATTGCTGTTGGCGATAAGGTAGCCGTAATCGGAATGGGAATGACCGCCATCGATGCAGCCACCCAAGCCAAAAGATTAGGTGCTTCTGATGTGACTTTGGTGTACCGAAGAACGCAAGCCGAAATGCCATGTACTCAAAAAGAATTAGACATTGCCAAACTGGATGGTTGTAAAATCACTTGGCTGGCGTCTCCAAAAGAAATCAAAGGCGAAAACGGAAAAGTAACCCAATTGGTTTGCGATGTAATGAAACTAGGCGATGCTGATGCCAGCGGACGAAGAAGTCCGGTAGTATCGGGAGAAACGTTTACACTTGATGTAGATATGGTTATCAAAGCCGCCGGGCAAATGCCTTTCAGTGCTTTGGTCAATGCCAATAATATCGAAAACAATAATGGAAAAATCGCAGTAAGCGGAAAATCGGCTACCAAATTAGGTGGCGTTTTTGCCGGTGGCGATTGCGTAAACGGCGGACGCGAAGTCGTTGACGCGGTTCAGGCAGGAAAAGACGGAGCCGCAGCGATTTTGAAAACCATTATTTCACCGGATTACATCATCGAATCCGAATTAAAACCAACATTCAATAATTAAATTATGTTGAATGAAAACAGAGAACAAAATACTAACCTTAACGTTTGACTTTTCTTTAGATATTATTGGTCTATATAAAATATTGACAGAGCAAAAAGAATATGTGATTTCTAAGCAATTACTTCGGAGTGCTACTAGTATTGGAGCTAATGTAGAAGAAGGAAATGCTGCTCAAACCAAAAAAGATTTTATTGCAAAAATGTCAATCGCTTCAAAAGAGGCAAGAGAAACAAAATATTGGTTACGGCTTTTAGATAAAAGTAAACTTGTTCCATTAGATTATTCAACATATTTAACAACCATTGAGCATATCATCAATATCATCACAAAAATTGTAAAAACAAGCCAAACGGCTTAATAAAATAAGTCATTTAGCATTCAACATTTAACATTCAAAATAATAAAAACATGGCAGATATATCAACCGATTTTTTAGGAATAAAATCTCCAAACCCATTTTGGCTGGCCAGTGCGCCGCCAACCGATAAAAAAATAAACGTAGTCCGTGCTTTTGAAGCAGGCTGGGGCGGAGTCGTTTGGAAAACTTTAGGTTCTCAGGTAAAGAACGTTTCGTCGCGTTATTCCTCCGTGAATTATGGTGGAAAACGCATGATGGGGTTCAACAACATTGAGCTCATTAGCGACCGACCTTTGGACATCAACCTACGCGAAATTACCGAAGTCGTAAAAATGTTCCCCGACCGAGCAATGATTGTTTCGCTGATGGCGGACAATGACCGCAAGTCATGGCATGATTTAATCATGAAAGCAGAAGATGCCGGAGCCATGGGATTTGAATTAAACTTTGGTTGCCCACACGGGATGACCGAAAGAGGTATGGGAGCAGCTGTTGGACAAGACCCTGAAATTGCCAAAATGGTAGTCGAATGGGTAATGGAAAAAGCAACCATTCCGGTAATTACAAAGCTTACACCCAATGTACATTCGGTGGTGCCAACAGCGCAGGCTGCCGTTCAAGGCGGAACAAGTGCGTTAAGTTTAATCAACACCATTCAAAGTGTAACCGGAATTGATTTAGATACTTTAGTACCAAATCCATATGTAGCCGGACAAAGCGTTTTTGGGGGCTATTGCGGTCCGGCCGTAAAACCAATCGCCTTAAAAATGCTGACAACAGTAGCGCAAGATCCAATTGCTTCCCGGGTTCCAATTTCAGGAATTGGCGGGGTAAGCACCTGGAAAGATGCAGTCGAGTTCATGCTTTTAGGCGCCACATCCGTACAGGTTTGTACCGCTGCCATGAATCACGGTTTCCGAATCGTGGAAGACATGTGTGAAGGTTTAAGCAACTGGATGGACGAAAAAGGATTCGAAAAAACGACCGATTTCATTGGTAAATCCGTAGAAAAAATAACGCATTGGGAAGATTTAGACATCAACTATCACCACATCGCCAAAATCGACCAGGACAAATGCATCCATTGTGGTTTGTGTTACATCGCTTGCGAAGACACCTCTCACCAATCGATTAATGTCGAAAGAGGACAACCTTATAACAATTACACCGTTAAAGAAGAAGAATGTGTGGGCTGTAATTTGTGCAAACTGGTTTGCCCGGTTGATGAATGCATCACGATGGAAGTCCACCGCGTGGCTCCGGAATATGTGAACTGGAAAGACTGGCAAAGAGAAGGACGCCCGTTAAACGATCATTAATTTTTTGGGCGTGTCCCTTCGGGCCGGGCTTTACGCAGTACACGGTACTTGCTGCAATCCCTCACGCAATAGTTATAAATAGAAGAATACATGAAAATAAATCCGTCAAGGCTTCAAAGTCATTTTGAAGCAATGAGTGAAATAGGTAAAATCGGTGAAACAGGAACTTGCCGTCCAGCGCATACAGCATTGGAAAAGCAGGGATTTGAAATCGCCGGTTCCTGGATGAAAGACGCCGGAATGACTGTTCGCATCGATAATTTCGGAAACCTTATCGGAAGACTGGAAGGGAAAAATCCTAGTCTACCCGTTTTAATGATGGGCTCTCACTTAGATTCCCAACCTTATGGTGGCCGTTTTGACGGTGTAGCCGGAGTGTTGTGCGCCATTGAAGTGGTGAAAACCTTGCACGATAACGGCATCCAGCCGGAACGCGGCATTGAAGTGATTTCGTTTGCCGATGAAGAAGGCTGGCGTTTTAACAAAGGTTTGTTTGGTTCCCGAGGAATCTTAGGAAAACTCGAAGATGGCGAATTAGAACGCGCTGATAAAGACGGCATCACCCGAAGGCAAGCCTTAAAAGATTTTGGCTGCGATAGTACCAAATTCAAAGAATCAGAATACCAACCCGGAAGCATTTTCTGCTTTTTGGAACTGCATATTGAACAAGGACCTATTTTAGATTTGGCACACAAACCTATCGGAGTGGTTTCCGGAATTTCGGGACCATTGTGGTGGACGGTCAAACTCAAAGGAATGGCAGGACATACAGGTTCAGTACCCATGCCAATTCGAAAAGATGCCTTGGTCGGAGCCGCCGAAATCATTGTTGCCGTGAATGAAATAGCGACTCAGGTTCCGGGAAATCCAACTGTGGGAACTGTTGGGACACTGAATATTTTTCCGGCATCCAGAAATATCATTCCCGAAGAAGTAACCTTTACCGTTGATTTGCGTGACATCGATTTAGATAGAAGAAACCGTTACGAAAAACAACTCCGCGACCGTATAGAAGCTATTTGTGCCAAGCATAAATTAGAATATTCGATATCCGAAGATACCAAAAGCGACCCGCGGTATTGTGCCGATTGGATTAAAGAAATCATTCACAGCGAATGTCAAAAACTAGCGTTAGATGAAATCGAACTCATGAGCGGGCCTTTCCATGATGCGTTGGCGCTGTCTTATGCCTGTGATTACGGAATGATTTTCGTGCGCTGCAAAGACGGTATCAGTCACAATCCGTTAGAATATTCCTCGTATGAAGATTTAGCCATTGGCGCTAATGTTCTGTTAGGAACCGTTACTGAAGTTTTAAAAAAATAAAGATAAAGTTTAGTTAAGTTGATTAAGAGTCGCCACGAGAAATTGGGCGGCTTTTTTTATTTACACTGAACTTGTTTCTGTGTCTTTAATACTATCTTTACGTTTTCAACACCAAACTATGTCCATACAAGACACCAAAATACTCCACATCGACAGCAATCACCCATTACTTTGGGAACAATTGGAACAAACCGGTTTTCAAAACGAAGCCGATTTTACTTCTTCCAAACAGGAAATTGAAGCTAAAATCCATAACTACCACGGCGTTGTTATTCGAAGTCGATTTAAAATTGACAAAGTGTTTTTAGACAAAGCCATTAACCTGAAATTCATCGCCAGAGTAGGTGCCGGATTGGAAAGTATTGATTGCGAGTATGCTGAAGCTAAAGGCGTTCATCTCATAGCTGCACCGGAAGGTAATAGAAATGCCGTGGGCGAACATGCTTTGGGGATGTTATTGTCTTTAATGAACAAACTCAATCGCGCCGACCGATTAGTGCGAGAAGGGAAATGGATACGGGAAGGGAATAGAGGTTATGAGCTAGAGGGAAAAACCGTTGGGCTTATTGGTTATGGCAATATGGGAAAATCATTTGCCAAAAAGCTAAGAGGATTTGATGTAAATGTGCTATGTCATGATACTCTTTCTAATGTAGGCGATGCCAATGCGAAACAGGTTTCACTAAAAGAACTTCAGGAAAAAGCAGATGTTTTGAGTTTGCACATTCCATGGACGCCGGAAACGGATAAAATGATTAATACTAATTTTATTAATGCTTTTGCCAAACCGTTTTGGTTCATCAATACTTCCCGCGGTAAAAATGTAGTGACCGATGATTTGGTAACTGCTTTGGCATCCGGAAAAATTCTCGGTGCGGGATTAGATGTATTGGAATACGAGAAACTATCGTTTGAAAATCTTTTCATCGATACTGAAAAACCCAAAGCATTCGAGTATTTATTACAAGCCGAAAATGTTTTACTGACACCACACATAGCCGGTTGGACCTATGAAAGCCACGAGAAGTTAGCACAAACCATCGTTGACAAAATTTTGCGACTGCCATTGTAAAGTCTTTTTAAACTGAACTATGAATCCCTGTTTTATCAACGGGGATTTTTTTTACAATCAAAAGACATAGTTACATGAAAAATGATATGGGTTGGCAGTTGTTAATCGATAAAAATACTATTCGTCTATAGCAAACGACTTTCTGTCTTCTAAAAAAGACGTTTTAGCTAAATATAAAAAACGCAAGGGTATATGTTTCGGATATTTGATTTGGATTAAAGTCCTAAATACTATCCAGATTGCTTCTTTGAAGTATAACCCTTAATAACCTACATCATGAAAAAAAAATTACTATTACCTTATATTTTACTAGTAATGCTCTTACTGAGCGTTCATGTGGGGAAAGCACAGACCCAAAAGAGTGTTAGTCAAGTTTTGACTTCAGGAGTGACTAGTTCCTCAAAATCAACAAATGCCGTTAATTTGCTTACAACCACTTGGAGCAATGGCTCTTGGGATAATGGTGCGCCTGATTTTACAATGAATGCCGTGATTTCGGGGGCTTTTATATCAGCCGGGACAAGTATTGATGCCAATTCATTGACCGTAAATAATAGTGCTACTGTAGTGATTTCCTCAGGTGATACCGTTAGTATAACCGAAGGACTGACCGTAGAATCAGGAAGTTTAGTTATCTTTAATAATGACGCCAATCTTATTCAGGACGGAACAACTAACACCAACACGGGAGCTATTATCATCAAACGCAACAGTTCGTTGTTGAAACGTTTAGATTATACTTTGTGGGCCTCGCCGGTTGCCGGAACCCAAACCTTATTAGCTTTTTCACCACAAACATCCAATATAGGGCCAACCAATATTCGTTTCTATACTTATAATACCGATACTAATGTTTATGATGTGACCAATCCTACGACTACAACTTTTGCCAATGCTACCGGTTACATGATACGAATGCCCAACGATCATCCGGCAACTACACCTACTATATGGACAGGTCAGTTTGTTGGAGTTCCTAATAACGGAGATTATACTTATACTATGATAGACAATGGCGTTGGAAAACGATTTAACCTAGTTGGAAATCCTTATCCGTCACCAATGGATGCTGCCAGTTTTGTAACAGCCAACAGTACTAACATTACCGGAACACTTTATTTTTGGAGAAAAACGAACAATACAGCTAATGCTGCTTATTGCACCTGGTCAACCCTTGGTTTTGTAACCAATGAAGACCCGCAGGCAGTTGACCCCAATGGTGTGATACAAACCGGACAAGGATTTTTTGTAGAAGCAACAGGAGCCGGAACCGATTTGAATTTTGATAATACCATGCGTATTTTCAATCATGACAATCAGTTTTTCAGAGCAGCTAATGTTGTTGAAAAAAACAGAATCTGGTTGAACGCCACCAATACCAGCGGTGCTTTTTCACAAACCTTAATCGGGTATATTTCTAATGCCACACAAGGAGTAGATGCCTCTATAGACGGAAAATCAATGAATGACGGAGCAATCTCTTTAACCTCTTTAATTGGCACAACACCTTATACTATCCAGGGAAGAGCAGTGCCGTTTGATGTTGCGGATATTGTGCCGTTAAATTTAAAAGTAACCACTGCCGGCGATTATACTATTGCCATTGACCATGTTGACGGGTTGTTTTTAGAAAACCAACCGGTTTATTTAAAAGACAATACCACCGGAACGATTCATGATTTGCATACCGGTGCGTATACCTTTTCATCAAATGCCGGATCGTTTGATTCCCGATTTCAAATTACTTACCAAACACCATTGGCAGTAAACAATTCAACTTTTGATGCCAATCAGGTGGTGATTTATAAAAATGCTGCAAACGATTTGGTAATCAATACGGGTAATGTAAAATTGTCTTCTGTTACCATTTTTGATATACAAGGAAGAATGCTGTTGGAACAAAAAGGGATTAATGCCACCCAAACTACTATTACTACTGATTCAACCCATCAAGTACTTTTGGTGCAGTTAACTTCCGAAGACGGAATGAAGGTTACCAAAAAAGTAATCCGATAATTGCATAGTATTCACTAGCTTTGTTCATAAACGCTTCCTAACCATTAGATTTTATGAACAAAGTTAGCTACTACTTAGTTGTAATTGTGGGCATACTAACGCTCCTGCAATTCATTCCTCATGCTTTCATGGGGTTTCCTGCTGTTTTAGAACACATTCAAAAAGGAGAAATCAACGGCACTGCCACTCTGGGCATGCAAATGATTTGGCTCTATTCTTCTATCATGATGTTGCTTTCCGGTATTTGGATGTTCTTTTTAGCCAAGCCAATTTTAGAAGGAAAACATGTCGCCCGTATTCAGGTTTTGTACTTGAGTATCGGACTGATTGCTTTCGGATTAGGCTGCAGCTATATTGCTCAGGAAGTTTTTAATCATTTATTTTTCTTTACCGTGGAAGGTGTTTTACTTTTACTGGCAGTAACCCTATTTTATAAAAGCGATAAATCATGAGCAATAAAGACATCAAAAGAGTAACAGGTTTGGGCGGTTTTTTCTTCAAAAGTGAAGATCCCAAATCAATGAATGAATGGTATAAAAATCATCTTGGAATTCCTGTCGGGCCTTATGGTTGGTCCTTTGAATGGAAGGATGTAGCAGGGAATGACGGAACGACACAATGGTCCATATTTGATGCAAAAACAAAGTATCTGGAACCAAGTGAAAAACCGTATATGATTAATTACAGAGTGCATAACTTAGAAGCGTTGTTGGCGGCTCTGAAAGAAGAAGGGGTTACCATTGTTGGCGAGATGCAAAGCTACGACTATGGAAAATTCGGCTGGATACTTGATCCTGAAGGCAATAAAATTGAACTTTGGGAGCCTATTGACAGCGCGCTCTAGCTTTGTTGAGAATTGTTTTTTGCAGGATGCTGTTTTTTTATAAGAATTTTATATATTAGAGCCATCTATTAACATAACTAATAAAAAAACAAAACGTATGGAATCACAAAAAGTTGACATGTTCATGATGACTAATGCCAAGTTCTTCGAAGGACATCATTTAAATGCCATCAGAGAAAAACTATTAAGTTTAGACGACTCTAAATGGGGAATGGTACAAACCATGCAATTCAAAGACCCAACCACCAGCATCATCGTTTCTTTATTAGGTGGCGGTTTAGGAATCGACCGTTTTATGATTGGCGATACCGGAATGGGAATCGGGAAACTGTTAACCTGTGGTGGTTTAGGAATCTGGACAATCATTGACTGGTTCCTGATTATGGGTGCTACGCGTGAAAAAAACATGGAGCTTTTCCAAAATTCATTATACTAAAAAATGACCCGAAATAAGTTATATTCCTTGTTGCTTATAGCTTGTTTTGCCGGATTTAGTTATCTTTTTTACCAAATTCATGCGGTACAAAATGAAACAGTTCGAGTGTGTATCATCAAAAATGTGACCGGGTATCCTTGTCCGTCTTGTGGTACTACCCGAGCTGTTTTATTACTTATGGAAGGAAAAATTAAAGAATCGGTACTCCTAAATCCTTTTGGACTACTGGTTGCGGGAATTATGACTGTTTTTCCCATTTGGATTGTAACCGATATCGTTCTAAAAAAAGAAACCTTTTATACTTGCTATAAAAAAACAGAAATGGTGTTAAGAAAACCCTGGCTCGCCACGCTGCTGATTGCGTTGGTGCTGCTCAATTGGATTTGGAATTTATACAAACAGTTATGATACAAGAAACCACTTTTACCTATAAACCCAGCGAACACGAAAGAGAAAAAGCCTCCAACAGCTATTTGATGTCTTTGGTAGCGCTAATTGCGGGTTTGCCATTGCCAATTATAAATTTATTGGCCACTTTTTTCTTTTATTTAGCCAATCGCAAAGGGACCTATTATGTGCGTTGGCATTGTACACAAGCCTTATTGTCGCAGTTAGCGCTGTTAGGCATAAATAGCGCCAGTTTTTGGTGGACGGTTTCTATACTGTTTACCGATGAAAAAGTAAGCAACCAGTATTTTGCTTATATCTTTACGGTTATCATTTTCAACTTGCTCGAGATTTTTTCTACCGTTTATGCTGCCGTGCAAACCCGAAAAGGGAAACACATTCAGTTCCTCTTCTTTGGCAATATTACTAACCTAATCTGTAGATCCTAATGATGAAGAAAACACTTGTACAGGGATTGATTATTGTAGCGGGATTTTTCCTGATTTGGTTTGGGTTTTCCCAAGTTGATTTCATGACCTTATTTAAGGTTAAAGAAAGAACAACCAATATAGA
>Ga0208632_100602_pt1 | contig 12653 bp, 9 predicted proteins | sample LakWasMet49_LOW8_2_FD_183885 | JGI IMG/M metagenome (GOLD analysis project Ga0208632, IMG submission 183885) | Freshwater sediment methanotrophic microbial communities from Lake Washington under simulated oxygen tension - Sediment Metagenome... | ecosystem: Environmental > Aquatic > Freshwater >...
TTAGTACGTACAGTTCTTAGTACGCTTTTCACCATCATCACTTGTATCATCATCATCTACATCATTAAGCCGAACAAACGATGAGAAAAGTTTTGTTGCCCACTATCATTTTCGTTGCTGCGATTTTACTTGTAATGCGGCTTTTTTATCTGCAGGTCATTGACGATACGTTAAAATTAAAATCAGACAATAACGCTATTAAAATTAAATATGATTACCCGGAGCGAGGCTATATTTACGACAGAAACGGCAAGCTTTTGGTAGCCAATCAACCGTCTTATGATATCATGGTTATCCCGAAAGACATCAAAGATTTGGATACTACCGAATTCTGCTCGTTATTGAAAATCACCAGAGAAGAATTTCTAACTAAAGTAGCCAAAGCCAAAGTATACAGTCCGAGATTGCCATCGGTATTTTTGGCGCAGCTGAATAAAAAAGAATACGCCGCCTTTCAGGAAATACAACGGAAATTTAATGGTTTCTATATTCAGAAACGTGCTTTGAGGGACTATCAGGTTTCTTTTGGCGCTAATGTTTTCGGATTTATCACACAGGTAAATGACAAAATCATTGAGAAAAACAAATACTACAACAGCGGTGATTTGATTGGAAGACAAGGTGTGGAAGAAAGTTATGAGGAAATTTTGCGAGGTATCAAAGGGGTGAAATATATTCAGAAAGACAAATACAACCGAGAAATTGCTTCGTATAAAGAAGGAAAGTTTGACACCATTGCCGTTCAGGGAAAAGACATCAACTTAAGTATTGATGCCGAACTTCAAAAGTATGGCGAGGAATTAATGATCAACAAACGTGGCGGAATTGTAGCCATCGAACCCAAAACAGGAGAGATTTTGGCACTGGTTACCGCACCCTCCTTTGACCCTGCCATTTTGGTAGGACGTCAGCGTTCCAAAAACTATACGATGTTGTATCATGACTCTATCGCCAAACCATTATATGACAGAGGATTATTGGCAGAATACACGCCCGGTTCTCCATTCAAAATCTTAACCGGATTGGTGGCGCTTCAGGAAGGTGCTATTGATGAAACGACTTCTTTTACTTGCCATCATGGTTTTAGTTATGCGCCAGGTCGTTTTATGAAATGTCACTGTCACGGTGGTGAAATGCAGTTACACCGTGGGATTTACGAATCGTGTAACACGTTCTTTTCAAGTTCTTATATGAGAACTATTAACAAATACAACAATCCTCCCAAAGGAGTGGATGTATGGAGTAACCACTTGAAAAGTTTTGGTTTAGGCCAATTCATGGGGTACGATTTACCAACCGGGAGAAAAGGAAGTATTCCAACCTCCAAAACCTATAAAAAAATGTATCCGGGTTGGGGTTGGTCGAGTAAAACCATTGTTTCCAATGCTATTGGGCAGGGAGAGGTTTTGATGACACCAATTCAGCTGGCTAATATGATTGCTGCTGTGGCGAATCGCGGGTATTATTATACGCCTCACATCATTAAAAAAATCAAAGGACAGCAAATTGACAAACGCTTCCGAACCAAACATGTCACTACCATCGACCGAAAGTATTTTGAACCGATGATTAGCGGTTTGTTTGACGTATATAACCTGGGTACTGCTCACGGCTTGAACGTGGAAGGTATTGAGATTTGCGGAAAAACAGGAACTGCCGAAAACTACGCCAAGATTAACGGAAAACGTGTAAAACTTCAGGATCACTCTATTTTTGTGGCTTTCGCTCCAAAAGACAATCCGAAAATTGCCATTGCGGTATTCGTAGAAAATGGGTATTGGGGAGCTCGTTGGGCAGGTCCTATCACCAGTTTGATGATTGAAAAATACATTAGAAAAAAGATTACGCGTAAAGATTTAGAAAAACGAATGTTGGAAGGAAGTCTTGAAGGCGAATACAATAAATACTATGCCAAACCGATTGTAGATACTTTAATCAAACAAAAAGTTGACACGTTTATAAAACAGGAAATTAAAAAAGAAGAAGTCAAACCTAAAGTTGCTCCCGTAAATTAATTTCTAGACCATGAAAAATCAAAGTGTAACGAATAATCTGGACTGGATAAGTGTTCTTATCTATATGACTTTAGTGATATTGGGTTGGCTGAATATTTATTCTTCCTCTCTATCTTCTATAGCCGAAGAAACTTCGATTTTTGATTTTACACAAATCTATGGAAAGCAGTTTATGTTTATTCTGTTTTCTATTCCACTGATATTTATTGTCCTCTCCGTTGATGGGAAATTCTATGAAAAGTTTTCGAGTGTGATTTATGTCGTCGGATTGTTGTCTTTGGCGGGTTTGTTTGTTTTTGGAAAAACCATTAAAGGGCAAGCTAACTGGTATTCGTTCGGTTCTTTTGGTTTACAGCCTTCTGAGTTTGTAAAAGCCGCTACTGCATTGGCTTTAGCCAAATATTTAAGCGATGTGCAAGTCAATTTAAAAGATACCAATAGGCAGATTCAGGCGCTTGGTATTCTGGCTTTGCCCATCTTATTAATCATCCCTCATGACCCGGGAAGTGCATTAATCTATAGTGTTTTCATTTTAGTTTTATATCGCGAAGGTTTGCCGTCGTGGTATGTGTGGACCGGTTTTATTGCTTTGGTGCTTTTTGTTTTGGCACTGGTTATAAAACCTTTGGCTTTAGTCGGGATTTCGCTGGCAGTCATTCTTTTTGTGTATTACCGCAGCCGCATTATACACCGAAATTGGATTTTAAGTGCTATCATATTTGTAACGATATCCGGTTTTGTTTTTTCGGTAGATTATGTTTTTGAAAACGTATTCAAGCAACACCACCGTGACCGTTTTAATATCCTTTTGGGTAAAGAAGTGGATATGAAAGGGATTGGATATAACACCAATCAGTCTGAAATTGCTATTGGTTCCGGAGGATGGTTTGGCAAAGGTTATCTGGAAGGCACTCAAACCAAAGGCGGATTTGTACCCGAACAACACACCGATTATATTTTCACCACGGTTGGTGAAGAATGGGGATTTTTAGGTTCCTTGCTGGTTATTGCACTGTTTGTGGCGCTGATTATCCGGATTATTTATTTAGCCGAACGACAGAAGACGAAGTTCAGCCGAGTCTATGGCTATTGTGTTGCCGGAATTCTATTCATTCACTTCTTTGTCAATATCGCAATGGTGCTGGGTGTGTTTCCAACTATTGGAGTGCCTTTACCATTCTTTTCGTATGGTGGTTCGGGGCTTTGGGGTTTTACCATTCTGCTTTTCATCTTCCTGAAAATGGATGCCAACAAGGTGAATGAGTGGTAAATTTTCAACACTAACACCATAATATATTATTATTCATATATTTGACATTGAACCAAATGCTTTTATATGAAAAAAAGAATACTGCTTTTTGTCGCAATTTTTTATTTTCCGTTAATTTTTGCGAAACCAATTGCAACAAAAGTAACTCCTTCGATAAGTGTTGCTCTTGTAACTAACGGATTAACTGCCGGTCAGCTCGATTTTACACTCACCCTCACAAATACTGGCAGTGAAACATTGTTCAATGTTGATTGGTCTAACAATTCAGGAATTGCATTTGATTCTTATTTGATACCTTATTTTGGACCAGGTCAAATTCAAACAATTCATGGCACAAAACCATTTTCGGGCACAGAATGTGAACAAACTAATTTTGTAATGGCTTCGGCCTTCACCTCAGACAATAGCCCCGTAAATGAATTTTCCCAGAGTACTTTTACGGCTCCCAATGCATCTGCCCCTACTGTAACGGCTGTTATCACACCGAATTGTTACCAAGTGCCGGTAAATGGCAATATGCAAATTACACTGTCTGGTTTACCTACAGGTAATTGGATGCTTCACACGGATAGTTCTAACTATACCTATTCCGGAACAGGTGCAACGGTTACGCTAAACCTTGATGCTGCTACTGTTGGCAATGGCTTTCGGTTTTATTATGATGGTCCCAATGGCTGTCCTTCAAAAGTATCAGAATATGTAACCCGAAATCAGATTCACGGCTATGATAATACTGCACCTATGTATGCCACCTATACCGATTCCAACGCCAATGGAATTGTGAATGCCGGAGATGTTATCAATTATCAGATACTAATCAAAAACACGAGTTCCTGTTCATTAGACGATGTCAGAGTAAACGGAATTGCATCTGCATGCACCAACTGTTCGTTGTCTTTTTCGGGTAATCCGAACACATCAGTTAGTGTACCTGGTTATTCAACTTTTGGGGTATCGGCTACTTATATTATTACACAGCAAAATATCAATGATGGTTATGTCATTAATTCTACTAGTGTTAACCCACATTGGTCTGATGCGCTTGGGGGCTCTAGTTCAACCTATTATCCAAGCTGTTTAACTTATCTAAGTACTTTAGACACTACTGATGTGACTTTTAAAAATTTTACTTCCTATCCCAACCCAGTTCAAACAATTTGGCATATGGTAAATGGATATTTAATTGATAAAGTAGAGATAGTAACCATGCTGGGGCAATATATTCGCACAATTAAGGTTAATGATTTATCTACTGACATTGATTTGACCGACTTATCTTCCGGAACATACATGGCTAGGATTACAGCAAACCAAAAAGTTAAAGTTGTAAAGATTATAAAGTCATAATTAAGAAAGTAAAAAAACATAAAAAAGCCCCAAGATTAAGTTCTTGGGGCTTTTTTTATTTCTATTTAAGACTTCACTAATTTATCTTTCTTTACTTTTGAAGTCAATCCTTTGTTATTCTCTGATTGCAAATCGTTTAAGATGTGAATGGCTTCTTCTATGTAAATGTCTTTTGACAAACTTTCGTGCCATCTGTCTCTTTTCTCTTTTAATACAGAATCTTTACTCATAGCATCAACTTCATAAGGAAGCGATTTGAAGTCGAAAAGATTTTTGTAATCTACAATCGATTTGTATTTTTTGCTTTTGTCTTCCAAAGCTTTTTGTTCTGCTTTGAATTTATCAATGTTTAGACTGTACACATTTTCCTTGTTACGTTCGTCTAACCATTTGGCATTTTCATCAATCAACTTCATTTGAGCATTCGCATTCATACGCTCTCTACTTTTAGCAATTGCCAAATCAAAGTTGTTTTGTTTGTTCCAAACCTGATAATCCGCCGGATCGATTTTGTCCCAAGGCATGGCGTTGTCAATATCTCTTTCTCCCATTTTTAGATACGAATATCTATCCGGAATAGCAATATCACTTTTCACACCTTCTAACTGAGTAGAGCCACCATTGATTCTGTAGAATTTTTGTGTGGTTGTTTTCAACGCGCCCAAGTCGCCATAAGTACTGCCACGAACAAACTGATTTAAATCAATCACATTTTGTACCGTTCCTTTACCATACGATTGTTTACTACCAATGATAACGCCACGTTTGTAATCTTGAATGGCTGCAGCTAAAATCTCTGAAGCCGAAGCTGAAAATTCATTAATCATAATTACCAAAGGACCATCCCATTGTACTTTGGAATCTCTGTCAAATAAGACCTCTTTTTTACCGGCAGCCGATTTGATTTGAACAATTGGACCTTGCTCTATAAACAATCCGGCAATATCTACAACGGTTTTAAGTGAACCGCCTCCATTATCTCTCACATCCATCACTATACCTTGCACACCTTCAGCTTTCAATCTTTCTACTTCCTGAGCTACGTCTTTACCGGCATCGCGACTGTTTTGATCTTCAAAGTCGATATAGAATTTTGGCAAATAAATCACTCCATATTTAAAGCCGTCTTTTTCAACAATACTTGATTTCACATAGGTTTCTTCTATCTCAACCTCATCGCGAATGATGGTAATTACTTTTATAGTTCCGTCTGTTTTCTTAACCGTCAAGCGAACCTCAGTACCTTTTGGTCCTTTGATTTTCTTAACCACATCATCTAAACGCATTCCGACCACATCAACCGGCTCTGCTTCGCCTTGTGCAACTTTCAACACCACGTCACCTGATTCTAATTGTTTACCCCTCCAAGCTGGTCCTCCAGAAATCAATTCTGAGATTTCGGTAAAGTCACCTTTCTTTTGAAGACGGGCTCCAATTCCTTCCAATTTTCCACTCATACTCACATCAAACTTTTCTTTTTCAGAAGGTCCAAAATAAGAAGTGTGCGGATCAAAACGAGAGGCAATGGCATTTACATAAATAGAAAACCAATCTTCTCTGTTTAAATCTTTGATAAAACTAAAGTTGTCGTTAAGTGAATTTAAAGTACTTTCTCTGGTTTCTTTTTCTAGTTCAGCATAGGTTTTTATTTTTTGCGATTTCTTTTTGGCATCATTTTCTCTGAATTTCTTTTCCATTTCTGGCGTTACTTCCTCGCTTGAATCTTTACGGTAATCAGCCAATTTCTCTTCTATAGTTTTATTCGAGTCTTTGGCCAAATCATCCTGTAGCTTTTGTTTTTCCACCAATGAAGACAAAGTAGACAGTTTCACCTGCAAACGCCATCTTTCTTTTAACTCCGCAATAGTTTTGGCAAAAGGCATTTTTTCATAATCGGTATTGAATGACTCTTCTTTTTTATAATCAAACGGACTTGCTAAAGCTTCTTTATAATAGCTTTTACTTTCTTCCATGCGTTGCATTAGTCGGGTATAAGTCAAATCAAAAAAAGCTAAATCCTTATTTTTGATTTGGTCATCCAACTGAGTTTCAAATTTGGCAAACTCATCAATGTCAGATTGTAAAAAGAAACGTTTTGACGGGTCTAAAGCATTCAGATAATCTTTGTAAACACCTTTGGAAAAGTTATCGTCTATAGCAGCAGGATTATAATGCCCTTTTTCAATAACGAAGGTCAACAATTCCAACAGCAGTTTGTCTTTCTCAGGGTCAGATGCTTTTTGGGTAGGCATAAAACTCCACAAGGCCACTGATAAGGTTACAATTACCAGTAGTATTTTATAGTTTCTTTTCATAAATTGAATTATAATTTTCATTAATTATTGGTCTAAAGTAAACAAAAAACCATGCCAAGATTTCTCAGGTGACATTTTTTTTGTTAAAAACATTATGGATAAAGCGCTGCAATACCTAAAGCATCAAAGTTATAAAAAATGTATCTTTATAAAACTTTAAAAAAAGTTAATTTTGCAGACGGTAAATCAGACGCAAAAACTGAGCCATCGTTACATAATTCACAAATTAAATGATATCAAAACCTGTTATTTTAGTCACTAATGACGACGGTATTAATGCTCCGGGCATTCGTGCATTAATTGCTGTTATGGCCGAAATTGGCGAAGTGATTGTAGTGGCTCCTGATAGTCCGCAAAGCGCCATGGGTCATGCCATCACCATCAACAGCACTTTATATCTGAATAAAATTTCTGTCAAAAATGCCGAGATCACCGAGTATTCCTGCTCAGGAACGCCTGTTGATTGTGTCAAATTGGCTGTTAATGAAATTTTGAAAAAGAAACCCGACCTGTGTGTCTCCGGTGTGAATCACGGTTCTAATTCTTCCATCAATGTGATTTATTCAGGAACCATGAGTGCTGCTGTTGAAGCCGGTATTGAAGGAATTCCAGCAATTGGATTTTCGCTTTTAGATTATGACTGGAATGCCGATTTTGAGACCATAAAACCATTTATCAAAAAAATTGCTTTGGAAGTTTTAGATAAAAAAATGACTGAAGGCACGGTTTTGAATGTCAATTTCCCAAAACTAAAGGAAAACGAAATCAAAGGCATCAAGATTTGCAGACAGGCAAAAGCTATCTGGATGGAGAAATTTGACAAACGACAGACGCCTTACGGTAAAGACTATTACTGGTTGAGCGGCGAGTTCGTTAATTTAGACAAAGGTGAAGATACTGATGAATGGGCATTAGCTAATGGTTATATTTCCATTGTTCCGGTGCAATTTGATTTGACCGCACATCATGCTATTGCTCAGCTTAATTCTTGGAATTTATAACTTATGAAATACTATATCATTGCCGGCGAAGCTTCGGGCGATTTACACGGTTCTAATTTGATGAAAGCGCTTTACAAAGAAGACGCTGATGCCGACATTCGCTTTTGGGGTGGTGATTTAATGCAAAATGTGGGCGGCACTTTAGTAAAACATTATCGAGAACTGGCTTTCATGGGTTTTGCCGAAGTGGTGATGAACTTAAGAACCATTTTAAATAATATCAAAATCTGCAAAAGAGATATCGAAAAATTTAAACCCGATGTTATTATTTTTATTGACTATCCTGGATTTAATATGCGCATTGCTCAGTGGGCCAAATTGCGTGGTATCAAAACACATTATTATGTAGCGCCCCAAATATGGGCCTGGAAGGAAAACCGAATTAAAGCGGTCAAGAGAGATTTTGACAAACTATTTGTTATACTTCCGTTTGAAAAAGAGTTTTTTGAAGTCAAACATCAGTTTTCAGTTGATTTTGTTGGTCATCCGCTTATTGATGCTATTCATAACCGAGAAAAGACTGATGAAACATCGTTCAGAAAAAACAACAATCTGGACGAAAAGCCGATTATTGCCATTCTACCCGGAAGTCGAAAACAAGAGATTGCTAAAATGCTCAGCGTCATGCTCAGTATTGTTGATGATTTCAGCGATTACCAATTTGTGATTGCCGGTGCGCCAAGTCAGGATTATCATTTTTATGAGCAATTTTTAACCAATAAAAATGTCAAATTCATTTCAAATAAAACATACGATTTGTTAAGTGTATCTAGGGCTGCTTTGGTAACCTCAGGAACAGCAACACTGGAGACTGCTTTGTTTAAAGTACCCGAAGTGGTATGCTATAAAGGAAGCTGGGCCTCCTATCAAATTGCTAAGCGCATTATTACATTAAAGTACATTTCGCTGGTTAATTTGATTATGGATGAAGAAGTGGTGACCGAATTAATTCAGGATCAATTCAACTCAAAGAACTTAAAACCAGAGCTTTCGAAACTACTTGAAGCCAATTACAGAAAGACTTTATTAGAAAAATACGATGCGCTTGAAATTAAGCTTGGAGGGGAAGGAGCCAGCGAAAAAACTGCTAAATTAATCTTAAATGACTTAAGACAGCTTTGATAACCAATTGAAATTTTTACCTTTGCCAAAATTATTTTTTTGAGAAAACTCGTTTACATATCATTTATACTATTGCTGTTTACTGCCTGTAAACCAACCTCCAACATTATAACTTCTAAGAATGAAGCTATGAAAAAAGGAGTTTATAGTGAGCCGGTAGCTTCCGTAAAACAGGAAGAAAAAATCAATCGCCCAAATAAAGTTAACACTAACAATATGGTATCGGTTAGACAAAAAAAACAACCGATAGCTCAAAAAAACTTACCTGGAATTAATGACAGCAACGATACTGACATCATTATTGAAAAAGAAGACGCCAGTTATTTAGTAGAACAACTTATCAATAGTGCCTCCGATAATTTGGGCACCCGATACAGGAGTGGCGGTACATCTAAAGCAGGGTTTGATTGCTCGGGTTTAATGTTTTCCACTTTCAAAAAATTTGACATTACCTTGCCTCGTTCTTCCCATGAAATGGCTGAAATTGGCACCAAAATAGAATTAGGAAATGCTAAAAAAGGAGATTTGATTTTCTTCATCAACAGAGGTCAGCACCGAATTAACCACGTTGGTATGGTGGTCGAAGTTAATGGCGATGAAGTTAAGTTCATCCATTCATCAACTCAAAGCGGCGTTGTTATTTCTTCTATCAAAGAACCTTATTATCAAAGAACTTTCGTTCAAATTAATCGAGTTATAGAATAATTTTCTTTCAATAGTAAAGAATTTTTATGTAATTTAGTTACATGAAAATCTTACAATTCCCATTAATTACAATTTTTATCGGATTTCTGTTTGGCCTTCTTTTGTTTCAAACAGTAAATCTAAACTTTGCTTTTGTGTTTGGAAGTTTAGGAATTGGCATTCTAGGTTTATTGATAACTCATTTTTTAAATTCAAAAAACAAACTCTTTAAAAACCTATTTGGTGGTTTTGTTATACTGACTTCAACACTAGTCGGTATATCGACAGCTCTCATTCATAAACAAACTTTTAATCAAAATCATTACATTCACCAAATAACCGATTATGAAAAAGTACACCAGCTTAAATTATTGGTCAACGAAAAGCTAAAAAGTACTGCTAAAAACAACCGGTTTATTTGTTTTGTCAAAGCTGTGGATCTAGAGAGAAGTTTTGGAAAAGTCATTCTCAATATCTCCAAAAAAGACACTTTACCTAATTTAAAAATTGGTACTAATGTAACGGTTACCGGTATTGTTTTTAAAAACAGGAAGTCCTTCAACCCCAGTTTGTTTGATTACAGCAGCTATCTTGAAAATCAGGAAATCTATGCTCAAGTCTATACCAAAACTAACCAAATCAGCATCGGTAAATACGAATCTGGGCTTTGGGCTAATCTTTCTAATTATAGGGAAAACATCATTACTAACCTTAGACATTCAACCATTTCAAAAGAGGAATTAAATGTAGTGAATGCTTTAGTTTTAGGACAACAACAAGACATCTCACCCGAAGTTTTAAAAGATTATCAATATGCCGGTGCCGTACACGTACTATCGGTTTCCGGGTTGCATGTTGGTTTTATATTGCTGTTTATTACCTTTTTGTTAAAACCCATCGGTAATTCCAGAAGAGGGTCTTTACTTAAATTGGGAATAATAATTCTATCTCTGTGGTCATTTGCTGTTTTGACTGGTTTATCACCGTCAATAGTGCGCTCGGCAACCATGTTTTCTTTTGTAGCGATAGGAATGCATTTGAGAAGAACAGTCAACATATATCATACATTAATAGTATCAATGTTGTTAATTCTGTTATTCAAACCATCCTTTCTGTTTGATGTCGGATTCCAACTAAGTTACTTGGCTTTGTTTTTCATTCTTTGGTTACAGCCTGTTTTGTCACAACTATGGCAACCCAAAAATAAAATCATCCGTTACTTTTGGGATATTATTACAGTTTCTTTTGCAGCCCAAATTGGCGCAATGCCCTTAAGCATTTATTATTTCCATCAGTTTCCGGGATTGTTCTTTGTGACCAATTTGCTGATTCTTCCTTTACTTGGGGTTATCATGGCGGTTGGAGTTCTTGCCATACTCATAGCCACTTTTCATACTGTTCCGTTTTGGATTGCTAAACCTTTGGAATATCTTATTGTTTGGCTTAATACTATTATTCATTGGGTAGCATCGTTTGAAGATTTTATCATTCGGAATATTTCGTTTTCCAAAGAAATGCTGTGGTCCTCTTATTTGGTAATTGTTCTAATGATTTTGTGGATTAAAATTCCAAAATTTAAGCAACTTGCTTTTGCTTTGATAAGCATTATGCTATTGCAAACGTGTTTTATTTTTCAAAAAAAACAAACACTGGGTAAATCCGAATTCATTGTCTTCAACAGCAAAAAAAACACCATACTAGCGGAACGAATTGGCAATGGTGTCAATATTTACAGTAATGACAGTATACTTAGTAATCTTGACAGTGATCAAATGGTTCAATCCTATCTGGTAGGTAACTTTTGCAAAGCTAAAGACCAAAAACCATTGTCTAATGCTATGTATTTCAAGCAGCAAAAAATCTTGATTATAGATAGTTCCTGTGTGTTTCAAATAGACATGAATCCAGATGTTATACTACTGATACAATCGCCCAAACTGAATTTGCAACGAGTATTAAAAACCTATCAACCCAAACAAATTGTCGTGGATGGTTCTAATTTTAAAAGTTATGTCAAACTTTGGGAAGCCACTTGTATAAAAGCAAAAATCCCTTTTCACTATACGAATGAAAAGGGATTCTATAAATTATAAGGTTGAAATTACGATTTCTTTTTTCCTAAAATTTGATCTGCTCCGGCTAACCAGGCGCTTGGCCCACCGGCTACATATCCGGTACTTCCTAATTTTTCTAAATTAATCTTTCCGTCTTTCTTAGAAGCATTAACAAACCATACGGTTGGGAATCCCTGAATAGCAAACGTTTGTTGCAATTCCTGATTTTGTCTTTGAATTTCCGGTTGTTGTGGTGTTCTTCTTGGGTAATCCAATTCGACTAAAACCACATTATCATTCGCCCATTTAGCAAATTCCGGCGTTTTCAACACTTCTTTCTGCAAGCGAATGCACCATCCGCACCAATCACTTCCGGTGAAGAATAACAATAATGGTTTTTTTGATTTCTTCGAAATCTCCATGGCTTTGTTTATATCGGTTTGCCAAGTCAACTCTTGTGCTTGTATGGTTAACGAACCCAAGATTAAAAATAAAGTAATAGCTAATTTTTTCATTGTGATATAATTGTATTTAATTGTGTGTATTCTTGTTGACAAAAATAGTGCCGAAATTTAAGTATTTTATTTTACATCCTGCATCAATTTTTTCACAAAAGGTGAAATCAGGATTAAAACTACTCCGGCGATAAGGGCATAGAGAGCCAATTGTTTATACCCGTCAGCATATACGATAAGTTTGTCCAGGTTGGATGCATTTTCGGAAGCTTCTGCGATATTGGCTCCCAATAATCCCGCAAAATATTGTCCGTAAGCACTTGCCAAAAACCACATTCCCATTATGACTGCCTGCGTTTTTTGTGGTGATAATTTGGTCATGGCACTCAT
>Ga0208632_100629_pt1 | contig 12202 bp, 8 predicted proteins | sample LakWasMet49_LOW8_2_FD_183885 | JGI IMG/M metagenome (GOLD analysis project Ga0208632, IMG submission 183885) | Freshwater sediment methanotrophic microbial communities from Lake Washington under simulated oxygen tension - Sediment Metagenome... | ecosystem: Environmental > Aquatic > Freshwater >...
CACGCTTCGTGGTAAAGTATTACCGGTGGGTGGTATCAAGGAGAAAATCTTAGCGGCTAAAAGAGCCAACATCAAAGAAATCATTTTGTGTCATGAAAACAAAAGCGACATTGATGAAATCAAACCGGAGTATATTGCCGGATTGACGTTTCATTATGTAAAAGAAATGAGCGAAGTTATTGATGTGGCCCTTACTAATCAAAAAGTAAAAAACGCAAAGAAATTATAAATTTCAAGTAAAAAATAACAGCTGAGGCATAAGTAAAATAACGCTTATGCCTTTTTCTTTTAACTTTTTTTCATCCATAATAAAATAATATCTTCGCATTTCCGTTATAGTATGTAGCATAAGCCATTTTTGATGTTTAGAAAATTAATTTGTATTGTATTTTACCTCACCGCTTTGACCACTTTTGGGCAGGTTGGAGGGAAGTCGGTATACCAGTTTCTAAACTTAGTGACTTCCCCAAGACAAGCCGCTTTGGGAGGTAAAGTGCTGACGTTTTATGATAGTGATGTCAACCAAGCACACTTCAATCCGGCGACAATTAATCCTGAAATGGATAATAAACTGGCGTTGAATTACGGCAGTTATTTCGGTGAAGTGACTTATGGAACGGCTGCTTATGCTTATACTTATGATCGCCACGTTCAGACTTTTTTTGGTGGTGTTAACTATGTGAATTATGGAAAGTTTGATGGGTATGACGAAAACGGTCAGCAAACCTCAAGTTTTACCGGAAGCGAAATTGCGTTGACTTTTGGCTATGCCTACAATGTTCCGAATTCTGATTTTTATATTGGTGCAAATGCCAAACTGATTTCATCCACTTTAGAAAACTATAATTCTTTTGGAGCGGCTGTTGATTTGGGCGCTTTGTTTATTGATACCCGCAATGATGTGAACTGGGCTTTGGTCATTAGAAATATCGGAACACAAATCACTCCTTATGCTGAAACCCGCGAAAAATTACCACTTGAGGTGATGCTTGGCGTTTCGCAATTAATGGAAAATGTCCCTATTCGTTGGCATTTGACTTTAGAAAACATGCAACAATGGCAGTTGGCATTTTCTAACCCAAATAGAGCACAAGGCAATTTAGACGGCGGTTCGACTCCTGAGAAAGTTTCAATTTTCAATAATGCTTTACGTCATGTGATGGTAGGCGCAGAGTTATTCCCCGATAAAGGATTCAATATTCGCTTGGGGTATAATTTCAGAAGAGCCGAAGAATTGCGTATTTTAGAGCAGCGAAATTTTTCCGGACTTTCAGTTGGATTTGGATTAAGAATCAATAATTTGAAATTCAATTATTCTTACTCAAGATACACATTGGCAGCCAATACCAGCTTGTTTGGATTAACCATAGATTTTTCGGGCAACCGATATTAAAAAATAATAAAAAAATTGTGAGTAAAAAAATTACTATTGCCATCGACGGATTTTCCTCTACCGGAAAAAGCACTTTAGCCAAACAACTAGCTAAACACTTAGGTTATGTTTATGTAGATACCGGAGCTATGTACCGTGCGGTGACATTTTTTGCCATGCAAAACGGCTATATTACTGCCGATTACTTCGATAAAGAAACCTTAATAAACAGCTTACCCTCTATTCGTTTGCATTTTGAATTCAATGCCGAGTTGGGTTTTGCCGAAATGTTTTTAAACGATGTCAATGTAGAAACCGAAATCAGAACTATTGAAGTTTCTAATTTTGTTAGTCAAGTGGCTGAAGTTTCTGAAGTGCGTGCCAAATTAGTAGAGCAACAGCAAGCCATGGGCAAAGGTAAAGGCATAGTGATGGATGGCCGCGATATTGGTACGGTGGTTTTTCCGAAAGCCGAACTCAAAGTTTTCATGACAGCCAGTGCTCAAACTCGTGCCCAAAGACGCTTTGACGAATTACAGGCTAAAGGACAAAATGTTTCGTTTGAAGAGGTGCTGAAAAACGTCGAAGGACGTGATTATATTGATACTCACCGCGATGACTCTCCCTTGCGAAAAGCCGATGACGCTGTAGAAATAGATAATTCTTACCTCACCCGCGAAGAACAATTTGCCGCCGTTTTAGAAATGGTGAATGAGGTGACGAAATCGTTGTAATTATTTGTTTATCTCAATTAAAATAGTAGATTTACGGGCTATTTTCTTTAAACCAAAAACTATCATTTTATGAATTTGAAATTGAGATTAACGTTGATGAGCTTCCTCCAGTTCTTTGTTTGGGGAGCTTGGTTAATTACCGTAGGAAACTATTGGTTTGGTACCAAACAGTGGAGCGGAGAACAATTCGGAGCCATCTTTTCTACTTTAGGATTGTCATCAATCGTCATGCCTGCTATCACCGGTATCATTGCTGATAAATGGATTAATGCCGAAAAACTATATGGTATTTTGCATATTCTTGGAGGAATTGCGCTCTTGTATATTCCGCAAGTGGATAATCCTACTACTTTTTACTGGGTTATTTTTGCTGCCATGTTGTGCTATATGCCTACCATTTCATTGTCGAATTCAGTAGCGTATAATATTTTAAAAAACAACAATTTTGATGTTGTAAAAGTGTTTCCACCTATTAGGGTTTGGGGAACCATTGGGTTTATTGCTGCGATGTGGCTGACCAATTTATCCGGAAATAAAGCTTCGGCTAATATGTTTTATATATCGGCAATTTCAGCCGTGATCTTAGGAATCTATTCGTTTACTTTACCTAAATGTCCTCCGCAAAAGTTAATTGCTGAGAATGCTACCCTAGCTCAAAAACTAGGATTAGATGCCTTTAAATTATTCGGGACCTATAAAATGGCGTTGTTCTTTTTGTTTTCTATGTTCTTAGGCGGTGCGTTGCAGTTGACAAACATGTATGGCGATGTGTTTTTATCCGAATTCGGAAAAATACCGGAATATGCTAATAGTATTATTGTGACCAAATCTACTTTGGTGATGTCAATTTCGCAGATATCGGAGACCTTGTTTATTTTGGCGATTCCGTTTTTCTTAAAGCGCTTTGGAATCAAACAGGTAATGTTGATTTCGATGCTGGCTTGGGTGTTGCGTTTCGGTTTGTTCGCCTACGGAAACCCGGCTGACGGACTTTGGATGATTATCATGTCGTGCATCGTATACGGAATGGCATTTGACTTCTTTAATATTTCAGGGTCACTTTTTGTTGAAACTACTACCGATTCTAAAATTCGTTCTTCGGCCCAGGGATTGTTTATGATGATGTCCAACGGTTTTGGGGCTTTCTTTGGCGGATTGGTAAGCGGTTATATTATAGACGAGTTTTTTACTCATGACGGTACGCGTGACTGGCATAGCATTTGGCTTTCGTTTGCCGGTTATGCTTTGGTGATTGCGATTGCGTTTGCCATTTTGTTCAAGCACAAACACAACCCGAATGACGTGGCCAATGTGAGTCATTAAACGATTTAAGTATACAATTAGACCTGACAGGTTTTAAAAACCTGTCAGGTCTTTTTTATGCAATACAAATCCTACCTAGCCCCGATGGGAGTGGCTACCGTGTAGCCCGGACAGCGGGAACATGGAAGCCAAAAATGCCCAAACCTTTCGCTCCTAATTACATGTTGTCTTTTCTCTTGCTTCTTTGCTCTAATTTCTGTTGTTAAATGTTTTGTAATTAAGATTTTATACTTACTTTTGCGCACCTTTTGGCGAAGAAGAGTTTCCTTTAGGTATCAACTATTTAAATCTAACACTGTTGTGTTTTTAATCGCATCAAGAAACTCAAAGAACATAACATACAAATTTTTTATCAGCATGGCTGTATTAAACAAAGAACAAGAAGCGTTTTTAAATGAATTTAACTGGCATAATTATGCCGAAGGAATTGACGCAGTAGATCAAAAAAACTTAGAAGAGTTTGAAAGCTTAGTAACTAAAACTTTCATTTCAACTGACCAAGAGGAAGTTGTAGAAGGGGTAGTAGTAAGAATTACTGACAGAGACGCCATTGTTGACATTAACGCGAAATCAGAAGGAGTTATCTCTTTAAATGAGTTCCGTTACAACCCAGGTTTAAAAGTGGGTGACAAAGTAGAAGTATTGATTGACGTTCGTGAGGACAAAACAGGTCAATTAGTATTATCGCACAGAAAAGCAAGAACTATCAAATCATGGGATAGAGTTATTGCTGCTAATGAAACAGGTGAAATTGTTACCGGTTTTGTTAAATGTAGAACTAAAGGAGGTATGATTGTAGATGTTTTCGGAATTGAAGCATTCTTACCGGGATCACAAATTGATGTGAAACCAATCCGTGATTATGATGTATACGTGAACAAAAACATGGAGTTCAAAGTAGTTAAAATTAACCACGAATTCAAAAATGTTGTAGTATCGCACAAAGCGCTTATCGAAGCGGATATCGAAGTTCAGAAAAAAGAAATCATTGGTCAATTAGAAAAAGGACAAGTATTAGAAGGTGTGGTTAAAAACATTACTTCTTATGGTGTGTTTATTGACTTAGGTGGTGTTGACGGATTAATCCACATTACTGACCTTTCTTGGTCAAGAATCAACCACCCAAGTGAAGTTCTTGAATTAGATCAAAAATTAAACGTAGTTATCCTTGATTTTGATGATGAGAAAACAAGAATCCAATTAGGTTTAAAACAATTAAACGCTCACCCATGGGATGCTCTTGGAGCTGAACTTAAAGTAGGTGACAAAGTGAAAGGTAAAGTAGTAGTTATTGCTGATTACGGTGCTTTCATTGAAGTAGCTGAAGGTGTTGAAGGTTTAATCCACGTTTCTGAAATGTCTTGGTCTACGCATTTACGTAGTGCTCAGGATTTCGTAAAAGTGGGTGATGTTGTAGAAGCTGTTGTGTTAACTTTAGACAGAGACGAAAGAAAAATGTCTTTAGGTATCAAACAAATGACGCAAGATCCATGGACAGATATCACAGCTAAATACCCTGTAGGTTCTAAACACACAGGAATCGTTAGAAACTTTACTAACTTCGGTATATTCGTTGAGTTAGAAGAAGGAATCGACGGTTTAGTATATATCTCTGACCTTTCTTGGACTAAGAAAATCAAACACCCATCAGAATTTGTTAACGTAGGTGACAAATTAGATGTAGTAGTATTAGAGTTGGATGTTGACGGACGTAAATTATCTTTAGGTCACAAACAAACTACCGCTAATCCTTGGGACAAACATGAAGATGCTTTCGCAGTGGGAACTATCCACACCGGAACTATCGCTGAGATTGTTGACAAAGGAGCTACTGTAGATTTCGGAGATGATGTGGTTGCGTTTATCCCAACTCGTCACTTAGAAAAAGAAGACGGTAAAAAATTGAAAAAAGGTGAAGAAGCACAATTCAAAGTAATTGAGTTCAACAAAGAATTCAAAAGAGTGGTTGCCTCTCACACTGCTATCTTTAGAGAAGAAGAAGAGAAAAACGTGAAAGCTGTTTCTGAAGCAGTATCTTCTAATAACAATGCTCCGGCATCAACTCTTGGAGATAACAATGATATCCTTGCCGGATTAAAAGCAGAAATGGAAAAGAAAGAGAAAAAATAATTTTCTTTATTCTTAACTAAATAGAAAGCCCCGAGTCATCGGGGCTTTTTTTTTGCCATACTATTTCATAAACACTTTATTTGTATATATTTACTGAATAAATCTAATTTTATGAGAAAGAGTTACTTGTTGTTGTTGTTGTTATTTTTTTGCGGAATTGCCCAAGCCCAAACTATGGATTTAGCCGATCCCGTACTTAAAAATCTACTGGTTAATACCAACTGTGTTGATACCGATAATAACGGAACTCCCGATGCCGATGTTGATACTAATAATGACGGGGAGATTGATGGAGATGAATCGGGGGCGGTCAATAAACTCTACATCGATGGACCTGTAACCTCAATGGAGGGGTTTCAAGGTTGGTTTTCGCCTGATTTACTGAGTATCCAACATACTTTACTGACATCGCTTACGTTAAGTAACTATTTTACACAAGATATTATAGTCAAGAACAATGCGCAACTGATAGCATTAAGTTTCTCATATGTCAGTTGTGACAGTATCGATTGTTCTGATAATAACTTAAGTGTACTCTTATTTAACAATACAAACGATTTCTTATACCTCGACTGTTCTGGCAACAACCTGACGTCATTGAATCTCAATAATTTTTCAGTCTATACACTTAACTGCAGCAACAACAACCTTCATACTTTAAATCTGTTTTCCTTTACTAACTTGGGCCACCTAAATTGTTCAAACAACCAACTGACAAGTATTGCCGTTCCTAAATGGATGCCTTTTGAAACACTAGATTTTAGTGGCAATCCTAATGTAACATCTATTTGCTGTTGGCCGGACGATTTGACACTTTTTCAGCAAAAAGCAGCACAGTATGGACTTACAGGCGTGACTTACGACAGCAATTGTACTTTCAATCCGAATCCGTGCCCGGCCGGAACAATTTGTTTTGGCGATCCTGCCTTCAAATCTTACCTTGTCATCAATACTGAAACCGATACCAACCACGATGGCGAAATCCAATTCGCTGAAGCAGCAGCGGTTACTTCACTTACCGTTAGCGGAAATATCAACTCATTGACCGGATTAAATTATTTTACGAATTTAACGTATCTGAAACTAACTTCTTTGCAGGTGGGTTTGACATACGACTTGCAATCCTTCAGCCATTTGGTTTCGCTGGAAGTTTCATGGAATAATGCTTTAAATGAAGTAAATATAAACGGACTCACCAATCTACAACATCTTATCATTTCGCACAATACCGTGTTGGCCGTCATCAAAGCAACCGGACTTACGGGGCTCGTAGATGCCGAAGTCAGCGAAAACAACAATTTAGGCACGCTGACTTTTCCGGGTGCTACCGCTTTAACAACATTGACTTGTAACGATAATTACTTGAACACGCTCAATCTTACCAATTGTACCGGTTTAGTGACACTTGATGCCCACAATAATTACCTCACTTCGATGACAATTGGTGCTACGACAAGTTTAGCGCATCTCAATTTTTACAACAACAAACTCACAGCCTGCAATTTTTCGGCTATGTCAAATCTGCAGGAATTGAATTTCGGACGCAATTTATTCACAACCGTCAACCTTACAGGCTTGAATAGTGTTCAATCCATTGATGTAAGTGATAACAAACTGTATCAACTCGATGCATCGAACCTGCCGAACCTACTATCGTTGAATACCAAGGGTAATTATTTGCTGACTGATATTTTTCTTAAGAATAACAATACTGTTGCTGATTTGCAGACAGTAACACTTACCGGAAATTACAGCCTCGTTCATATCTGTGCCGATACTAACGATTTTACGGCAGTTCAAGCGGGTATTAATACAGCCGGTTTAATCAACGTTACGATAAATGCAACTTGTTCTTGTAGTGGTGCTTGTGCTGATAGTGTGGTATTTATTCCGAATGCCAATTTCAAAGCGAAACTGGTCAACTCAACGGCAACAAATTATGTCGCTCGTAACCTAAGTGGGCAATATTTTGCAGTAGATGCGAATGGCGATGGGCAAATCCAGCGTTCTGAGGCGGCTAACGTGTATTCTATAAAAGTTTCAGCTTCCAGTATTACCTCGATGGAAGGTATCAACAGCTTTGTAAATCTTGGCGTTTTGGATTGTAGTCAGAACAACACACCTTCACTCGATGTAAGCCATTGTTCTCAATTGGCAGTTTTGACTTGTAGTATCAGCCACATGACTTCGCTCAATATTAGTGGTCTTAAGAAAATAAATTCGCTCGATTGTGGCGTGAACCAACTTACCTCGCTTGATGTAAGTAACCTTGAATTCCTCAATACATTAACCATAGCGGGCAATCCGCAAATGACTACTCTATTGATGAAAAACGGGTCAATAGAAAGTACGTTTAATTATTCGTCAATGCCCGGGCTTCTTTATATTTGTGCTGATGATGAGCAGGTAGATGCGATTGCTACTGGCATGCTTTCACAAGGCAATACTCAATGTGTGGTGAATTCGTATTGTTCGTTTACGCCGGGAGGCACTTACTATACCATCAACGGAAAAAGCACTTTTGACTTCAATGGCAATGGTTGCGATGCTTCGGACATTGTCTTTCCGGATATGAAAATCAATATTGATAATGGTGTAATTACCAATACCGTCATTCCTGCTTTTTATGGCAATTACAGCTACTTCCTCAAGGCAGGTAGTTATACGATTTCACCTGCTGTTGAAAATCCGACCTACTTTAATGTGTCACCTGCTTCCTATGCGGTTACTTTTCCGGATTTGCCAAGTCCACAAAACCATGAATTCTGCATCAGTGCCAATGGAGTGCACCGCGATGTAGAAGTACTTTTATTACCACTCAATACAGCAAGACCCGGATTTGATGCCAACTATAAAATAGTATTCCGCAATAAAGGAAACCAAGTGCTGTCAGGTGATGTGAATTTTAGTTATGATGATACAGTTTTGGATTTTGTGTCTTCAGATGTCGCATCGACGCACGTAGAGAATATCCTGACTTGGGCGTATACAGGCCTGATGCCTTTTGAAACGCGGACGATTACCTTTTCATTGAACCTCAATTCGCCAACAGAAGAACCATCTTTAAACGATGAAGACGAACTCTATTTTGCAGCGTTTGTTACTTGTGGTGGAATCGATGAAACTCCATTGAATAATAACATGAACTTATTACAGGTTGTTCATAATTCGCATGACCCTAATGACAAAACCTGCCTCGAAGGAAATACCATAACAACGGAAATGGTTGGAAGAGAGGTACATTATATGATTCGTTTTGAAAATACAGGAACTGCCAACGCTGAAAACATAGTGGTGAAAGACATGATTGATACCACTAAGTATGATGTGAGTACTTTGATTCCTTTAAATGGCAGCCATTCGTATGTAACAAAGATTACCAATACCAATAAAGTTGAATTTATTTTTGAAAATATTAATCTTCCTTTTGATGATGCTAATAATGACGGGTATGTGGCGTTTAAAATTAAAACCAAACCCACTTTAACAGTAGGCGATACCTTCAGCAACAATGCCAATATCTATTTTGATTATAATGCACCAATAGTTACCAACACAGCAACCACGACTGTGACAACATTAGGAACTACCGATTTTGATTTTAATACGTTATTCTGTCTGTCTCCGGTACCTACTAAAAGCGAACTTACCATAACTTCAAAACAAAGCGTAACCATATCTTCCATCAGTATTTATAACATGTTGGGGCAATTAGTTCAAGTAGCGGCTAATCCGGCTAATACCATTGATGTCACAAACCTGAAAGCCGGAAACTATTTTATTAAGATTCATAGCGATAAAGGAACCACAGCATCAAAATTCATAAAAGAATAAATAATGCCCCGAGAAATCGGGGCTTTTTTTTGTCTACTTTAATCCAATTCTCTTCGGAAGGGTTTTAATTCTCTAAATAAGGGAATGCAATCTATAAATAAGGATTATCATTCTCTTCGGAAGGGTTTTAATTCTCTAAATAAGGGAATACAATCTCTAAATAAGGATTATCATTCTCTTCGGAAGGGTTTTAATTCTCTAAATATGGGAATGCAATCTCTAAATAAGGGTTATCATTCTCTTCAGAAGGATTATAAATCTCAAAATAAGGGCTATGATTCTCTTCCGAAGAGAATTGAAGCGCTAAAGATTTAATAAAAAAGCTAATGGAATATGAAAACGGTCGCGCCGGGATACCTCAGAGTGGTCATTGCCAGGAAAAAACGGGTTATCCAGTTTTTAGCGGTAAGTCCTTTGGCTTTCATTATAGTGCTACTTTTTGCTGTAGAGTAGGATAAAGAGCATCAAGGGCTTATCGCCATAATCAAAATAGATTTTAGGGGTTTTCGGATGGGGTAATTTTTCTTTTAAATACTTATAGAAGGTTGTATCTCCTATCTTTTTAAAGCAAAATGCCCTTTTACATTACGACCATCTACAAAGTGAATATCGAACCAGTAATCATCAGAGGGTAGCTCATGACCATTAAAGGTGCCGTCCCAACCATTACTTCCGGGCTGAATTTGTTTTACTAATTTTCCGAAACGATCAAAGATGTATATGGTGGAATGCATATTAACAGAATTTAGACTGATACCCTGCACGTTCCAATAGTCGTGAAAACCATCGCCATTTGGCGTGAAATAATGAGGGATACCTAATACCGGAACCGATATAGGTCCGATAATACCACAACCATTTTTATCGCGAACATATAATTCATGCAGTCCCATAGGCACATTGGTAAATAAGCCGGCATCACGATAAGGACCATTGCTGTCGTCTAAAGCATATTCATAAATTCCGGAACCGGTTACCGCTATGGCTACTGAATTGATATCGGTTAAATCGGTTATGGCAATGTTTTGTATACTGGCTATTTGTGAGGCTATTACAGTTATTACTCGGGTGGCAGAACAACCAAAAGAGTTTGTTACTGATACACTATATACTCCGATGCTGCTTACTGTTAGCGTAGGATTAATTTGTCCTGCCAAGATAGCATTGTTAAAATACCATTGAAATGAATAATTGGATGTTGGGGAGCCATCCTGAATTCCGGCATCCAAAGTAGCCTGCGTATCGGGTAAACAAATAAGTACTGTTTCTTCCTGATCAATTTTCGGTAAAGGATGCACCACAAATGGAAGAATCATTTGAGCGGTACAAGCAGTATTGATAGGATTTTCAATCACTACTTTTACATTTTGGGTGCCGCTTTTGAAAGGGTTTGGCAACGGACTCGGCAGCGGATTGTTGTTGCCGTCAAAATAATACACATTCATACCGGTTTGCGTTCCTAGTAGGGTAGCCTCAAAATTGGTGGTGTCAAAATCATGCAGTCCATCCTGGTCGATGACAATACTTTCATCATCACAAGCGGTGGTTAAAGCAGCCGAAACAGGAAAAGCTTCAGGTAAATCATCAACAATAAACTGGAGTGTTTCTTCGTCATAACAAGGACCGTCAGAGGATTGCGTATTGTTATTAGTCACCCGGATGGTTATCGTTTCAGTAAGGTTGACAGCAAACGGATTGGGTAAAGGCGATGGAAGTGGTGTGCCGTTGGCTCTGAAATATTTTACATTGACATTAGGCTGACCATTTACAACTGCCGCCTGAATGCCGGAAGTGTCAAAACCGTATATCCCATCCTGATTGTCGTCGCAATGGCGAATCAGATTGTTGGCATTTACCGGATTGGCAAAAGGCAATGATTCTACCACAAGATCAAACTTTCTAAAGCCAAAGCAAGAGTTGTCTACAGTACTGTCAACCCGAATCCAAATGGTTTGTGTGCCCGGGAAACCAATGTTTCTGTAGTTGGATGGGTCAGGAATGGCTAAAGAATTTCCGGCAGCATCGGTTTCGGCTAAGAAATCGGCTTCGGTTTTATAATATTTTACCGAAACGTTACTAGGTAAATTGGCTAAAAGACTGGTAGTGATCGGAGTAAAATCGAATTTGGTAATGCCATCGCGGTCATCATTAACCGGGTCAAGATAATCATCACATTTATAACGATACTGGTTTAGCACTTGAAAACTTGGCGGAATTTGTGTCACCGAAATTGTCAAATCAATGCGCGCCACACGGAAACAACCGTTGCTATTAGTTACTCTGGCATAAACACTAGTGTTGTTGGTGGTGAAAGCAATTGGATTAGCAATTAAAAAGGCTGGATTTTGTGTATTGGCTGCTGCCAGATTGGTATAATAGGTGAATGTTTCATTCGTATAATTAGATGAAATCACATCATTTTTTTGAGTCAAATTAAAGGTAGAAATACCATCATTGTCATCATCACACTGTTTCAAACTAATAGGCGTGGTAATTACCGGAAGCGGATAAGTGGTTAAAATGCCACCGGCAGAATATAAGCCACAACTGTTTCCGGTTTTATTTAAAAACACCCGGTATTGATAGCCAACCATAGTTGGTGAAACATTCGAAATGGTTAAGGTTACTGTGGTTACACCGGAATAAGTGGCATTGTTGGTCAGTGTTGTCCAAGTAACACCGTTATCTGTAGACAATTGCCATTGATAGGAAGTTACCGGATTGGAAGTAACTGTAAAAGTAGCTGTCTGTAATTCGCAGGCAGTAACATTTTGTGGTGGCGTGGTAATGGCAATAGGGGCGGCAATGA
>Ga0208632_100633_pt1 | contig 12055 bp, 11 predicted proteins | sample LakWasMet49_LOW8_2_FD_183885 | JGI IMG/M metagenome (GOLD analysis project Ga0208632, IMG submission 183885) | Freshwater sediment methanotrophic microbial communities from Lake Washington under simulated oxygen tension - Sediment Metagenome... | ecosystem: Environmental > Aquatic > Freshwater >...
GGCCAGCTTGCGCTTGTAGACATCCTCGCCGCGAAACAGATTGGCCGGGAGGGTCGAGGCCATGTGCCGGTTGGCATCGACGCGCTCCTGCGAAGGGGGATGGGTGGCGAACATCCCCTCCAGCCAATTGGACTTCTTGTCGCCCGACAGGCGCACGAAGGTTTCCTGCAATTCCATCGCCGCCTTCGGATCGTAGCCGGCACGCACCATGTACTCCATGCCGTAGTGATCCGCCTCCAGTTCATGCTCGCGGCTGAAACGCAGCGTCAGCAGCGTCGCACCGCCCTGGGCGGCGACGTCGATCAGATCGGCATAGCCCTTGTCCGCGCCCAGCACCGAGATGATCGTCGCCCCGGCAGCCAGCAGCGTTCCCTGCTCCACCGAACGGGCGCCGTGGCGTGCCGCGGCGTGCACGATCTCGTGCGACAGCACCGCGGCCAGCTCGGCTTCGCTCTTCAGCTCCGTCAGCAGCCCGCGATTGACCGCCAGCTTGCCGCCCGGCAAGGCCCAGGCATTCGGCACCGAATCGTTGATGACCACGAACTCGAAGGGCAGGCTCGGCCGGTCGCTGACCCTGGCCAGCTTCTGCCCCACTTCATTGACATACGCCGTCAGCGCCGGATCGAGGATGAACCTGCCGCCTGCCGATTGCTGGCTCGGCGCATATTGCCGGGCGCCCATGCTGATTTCCTGCTGCTCCGAGACGAAGCTCAGCTCGGACTTCTTCGTCACCGGATTGGTGGCGCAGCCGGCGCTGACGATGGCCGCCAGCCACAGCAGGCCGGTGCCGAGCGATCGGGCGAAAGTGCATGCGGACGGGTTCATGTTCGGCGGACTATACCGTCCCCAGCCAGAACGCGACGTCCATCTTGAGGAACTCGTCCCACGGCATGTAGTGGGAACCGTCGCAGGAGAAGGTCAGGCCGACCATGCCATTGAAGAGGTTCAGCGTGCCGGTGCGCAGGTAGAAGGTCTCGTCGATGAAACGCAGCGAACCCAGCGTGTCGAGAATGGCGCGGATGCGCTCCTTCGGCACCAGCGCATCGGCCGGATAGGGATGCTTCCGGTAGGCGAGGCAGGTGTCCGGATCGACCAGGGCATGGATGTCGAACAGGCGGTAGCGGTAGGGATCATCGAGCGTCCAATACACGGCGCGGCTGCTCGAGAAGTGCAGCATGATGTGGTACATGCCGTGGTCGACCATCAGTTGTTCGACGACGCCGAGCACCGTCGTCAACTGGCGATCCATCTCGCTCTCGCTGCGGGTCTGGTGAAAGACCTGGCTGCGGATCGACGGATCGCCGCGAAGCTGGCGCCACTGGCGCTTCTCCTCGAAGCGCTCCCGGGTCAGCGGCAGGTCGTGCAGATAGAAATCGGCGCCGAGAAAGCCGACCGCGGCACCGGCCGTGTTGCGCACCAGCTGGATCGCGGTCAGCCCGGGGCGCCGCTCGCGCAGCGTGATGTAGGAGTGTGAAAGCAGGAATCCCGCGCTCGGCTGGGACTCGCGCATATAGGGCCGATGCGAGCGGTCGCGGCCGAAGTCGGCCTCGTTGACGCCGGCGGCGCTGACATTGTCGGAGATCTGCACGCCCGCGAGGTTCATGGCATACAGGTAGCGGCAGTGGGGCACGCTCGGGAACAATCGGGCCAGCTCGGCATTGAGGCCGGCGCGGTTCCCCCAGGCCGCCGCGCTGGCCTGCGCCGCAAGGCGCAGCGGTTCCTCGATGATCTTCTTCAGCGCCGCGCGTTGCAAGGCAACGCTTTCCTGCAATGTAGTGCCACCGTTCAGCATGGTGTCCCAGCTTACCAAATGGCAATTCCGAACTCATTCATTTTATGCATGGCGGCACAGTCGGCGCTGGTGATACGGCGGCTTGCGGCCTCGCGGAAATTCGACAGGACGCCGATTCCGCGACGCCCCTGCCCAGTTCAGGTCGGATGAATGTCTATCGAGCGGTAGGCGTGCTCCGTCGCCTTGAATGCCAGCCTTCCCGACTCCTCTGCGGAATGGATGCTGGCCTTGCCGCATCCGCTGCACTGGAAAACCGGGACCTCGATCCGGACCTTGAACGGCTCCGCCCTGGGCAGGTCCGCCACGACCTCCATTGCCTGCAGCCCGTTGGGCGATGCAGGCAGTTCCACGTCGCACGCGGGACAGTGGTAGTGCTTCCTGAAGAGCCCCTTCTTCGCGGCGCTCGGAATGCTGCTGAAGGTATCGGGGCTCGCCAGCAAGTCCATCAGCTGCGCGGCGAACTCGATGTGAATGAAGCGCTTGTGTCCCTGCGAGCAGATCAGCGAAGGCATCTGCTGCACGCTCAGCGTCAAGCCTCCTTCCTCACCCTGAAACGGATCGAGAATCTGCATCGACATTTCCCCCTTGCACTTGCTGCATGGCTTGCTCATGGCTGATCCTTTCCCTGACACCGATGTTGAATGAATTTCCGGACCGAACGGGAAACGGCATTCAAGGCGGGTGGGGCCCGCGTCCGCATGAGTTGCGGACGCCTGGCAAAGCTCGCGCCGGCGACGTGACGCCGTCGCAGCGACAAACCGTCTTCGAAGGAATGGGAGTCGAACGTGGCAGGGCTGCGCATCCGATAAGCCTCCAGTCGCGTGAAACCACGCAACCGGCAGGCGGCCCGACCTGCCAAAGCCCTGCAGCGCGAATGCGCTGCACCACTTGGTTTGAATCAATTCGGAGAAAATTTATCGCTTCCCGGCGCTGCCGTCAATCCTCGGCCGCCTCGCCGGCGCTTCGAACCGGATACCGGCTCATGGCGGATGCCCGCCCTACTCGGTCCGCAGCGCCTCGACCGGATCGAGCAAGGCCGCACGCCGCGCGGGCAGCACGCCGGCCGCCAGCCCGATGGCGGCGGCCAGCGCTTCGGCCAGCAGCACGAATGAAAGAGGCGTATGCACCGGCAGGGCCGGCACGAAGAAGCTGATCGTCTGCGCCAGGCCGATGCCCAGCAGCAGGCCGACCACGCCGCCGATCGCGGCGAGCGCCACGGCCTCGCCGAGGAAGAGGCCGAGGATGGTCTGCCGCCGCGCGCCGAGTGCCACCAGCAGGCCGATTTCGTTGGTGCGCTCGGTGACGGCGATGGTCATGATGGTGACGATGCCGACGCCGCCGACCAGCAGCGATATGCCGCCCAGCGCGCCGACAGCCATGGTCAGCACGTCGAGGATGTTCGACAGCGTGCTCATCATTTCCTCCTGGCTGATGATGGTGACATCCTCGCGGCCGTGGCGGGCCTTGATCACCTCCTTGGCCGCGGCCACCACGCTCGCCGCAGGGACGCCCTCGGCCACGGAGATGTTGATTTCGTTGAGGCCCTCGCGATTGAACAGTTCGAGGGCGCGCGCCGCCGGGATGTAGGCCGTATCGTCGAGATCGATGCCGAGAAACTGGCCCTTGGCCTCCATGATGCCGATCACGCGGAATTGCAGGCCGCCGATGCGAACCCGCGCGCCGAGGGCGTTCTCGGCGCCGAACAGCTCGTTCTTCAGCTTGGGCCCGAGCACCACCTGGGCGCGCGCGGCACCGGCTTCCTCTTCCGGCAGGAACTGGCCGCTGCGCACCTTGGCCCTGAACACGACGAGCAGGCCCGGGCCCACGCCATAGACCGAAACGCGCCGCACGCGGCCGTTGCCGGCGACTTCGGCATTGCCGAAAACGCTGGGAGTGCCCGCCACCACATTGGGCAGTCGCTTCAGTGCCTCGGCGTCTTCCAGCGACAGCGGCCGCGCGCTGCTCGGCAGGCCGGTCGTGGCGCCGCCGGTCTTGGTACGACCGGGATGGACACCGATCACGTTGGTGCCGAACTGGGTGAACTCGGCCAGCACGTAGCGATGGATGCCCTCGCCGATCGACGTCAGCAGGATCACCGCGGCGATGCCGACCGCGATGCCGAGCAGGGTCAGGAAGCTGCGCAGGCGCTGGGAGCTGATTGCGCGGATGGCGAGCGTGAGGGAGTCTGTTAAGAGCATCTCAATGTTTCATGAGGGCCTGCACGGGGTCCAGTTGCGCCGCGCGCCGCGCCGGCATGATGCCGAACAGCAGGCCGGTGCCGAGCGCGGTGGCGAGCGCCGCGATCACGGCCCAGTCCGGCGGATAGGCGGGAAACACCGGGTACATCTGGCGCAGGATGAAGGCACCGAGAAGTCCGAGGCCGTATCCGGTCAGCGCGCCGGCCAGCGAAATCATCGCCGCCTCCGCCAGGAAGGCGTCGCGGACCGTGGCGCCGCGCGCGCCGAGCGCCTTGAGCAGGCCGATTTCGGCCGTGCGCTGGGTCACCGCCACCAGCATCACGTTCATCACGAGAATGCCGGCCACCGCCAGGCTGATCGCAGCGATGCCGGCCACCGCGGCAGTCAGTGCCCGCAGCAGCTTGTCGAAGGTGGCGAGCACGGCGTCCTGCGTGATCACCGTGATGTCCTCCTCGCCGCCATGGCGAGCCTTGAGCGCGGCCATCACGTCGCGCTTGACCGCCTCCAGCTCGTCGCGGCTCCTGGCCTCGATCAGGACGCGAAACAGGGTATTGGTGTTGAACAGGCTCTGGGCCACCGCGACCGGGACGAAGACGACCTCGTCGGTGTTCATGCCCAGTCCCTGCCCGACCGACTTGAGCACGCCGACGACGCGCAGGCGCCGGTCGCCGAGGCGAATCAGCTCCCCCACCGCCGAACGGCCGCCAAAAATTTCCTCCTGGATCTTGGAGCCGATCACGGCCACCGGGGCCCCGCGGTTCCAGTCGGATGCCGGCAGGAACTGGCCCGCCGCCATCTTGAAGCTGCGGATGTCGATATAGGTCGACGATGTGCCCGCCACCACGACCTCCCGCAGCCGGCCGTTGGCGTTGATCTCCGAGTTGCCCGCGGTCAGCGGCGCCACCCGCCGCACCGAGGGAAGCCGCGTCAGCGCAAACGCATCGTCCACCGTCAGGTCGCGCGGCGTGGTGGTCAGCGCGTTGGCCGGGCTGAAGCCGCCGGTGGCCGAGCGTCCCGGAAGTACGATGACGAGGTTGCTGCCCAGCGAGGAAAACTGATTGACGACGTAGCGCCGCGCGCCGTCGCCGAGCGCGGTCAGCACCACCACGGCGGCGACGCCGATGGCCATGGCCAGCACCGAGAGCGAGGTGCGCAGCGGATAGCCGGCCGCCGCATCGCGGGCAAAGCGCAGGACGTCGGCGGTGCGCATGGAACTAGGCCGCGCCCGCCGCCGGGCCGTCCGCTGCGGGTGCATCCGGAGCCGGCGCAGCCGGGGAACCACCGTCACCCCCTCGCTCTGCGTACCCGGGATTCCGCTTCGCGGCGGGCATCCCGGAAAGGGGGCCGGGGGGATTGTCCTGCTTGCTGTCGCTCTTGAGTGCGCCGTCCTCCATCATCAGCTGCCTTCGCGCGCGCATGCCGATCTTTGGATCATGGGTGACGACGATCAGGGTCATGCCCCGTTCGTTGAGGACTTCCAGCAGATGAATCACCTCGTCGCCGGTGGCGCGGTCGAGGTTGCCGGTCGGCTCGTCGGCCAGCAGCACGGCGGGCTGCATGATGGTGGCGCGCGCGATGGCGACGCGCTGCCGCTGGCCGCCGGAAAGCTGGTCGGGACGATGTCCGGCGCGCTGGTCGAGGCCGAAGTCCTTCAGCGCCTGCGCAACGCGCTGCGCCCGTTCCGCCGCCGGGATGCCGGCCAGCATCATCGGCAGGGCAATGTTCTCCGCCGCGGTCAGGCGCGGCACCAGGTGGAAGCTCTGGAACACGAAACCGATCCGGTGGCTGCGCACTTCCGCCTGCTCGTCCGGCGACAGCGTGGTCACGTCGCGGCCTTCGAGGTGGTACGAACCGGTGTTGGGCCGGTCGAGCAGGCCCAGCAGGTTGAGCAGCGTGGATTTCCCCGAGCCGGAAGGCCCCATGATCGCCACGTATTCGCCGGCCTCGATGCCGACGTCGAGATGGGTCAGCGCATGCACCACGCTGTCGCCCAGATGGAAGACGCGCTCGATGCCGGCAAGCTGGATGACGGCCATGCTCTCTATTTTTCAGCCGCCGTGGCGCGGGCGCCGACTTTCACGCCTTCGCGTTCCAGCGAGGTGACGATGCGCTCGCCTTCGGTCAGGCCTTCGACGATTTCCGTGAACTCCCAGTTGGCGACCCCGGCCTTGACCTTGCGCTCTTCGAGCCTGCCGCTGTCGGCGTTCAACACCATCACCTTGCTGCCTTCGATCAGCGCCGCCGTCGGCACGCGCAGCACGTTCGGGCGCGTGTCGAGCACGATCTCGACGTCGGCGCTGTAGCCGACCAGCAGGTTCCCCGTCGCCGGCTTCTCGAAATCCACCTCGACATCGACGGTGCGGGCCTGCTTCTCCACCGCGAGGACATAGGGCGCCACGCGCCGCACCTTGCCCTTCAGCGGCTGCTTGGGCATGGCATCGAGCGAGACGCGCACCGGCAGGCCGGCCTTGATCCTGGGCGCATCGATTTCATCCATCGGCGCGTTGATGTAGAGGCAGGAGTCGTCGATCAGGTCGATCGCCGGCGGCGTCGGCACGCCCGGCGGCGACGGCGTCGAATACTCGCCGAGTTCGCCGACGATCTTCGCCACGATGCCGTCGAACGGCGCATAGAGCGTCATGCGGCCCTGTTCGACCTTCGTCACGTTGATCCGCGCATCGGCCTGCACGATGTCGGCCCGCGCCGTGCTGCACGCGGCACTGCGCGCGTCGGCCTCGCTGCGCGCGGAGTCCTCCTTGGCTTCCGAAACGAAGCCGCGACCGCGCAAGGAGGTCTGCCGTTCGGCCTCGCGCAGCGAGCTGGCGGCCGTGGTGCACACCTCCTTGACCCGCTGCACCGCCGAGGCGCGCTGGGCTTCGGCCAGGGTCTGCTGCGCCTTCTGGTCGTCGTTCCACAACTTCAGCAGGAGCTGGCCCTTCTTCACCTTGTCGCCTTCCTTGACGCCGAGGTACTCGATGCGGCCGCCCATGATGGTGGACAGCTTGGTGCGCTGGCAGGCTTCGACGGTGCCGGCGCGGGTATTCACCACCGTGGATTCGACATTGCCGCGACTTACGGTCTTGAGCACCACGTTCACCGGCTTGGCGCGCGTGGTCCAGAAAAAGGCGCCGGCCGCGATGCCGACGAGAAGCAGGGCCGGCAGGACGCGGCGCAGGAAAGTGGACGTATTCATGGCGGCGATTATGCCGTGTTTGATGCGTTTTCGCCCCCGCTAATACGCGGCTTACCGTGCCGCCGGCACCGACTCCAGCCACGGTTCCAGGCGCCGGCCGACCGCGAGGGTCGCCTCGAAGTGCGGACCGGCATCGTCCGCCGTGCGCCGGCGGGTACCCTGCGCGGTTTCCAGCAGCGGGCGCAGGGCATGCGGCACGTTGATCTGCGTCACGGCCAGCGCGGTGACATAGCCGGTGGCCCGCGTCGTCTTGTCGCGCACCACCAGCCGCGGGCGCAGAGTGGCCTTGAGGATCAGGAAGCGGCTGCGATCCGGATATTTGGCGCGCAGCGCCGTGCGGTCGAGCCCGGCGTCGATGGCGAACAGGCGGCTGTTCTGGGTCTCCTCGCGCTTCAGCAGTTCCTGCGCGCGCTTGGCCTTGGCGGCGAACTCCTTGCTGTCGGCGTTCGCCAGCCGCGCGGCTTCATGGCGGGCGGCATTCTGCTGCGCCCGCTCCAGCGCCTGCTGCCAGGCGGGGCCGGCCAGTTCGAGCACCAGCACTATCTCGCGCGGCAACTGGCGCTCGAAGCGGCGGCGCCCTTCATTGCCTTCCGCCAGCGCGGCCGTGTCGAAGCCGAGCGCGGCCATCCGCGCCGTGTCGAGCCATTCCGGCGTGCCGCCGCTGAAACCGAAGCCGCCGTCGAAGTATTCGCCGGCGCTGGCGCCGGCGTCGATGATTCGCCAGTTCAGCCGCAGGGCCATGCCGCTGTTCTCCTTCGCCATGCCCCAGCCCCAGGGCAGGGTCAGTTCGCGCTGCGAGAGCGTGAGGCGGCTGTCGGGCTCGCCGCTGCGATTGAGGTAAACGCCGGTGAGCGCCACGGCATTGGCCAGCAGGATCAGCAGCGCGCCGGCGGCGAAGGTCTTCCAGGGCGTGAGCTTCATCGCGCGCCCTCCCCCGCGGCCTGCCCGACCCGGCGCAGGCGCTTCAGCACCAGCAGGATCAGGATCGCGGCGAGGCCGAGCACCAGGAAGAACAGGTACTTCGGCATGACGTCCCACCACCAGTCGAAGAACTTGGTGTAGAGAAAGATGACGAAGAAGGTGATGCCGGTGTTGACCGTGTCGGGCCACTGCCGGCGCGCGCCGAGCCAGATCGCCAGCGCGCTGGCGACGAAGCCGGCGAGCTCGTAGCCGCCTTCGATGGTGCGCGTGGCGAATCCCTCGTAGTCGGCCAGATAACTGCCGTAGCCCCAGTGACCGAGCACCAGCATCGGCACCAGCAGGCAGAGCAGGCCGAAGACGCGATAGATGGAAGCAAAGCCCGTCAGGTGGCGGTGCGCGACCAGCGCCGGAAATGCAAACAGCAATGCCGCGACGGGAAAGAAATTCTCCGGCCGCTCGCCCGCATGCAGCCAGTAGATGCCGCTCCACGAGCCGACGCGGGCGGAGACGAAGGCGATCACGCAGCAGATGCCGGCGGCCAGCAGGAGGCGCAGGTCGCAGGCGTAGGCCAGCAGGAAGGCCAGCGCCGCCCACGGGATCAGGGCGCGGTCGGTGGGCGTGATGTTGAAGATCTGGCCGAGCATGGACAGATCGAGCACGAAGCAGGCAAAAGCCACCAGCGCCGCCAGCTTGGTGAAATAGCCCGAGGCGTCGCGCGTCCGGATCCAGACCGTCAGGCCCATGCTGCCGAGCGCCGCGCCGAGCAGGATCGCGACCTGCGCGGTCTCGTCGAAGTAGCCCCAGAACTGATAGAAAAGGAAGAACACGCTCGCCGCCAGCGCCAGCGCGCCGAGAAAGGAAGCCACCCGCATGCCCAGCGACAGCTGCTTGGCCTGCAGGTCGCGGTCGATGTCGAAGCGGCCGGCGAAACCCGCCAGCAGGGCGGCGTGATGTTCGCGCACGGCTTGCTGCTGGGCCGCATCGAGCCGCAATACACCCTCGGCATCCAGGCGGGCCAGCTCCGCCTGGAAGATTCCGATCTCGTCGGCGCGCCGCTGCGCCTCACTGCGAAGAGGGGTATCCATGGCGGTCGATTATGCCGCGTTTGTTATGATTCGCCATCCCACCTCCCAGTTTCGCTCGACGCACTGCAATGATCAAAATCTACGGCATCAAGAATTGCGACACCATGAAGAAGGCCTTCGCCTGGTGTGATTCCAACGGCATCAGCTACGAATTCCACGACTACAAGAAGCAGGGCGTTCCGCGCGAGCGGCTGGTGCACTGGTGCCGCACGCTGGGCTGGCAGACGCTGGTGAATACCAAGGGCCCCACCTGGCGCAAGCTGACGCCCGAACAGCAGGCGATCACGACGCAAGGCCAGGCCGTGGCGCTGATGATGGAGCACTCCAGCGTGATCCGCCGCCCGGTGACGGAAAACGAGGCCGGGATGGTTCTCGTCGGTTTCGATCCGACCCTGTTCGACAGCTTCGTCCGTTGATGGATGCGGTTCATCCCTTCCTGCTGGAAGACCTCGACATCCGCGGCGTGCTGGTGCAACTCGGCCCGTCCTGGGCGACGATGACCTCGCGGCGCAGCTATGCGGCGCCGGTGCGCGAACTGCTGGGCGAGCTGGCGGCCGTCACCGCGCTGATCGGCAGCAACCTGAAGACGCCCGGACGCCTGAGTTTCCAGTTGCAGGGCCACGGCCCGGTGTCGATGCTGGTGATGGACTGCAACGAACAGCTGCAACTGCGCGGCATGGCCAAGAGCGAGCTGGCTGCGGACGCCGAAACGAACATCGCCGGCGTCGGCACCCTGCTCGGCGATGGGCAACTGGTGCTGACGCTGCAGCCGAAGACGGCCGAGACGCCCTACCAGAGCGTGGTGCCGATCGTCGGCAACACGCTGGCCAAGGTGTTCGAACACTATCTGGCACAGTCCGAACAGCAGCCCACCCGCCTGTGGCTCGCGGCGACCGCCGACACCGCCTGCGGACTGTTCCTGCAAAAAATGCCCGATGCAGACCAGCGCGATGCCGACGGCTGGAACCGCATCGAACAGCTCGCCGACACCGTGCGTCCCGACGAACTGGCGCTGCCGCCGGAAACCCTGCTGACGCGGCTGTTCGGCGAGGAAAGCGTGCGCCTCTTTGCGCCGCGCCAGGCCAGCTGGCACTGCCCGCGCGACGAAGAGAAGGTGCGCAGCATGCTGCTCTCGCTGGGCCGCGAGGAACTCGAAGCGATGCTCGCCGATGCCGAGGTGATTTCCATCGAGGACGAGATCTGCGGCCACGAATACCGCTTCGGCGCCGAAATCGTCGACGAGCTGTTCCCGCCCGACGGGCGGCTGCTGCATTGAACATCGACGTCAGCGAGGAAGCCGGCGTCCGCTACCTGCATTTCGGATCGAGCTGGATACAGGGCGCGATGCGCATCGCGCGGCCCTTTGCGCTGGAACTGGAATACACCCGCGAGATGATGCTGCCGCTGCTGCTGCACGGCGACGACTGGCCGCGCAAGGTGCTGCAGATCGGACTGGGCGCGGCGTCGATCACCAAGTTCCTCTACCGCTACCGGCCGCAGGCCAGGCTCACCGTGGTCGAGATCGAGCCGCGCGTGGAAGCCGCCGCCCGCCAGTTCTTCAAGCTGCCCGACGACCCCGCGCGCATCGACATCCGCCATGGCGACGGCGCCGATTTCGTCATCAAGTCGAAGCAGCGCTACGACCTGATCCTGGTCGACGGCTTCGATGCCGACGCGCGCCCCGGCCAGCTCGATACCCTGCCTTTCTACCTCGACTGCCGCGCCCGGCTGGCCGACGACGGGCTGCTGTGCGTGAACCTGCTGTCGCGCCGCAAGGATTTCGGCAAGAGCGTGAAGCGCGTCGAAGAAGCCTTCGACGGCCATGCCATCGCCTTCCCCTCCTGCGACAGCGGCAATGCCATCGCCATGGCGGTAGCCGCCGTACCACCAGCGCCGACTTCTGACGAACTGAAAAAGGCGGCCAAGCACCTGAAGCAGGAAACCGGCCTCAACCTGCTGCCGGTGCTGGCCCGCCTGGCCGAGTCGCGGCACCTTGCCGGCGGCGTGCTGCAGCTGTGAGCCGGCCATGAGCCAAGCGCACAAAGACCACCGCCGCGGCACGCTCTACATGCTGATGGTGATCGCCATCTGGGGCGGCTTCCTGCCGGTCGGCAAATCGGCCCTGCAGGCGGTCGATCCCTACTGGCTCACCGCCATGCGCTTCGCCGCCGCGTCGCTGGTCTTCCTCGGCCTGCTCTGGGTCCGCGAAGGCGCGGCAGCCCTGCGCACCGAAGGCCACCTGTGGAAGATCGCCTTGTTCGGCAGCCTCGGCTTCGCCGGCTTCGGCGTCTGCCTGTTCGAAGGCCTCAAGCTGACGCGGCCCGAAATCAGCGGCATGATCCTCGCGCTGGGGCCGATCCAGGTCGCCCTGTTCCAGTGGTGGCGCACGCAGCGCCGGCCCGACAACTTCACGCTCGGCGCCATCGCCCTGGCGCTGTTCGGCGAACTGTTCGTCATCACGGCGGGCGATGTCACGCGCCTGACCGGCGGCGACGCGCTGGGTAACGGCCTCGTGTTCCTCGCCTCGCTGTTCTGGACCGCCTACACCCTGGGCGGCCAGCAATTTCCCGGCTGGTCGCCGGTGCGCTACAGCGCGCTCTCCTGCTCGCTCGGCCTGTTCGGCATCGCCGCCGCGCTGATCGTCGCCACACTGGCCGGCCACAGCCACCCGCCGACCGCGACGAAAATGCTCGAGGTCTGGCCGCAGCTCGGCTTCATCATCTTCTGCGTCTCGGTGTTCGGCATCCTGTTCTGGAACATGGGCGTCGCCAAGCTCGGCCCCTTGAGCGCGGGCCTGTTCGCCAACTTCACCCCGGTCATCACCTACCTGATCGCCATCGCCCAGGGCCGCCGCCCTGAAACGCTC
>Ga0208632_100635_pt1 | contig 12045 bp, 13 predicted proteins | sample LakWasMet49_LOW8_2_FD_183885 | JGI IMG/M metagenome (GOLD analysis project Ga0208632, IMG submission 183885) | Freshwater sediment methanotrophic microbial communities from Lake Washington under simulated oxygen tension - Sediment Metagenome... | ecosystem: Environmental > Aquatic > Freshwater >...
ACTTTTGTTAAACCCTTTCTGCCATCTTGTCAGATATTAAGATTTAGTATTATCTTTGCTGTCCCGAAAGCGATAATATATTATGGAAAAGGAAATCGACGAGAAAAAGCAAGGTACCAGTATGGTGCTGGAACACAAAGAAGGTAATCAGAAAAAACTATTTATAGAGAGCTATGGCTGTGCGATGAATTTTTCGGACAGTGAAATTGTAGCATCTATCCTGACCGAGCAAGGTTATAATACGACTCAGAATTTGGAGGAAGCCGACCTGGTTTTGGTGAACACCTGTTCTATCAGAGACAAGGCAGAGCAAACCGTGAGAAAGCGTTTGGAGAAATACAATGCGGTTAAACGCAGTATTAATCCGGGTATGAAAGTGGGGGTTTTGGGCTGTATGGCAGAGCGTTTGAAAACGCAATTCCTGGAAGAAGAAAAAATTGTGGACATGGTGGTGGGTCCTGATGCTTATAAAGATTTACCGAATCTTTTGAAAGAAGTAGAAGAAGGACGCGATGCCATCAATGTGATTTTATCGAAAGAAGAAACTTATGGTGATATTGCCCCTGTGCGATTGAACAGTAACGGCGTGAATGCGTTTGTTTCTATCACCCGTGGCTGCGATAATATGTGTACGTTTTGTGTGGTGCCTTTCACCCGTGGAAGAGAAAGAAGCCGTGAGCCGCAAAGTATCATGGAAGAAATTCAGGATTTGTGGAACAGAGGATTTAAGGAAGTTTGTCTGTTGGGACAGAATGTGGACAGTTACCTTTGGTATGGCGGCGGTTTGAAGAAAGACTTTGACAAAGCTACCGAAATACAAAAAGCTACTTCGACCGATTTTGCTCAGCTTTTAGAACAATGTGCTATTGCTTTCCCAAAAATGCGTTTTCGTTTTTCGACTTCGAATCCGCAGGATATGCATGAAGAAGTGTTGCATGTGATTGCTAAATATGAAAATGTTTGTAATTACATTCACTTACCGGTACAAAGCGGAAGCACCCGAATATTAAAAGAAATGAACCGCCAGCACACCCGTGAAGAATACATGGCGTTGGTGGATAAAATAAAACGAATTATTCCGGATTGTTCTATCTCTCAGGATATGATTTCCGGTTTTCCAACCGAGACGGAAGAAGACCATCAAGATACTTTGACTTTGATGGAATATGTAGAATATGACTTTGGGTATATGTTTGCGTATTCAGAAAGACCGGGCACTTTAGCCGCCAGAAAGATGGAAGATGATGTGCCGGAAGAAGTGAAGAAAAGACGTTTACAGGATATTGTAGACTTACAACAAATACTAAGCGAGAAAAGAACCAAGCGTTTCCTAGGTCAGACGGTGGAAATATTGATTGAAAAAGAATCAAAAAAATCAGATAAGCACTGGAGCGGTAGAAACTCAGAGAATGTAGTAACGGTTTTCCCGAAAGGAAATTACAAAGTGGGCGATTTCGTCATGGTAAAAGTAAGCGATTGTACTACGGCTACGCTTATTGGGGAGGCTGTTGGTTATAGTAGTATGATGCAGTAAAGAAATTAAGCCACGAATTACACAAATTTTCACGAATTATGGAATTCTACAAACGAGAAGAAAATTATACAATAGTTGGACTATGCATGGAAGTTCATCGTATTTTAGGACCCGGTTTATTGGAAATTGTATATAAAGACGCTTTAGAAATTGAATTTAAAAACAACAATATCCCTTTTGAAAGAGAAAAAGAATTTCCAATAGAATATAAGGGAAATTTGCTGCCTCATAAATTTTATGCCGACTTTATTGTTTATGATGAAATTATTTTAGAAGTAAAATCGGTAAAAGAGATTAATAACGAACATATAGCTCAAGCATTAAATTATATGAAACTTGCTGACTCCCAAGTGGGGATTATAGCAAACTTTCAAAACAAATCCCTAACCAGTAAGAGATTAGTACTTTAACAAAAGAATAATTTGTGAAAATTTGTGTAATTCGTGGCTAATAAATAAAACATGGAATCAGTTCAAAGCATAAAACAACGATTTGAGATTATTGGGAATGACCCAAAGCTTAACCGTGCCATTGAGAAAGCGATACAAGTAGCTCCTACGGATATTTCGGTATTGGTGGTGGGTGAAAGTGGTGTGGGTAAAGAGAGTATTCCGAGAATTATTCATTCGCTTTCGCATAGAAAACACGGCAAATATATTGCGGTAAACTGTGGTGCCATTCCGGAAGGAACGATTGACAGTGAATTATTCGGACACGAAAAAGGGGCCTTTACCGGTGCTACCAATACTCGTGAAGGGTATTTTGAAGTGGCTGACGGCGGCACGATTTTTTTGGATGAAGTGGGTGAATTGCCATTGACGACTCAAGTGCGTTTGCTGCGTGTTTTGGAAAATGGGGAATTCATTAAAGTGGGTTCGTCTCAAGTACAGAAAACGAATGTTCGAATTGTAGCTGCGACCAATGTGAATATGTTTGATGCTATTGAAAAAGGGAAATTCCGTGAAGATTTGTATTATCGTTTAAGTACCGTTGATATTCCTTTGCCTCCGCTAAGAGACCGAAAAGACGATATCCATTTATTGTTTAGAAAATTTGCGGCTGATTTTGCCCATAAATATAAAATGCCTCCTATTAAACTGAGCGAAGATGCTATACAGTTTTTGCAAAAATACCGTTGGAGTGGTAACATCCGTCAGTTGCGCAATGTGGCTGAGCAGATATCGGTTTTGGAAACCAACCGCGATATTTCGTTGGCTACTTTGCAGTCTTATCTTCCGGTGGAAGGCAGTACTTTACCCTCTGTTATTGGCGGAAAGAAATCGGATAGCGACTTTTCTAACGAGAGAGACATTTTGTACAAAGTACTTTTTGATATGAAAAGTGACTTAAATGATTTGAAAAAACTAACCTTGGAACTGATGAAAAACGGGGCCAAAATGCAGGATATCAATCCGGGGTTGATTCAAAAAGTTTATGGCGCTACTCCAACAGAAAGCGAAATAACTTTTGAAGAAACACCTAGAGTTAATGTGATGCCAACGCAAAGCCAGGCACATCAGGAGGAATTTGAGGATGAAGACGACCACAATTACCTGATGGCTGAAACTGTAGAAGAGGAAGAGGTATTGAAGTTGGAACAAAAAGAAATTGAGCTCATCAAAAAATCGCTGGAACGTCACAAAGGCAAACGAAAAGCCGCTGCGGATGAACTTGGAATTTCGGAAAGAACACTTTACCGAAAAATAAAGCAATTCGATTTGTAAAACTATTTTTTTTTACTTTTATAGTGCTAAACCATTCGTTATGAAAAAGTTTCTCTTTCTTTTATTTGCAACCATCGTTGTAACTTCATGCAATGAGGATGCATCAAACGAGATTATCCCAACACCAACAGCCGGTAACGGTAAATTACAAAGAGTTGATTTTCTGCCCGGCAATCCTAATGAGACCCGTTGGTATTTTAATGAAGATGGTTTATTGACTTCGATTACCAAAGCAGATGGTACCTTGATTGAAACCTTTGCTTATGACTCAAATAAAAACGTGATTCAGAATGTGAAATTCACCGGAACCACTTCGACTACCTACAACATTACCTATGCTTCGGGTTTTATTGCCGAGATAAATGGGGAGAACTACAATTACAGTTATGTTGACCACAAGTATTCTTTCTCCAGTGGTTTTACCAGTTTGGAATGTAAGCTGGGGTCAAACGATTTTCTAAAAGAAGCTCATAGTATATATGATGACGGTGTAGATTTTTATGAAGACGAATATTATTTAGGTTATGATGCTAATGGCAATTTAACCCACCTGTTTTTTCACGGACCATTTATTGGGAATCCTGAAAACACATACACTTATGACACCGCTCACATCAATCCGATATTAGAGGGTATTTCTTCTATAGCCAAAGCAAAATCAATATATGATCCGTTGTTTTTCAGAGATGGTAATTCCTCTGTAAATACTGTTACCACTATGCATTATGCGGCTGAAGATCCGGAAAGTGCTATTTATTCGTATGAATACAATGCCAATAATTTACCGGTTACTCAAACCAAAAACAATTATTCATCGGGAGTTTTTCAAAACAGTTATGTGGCAGTGAAATACTACTACCAAGGCGATGTGATTCCATAATTCAAAATAAAGAAGTACTTTAGCGCCTTTAATCAGCAGCATGAAATTTTTCAGATTCCTTTTCCTTATTTTACTTGCTTTCAGCATCAACAGCTGTTCGGTATACAACTTTACCGGAACGGGGAAAATTGATGCCAAAACCTTTCAGGTAAACTATTTTCAGAACAATGCTGACATTATAGAACCGGGGATTGAGCGGACTTTCACTATCAAATTACAGGAGCTTATTCAAAATCAAACCAATTTGAATTTAGCCAGTTCTAATGGAGACTTGGTGTATGAAGGGGAAATCGTTGGCTATAATGCCACGCCAATGACGGCCACCGCAGATCAAAAAGCAGCACAAACCCGATTGACGATTGCGGTAAACGTTCGTTTTGTAAATAAAAATAAAGAGAGCGATAATTTTGAAAAACGTTTTTCTTTCTACAGAGACTACGACGGTACTGAACTCCCAACCGGAGCTACGCTTAAAGGCTATATAGATGAGATTTTTGAACGAATAACACAAGATGTTTTTAATGCGTCGTTAGCCAAATGGTAACCTATTAAATGAACCTGACTGATTTTACATATTTACTCAACAAACCTGAGGCTATCAATGACCGGTATGCTGATACATTGGACAATGTATTAACGGCATTTCCATACTTTCAGAGTGCCCGTGTGTTGCGGTTAAAACATTTGTACAATCAGGATAGTTTTAATTATAATTACGCTTTAAAAGTTTCTGCGGCATATACTACAGACCGTAGTATTTTGTTTGATTTCATTACTTCCGATTCGTTTGTTGCCGTACAAAAAGGGCTATACGAAAAGAAACTCGAAGAGCTGATGAACATGAACGTTGTGGGCAGTGAAATCCTTGTTGTTGAAGCCAAACAAACTTTGGTTGATCCTTTGGAACAATCGATTTTGACTTCCATTAAAGAAGCTACAACTACAGAAGAACAGAAAGCAGAAGAGAAATTAGCCATTGGCAAACCATTGGAGTTTTCTAAAAACGAAAAACATTCGTTCCAGGAATGGTTACAATTATCAAGATTAAAACCGATAGTGAGAGAAGAAGTGGCAAAAACTGTTTCACCAATTGCAGATGATAAAAAGAAAAAGCTGGACTTAATTGATAAATTCATAGAGAACAATCCGAAAATTTCTCCCATCGCCAAAGACGCCACAGTGCCCGTCATTGAGCCGATTGCTGATGATACTACTTATCTCATGACCGAGACCTTAGCCCGGGTTTATTTGGAACAAAAAAAATATTCGAAAGCAATTCAGGCATATGAAATATTAATTTTGAAATATCCGGAAAAAAGTAGTTTCTTTGCAGACCGAATTTCGGATATTAAAATAGTACAACAAAATAATAATTAAATAATGAGCACATTTTCAATCTTTTTAGTATTAATCACAATAGTTTGTTTTCTATTGATTATTGTAATCATGGTACAAAATCCTAAAGGTGGCGGTTTATCTTCTTCATTAGGCGGATCAACACAAATGGGAGGCGTTCAAAAAACAACTGACTTTTTAGACAAAAGCACTTGGACATTAGCCACTATCTTAATCGTTTTAATCTTATTATCAAGTTTAAGTTTCTCCGGAAGTTTGAGCGACGCTAATTCAAAAATCATTGACGAAAAAGAAATGGTAGCGCCAAAATCATCTGCAACCCCTGTTCCAGCTAAACCAGTTGAGACACCAAAAAAATAAATAAGACATATCAAAAATATAATGCCAGCGCTGACATGCTGGCATTTTTTTTAGGAAAAAATGTCAGTTTTCAAGGCTTGGCACAATTTCTGAAAAGTCGAAACCAAACATTCTAATAACATAAACACACATAATTATGGCATTAAACATCAAACCTCTTTCAGACAGAGTTATTGTGGAACCTGCAGCGGCAGAAACCCAAACGGCATCTGGAATTATTATACCGGATACCGCAAAAGAAAAACCACAAAAAGGAACCGTTGTTGCCGTAGGAAACGGTAAAAAAGACGAACCGTTAACGGTAAAAGTTGGTGACACCGTGCTTTACGGAAAATATGCAGGAACTGATTTAAAATTCAACGGTAAAGATTATCTGATTATGCGTGAGGACGACATCCTAGCAATTATCTAATTCAAATAACCGAAGTAACAAATTATCAAAATACACAATAAAAAATTATGGCAAAAGATATAAAATTCGACATTGAAGCACGCGACGGTTTAAAACGTGGTGTGGATGCGTTGGCTAATGCAGTAAAAGTAACTTTAGGACCAAAAGGGCGTAACGTAATTATCGGAAAATCATTTGGCGGACCCAATGTGACTAAAGACGGAGTTACCGTAGCCAAAGAAATTGAACTGAAAGACCCGTTGGAAAATATGGGAGCTCAAATGGTAAAAGAAGTCGCTTCTAAAACCAATGATTTAGCCGGTGACGGAACAACAACCGCAACGGTTTTAGCACAAGCCATCGTAAAAGAAGGGTTGAAAAACGTAGCGGCCGGAGCCAATCCAATGGACTTAAAACGAGGAATCGACAAGGCTGTTGAAGCTATTGTGGCTGACCTTGGCAAACAAGCTCAGGTTGTTGGAAGTGATTCTGAAAAAATCAAACAAATTGCTTCTATTTCGGCTAACAATGACGAAGTGATTGGAGAACTAATCGCAACGGCATTCGGCAAAGTAGGCAAAGAAGGTGTAATTACTGTAGAAGAAGCTAAAGGAACCGATACTTATGTTGACGTTGTAGAAGGTATGCAGTTTGACAGAGGGTATTTATCACCATACTTTGTGACTAATCCTGAGAAGATGGAAGTGGAATTAGAAAGACCTTACATTCTTTTATACGACAAAAAAGTATCTTCTTTAAAAGAATTGTTGCCAATATTAGAGCCTGTAGCACAATCGGGTAAACCGTTATTAATTATTGCTGAAGATGTAGATGGCGAAGCATTATCGACTTTAGTGGTAAACAAATTGAGAGGTGCCTTAAAAATTGCTGCTGTAAAAGCTCCCGGCTTTGGTGACCGAAGAAAAGCGATGTTGGAAGACATTGCCATCTTAACCGGAGGCACTGTAATTGCTGAAGAAAGCGGTTATACTTTAGAAAATACTACATTAGAAATGTTAGGTACTGCCGAAAAAGTAACTATCGATAAAGACAATACAACCATTGTAAATGGTGCCGGAGATGCGGACATGATTAAAAATCGTGTAAACCAAATCAAAGCCCAAATGGAAACTACAACTTCGGATTACGACAAAGAAAAATTACAGGAGCGTTTGGCTAAATTAGCCGGAGGTGTCGCTGTACTTTATGTTGGCGCTGCATCAGAAGTGGAAATGAAAGAGAAAAAAGACCGTGTAGACGACGCTTTACACGCAACCAGAGCCGCTGTAGAAGAAGGAATTGTTGCCGGCGGTGGTGTCGCTTTGTTGAGAGCCAAATCGGTTTTAGACAAACTTAAAGCTGACAATGCTGACGAAGCAACCGGAATTCAAATTGTTTCCCGTGCCGTAGAATCTCCTTTGAGAACTATTGTAGAAAATGCAGGTTTAGAAGGTTCTGTAGTAGTAGCTAAAGTAGCCGAAGGCAAAGCTAATTTTGGTTACAATGCCAAAACAGATGAATATGTAGATATGCTAAAAGCAGGAATCATTGATCCTAAAAAAGTAACGCGTGTAGCCTTGGAAAATGCCGCCTCAGTAGCCGGAATGATTCTGACTACCGAATGTGCTTTGGTAGAAATCAAAGAAGAAAATGCCGGTGGTGGAATGCCAATGGGCGGAGGAATGCCGGGCATGATGTAATATCAGACTTAGATAAATAAAAAAAACGCCTCAAGTAGTTGAGGCGTTTTTTTTATTCGGCTTGTTTTGGTGTTTTCTTTATCATTTTGAGAAAGACCGGAAAGGTAGAAATCAAGATAATAGCGATTACAATTTTCTCAATATGGTGTTTTAAATCGATGTCAAACTTTTCTAAAAACATACCATACAAATAATGTCCGGAGAAAATTAAAACAAATGACCAAAGGAAAGAACTCACTATATTATAAAACATAAATTTCTTTTTATCCATCGTCACTATTCCGGCAACAATTGGCGCAAAGGTTCTTACAATTGGTAAAAAACGGGCGAAAATGATAGCTTTCCCACCATATCTTTCGAAGAAATCTTTGGACTGAATTAAATACTTTTTCTTAAACCAAAAACTATCTTCTTTTTTATATAAGTAATAACCGCTTTTAGCCCCGAACCAATAGCCCATCATATTCCCGAAAATTCCGGCAACGGCTACTAATACTGACAACAAGGTCACATTTACCAAATCACTTGGTATGAATGAAAAGTTTTCAATTAAATCGCGGCTGTAAATTCCGGCTAAGAAAAGTAAACTGTCTCCCGGTAAAAAGAAACCGGCAAAAAGTCCTGTTTCGGCAAATACTATAAACAATACAATCCAAAGTCCCACTTGTACACCACCGACTGACATGGTAATATAAAATTCAGGATTCAACAATTGCATCCAATTAAAGTCATTCATGGATTATAGAATTAAAATGAATAAAAATCGAGCGTGAAATTAAGTCTTTTTTTTGGGATAACCACACTTAAAAAGTTAAACTACGCTATTGTTTTCGCAAATTCAGGTTTTGAATTAACGAGATAGAAACCGTATGATTCATCACATCAGCTTTGGCATTAGAATTCACAAAGTGATTCATATAACCCACTTCCAAACGGATGTGATTATTGTAATTCAATCCCAATCCTATCAAAAAACGGTTTTGGTCAAAAATATTAGAATTGACTTTATTATCGCCCAAGGTGACAAAAATTTCATTTTGCAAAACGGCATAAATTTCTTCGTCAGTAGCTTTCAAATTGGTGATGTGAAATAAATTCCGATTCAGGTAACGCAGTCGGTTTTGGTAATTGCTGCCCATAGAAACCACATTCCCATCAACCGTTCCCAAGGTACCAACCCAGCGTTGCTCCAATCGCACACGGTGTGACATGGTATTTTTATTTTCATGCCATTTTTTGTTGTATTGGTATTGTTCCCAAGCTCTATTTTCTTTAAAAAATTGCTCTTTACCACTATCAAAAGTATTGACAAGAGCATACCCAAAAGTTAGATTTTTAGAAGGAGAGATAAAATACACGGCTCCTATTCGGTAAAGATTTTGAAGGTTTTGCTCCAGTTGATTATCCATCCGAAACTGAGCCTCTATGTGATAACCCCAGTTTTCAGCAACTTTATACTGTCCGGCATAGGCAAACCAAATCCGTTGGTCCTGTACCATGGTTTGGGCATTGAGCTGAAATGCTGTGACAAAAAAACAGCAAAAGAAAATGACTTTACGCATTAGAACTCCAATTGATACACATCGTCCAAATCTTTATTGCTGCTGAAATTCACATTCAAATCGGTCACAAAGCCCGAGTTTAAACCATAAACCCAACCGTGAAGTGTCAGCTCCTGACCGTTATTCCATGCTGATTGTACGATAGAAGTTTTAGCTAAATCAAAAACCTGCTCAATCACATTAACCTCTACAAACCGGTTGAAACGGTCGCTTTCATTTGGAATGGCATTCAGTTCCTGATGGTGCAAGCGATATACATCTTTGATGTGACGAATCCAATTGTCGATAATCCCGATAGAATTGTTGCCCATAGCGGCTTTGATTCCACCACAACCATAATGTCCGCATACAATAACATGTTTTATTTTCAAAGCATTCACTGCATAATCCAAAACGCTTAGCATATTCATATCCGAATGGACCACCATGTTGGCAATGTTACGATGCACGAATACTTCTCCCGGTTTGGCTCCGATAATTTCATTTGCCGGAACGCGACTGTCAGAACAACCTATCCACAACAAAGGCGGATTTTGACCTTGCGATAAATCTTTGAAATAGTTAGGATCAATCTTCAACTGATTCTCGACCCATTGCTTGTTATTGTCCAGTATCTTTTTATAAAAATCGCTCATAGGAAAGGCTGTAATTCATTAGTTGCTGTAAAGATAAAATTATTAGTCGAAAGTATTTCAAATAAAAAAGCCCCTCATAAAAGAGGAGCTTTCAATATTATTTCCTTTCGTATTTGCAACACGTATGCAGCTTATCATAAACTGAATCTTCTGCTTTTACACCATCAGTGTCATGCCCTACTTTGGCAATGGCTTTTTTTACGTCTAAAACGGAACACTTTTCTTCATTTAAAAACACCGTTAATTGATGGCTTTCTATATTCCAAGTTGCTGATTTAACTCCGGGAACCGAAAAAGCTGCTTTTTGAATTCGCTTTTGACATTGTTCACAATTGCCGTTGACTTCGAATTCGTACTTGGCATTTTTGTTTTTCTTTTCTTGTGCTTGTGTTGAAAGTGCTACAAACAGTAACATCATTCCTAAAATCATATTTTTCATTGTGTTTATTTTTAAAGTTATTTTATTTTAAATCGCAATCCGGCATAATACATTTGGCCAAAAACAGGCGCGTAAACAATCGAGGTATCAAAAGTGGGTCCAAACGGATTATCACTGCCCAAAACAGCTTTATGCTGACTATAATTTCCAATATTTTCTCCACCGATATACATTTCAAAAGTACTCGAAAAAGTCCTTGTAATCTGTGCGTTCATCACACTAAATGACGGAGAAAACTCGGGCAACTGGTCATGATGCGGATTGCTTGCCGTGTTTGGCAATTGCTGTTTACCTAACCAATTGAACGTATAATCAAACTTCCATTGTTTTCCTTTTTCAACTATATGTGTCTCATATTCTAAGTTAGCAAAGAAACGGTGTTTTGCCTGCAATGGTCTTTGGTAACTGCCGGAAAGGTAATCCGTCGAAATGTCATAGTATTTATAAGCTGTTCTCAGATTCAGGTGTTTGATGATTTCTAAATTGAAATCCAATTGTAAACTGTTGGCGTAAGATTTCCCTTTTAAGTTGTAAAACAAAACTTGTTGTGGTGAATTCATCACATCTACTACTGCTTGATTTTGAAAATCAGTTCTGTAGAAATCAACAGTTGTATCTGCATTCATGCCAAACAATTTGAAGTTTTGTGTAAAACTAATTCCATAATTCCAGGCAATTTCCGGATTCAAACCATAAACTTTCCCATTCGTATCCAAAACAGAAAAAGTTCTGGAACTGGCAAACAGGTTTTGGTTTTCGGCAAAAATATTGGCAGCGCGCTTGCCTCTGCCGGCGGAAAATCGCAGTACAGCTTTTTCCCAAGGATTATATTTTACATGCAATCTTGGAGTAAAGAACCCTCCTAACCTATTGTGATAATCAAATCTTCCTCCCAAAATGTAACTGAATTTGTCTCCGTCATCATAAGTATATTCAAAGAAAGCACCCACCGAATTATCTATTCGACTCACATCAGCAAAGTTCACAAACTCGGCATATTTATCATACGTAAAGTTCAACCCCGTTGCAAATTTGTGCATCGTATTGCTAATAATCGAATTGAAAATCAGATTTGAATAATAGCTTTGCTGCTTGATGTCATATTGATTCAAACCAAAATATGATTCCTGATTGTGACTGCTGAAAGCATTTTGAAAACCGATACTTTGGTACGGCATATCTTTGAAAATATACCCCACTTTGGAGCTAAAATCCAATCGTTCCGTATTGATTTCAGAGCCCCAATAATTGGTTGTCCCTTTATCTCTGTTAGGATCAAAGTTGAGTTGACCGGTTTGTTTTTCATCTTTCATAAAGCGAAGATTTAAAAACGTAACCCAGCCTGTATCCGGATTAGCATATTGCCAACGGTTGGCTATATTGAATTGTCTCCCCAACGGATTGTCGAGAAAACCATCGTCATTCATGTCGTTTTTGCTAACACGGGCATTGCCGTGCACAAAC
>Ga0208632_100657_pt1 | contig 11853 bp, 10 predicted proteins | sample LakWasMet49_LOW8_2_FD_183885 | JGI IMG/M metagenome (GOLD analysis project Ga0208632, IMG submission 183885) | Freshwater sediment methanotrophic microbial communities from Lake Washington under simulated oxygen tension - Sediment Metagenome... | ecosystem: Environmental > Aquatic > Freshwater >...
ATGTGGCGGCGCGCGGCATTGATATCAACCTGTTGCCGCATGTGGTCAATTTTGAACTACCCCGCGCACCTGAAGATTATGTTCATAGAATAGGCCGCACCGGACGTGCAGGCGAGGAAGGCCAAGCTATATCACTGGTCTCCCATGATGAATACAGTTTTTTGCGCTTGGTTGAAAAGTTGATCGGCAAGGAGATTAAACGAGAACAAATTGCCGGCTTTGAGGCCGCCGCAGTTGCTCCGCCAATGCCACCAGAGCCGCCACGAGGCCCGCGCCCTGCCAGAAACTCAAATCAGGCCCGCAAGCCCAGCGCCAACCAGCCAAGAAACAAGCCTAGAGCAAAAAGCGTTTAAAATTACGGGCCGGATGGAATAAAGCCGTGCAATCGGCGGCAGAGTCAGTATTAAGAATAGGAAGTTCCTCTGTTCATTTACTGATTTTGAAAAGCTCTACCGTGATGGGAGGCCCCAGAAAGTCTAGCGCTTATGCAAAGCCGCAACGGGATAGACACTCGGAGTATTTGGCTGCATCTAAAAAGGCGACGACTAATGATCCGTTCGCCTGCAATTACTTACAGAAACGATATAGTACGGTTATCCTACTAGGTTACCCGCTTTAAAAATCTGATATATAGGCATTTAACTTTGATTAAAGAATGGCACCAAGACTTTTTATAGCATTTTCTTGGTGCCAAGCGACTTCGTTTAAGCAGGCATAGTCGCACTACCATCGTATGTGGCAATCAACTCAATCCTATAGTCTCCGCCCAAATAATGATTTTGAATAACAACAGCATCATTAATAACGCCATCCGCTAAGTCATAAGTCGAAGTAACTATAAGATCGTTATTACTCCGGTATAAAAGCAAATCATAGATTGATAAACCATTCATTTGCAGCGTATCTGATGAACCGCCGCCATATCCTTGCTGCCCGGTTTCTGTTTGATTGTCATTGATGTAATCGATTCCACTATTGTAATCATGGCGATAAGTATCATTGCCTGCACCACCATACAGACCATCACTACCTGCCTGACCGTTGAGAAAATCATCTCCTGCTCCACCGTATAGTGAATCAGCCCCGTTCCCACCATACAGCGTATCATTTCCCGCTTGACCCGCTAAGAAATCATTACCATCATAGCCATATAACAGGTCATTACCATAGCCACCTTGGATAATGTCATTGTAACTACTACCATAAACAATATCATTCCCACCATACATCACGACACTGTTGCCTGTTTCACCAGGCGCTAGTGATGTTCCCCTGATATCCATTACTTGATCACTGTTGTCATTTATCCCCTGATAATATCCCATAATTTTTCTCTCTTTATATTGCTAAGTTAAATTGATTTTATGTCTAATAGACCAAATGAGTATGCACGCCTGACAGATTGGCTAAGTATCTATATTAAAATGAAAATACAATAAAAAACACTAACGTGCATGCTAAGTATACCAACAACAAAAAGATAATCAACTACCCGCCTCTTCCAACACACAATGAGCCTAACAAACGCCTAAATCCTGTTCATGATAGGAGAACAAAAACCATAATAGACATAAAACAAAAATATATTTTAACCGACAGCCGAGTCGGTGCCTTTCTGGTTACTGGCGGCAAGGATATGAGAGATACCGCTGGCAGTATCTCCAGAACGTAACCAAATACAGTAACGAGCGTAATCCGTCCATTCTATTGATCATGAACCTCGTGAAAATCATCGCTGCCTTCATCTTGGACATACTCGATCCGGCAGTACCACTTTGATCTTAACTTCTATCGTTCTGAGATCGTCAAGGGGCATGAATTTTATCCACTACTTCATTAATTTTTTGACCTACTTAGGACAAACGGACTGGTGTAGACATCGGTATCTTTTTAGGTATTGCTCTCTTTATACAAGATAAGCTACTGGCTACGCCCCCTCCCCCTCCCTCCCCCGCCGCGTAGCCGTAGCGGTCGGGCGTTTTGACGAAGTTGTAGCGCTGGCGGAAGCGCAGTCAAAATGCAAGACCATCCGACACGGCGTCAAGTCATTACGGGAGCCATGGCGCAACGCGAAGTTGTGCGTCGTGGCGGATGGAGGACGAACGCGGGACGGGCCGCCGAAGGCATTAACTGCCTGGTCATTTTTCGCTGCTAAAATCGAATAGATCCATTTTAGCTTTCGCGAAAAATCCTGGCGCGCTGATCTAAACATCATCATGTATTCGCCTTCAAAATTGAATGCAATTCATAATAATCAACAAGCGCCATTTTTAACCGCTAAGCTTTTAATGGTTACTTGTTTCCAACCAACTGTTGACTTCTAGTAAATTTTCCTCTGCTATTGAGCCGATGGCATGCATAAAACGGATGCGATTTTTGATATAGCTGTATTTGGCTCGCGCGAAATCTTTTTTGGCCGAAAATTCATCTTGTTGTGCTTTGATGACGTCACTAATGGTAACTACGCCGTAGTGGTAACCGCGCTCCATGGCTTCCCGTGATTTGCCGGCAGATGTCAGTGCTTTTTGTGAGGCACTGATATGCCGCGCATTGGCATTGGTGCTAAGAAATGCATCGCTGATTTCTTTGGTGATGGCGCGAACTGCGGCTTCGTTGTCGTTTTTGCTGAGCTGCAAGCGTTGCTGGGCTTCAAACATTTGATGAGTAGTGGTGCCACCTGAAAACAAGGGCACGTTAACATTGATGGCTGCAATTTGAACTTGTGTTGGCGGGCTTTGACTGCTCTGGTAGCCGGTATCGGTGTCGTAGTAGTTAAGCTGTAGCTCAGCGACGGGCAAATATTTTGATTTTTGCACAGTCACGTTATTTTCTGCGGCTTGTATGGCAATTTGCTTTGCTGAAATAGTCGGATTTTGACTTTGTGCCATTTCAATCCATTGCTGAAGATCGCCTTGGATTTGCGGATAGTCAACTGCGTCTCGAAGCTTATTGAGCGTAGCAGGGGTAACGCCTGTTAATTCCCTAAGGTTCTCTTGGGCCGTCATGCGCTTGCTGTCTGCTAAAATTTCGGCAGCAATGATTTGATCAAGCCTTGCTTCTATCGCATAGAGGTCGGTGACTTTTAATAGTTGCTTGGCGTATTGTTTTTGTATTTGCTCAAGCTGTTTTTCAGTCGCCTGTTTTTCTGTTTTGGCAAAGTTGAGTTGGTCTTCTGCCTCCAGCTCACTGAAATAGCGATCGACAACGTCGAACATCAGTTGATTATTAGCTTCAATGGCTTCGGCAGCGTATTGATCTTCTACTTTCGAGGTGCGCCGCCATTCCCAAAATTTGGCAAAATCAACCAAGGTTTGATTGAGAGAGACGTAATAGCGGGTGCCTGGGTAATGAGTGACAGTAACATTGTTTGTTCTCGTATTGGTTTGGGCGTTCCTGTTTGTCGACCAGTTACCGGTAGCACTAATTTGCGGCAACATCTGACCCAAGGCTTGGCCTTTTTGTGCGGAGCCGATTTCGACTTTAACTTCAGCGCTTTTTAGCTTCGGATAGGCTTGCAAAGCTTGCTGGTAAACGGTGAGCAGGTCCTCGGCTACCGCCGTTTGGGCGCACGTAAAAATGATGAGGGTAAGCCAATGCCTGAATACAATCATGTCAGTTAGTCTTCTATAAGCGCACGCGCAAAGACATTGGCGGCGGGTTGGGCTAGGTATTCAAACAGTGTTCTTTCGCCGGTGTTAATCAAAACCTCGGCCGGCATGCCTGGCAATAATTGCAAGTCGCCAAGATCTTTACGACTTTCCGGGGTGAGTTCGATCCTGGCTTGATAATAGGCATTGCCGGTTTTCTCGTCAATGAGGTGGTCGGCGGATAAATGTATAACTTTGCCAGTCATTTTGGGTGTTTTCGACTGTTTGAAGGCGCTAAAGCGGACCTCAGCCTGTAATCCAACAGTAACCCGATCAATATCCATGGGTGACACTTGGGCTTCTATGATTAATTCGGCGTCCTGAGGAACGATATCAAGAATAGAATGTCCCGGCGGGATAACGCTGTTTTCATTATGAACCGTTAATCCAAGTACCATTCCGCTCGCCGGTGCTTTGATTACGATGCGGTTGAGCTTATCTTGGCTGGCGGCCAATCGTTCTGTGGTATCGTTAAGCTGGGTTTGGGCTTCGCTGAGTTTGCCGGCCACGTCCTCCTGAAACTTTTTTTGTACTTGTAAAATTTGCAGACGGGTTTCGCTAATCAGCAATTGATTGGTAGCCATTTCGGCTTTGAGTTGGGCAATTTCACCGCTTTGCAAAGCATGGTTACGCTCTAAGTCACGCAGGTGCTGTTTGTCGGCAAAGCCTTCGGCTACCAGATCTTTCTGGTCATGAATTTCTTCTGCATAGGAGTCAATCAGTTGTTTCTTGCTGTCTACTTGGCCTTGCAAGCCATTTATCTTGCTGGCAATTTGACCGATACGCTGATTCAGTATCGCGATTTCACCTTGATAGGCACTTTTCCTGGAATTAAAAGCATTGTTTTCAGCCAATTTGGCTTCTGTGATTCTAGGATCGGAGGCATCATTGAGCAATTCGGGATAGTCAATTTGTTTAAGCCGATCTCTTTCGGTGCGTAGCCGCGCCACCTGAGCAGCAAAAGTAATATTTTGAGTGCGCGCTATTTCCAACTGGGCTTTGATTTGGGCATCATCTAACACCAGTAACGACTGGCCTTCTTTTACTAAATCACCGTCTTTAACCAGTATCTTGGCAATAATGCCGCCATCAAGATGTTGCACAGTTTTTTTGTAGGATTTTACGACCACAAAACCTGGTGCCAAGGCCGAACTATCCATAGGAGCCCAAAACGTCCAAACGCCAAAAATCCCAAAGGTTACAAAGACTATTGCTGAGCCGATGTTACGAATTGGTTGATCATTGGTATGCAAGGCTGAGGGGATGGTGTTATTCACTGCGGGTTTTTCTGCCATAATACTTTATGTTATACGGGTTGCGGGATGAACATGGCCGCTTGTTTCTGTTGCTGCAAGTGAGCGACGATTTGCTCTCTTGGCCCGTAAACGGCTAGCGCGCCATCTTTGAGGATCAAGAGCTTATCCACTTTCGACAACACGCTATTGCGATGGGTAATGATGAGTACGGTGGATTGTTTTTGCTTGAGTTGTAGCAGCGCTTTTTCCAAAGCGGCTTCGCCTTGCTCGTCGAGATTGGAGTTGGGCTCGTCAAGCACCACCAGCACAGGGTTGCCATAGAGCGCTCGCGCCAATCCGATGCGTTGTCGCTGACCACCCGATAAGTTGCCTCCACTGGCGTCGATAACGGTATCGTAACCTTCGAGGAATCGTAAGATGAGCTCGTGAACATCGGCCATTTTCGCGGCTGTAACGACTTGTTCGGGATCGATGTCGCCAAAACGGGCAATATTTTCGCTAATAGTGCCTTCAAACAGTTCAATATCTTGCGGCAAATAGCCGATAAAGCTGCCGAGATGTTCCCGATCCCAATTGAAGACTTCTGCACCATCCAAACGTATGGCGCCATTGGCGGTAGGCCAAATACCCAATATCGCCCGCGCCAGGGTGGATTTTCCTGCACCGCTGGGACCTATGACACCGACAATATCGCCCTTCTCAATCACCAGATTGATGCCTTTGATCACCGGCAATCTGCTGCCTGGCGGAACAACCACAGCATTTTCCAACTGAATACGGCCTTGCGGATCGGGAAGTAACATGTGTTCTTTATCGGCTGGAATTTGCCGCAGGATGCTATTAAGACGTTGGTATTGGTCGCGGGCAGTGATAAATCCTTTCCACGTACCGATAATAAGATCAATCGGAGCCATTGCCCTACCCATTAGAATGGAGCCGGCAATCATTAAACCGGGCGAGACTTCACGCTCGATCACCAAATAGGCTCCCAAACCTAAAATCAGGGATTGCGAAGAAAGGCGGATAACTTTGGATAGTGCCGTTAACAAGCCAGCACGCGAGCTGGCAACCGCCTGTAGATCCAAAACTTTAACCGCGCCAATCATCCAGCGCTGCCTTATTTTGCCTAGCATACCCATCGACTCAATAACTTCGGCGTTTCTGAGATTTCTGCCAAGAGCGCCCCGCGTCGCCATGGCGATATTATTGGCTTCACTGAGTATTTTGGTGGTGGCCTTTTCAGTAGCGGCGGCAACAATACACAACAAGATGGCGGTAAATACTGAAAACCAGCCATACCACGGATGAAATATGAATAGTAGCGCCAAGTACACAGGCATCCACGGCACATCAAAAAAGGCGAACAAGCCACTGCCGGTCAGAAACTGGCGCAAGCCTGTCAAATCATCTAGCGGCTGGGTTGTTGCCCGCTGTCCGCCGGAATACAGCGATTGCTTAAAAGCCACTTGAAATAGTCGCTGATTTAACAGCATTTCCAAGCGACTACTGACTCTGACCAGGATTTGTGAGCGCACCCATTCCAGGGCGGCCATAGTGATAAACAGCACGATCACTATCAATGTCAACATCAATAAAGTTGATTTATTACCTGTGGCAACTACACGGTCATATACCTGTAGCATGTAGATAGATGGCGTGATCATCAAAAAATTGATGAGCAGACTGAAACCGGCTGCGGATAAAAACGCACCTTTACAAAGTTTTAGTGCTTCTTCTAAATCAGACTTAATAATTACTTTCATTCCATGAAAAACATCAACATGATTACTAGGATCTAAATTTTTACATATTAAGCCTTGAATTGATAGTGAAACCTCTATCAATCAGGGCGAAATATTTTCCCGCAGGCAAATGAGTCTGAGTTATGGGGATCGTAAATCCCCATAACTCAGACGATTCTTTAGACCCTACTCATTAATCATACAAGGCCGCGATTACTCAAGGGTACAAGAGGGCGACAGTGCTGTCCAACAACCTCACCCCCATTGGGATTTACGGACATTAAAATTGCGACCTTTTATTTTGCCGTTTCTCAAGCAAGCCAGGGCTTTATCAACACTGTCGCGCCTGATAGCCACGTAAGAATGAGCATCAAAAATATCAATTTTGCCTACTTCACTGCCTGCGATTCCGGCGTCACCGGTTAAAGCGCCCAATATATCCCCAGGACGCACTTTATTTTTGCGCCCGCCATCTATCCACAAGGTCACCATCGGCGGCTCAAAGCGCTGCTCATGACTCATTTGAAAAGGCGCCACTTCGTCCCACTTGGCGGGAATAGCTTGATACTCCTCAATAGCTTTAACCCGGTTTAATTCCTGCTCCGTGCATAAACTTAACGCCAGGCCTTTTTTACCGGCGCGACCGGTACGCCCGATTCTGTGTACGTAGATCTCGGGGTCCCACGGTAAGTCATAATTAATCACCGCCTGCATGTCCTTGATATCCAGACCCCGCGCAGCGACGTCGGTGGCAACCAGAACGGAGCAGCTCTTATTGGAAAATCGCACCAATACCTGGTCCCGATCCTTTTGCTCCAAATCGCCATGCAGCGCCTGGACGGTAAAACCGCTGTTTTCAAGCGAACTCGCCACATCCTGACAATCTCTTTTGGTATTGCAAAACACCACGGTCGATTCAGGCCGATAGTACGATAAAAGATAACCCAGTGCGTTCGTCCTTTTCGACTTTTCCACCTGATAAAAACGCTGTTCAATATCGCTGTCGTGATGACTGGTTTCAATACTGACGGAAACCGGCTTAAACTGGAACTTCTGACTTATTTCCCGAATAGGATCGGTATAAGTTGCTGAAAAAAGCAGCGTTTGCCGATGCGTCGGTGCGTATGAAATCACGTCAGTAATGGCCTCTTCAAAGCCCATATCCAGCATCCGGTCGGCCTCATCCAACACCAGCACCTTGAGGTTGCTCAAACGTAAACTGCGTTTGCCCAGATGCTCCTGTAACCGTCCCGGCGTACCGACCACCACATGAACGCCATGTTCCAGCGAACCCCGCTGCGGCCCAAAAGGCACGCCGCCGCACAAGGTCAGCACCTTGATATTTTGCGTAAATCGGGCCAAGCGCCGAATCTCCTTACAGACCTGATCGGCAAGTTCGCGAGTTGGACAAACAACCATCGCCTGAACTCTAAAACTGTTCAGGTCTAACTTGGATAACAGGCCGATACCAAACGCGGCTGTTTTACCGCTACCGGTTTTAGCCTGCGCAATCACATCCCTGCCTTCAAGAATATGCGGCAAACTCTCCGCTTGAATGGGCGTTAAGTGGGTGTAACCCAGGGATTCAATGTTTTCAAGCAAGGCGGGTTTTAAAGCTAGGGATGAAAATTTGGCAGTACTCACTAAGGACTCTTTATATTGACGTGAATGGCGGCGAAGTGCCGTAATTCGAATGGTAATGATACCAGATACCGGAGGGTTAAGCCGGACAAGGTTGATTTTTCAGTATAAATTCAATCTGCGGACGCAATGATCGACGCTCCCACACCGAAGCACTCATTTTTATAAATCAGTCAAGGGTAGCTTGGCGGTTCCACAAATACTTGAGTAACGCAAAGTTTCACTCCCCCGTGTTCTGGATCCCGGCAATCCCTGCCGGGATGACGCGCGTTTAACTATTTATGTATAAAGATAAGGCCGAAGCATGGGAACAAAACACAACAATTATTTTAATGATAGCAAGCTAGCTCGACACATCAACAAACCCGTGCAAGCCGCGTTTGGACTTAACAGCCAACCAGTCTTTCAATTGTTTCAATTCTTCGGTTTCTTCCAAACCATCCAGGCTTTGTTTGTTCTTTAACAGGCGAAATGCCGCCGACAGCACTTTATAGCGCTCGCCGGTAATCCCTGCGCGTCTTAAACCTACAGTGTTTAACTTGTAATGCCGGGCGGGACGTCCGCCAATCAGCATAAAGGGAATGACATCCATATTAAGACCGGTTGTGCCCTGCACTATCGCATACGAGCCGATTCTGCAAAACTGGTGCGCAACCACCGCACCGCCGATGAAAACATTATTGCCGACTTCAACATGACCGCCAATCGCGACATTATTGGCAAATATGGTGTTATTCCCGACCGTGCAATCATGCGCGACATGGCTGTTGTTCATAAAGAAACAACCTGAGCCGATGCGCGTTTCGCCGTTTTCCTTAGAGGCTCGATGTGCCGTAAAGCCTTCTCTAAAAACATTATTGTCGCCGCAAATCAGCCAGGAAATTGTTTCCGCTTTAAAGCCGGTATCTTGCGGCAATCCGCCTAATACGGCGTGGGGATGTAAAATATTGCCGTCACCCATTTTCACATGGCTATGCACCACGGCATGAGCGCCCACCTGACAGTTAGCACCCAATTGGGCACCTGTTTCAATAACGGCAAAAGGCCCTACCGTAATATTGTCTCCCAGCGATACATCCTCTGCTATATAGGCGGTCGGGTGAATATTTTGAGCCATCTTTTATCCTCTTGGATGATATTTTGAGTGTAATTCTTTGAGTCTTTCGCGGGCGATATGGGTATAAATTTGCGTGGTCGATAAATCCGAATGCCCGAGCAATAACTGCACGACCCGCAAATCTGCACCGTGGTTTAACAAATGGGTAGCGAACGCGTGCCTTAAGGTATGCGGCGACAACTCCTTGTTAATTTGAGCTTTTTTCGCGTGACGTTTGATAATATGCCAAAAAGCCTGCCTTGTCATGCTGTCCGCCCGGTTGGTGACAAACAGGTAATCGCATTGCCGCTCACCAAGAATAGTCTTTCTGGCCCGGACCATATATTCTTCCAGCCAGCCCATGGCTACTTCGCCAACCGGCACCAAGCGTTCTTTGTTGCCTTTGCCGATAATCCTGACCACGCCTTGCCGAAAGCTGATCTGCTCAAACTTTAAATTGACCAATTCCGAGACCCTAAGCCCGGTGGCATAGAGCATTTCCAGCATGGTTCTATCCCTGAAACCTAGAGCATTGCTGACTTCAGGCGCGTCCAGCAACAACTCGACATCTAATTCAGATAACGATTTGGGCAACAATTGGCCGATATAGGGCGATTCTATCAAGGCGGTCGGGTCGACTGTAATGCTGTTTTCCCGAATGTAATAACCGTAGAAGCGGCGCAAACTGGACAGAATACGTGCAGTAGACCTCTTGCCTATGCCTTCTTTATGGCGCTCCTCAAGAAAGCCTGACAACTGCCCCCTGTCCACTTCCAGCATCGGCTTATCCTTCAGCCATTTGGCAAAAATCCTCAAATCGCTGCCGTAAGCCGAAAGTGTATTTTCGCTCAAGCCCTGCTCTACCCAAACTGCATCGAGAAATTGGTCGATTAAAGCGGTTGCATTCATTTCTTATGGCCGGCTTCAAATGCCAGTAATTTGTATTTTATTGCCATAAAATCACCTTCGGTTTGCCCGCAATAACCGCCCATGCCGGAAACGGAAACCACCCGGTGGCAGGGAATAAATAAAGCATAAGGATTATCCTTGCACGCGTTGCCGACTGCTCGCGCTGATGAACCTATTTTCTTGGCCAATGCAGAATAAGTCATAGTTTCGCCAAAAGGTATCTGGCAAAGCGCAGTCCAGACCTGGTTTCTGTAAATACTGCCTTGTTTTAGCAGCTTGATGTTAATAAGTTTATCGGGATTCTGCCAATAGAGGTTTAATTCGTGTTCTGCTGGCGAGCTCAAACTAGCACCCGGCTCCCAGTCTGTTTTAATAACCACGCCTTGTTGGCTAGTTAAAACAAACTGTCCAGCGGGAGTCTGAAGCCATACGACATCCTCGGCTCCCGAGCAATTTTCCACCCACTCTATTATAAATGGCATTAAAAAGTCCTGACTGATGTTAATTATTGGGCAAGAAGACACGTAACGAAGAAATTTACAATCCTAAGTGTAAATATGCAACCAGACTACCTCACTTTGTCAGATTTCATGATTACATATCCGGATTGTGACTCCAGTATGGATTCCTGCTCCCGGCGGATATGACGGGCTCACGCATAATCTGACAAAATAAAACTAAATCATTAGCCATAAAAAAAGGCAGCTTAAGCTGCCTTTTTTTATTTCATGCAAATCAGCTTGATTAAAGTTTTTCTTTAATACGAGCCGCTTTACCGGTCAGGTCACGCAAGTAATACAACTTGGCACGACGTACATCGCCGCGACGCTTAACGTTGATCTCGCTAATAATAGGACTGTGAGTTTGAAAAACACGCTCAACGCCGGTACCGTGAGAAATTTTTCTTACTGTGAAAGCTGAGTTTAATCCGCGATTACGTTTTGCAATTACGATACCTTCAAAAGCCTGAATTCTTTCACGCTCGCCTTCTTTTACCTTAACTTGTACAACAACTGTGTCACCTGGACCAAAGTCAGGAATCTGTCTCAGTTGTTCCGCTTCCAATTCATCAATAATATTGCTCATTACCACACCTTAATTTAAACCAACTCCACAATAAATTCTCTAAGCAAATTTTCCTGCTCTGCACTCAAATTCTTTTTTTTCAACAAATCCGGTCGTCTCTGCCAGGTTCGTCCCAAAGCCTGCTTCATTCGCCAGCGGTCTATATCCGCATGATTGCCACCTAATAAAACCTCCGGCACCGAATGTTCTTCAATCTGTTCAGGCCTGGTAAAGTGCGGACAATCCAGTAAACCATCGCTGTGAGAGTCCTGCTGGGCTGAATCCTCATCACCAAGCACACCCGGCAGCAACCGGGTCACCGCATCAATGACGACCAATGCTGCAAGCTCGCCGCCACTGATAACATAGTCACCGATAGACCATTCATCATCGCAATCCAACTCGACAAAGCGCTCATCAATGCCCTCGTAACGCCCCGCAACTAAAATCAATTGCGATACTTTACAAGCTTCGGCTAACAAAGCCTGTGTAATCGG
>Ga0208632_100659_pt1 | contig 11828 bp, 10 predicted proteins | sample LakWasMet49_LOW8_2_FD_183885 | JGI IMG/M metagenome (GOLD analysis project Ga0208632, IMG submission 183885) | Freshwater sediment methanotrophic microbial communities from Lake Washington under simulated oxygen tension - Sediment Metagenome... | ecosystem: Environmental > Aquatic > Freshwater >...
TTCAGCGATGTGATGATCCTTGTGCTGCTGGCCGCAGCCGCCATCTCGATGGCCCTCGGCGAATTCGAGGACGCGCTGGCGATCCTGGTCATCGTTACGCTCAATGCCGCCATAGGCTTCTTTCAGGAGACCCGCACCGAGCGTGCCATCGCCGCCTTGCGCAGCATGGCCACGCCTTCCGCGCGAGTGCGGCGCGGCGGGGAACTGAAAAGCCTGCCATCGCACCAGCTCGTGCCGGGCGACATCGTGCTGCTCGAGGCGGGCAACATCGTGCCGGCGGACCTGCGCCTGACCGAAAGTGCAAATCTGCGCATCGCCGAGGCCGCGCTGACGGGCGAGTCGCATCCGTCGGAAAAGACCGTGCAATCCATGGAGGCCGCCGACAGCGCCCTGGGCGACCGCAGCAACATGGCTTTCAAGGGCACCATCGTCACCTACGGACGCGGCAGCGGCATCGTCGTCGGCACCGGCCTGGCCACGGAATTGGGCAAGATCGCCACCCTGCTGGCGGAAGCCAAGGAAAGCCGCACGCCGCTGCAGCAGCGCCTGGCGCGTTTCGGCGGGCGGCTCACCGTGGTCCTGCTCGCGATCTGCGCCATCGTATTTTTCGCGGGGCTGTTGCGCGGCGAACCGCTGCTGCTGATGTTCATGACCGCAGTCAGCCTGGCCGTCGCCGCGATACCGGAGGCGCTCCCGGCGATGGTGGCGATTTCGCTGGCCATCGGCGCGTCGCGCATGGTCAAGCAGCACGCGCTGGTGCGCCGCCTGCCGGCCGTGGAGACGCTGGGCTCGATCACCTACATCTGCTCCGACAAGACCGGTACGCTGACCCAGAACCGCATGCAGGCGCAAGCGTTTTTTGCCGCCGGCTCGGCGACCCCGTCCCTGGATGCGGAGACCTGGATGAACCTGTTCCGCGCGCTCGCTCTCAACAGCGATGCCAGCCTGGGCAAGTCCGGCCAGGCCTCGGGGGACCCGACGGAGATCGCTCTGCTGGAAGCCGCGTTGCACCATGGCTGCGACCGGACGGCACTGGAACAGGCCTATCCGCGCGTCGCCGAGATTCCCTTCGATTCGGAACGCCAGCGCATGACGACCCTGCACCGGGCCGGCGCCGGATTCATCGCCTACACCAAGGGCGCACCTGAAGTCGTGCTGGCCTTGTGCAATGTTCAACTCGACGCGAATGGCGAAAGCCCGCTCATGTCGGACGCATGGCAGCGGCAATCCGAGACGATGGCCCAGGCGGGCTTGCGCGTGATGGCGATCGCCATGCGCCGTCTCGACGCGCTGCCGGACGAACTGCCCGCGGCAGAACGCGGGCTCACCCTGCTCGGACTGGTCGGCCTGATGGACCCGCCACGGCGCGAAGCGCATCATGCCGTCATGGAGTGCCAGTCGGCCGGCATCACGCCGGTAATGATCACCGGCGACCACCCGGCGACGGCCAGCGCCATCGCGCGGCAACTGGGCATCGTCGGCGGCAGCAATGGCGGCGTCGTGCTGACCGGGCCGCAACTGGCTGCGCTGTCGGACGACGAACTGCGCACCCAGGTGGAATCCGTCCGGGTCTATGCGCGCGTCGATCCGGCGCAGAAGATCCGCATCGTGCAGGCCTTGCAGGCCAACGGCGAATACGTCGCGATGACCGGTGACGGGGTAAACGATGCGCCGGCGCTCAAGGCCGCCAACATCGGCGTCGCCATGGGCAAGGGCGGCACGGACGTGGCGCGCGAAGCCGCCCATATGGTGCTGCTGGACGACAACTTCGCCACTATCGTGCACGCGGTGCGCGAAGGCCGGCGCATCTACGACAACATCCGCAAGTTCATCAAGTACATCCTGGCCAGCAATTCAGGCGAACTGTGGACGCTCCTGCTCGCCCCGTTCTTCGGGCTGCCCATCCCGCTGCTGCCGATTCATATTCTCTGGATCAACCTCGTGACGGATGGCCTGCCCGGCCTCGCCCTCACCATCGAGCCGTCCGAGCGGGACGTCATGAGCCGTCCGCCGCGTCCGCCGAATGAAAGCATTTTCGCCCACGGCCTCTGGCAGCATGTCGTCTGGGTCGGCCTGCTGATGGGCGGCGCGACGCTGCTGACGCAGGCCTGGGCATACCACAGCGGCGATGCGCACTGGCAGAGCATGGTATTCACCGTGCTCACCCTGGCCCAGCTCGGCCACATACTCGCAATACGCTCCGAACGCGAATCGCTGTTCACCATCGGCGTGTTCTCCAACCGTCCGCTGATCGCCGTTCTGATCGGCACCGTGCTGCTGCAAGTGGCGACGCTGTATGTGCCCGCACTCAATTCCATCTTCCACACCCAGCCGCTCAGTGCAGGAGAACTGGCGGCCTGTTTCCTGATAGCGAGCGTGGTGTTCTGGGGGGTGGAGGTCGAAAAGTGGCTGATACGCAGGGGAAAGCTCTACCGCACCGAATGAGCTGAAGCGCGGGGCTAATTCCAGAGCTCCGGCTTCTCGCCGCTTTCCTTCATGTGCTCGGTCTTGTTCTGCAGGAAACGCTGAAACTCCGGTTCCTTCCTGTAGGCGCCGCTGCCGACGTACTCGAAGGACGAGGCGAAATGGAAGGGCCGCACGTAAGCTTCGAGGCGGAATACTTCGCGGCCGCTATCGTCGAAGAACACCACGCTCGGCGAGTAGCTGATCTTGAGTTCCCGGCCCCAGGCTTCTGCATTGGTGCTGCGACCATCCGGCGTGGTCAGCGTCTCTCGTCCTGACAGCGAGAAGCGCACCACATCGAGCTTCGAAAGCGCAGCGAGCGTCCTGTCGCGCTTGAAGCCTTCCTTGTGCAATTCATCGCACGCAGCGCAGTGCCGCGTCTCGAACAACACGGCCAGCGGCTTGCTGCCGGGCTTGCGGGCAAGATTGAAGGGCGGCTTCATGAAGAAGGGTTCGTCGTTGAGCGTGGGGCTGGCGCCGGTTTGCGGCACCGCCTTCATGTGCTCGGCAAACGACAGCTTGCCCTCGAGGCGCTTCACCGAGTAATCGAGCGCGGCCGAAAAGCGATGCGGCGGATAGTAGCCGTTGATGCGCGCAATGATGTTGCCTTTCTCGTCGAGCAGCAGCAGCGTGGGCGTGAATTGCACCTTGAGGAATTTGGCGAATTCCTTTTCGCTGCGCACCTTGCCGTCGAACCAGGTCACTTCGCGATCGCCGAACAGGTTGAAGGCGATCGGCAGGAAGTGCTTCGCCGTCTTGTCTACGATGGCTTTCTGCGTGAAGCTGGTCTGCATCAGTTCCTTGCAGTAGGGGCAGCCCACCTGGCCGAAATATAGCAGCAGCCGCTTGCCCGACTTCGCTGCCTGGGCGGCGTCGTCGGGTAGTTCGAGCAGGGTTTCGACGAACACCGGGGGCAGGACCTCATCGCCGATCTGGGCAAGAGTCGGCGCCGGCGACACGGCGAAACAAAGAGCGATGACGATCAGCAGGCGACGCATTTCAGTCCTCGACGATCACCAGATGCACGCGGTAGGGGCCATGCGCGCCGAGTACGATGGTCTGCTCGATGTCGCCGGTACGCGAGGGTCCGGAAATGAAATTCACGGCACGCGGCAAGGCGCCCAGTTCCTTGCGTGCCAGATTCCAGGCGTCTTCCATGTACGGCAGGATGCGCGACGCGCGAACGATCGCGATGTGCGTCTCCGGCAGCAGGCTGACCGCGGCCGGCGTGTCGGGCGAGGAACACATCATCAGCGTGCCGGTTTCGGCGACCGCGCAAAAGCAACCGGTGACGCCGACCAGGTCGGCATCGCGCGCGCCGCGCGCTTCGACCGCGAGCCCCGCACCCGCCCAGTCCAAGGCCGCCAGGGCCGGCTGGACGACGGCCGATTTCGGCAGGCTCATTGCGTCCAGATAACGCGCTATCGCGACCGGCGCGGCGGACTCCTGCGCCACCATATCCACGGTGCTCGACTGCAGTTCCGACTTGAGCCGGAAGCGTTCGAGGAGGGCTTTCGGTTCGGCGTCGAAACCGGGCTTCGGGCCCTCGCGGCGACTGGTTAGAGCAACCCGCATTTCTTCGCGGGCAACGGCGGCGTTTCCGGCATTGCGATGGAGGCCGGCGCGCACGCGGCCGAGAATGTCGTCACGAGAACTCATGTCATTTCCTCTGTTCGGTTCAGGTGCAGCTCACGCACGCGGCGTCGAGCTGCGGCGCGCGGCGTAGAGCTCGCGGAAGGTCTTGCCCTGCGGCGCGGGAAAGTCGCGCCCGAGCGTCCACTCGGGTGCGGTCGGCAGCAGGCGGATGCGATCCGTATCGCCGGCCAGCCACTTCAGGTAGCGTGCACCGACGCTCGCGCCGAGCGCATAGAGCTTCGGCCGCTGCGCCACCCAGGCCCAGAGCCGCAAACCGATGCGTTCGGTGAGCGGGCGCAAACCGCGCTCCGTCTGCTTTTCGCGCAGCTTGCGCAACAGGTCGGGCAGTGGAATCTTTACCGGGCAGACGATGCCGCACTGGTTGCAGAGGGTCGCCGCATGCGGCAAGTCGATCGAGTTCTCGATGCCGGCATACAGCGGAGTCAGCACCGAACCCATCGGCCCCGGATAAACCCAGCCGTAGGCGTGGCCGCCGATGGTCTGATACACCGGGCAATGGTTCATGCAGGCGCCGCAGCGGATGCAGCGCAGCATCTCGTGGAAGTCGCCGCCCACCACGTCGGCGCGGCCGCTGTCGACCAGCACGAAGTACAGGTGCTCGGGACCGTCGTGCTCCTCGGGCTTCTTCACGCCGGTGAGGATGGAGAAGTAGTTCGAGATCGACTGCCCGGTGGCCGACCGCGGCAGCAGCCGCATCAGGGTCGACAGATCTTCCAGCGTCGGGATCACCTTCTCGATGCCGGTGATGACGACATGCACCTTCGGCATGGTGGTCACCATGCGGCCGTTGCCTTCGTTGGTGACCAGTGCCACCGAGCCGGTCTCGGCAACCAGAAAATTGCCGCCCGACAGGCCCATTTCGGCCGTAAGGAAATGGCCGCGCAATACTTCGCGCGCTTCGCGCGTCAAGGCCGGAATTTCGGTCTTGCGCGGCGTGCCGTGCACCTTGTGAAACAGGTCGGCGACATCGTTGAGGCTCTTGTGCACGGCCGGCGCGATGATGTGGCTGGGCGGCTCGTTGTTGTCGACCTGCAGGATGTATTCGCCCAGATCGGTTTCCACCGGCTGGATGCCAGCCGCCTCGAGCGCATGGTTGAGGCCGGCCTCTTCCGACAGCATCGACTTCGATTTGGTGACCTTCTTCACGCCGTGGCTGCGGGCGATTTCCGTCACGAGGCGGCAGACCTCCGCCCCGTCCTTGGCCCAGAGCACCTTGGCACCGGTATCCAGCGCCTTGCGCTCGAATGCCTCGAGCCACAGATCGAGATTGTCGATTACCTTGTTTCGAATCGCCGCGGCAGCGTCGCGCGTCCCCTCGAAGTCATCGAGGTCCTTGATCGCCTCGGCACGTTTGGTCACGAACTTGCCCTTGGCATTCTTCAGGTTGCCTTGCAGGACGACGTTCGCAAGGGAGCCCGCGGCGTTGGCCTTGAACTGCATCGACTTGATTTCCACGGTTCAGGCCCTCCCGGCCAGCACTTCGGCGACGTGCAGGACCTGCGTCGTCTCGTCGCCCATGCGTCTCAGTTTGCCCTCGATGTTCAGCAGGCAGCCCAGGTCGCCGCCGACCACGGCCTGTGCGCCGCTCGCCAGAATGTTGTCGCACTTGCGCTCGGCGATCGCAGCCGACACCTCGCCGAATTTGACCGAGAAGGTGCCGCCGAAGCCGCAGCATTCCTCGCAACCGTTCATCTCCTTGAGGGTGACGCCCTTGAGTTTGGCCAGCAGCGCCCGCGGCTGCTCCTTGACGCCCATGCTGCGCAAGCCGGTACAGGAATCGTGATAGGTCACCGTACCTTCAAAGTCGCCCGGCACGCTGTCCACCTTCAGTACCGTGACCAGGAAGTCCGTCAGTTCGTAGGTGCGGCTGGCCAGCGCCGTGGCACGGTCGCGCCACTCGGGTTCGTCGGCGAACAGGACGGGGTATTCGGTGCGAATCTGGTCACCGCAGGATCCGGAGGGCGAGACGACGTAGTCGAAGCCCTCGAATTCGGCAATGGTCTTTTTTGCCAGCGCAACGGCGCCGGGGGCATCGCCCGAATTCCATGCCGGCTGGCCGCAGCAGGTCTGCGTCTCCGGCACGATCACCTCGCAGCCCGCGTTTTCCAGAAGTTTCAGGGTGGCAAAGCCGATGCGGGGGCGCATCAAATCCACCAGACAGGTCACAAACAATCCTACGCGCATGTTTGCCAAGGCCTCACTCCATGTTGTTGTCGTTGTTGCCTGCCCCCGAAGGAGAATCCCCGGCATGCAAAGCAGCCACCCCGCGCAGCGGCATCCAAGTCACGCAAGGCGATTGATCGCCGATGGCCGGCGAAGGCATTTGCTATAGTATCCGAAGTCCGTTCCCACGAAGAGAATGCCGTGCCGCAAAAGCCCGCGGATACCGTACCGGAAGCCCGCAGCGGTATTCAGGTCATCGAGCGCATGATGAAACTGCTCGATGTCCTTTCCTATCACCCCGATCCGGTCAGCCTCAAGCAACTGGCGCTCGAGACCGGGCTGCATCCGTCGACGGCGCATCGTATCCTTGCCGCGATGGCCAGTTCCGGTTTTGCCGAACGTGCCGATCCCGGCACCTACCGGCTGGGCATACGCTTGCTGGAACTGGGCAACGTGGTCAAGTCGCGCATCAACATCCGTGCCGCAGCGATGCCGCTCATGCAGCGCCTGCACCAGCAGATCGGAGAAAGCGTGAATCTGGGCGTGCGCCAGGGCGACGAGATCGTCTATGTCGAGCGCACCTCCAGCGGCCGCTCTTCGGTACGCGTGGTGCATCTGGTCGGCGCCAGGGCACCGCTGCATGTCACGGCGGTAGGCAAACTGTATCTGGCCGAAGACGGCCCCCAGAAGCTGCGCGAGTACGTAAAACGCACCGGCCTGCCGGGCTTTACGCCGACCTCGCTGACCACACTGGCCGCGCTGGAACGGGAAGTCGATAGGGCGCGCCGCCACGGCGTGGCCTTCGACAACGAGGAAATCGAGCAGGGTCTGCGCTGCATCGCGGCGCCCGTGCGTGACGACACCGGCGAACTGGTCGCCGGCCTGTCGGTCTCGGCTCCGGCCGAGCGCCACAGTCCGGACTGGGCGGCAATAGTCAAGGAAACCGCCGACGCCATCTCGCTTGCCATCGGCTACAAGCCGCCGGCAGAGGGAAGCTAGCCGGCCATGCCGTTCGGCAAAAACACCGGCCATTCACGAATTTGACCTACGGGGTGGCAGTCTGTATACTGCGCGGTTCTTTGCGTCATCCTACTTGGAGTCTCTCATCATGTATGCGGTCATAAAAACCGGTGGCAAGCAATATCGCGTCGCTGCCGGCGAAAAACTCAAAATAGAACAGATACCGGCTGATGTAGGCACTGAAATCACTCTCGACCAGGTTCTCATGGTCGGCGAGGGCGAATCGGTCAAGATCGGTTCCCCCATGCTCGCCGGTGCCACGGTAACTGCGAAAGTGATAGCTCAGGGTCGTCATCCTAAGGTCACCATTTTCAAGATGCGCCGTCGCAAGCACTACCAGAAGCACCAAGGCCATCGCCAGAACTTCACCGAAATCGAGATCAGCGGCATTGCCGCCTGATCCCGACGAGAGAAACAGGAGCTAAACCATGGCACACAAAAAAGCAGGCGGCAGTTCCCGCAACGGCCGCGACTCGGAATCGAAACGCCTTGGCGTCAAAAGCTACGGCGGCGAATTGATTTCCGCCGGCAGCATCATCGTGCGGCAGCGTGGCACCGAATTCCATCCCGGCGACAACGTCGGCATGGGCAAGGATCACACGTTGTTCGCCAAAGTCGAGGGTACGGTGCTGTTCGCCGTCAAGGGCCCGGCCAAGCGTCGCGTGGTCAGCATCGTTCCGGCGACCGCTTAAGCAGCTAATCCTTCCGCGACGAAAGCCCTATCGTCGAGATAGGGCTTTCGCGCTTTCAGGCTCATGAAATTCTTTGACGAAGCTCGCATCGAAGTTCTCGCCGGCGATGGCGGCAATGGCGCCGTCTCCTTTCGCCGCGAGAAATACATTCCGCTGGGCGGCCCGGATGGCGGCGACGGCGGCAAGGGTGCGAGCATCTGGGCCGTCGCCGACCGCAATCTCAACACCCTGATCGATTTCCGCTACACCCGCGTGTTTCGCGGCCAGAAAGGCGAAAACGGCCACGGCTCGGACCGCTATGGTAAGGGCGGCGAGGACTTGGAACTGCGCATGCCGGTGGGCACCGTGATCACCGACAGTGAATCCGGCGAAGTGATCGCCGACCTCGACACCGACGGCAAGCGCTGGCTGATTGCCAAGGGCGGCATCGGGGGTTTGGGCAATTCGCACTTCAAGTCCAGCACCAACCGCGCCCCGCGCCAGAACACGCCGGGGCAGGAAGGTGAGAAGCGCGAGCTGAAGCTGGAACTCAAGGTGCTTGCCGACGTCGGCCTGCTTGGCCTGCCGAACGCCGGAAAATCAACCTTCATCCGTGCGGTTTCGGCTGCCAAGCCCAAGGTCGCGGACTACCCCTTCACCACCCTGCATCCGAACCTTGGCGTGGTCCGCGTCGACGACAACCGCAGTTTCGTCATCGCCGACATTCCGGGCCTGATCGAGGGCGCGGCGGAAGGGGCCGGTCTCGGTCATCGCTTCCTCAAGCATCTGCAGCGCACCGGACTGCTGCTGCATCTGGTCGATATTTCGCCCTTCGATCCGGACGCCGACCCGGCCAAGGACGCCAAGGCCATCCTCAGGGAACTGAAGAAATACGACGAGGCGCTGTACAAGAAGCCGCGCTGGCTGCTGATCAACAAGATCGATCTGGTGCCGGAAGACGAGCGTGAGGCACGGGTCGCCGCACTGGTGAAGAGCTACAAGCCGAAGAAGCATTTCGTCGTTTCCGCCATTTCGGGGGCAGGTTGCCGCGAGGTCACGTTTGCCGTAATGGATTACCTGGAACAGCATCGCGATCATGAGAAGGCAGATAGCTGAGGCAAAACGCGTCGTGGTCAAGGTGGGCAGCGCGCTGGTCACCAACCACGGCGAGGGTCTGGCCCACGATTTCATCGCCGAATGCGCGCGCCAGATCGCTGCGCTGCACGCCGACGGACGACAGGTGCTGCTGGTGTCTTCCGGCGCCATCGCCGCCGGCATGCAGCGGCTGGGCTGGGCCACGCGGCCCCATGCCATGCACGACCTGCAGGCCGCCGCCGCCGTCGGCCAGATGGGTCTGGCACAGGCCTACGAAACTACCTTCCTCAGCCACGGCCTGAAAGCCGCGCAGATCCTGCTGACCCACGAGGATCTTGCCGATCGCACGCGGTACCTCAACGCCCGCTCGACCCTGCAAGCCCTGCTCGATCTCGGCGTCGTCCCCATCATCAACGAAAACGACACGGTGGTCACCGACGAAATCAAATTCGGCGACAACGATACGCTTGGTGCGCTTGTTGCCAACCTCGTCGAAGCCGAGGCGCTGATCATCCTTACCGACCAGAAGGGTCTCTACAGCGCCGATCCGCGCCTCGATCCCGCCGCCACGCTGATAAGCGAAGGCCGTGCCGATGATCGCCGCTTTGAAGCCATGGCCGGCGGCGCCGGCTCGGGTATCAGCAAGGGCGGCATGATCACCAAGATTCGCGCCGCCCAGCGCGCCGCGAAAAGTGGCGCGCATACCCTGATCGTCAGCGGTCGCGAACCCGACTCCCTGTTGGCTGCTGCCCGCGGGGAAGCCATCGGCACGCTGCTTTATGCCGTCGAATCGCCGCTGGCGGCGCGCAAGCAATGGCTGGCCGACCACCTGCAACTTGTCGGCGCGCTGACGCTGGATAGCGGCGCAGTGCAGGCGCTGGCCGGCGGGCGCAGCCTGCTTGCGGTCGGTGTCGTTCGCGTCGAGGGCGACTTCGAACGCGGCGCGGTAGTGGCTTGTCGCGCGCCCGATGGACGCGAAATCGCCCGGGGCCTGATCAACTATTCAAGCTCGGAGGCGCGCCGCATTGCCGGTCACGGCACCCAGGATATCGAAGCCCTGCTCGGCTATATCGACAGTGCCGAGCTGATTCATCGCGACAACCTGATACTCCTCTGAACTAGCAGCAGCAAAGCAGAAAGGCCGCCCGAGGGCGGCCTTTTTGTCGCCGTCGTCCATCACAATCGAGTCAGCAAGGCACGAACCAGCCTTGCATTAGCGAAAAAAAGGCCGCCCCGAAGGGTGGCCTTCTATCTTTCAACACCTCACCGACACTAGGTCGGCTCGATATTAGAAGGAGTGACGCAGACCCAGCGCGGTACGGGTGAACTTGCCCGTTGCGGAGCCGGTCAGAGCCGACTTGTCGTTGTCGCCATCTTCCCAACGCACGTAGGCGGTGGTGCGCTTGCTCATCGAGTAGTCCAGACCCAGGGCGTTCAGGTTGCGATCCTGGTCGGCGGTCAGCTTGTCATCCACACGAAGAACGTTCGCCATGACGGCGATCGTGGGGGTGGCTTGCCACTTCAGAGCGATGTTGGTCGAACGGGAATCAACACTGACCGGGCTGAAGTTGTTCTTCGACGAGGTCCAGCCGAGATACACGGTAGCCGGGCCGAACGTGTAGTTACCGGCCAGCAGATTGTTCGTGAGCGTGCCGCCATTCAGGCCAGCAACGTTCGTGAGAACGTTCGAATGTGCGTACGACAGGTTGGCGGGGCCGTTGTTGTAGTTCAGGCCAACTTGCGTCTGGCCGTCGGCATCAGCAGCGGCATTGCCGGCGGAGTTCGGCGAGCGATACAGCAGGCCGACGGTGAAGCCGGACCAGCTGGGGCTATCCCACTTGATGGAGTTGTTGGCACGGATGTCGCGAGCGCCAGCGGTGTTAGCACCCGGGGCAACAGCAGCCGGTGCGCCGATGACGTTGGCGCCACTCAGGCGGCCGAATTGACCGGAGTAACCACCACCCATGCCGACGCCGAAGGGCTGTGCGGTCAGCGCGGAAGTCAGGGCGAAGTTGTTCATGAAGCCCAGCGAAACCTTGCCGAAGTTGCCCGACAGGTACAGGTAGTTCTGGCTGTTCCACACGCCAGCGGTGTTGGACATGCCGGCTGTCGGATCGGTCTCGAGCCACAGACCAGCCTTCATGGCGTTGCCCAGATCTTCCTGAACCACGAAGGTCAGGTTGGTGGTGGCGGTGTTGGACTGGGAACCCCAGCGATTCGTCTTGGTCTTGACGCCGGCGGCTTCTTGGCTCTGATTGAAATAGCCGGTGTCGAACAGACCCTGAATGGTCACGGTCGACTGGGCGAAGGCGGTGCTGGACAGGCCAGCGATAGCCAGGGCGATGAGTTTCTTTTGCATAGATTTCTCCAAAGAGAGTTATGGTTTTAACAGCTTGCAATGACACCACGTGGTCGGTCACTGCTTGCTGTCACTACCCGAATCCGGGAAGCTGTGAGCATTCTGCTTTAGCGCCGGGAGGCGGACAACCCTGAGATGGCTTTTCATGCGCCGAAGCGAGGGTTTTGTGGTTTTCTCACAACAGGAAAAAGGCAATTCCTGAATCGGCCAAACAAATATAACCCGCGGAGAACGGCTTATATCTTTCGTAGGGTGTGCCTCCGACGGATTGGCGGAGTCGAACGGAAGGGGCGAGGCGGGGGGGCGAGGTGCGGGATTGTGGAGGCTAAAAGGACTAAACCCTCCGCCGGGCAATCCGGGGGAGGGTTTAGAAGGGGGGAGTCTGGCGCTGACCTACTTTC
>Ga0208632_100661_pt1 | contig 11799 bp, 9 predicted proteins | sample LakWasMet49_LOW8_2_FD_183885 | JGI IMG/M metagenome (GOLD analysis project Ga0208632, IMG submission 183885) | Freshwater sediment methanotrophic microbial communities from Lake Washington under simulated oxygen tension - Sediment Metagenome... | ecosystem: Environmental > Aquatic > Freshwater >...
CGCGCCCGCCACGTTCGCCCTGGCCAATGCCGGCGTCATCGTCGTGTATACGCTGGTCGACGGGCAGGGGGCGCGGCTCTCCGGTCATGCATTCAGCTACACGGGCTGGATGTTTCTGTTGACCGCTCCGCTGCTACTGGCTATCGCCGCAGCGAGGCAGGGCAGTGCAGTTCTTCAGCGCATCCGGCTGGGTTGGCGCATGGGCCTGCTCGGGGGCGCCTGCACCCTGGCATCCTACGGACTGGCGTTGTGGGCGATGACGCGCGCGCCAATAGCGCTTGTCGCGGCACTGAGGGAGACGTCGGTGGTGTTTGCGGCGATCATTGCGGCCACCTTGCTCAAGGAGCCGATTACCCGAATCAGGTACGTGTCGATTGTTGCCGTGTGCGCCGGCGCAGTCACAATCAAGGTTTTCTAGCCCGCCGCGCTGGTCCGGTCGAGATCGAGCGCCAGCTTGATGCCGAAGCGGCCTGCGGTGCCGCGCAGATGGTCGAGTGCGCAGCGCCGCGCGGCTTCTGCATCGCCGCGGGAGATGGCTTCGAACAGGGCGCGATGCTCGCGTTGGGCTTCCTGCGGGTGGGCAAGTTCGCGGCGGGTCCCATGCCAGGACAGCTTGCGCGAATCAGAAAAATGCCGGCCGAGAAATTCGACCAGCCGGCTGACGTAGGAATTGTGGGTCGCCTTGGCCATGGCGATATGGAAGTTGTCGTCCGCTTCCGTTCCGTCGTGGCCTCCGGCCATTGCCTCATCCATTTCCCGCAGGTGGCGGGACATGGCATTGAGATCCCTCTTGTTGCGGCGCTGGGCGGCGAGTTCGGCCACAGCGCCCTCGACCATGACACGCAGTTCGAAGATGTCGCGCAATTCGTCCATTTCCGAACCGACACCCTTCCAGAAGCGCAGGTTGATGGTCTTCGGCGCATCGACTACGAAGGCACCCGAGCCCTGGCGGGTTTCGATCAGACCATCGGCCTTGAGGCGCGCAATGGCCTCGCGAACTACCGCACGACTGACGCCGAACGCTTCGCCCAGCGCTTTTTCCGTTGGCAGGCGATCGCCCGGTTTCAGCTCGCCGCGCGCGATGCGACGCTGCAAATCGCCACCAACCTCTTCGGACAGGCGCAACGGCCGCGCGATGCGGCTCAGTTCGGACCCGATTTCGGCAGCTTTGGGATGGGTGGCTGACATGGACGCCTTTTAGTTGTTGTCCTATTGTCAGACAAATTCTCTTTCTGGTAAAGTGGTCCCGTCTTTCGCAGTGCCCGATACATCCGCAACCAAAAAGGCAGGCCGTCATGCAATTTCAAAAGCGGCCGCAAACTTACATTTGTTCTCAGGAGGAGACTATGTCAGACACCAAGCAACCCGAGCAGAAACCGTCCCGCCGCAAGTTCCTCGCTGCTGCCGTCACCGGTAGCGTGGGTGCCGCCGCTGCGGGTTTCCCGATGATCGCCAAGGCGCAAGCAGGCCCGGTCAGCATGCGCTGGCAGTCGACCTGGCCGGCCAAGGACATCTTCCACGAATACGCCCTCGACTTCGCCAAGAAGGTCAATGACATGACCGGCGGCGATCTCAAGATCGAGGTGCTGCCCGCCGGTGCCGTGGTGCCCGCCTTCGGTCTGCTGGAAGCGGTGTCGAAGGGCACGCTGGACGGCGGCCACGGCGTCCTCGGTTACCACTACGGCAAGCAGAATGCACTCGCCCTGTGGAATTCCGGCCCGGCATTCGGCATGGATGCCAACATGCTGCTGTCCTGGCACAAGTACGGCGGCGGCGCGGAGTTGCTGAGCAAGCTCTATGCGTCGATCGGGATCACCACGGTACAGTCCTTCCTCTACGGTCCGATGGCGACGCAGCCGCTGGGCTGGTTCAAGAAGCCGATCACCAAGTCATCCGATTTCAAGGGCCTCAAGTTCCGCACCAACGGCCTGGCGATCGACTTGTTCACCGCGATGGGAGCTGCAGTGAATGCACTGCCCGGCGGCGAAATCGTACCGGCCATGGACCGCGGTCTGCTCGATGGAGCCGAGTTCAACAACGCCAGTTCGGACCGGCTGCTCGGTTTCCCCGACGTGTCCAAGGTCTGCATGCTGCAGAGCTACCACCAGAGCGCCGAGACTTTCGAGATCATGTTCAACAAGCCGAAGTACGATGCCTTGCCGGCAAAGATGAAGGCGATCATTTCCGGTGCCGTCGAAGCAGCGTCGGCCGACATGTCGTGGAAGGCCATCGACCGCTATTCGAAGGATTACATCGAGCTGCAGACCAAGGACAAGGTCAAGTTCTACAAGACCCCCGATTCGTTGCTGCAGGAGCAACTCACGTTGTGGGATGCGATAGTGGAGAAGAAGTCGGCGGAAAATCCCCTGTTCAAGGAAATCGTCGCGTCGCAAAAGGCCTTCGCCCAGCGCGCCGTGAAATGGGATCAGGACACGATCATCAATCGCCGCATGGCCATGAACCATTTCTTCGGAGCCAAGAAGGCCGCCCCCAAGAAGAAGGCTTGAAGTATTTCGCAAGATTCATCAACCATCCGGGCTGAGTCCGGATGGTTGATTTTTTTGAGCAGGGCAGACCATGCAGAAACTATTTCTATTCGTCGACAAGGTAAGTACCCGGGTCGGGCACGCCTTTTCCTGGCTCATCCTGGTGCTGACGCTCATGATTACCTGGGAAGTCTTCTCGCGGTATGTCCTCGATCATCCGCATCCCTGGGCTTTCGATGTCATGATCATGATGTACGGCACCATGTTCATGATGGCCGGAGCCTACACCCTGTCAAAGAACGGGCATGTTCGCGGCGACGTGCTCTATGGTTTTTTCCCGCCCCGCCTGCAGGCCGGACTCGATCTCGCCCTTTACATCCTGTTCTTCATTCCCGGGGTCGTGGCCCTCGCCTGGGCCGGCTACTCCTATGCCGCCGATTCCTGGGCCATCAAGGAGCTCTCCAACATTACGTCCGACGGTCCGCCCGTCTACCCGTTCAAGACGATGATACCTCTGGCAGGCGCCATGCTGCTGGTACAGGGCGTGGTTGAGATCCTCCGCTGCATCGTCTGTCTGCAAAAGGGCGAGTGGCCCTCGCGCGAGGAGGACGTGGAGGAAGTCGACGTCGACAAGCTGAAGGAAATGGTACATGTCAAGGATGCAGACATTGCCGACCTCGATGCGATCGTGGTTGCCCAGGAAGGGGCCGAAAAGTGAAAAAGGAAATCTGGTTCGGCCTGGCAATCCTGGCTGCCGTGGTCATCGGCGTATTCGTCCTGATGCCTGCGCCCTCGCAGATGACCAATGGCCATCTGGGACTCCTGATGCTGGCTCTGATCGTGGTTGCCATCATGCTGGGTTTTCCCACCGCATTCACCCTGATGGGCATGGGCATGATGTTCGCCTGGTTTGCCTTCCGCAGCAGGGCTCCGGACCTCGCGGTACAGCAGACGCTCGACCTGATGGTGCAGCGGGCCTACTCGGTGATGTCAAACGACGTGCTGATCTCGATCCCGCTGTTCGTATTCATGGGCTATCTTGTCGAACGTGCCAACCTGATCGAAAAGCTGTTCAAGAGCCTGCACCTGGCCATGGCCAGAATTCCGGGATCGCTGGCCGTGGCGACGGTGGTCACGTGCGCGGTGTTCGCCACCGCGACCGGCATCGTCGGCGCCGTGGTGACTCTGATGGGCCTGCTGGCCCTGCCTGCCATGCTCAAGGCCGGCTATCACGTCAGGCTTGCGGCCGGCGCGATCACCGCAGGCGGTTGCCTCGGAATCCTGATTCCGCCTTCCGTATTGCTCATCGTTTATGGCGCCACGGCAGGTGTTTCGGTGGTGAAGCTGTACGCCGGCGCTTTCTTCCCCGGCATCATGCTGGCGACGCTGTATGTCGGCTACATCATCGTCGTGGCAAAGCTGAAACCGAACCTGGCGCCGCCGCTGTCCGAGGAAGACCAGAGGGTCATCCTGCCGAAATATGCGGAAGATATTTCCAGGACCTTCAGCAGCAATGTCGTACGCGGCCTGGTTGCGGCGATCAAGGGCAATCTCGATCCAGAAGCGCCGCGCCGCATGCTGGCTAAGCAGTTGTTCATCGCGCTGCTGCCGGCGCTGTTCTTCACCGCGGCAATGGGCTGGACCTATCGCCTTGTTACCACACCGCCCCCCGCGGTCTCGGCCGACGTGGTCGAAATGGGTACCGGGTTTGCCGGCGAGGAAGCCCCGTCCGAGGGCAGCGATTTGGATGAACCCAAGGAAGAAGGCGGACTCGAGGAACCTCCAGCCGACGGTCTCAAGGAGCCGCCGGCTGCGGCCGTCAAGCAGCCGGATGCTGTAGCTGCCCCTGCGGCTCCGGTCGTCCCGGCGACGGCGGCCAAGGCGGAAGCGGCCAAGGCGGAAGCGGCCAAGGCGGAAGCGGCCAAGGCGGAAGCGGCCAAGGCGGAAGCGGCCAAGGCGGAAGCGGCCAAGGCGGAAGCGGCGGAACCCGCCGAGCGCGTGCCCGCTCCGATGGGTTACTGGATCACCTTTGGTATCGGGATTGCGGCACTCGGAATCTTCTATGCCATCTTTACCTTCGCCCGGCTGGAAATCTTCAAGATGCTGCTGGGATCGTTCTTCCCGCTGGCGATGCTGATCCTGGCGGTGCTCGGCACCATCGTCTTCGGACTGGCAACGCCGACCGAGGCGGCGGCGATGGGCTCGATGGGAGGCTTGCTGCTGGCGGCCGCCTACGGCCGGCTCAACATGGGCGTGGTAAAGGAATCGGTGTTCCTTACCGCCAAGACCAGCGCCATGGTGTGCTGGCTGTTCGTCGGCTCGAGCATTTTCTCCGCGGCCTTCGCCCTGCTCGGCGGGCAGGAGATCATCAACCAGTGGGTGCTGTCGCTGGACATGACGCCGACGCAGTTCATGATCCTGGCCCAGGTCATCATCTTCCTCCTCGGGTGGCCGCTGGAGTGGACCGAAATCATCGTCATCTTCATGCCGATCTTCATTCCCCTCCTGCCGCACTTCAACATCGATCCCTTGTTCTTCGGCCTGCTGGTCGCGCTCAACCTGCAGACCGCCTTCCTTTCGCCGCCCGTGGCGATGGCGGCTTTCTATCTGAAGGGCGTCTCGCCGCCGCATGTGACACTGAATCAGATCTTCCTCGGCATGCTGCCGTTCATGGCCATCCAGGTAGTGGCGCTCATCCTGCTCTATGTCTTCCCGGGCATCGGGCTGTGGCTGCCGGAGGTTCTGTACAAGTGACGCAGCAACTGAGGCGGCAGATGGGGAAACTGCAGCGTGATTGAATTCGGAACACCGGCCTTCTGGCTGGCGCTGCTGGAGATCATCGGCGTCAACATCGTGCTGTCGGGCGACAACGCCGTCGTCATTGCGCTGGCGGCGCGCTCGCTGCCGCCGCATCAGCAGAAGAGAGCAATCTTCTGGGGCAGCAGCGCGGCGGTGGCGATGCGCATCGTGCTCACCATCGTCGCGGTGGAACTGCTGAAGTTGCCGGTACTCAAGTTGATCGGGGCCCTGCTGCTGCTGTGGATTGCCGTACAGTTGCTGCTGCCCGAGGAAGAGGGCGACGGCACAGGCGCCGCCGTCTCGGACATGGCAACCGCCATCCGTACCATCCTGATCGCCGATCTGGTCATGAGCCTGGACAACGTGATCGGCGTGGCGGCCGTGGCCAAGGGCAGCATGCCGCTGCTCATCATCGGCCTCGCGATCAGCATTCCGCTGGTGATCTTCGCCAGCACCCTTCTGCTGAAGGTCATGGAGCGCTACCCGGTAATTATCACGCTCGGCGCGGCGCTGCTCGGCTATGTGGCAGGCGAAATGGCAGTCACTGATCCGCTGGTGGTGCCGTGGATCGCGGCGAATGCGACGTGGCTGCACACGGCACTGCCGGTGGCGGGCGTGGCTATCGTGATAGGAATTGGCAAACTGCTGGCAGCGCGCGCCGAGGCGGAGGAAGAGGCGCGGCCGGTGGTCGAAATCGACGCTGCACCCGTTGGTTCGGTAGTGGGGGATACAACCATGCACAAGCTGCTTCTGCCCGTCGATGGCTCCGATGCCTCGTTGCGGGCGGTCGATCGATTATTGACCCTGCGCGGCTGGTACAAGGAAGAGCCGGAGATCCATTTGCTCAATGTCCAGCATGTCCTGCACAAGGACGTGGCACAGTTCGTCTCGGCCGAGGATATCAAAGGCTATTACCATGATGAAGGACTCAAGGAACTGGCGGACGCGCGCGCGCGGCTCGATCGCGCCGCTGTGCCCTACCTGCATCATGTCGTGATCGGCGACCTTGCTGCCGAAACCATCGCGCATTTCGCCCGCGAGCACGGCATCGACCAGATCCTGATGTGCACCCACGGCCGCTCCGCGGTCGCCGATCTCGTCCTCGGGTCGGTCGCCAAGGGAGTGCTGCAACACACCGACGTGCCGGTGACGCTGGTAAGGTAGCGGTGGAGTCCCGGCATCGGCCGGTCGAACAGGAACAGGCAAGGTGAACACACCATGAAGCCCAGGATATTGGTCAGCCGCGAGGTATTTCCGGAGGTGCTTGCCCGTTTGGCCGAGCATTTCGAGGTCGATAGCAATCAGGCCGATGTCATTCTGGGCGTCGAAGGCCTGATGGCGCGGCTGGCCGACAAGGCCGGAGCGCTGACGGCGGCTACCGATCCGGTGACGGCCGAGGTCGTCGCTGCCGCGCCGTCGCTCAAGGCGGTATGCAACTTTGCCGTCGGCTACAACAACATCGATCTGGCCGCCTGTACCCGTGCCGGCGTGATGGCGACCAACACGCCCGGCGTGCTCGACGACACAACCGCCGACCTTGCCTGGGCGCTGCTGATGGCCAGCGCGCGGCGGCTGCCGGCGGCGGAACGCTGGCTGCGCAACGGCGAGTGGAAGGGCTGGCAGTTCATCCAATGGCTGGGCACGGACGTGCATCACGCCACGCTCGGCATCCTCGGCATGGGACGCATCGGGCAGACAGTGGCGCGGCGTGCGCTGGGCTTCGACATGAAGGTGATCTATCACAAGCGCACCCCGTTGCCGGCCGACAAGGAGACTGCCTGTCATGCTACGTGGGTGAACAAGGAAACGCTCTTGCGCGAGTCCGACTTCCTGGTGCTGCTGCTGCCCTATTCGCCTGAAACCCATCACACCATCGGCGCCGCCGAGTTGGCCCTGATGAAGCCCACGGCGCACCTGATCAACGTCGCTCGCGGCGGTATCGTCGACGACCAGGCGCTGATATCGGCGTTGCGCCAGCGCCGACTGGCGGGGGCCGGCCTCGACGTATTCGAGGGCGAACCGAAATTCAATCCCGGATTTCTCGAACTCGACAACGTCGCATTGACGCCGCATATCGGGTCCAGTTCGCGCGCAACGCGCATGGCGATGGCGATGACCGCGGCGGACAACCTGATCGCGGCGCTATCCGGCCAACGGCCCCCCAACCTGCTGAATCCCGACGTGCTGCGATGAGCGCCGTCGCCGTCCGGCCTGCGGTCATGCTTGGTCTCGGCGTGGCGGTTGCCGCCTATCTGCTGTCCTTCTTTCACCGCGTGGCGCCGGCCGCGATCTCCGGAGATCTTCAGGTCAGTTTCGCCATTGGCGGTGCGCAACTCGGGACGCTGGCAGCGACCTACTTCTATGTCTATACGTTGATGCAGATTCCCACCGGTGTGCTCGCCGATACTCTGGGGCCGCGCCGCATCCTGTTCTGGGGCGGGCTGGTAGCCGGTGCCGGCGCGATCCTGTTCGGGCTCGCCCCGAGCTTCGAACTGGCTTTCGCCGGACGCACGCTGGTCGGCCTCGGCGTCTCGGTGACTTTCATCGCCATGTTGAAACTTCTGGCGATCGGCTTCGATGAGCGCCGCTTCGCCACGCTCACCGGCCTGTGCATGCTGATCGGCAACCTCGGCTCGATCCTTGCCGGCGCGCCGCTGGCCTGGGCGACTCAGGCCGCCGGCTGGCGCCAGGTCTTCGTGGTAGTCGGGCTGCTGTCGTTCGCACTGGCGTTCGCCAGCCGCGCCTGGGTGATCGAAACCCCCGCGGGCAAGGTCGATCGCACGGCCTGGCTTTCCGGGCTCGTGACGGTGCTGAAGAATCGCGCCACCTGGCCGGGTTTTTTCGCCAATGCCGGGCTGTCGGGTGCCTTCTTTACCTTCGCCGGACTCTGGGCCGTGCCCTACCTGACCCAGATGCACGCCATGTCGCGCGGCGTCGCCTCCAATCATGTGAGCATTTATTTCCTCGGCTTTGCAGTCGGCTCAGCGCTTTGGGGGCGTGTCTCCGACGCGCTGGGGCGGCGCAAGGCGGTGGCGCTGGCGGTCTCCGGCCTGCACGTGCTCGGCTGGTGCGTCTGGCTGTGGGCGACTTGGCGGGCTGACGGCGCGCTTCCGCTGGCGGCGACTTACTGCTTGTGTGTGGTGATGGGTCTGGCCACGGCCGGCTTCACGCTGTCCTGGGCCAGTGCCAAGGAAGTCAATCCGCCGCAGCTTTCGGGCATGGCGACCAGCGTCGTCAATGTCGGCATCTTTCTCGGTCCGGCGATCCTGCAACCCACCGTCGGCTGGCTCATGGAACGCACCTGGGATGGCAGAATGGAAGCCGGAGTGCGCATCTATTCCGCCGGCGACTGGCGCAACGGCATGATGCTATTGACGGCCGCAGCCATTTCCGGCTGGATCGCGACGCTGTTTGTGCGAGAGACCGGGTGCCGCAATATCTGGAAGGTGGAGGCAAGATGAAAGGCATATTGCTGTTCGGTCATGGTGCGCGCAACGCCGAGTGGGCGAAGCCTTTTCATCGCATTCGCGACGCCATCCTCGCCCGCGATCCCGGCGCGCTGGTAGAGCCGGGGTTTCTCGAACTGATGCGGCCGAGCTTCGACGAGGGAGTGGATTGTCTGGTGCGCCAGGGGGCGACGGAGATCGTCGTGGTGCCGATCTTCATGGCCGCCGGCAGCCATGTGAAGAAGGATCTGCCGCGGATGGCGGGCGATGCCATGGATCGGCATGCCGGGCTGGCGATCGCTCTGGCCGCTCCGGTGGGCGAAGCGGAACCGGTGCTGGCGGCAATGGCCGACTATGCGCTCAACGCCATGCCTGACGAGTAGTCCGTTGCGAATCCGCTGAATGAAAAACGGGGGCTCGCGCCCCCGTCTGTTTTGCCGCCGATGTTGCGTGGATCAATACACGTCGAACTGCGTGTTGTGCACGTTGAACTTGCCGGTCGGCGTGATCAGCTTCGGGTCCTTGATCACGGCCTTCAGCTTGCGCGTCTTGTCGTCGACCACCACCAGCGCCGAAGTCTTGTCCTTGGCGCTCCACACCGAGAACCAGACTTCATCGCCGGCCTTGTTGTACTCGGGCTGAACGATGCGGCGCGCGCCGTCGTCCTGGATGCCTGCCCAGTCGCCGATCGGCAGCACTTCAAAACCCTTCTCCAGGTTGTTGATGTCGAATACGGCGATCGATTGGCTGACCTTGGCTTCCGGATTGAGCGGCGTATCGACCCACAGGTTCTTCGACTTCGGATGGGTCTTGATGAACAGCGAGCCACCACCCTGGGCCTTGATGGTCTCGACCACGCGCCACGCCTGATCCTTGTGCTTCTTCGGATCGGTGCCGATCAGGCTGATCGTCTCGTCGCCGAGGTGGCTGGTGGCCCATACCGGGCCGAACTTGGGATGGATGAAGTTGGCGCCGCGACCCGGGTGCGGAATCTTGCCGACATCGATCAACGCGGTCAGCTTGTCCTCCTTGGTGTCGACCACGCCGATCTTGTTCGAGGCGTTGGCGGCAACCATGAAGTAGCGACCGGTGGAATCGAAGCCGCCGTCATGCAGGAAGCGGGCGGCGTTGATGCTGGTGACCTTCAGATTGTTCAGGTCCTTGTAGTTCACCACCAGGATCTTGCCGGTTTCCTTGGCATTGACGATGAACTCCGGGTTGTAGTGCGAGCCGACGATGGCGGCGACGCGCGGTTCCGGATGGTATTCCTGCGTATCGACGGTCATGCCGCGGGTCGATTCGATCTTGAGCGGCTTCAGCGTGTCGCCTTCCATGATCACGAACTGCGGCGGCCAGTAGGTACCGGCGATCGCGTACTTGTCCTCGTAGCCCTTGTATTTCGAAGTTTCCACCGAGCGGGCTTCGAGGCCGACCTTGATTTCGGCGACGTTGGTCGGTTCCGGCATCCACAGGTCGATCAGGTTGATGCGGGCATCGCGGCCGATCACGTAGAGGTAACGCCCGGATTTCGACATGCGTGAAATGTGCACGGCATAGCCGGTCTTGAGGATCTTGACGATCTTTTTCGTGTTGCCGTCGATCAGGGCGATCTCGCCTGCGTCACGCAAGGTAACGGAGAAAAGGTTTGCCAAATCGAGGTCGTTCATCTTCTTGGTCGGACGCTGGCTCGGCGGCACCGTAACCTTCTGCGAAGCCAGCATTTCCTTCATGCCCCATTCAGGCGGCGTCGGCGGCTCCTGCTGGACGTAGCGTGCCATCAGGTCTACCTGGGCGTCGGTCAATTCGCCCGAGGTGCCCCAGTTCGGCATGCCGGCGGGCGAGCCGTACTTGATGAATACCTTCAGATACTCGGTACCGGACGCCAGGGTCTTGTCGGTGGTCAGCGGCTTGCCGGTGGCGCCCTTGCGCAACACCCCGTGACAGCCGGCACAGCGTTGGAAGTAGATCTCCTTGGCTTGCTCGAACTCCACCTTGGTCATCGGCGGTGCCTTGGGATTGATGTTCTGGTGCATTTCGATCTTGCCCATGGGCGAATCGCCGGCCTGGTACTTCACTTCGGCTTCGGTAACGCCAGGCTTGGCGCGCTCCTCGGCGCAGACATTGGTGATGCCCAGCGATAGCATCAGAGCGCTGACAAGCCCAGCCTTGCGCCAGACCGTGGAGTTGCATTTCCCCATACTTCCTCCCCTTATTCTGTTGATATTTCAATAAAAAACGGAAATCGCGAGCGCGGAGGGTGCCCCATTTGCAAGAAAATCTACTTGATCAGAATCAACCTCGCCGCAACATGGTCAAAAAACCTGACCCGCTGCCAGGCGTTCTTGCCCCGTCAGAGCGGGAATAGCCCTATGCATCCGCTGCTTGTATGCGAATATTGAAATTCGGCGGGCTCTCGGAGTTTTGGGAGAGCGATTCGATTGTTGACTTGATTTTTCTAAATATAAGCATATACTAATATACATGACGACACCCATCCGTTTCCTCCCCAAGGGCTCCTTCCTCCTCCTCCGGATGGCCCTTGTTTCAGTGCTCGCCGGCTTGTTGCCGGCGAGCATTTCTTTTGCGGCCGACGCCCCGGCGACCAGCGTCGTGGTGCAGTTGCGAGAGGTGGATCTCGGGTTCCCGGTCGAAGCCACGGTGGAGGCGGTGCGTCAGGCCACTGTCGCCGCGCAGATTGCGGGGCGCGTTCTCGAAGTTCGGGCCGATGCCGGGCAAAGTGTCAGACAAGGCGAAGTATTGATGCGGCTCGACGCGCGTGAAGCCGCCGGCTCGGATGCAAGTGCGCAGGCCGCGCTCGTGCAGGCCAGTGCGGCCTACGAGCGGACCAAGAATCTGTATGCGCAGAAGTTCGTCAGCCAGGCCGCGCTCGATCAGGCAGCTGCGGCATGGAAGGGTGCGCAGGGCGCCGTAGCCGCTTCCGGGGCGGGCGTGTCCCATGGCACAGTAACCGCGCCGATCACCGGCGTCGTCGCGCAGCGGCATGTCGAATTGGGCGAAATGGCGGCGCTGGGCCGGCCGCTGATCACCGTCTTCGATCCGAAGGGGTT
>Ga0208632_100664_pt1 | contig 11770 bp, 8 predicted proteins | sample LakWasMet49_LOW8_2_FD_183885 | JGI IMG/M metagenome (GOLD analysis project Ga0208632, IMG submission 183885) | Freshwater sediment methanotrophic microbial communities from Lake Washington under simulated oxygen tension - Sediment Metagenome... | ecosystem: Environmental > Aquatic > Freshwater >...
TTGCGCCCATGAATACACCCAGAGCAACCTGCGCTTCGCCCTCGCCGTCGAGCCGGGCAGCATCGCCGTGCAGCGCCGCAGCGAGCACGTTGCCCAGGACCGCGCGGCGGGCCGCGCGACGATACCGACCAGCATCCACGCCGAGCTGGAGACCAATCCCTTCCTGCGCTGGGACGCGCCGGCCGTGCGCGCCGCAGCGGCAAGCCGCCTCGGGCGCGCCCCGGTCGACGCCGTGGAAACCTTCACCGCCATTCGCGAGTGGAAGAATCGCTTCTAGGCATCGCCGACCCGGGAACACCGCTTAATGACGACACGCCGCAGTTTCATCAAGACGCTTGCCGCGATTCCGCCGGCCTTTTGCTACCGGCACGCCTGGGCGGCGAATCCGTCGCCCGATCCCTCGCGGCTCGCGCTGATCATCGGCAACGCCAGCTACCGCGACGCGCCGCTGGACAATCCGGTCAACGATGCCAAGGCGGTTGCCGGGCTGTTCACCCAGGCCGGATTCACCGTCGATTCCCGGCTCAACACCACGCGCGCCGACATGATTTCCGCCATCGAGCGCTTCGGCGCGGCGGCGAAGCGTTCGGAAACCCGGCTGGTGGTGTTCTATTACGCCGGCCACGGCGCCCAGCTCGACTGGCGCAACTACCTGCTGCCGGTCGATGCGGTGGTGGAAAAGCAGGAACACATGAAGCAGCGCTGCGTCGATCTGAGCCTGCTGCTCGGCCAGTTGAGCGCCGCGAAGGACAAGACCTTCGTCGTCATCCTCGATGCCTGCCGCAACAATCCCTTCGGTACGGCGTATCGCCCGGAACAGAAGGGCCTCTCGCAGTTCGACGCACCGGTCGGCAGCCTGCTCGCCTACGCCACCTCGCCCGGCAACGTGGCCTCCGATGGCGCGGGCGCCAACGGCCTTTACACCGAGAACCTGGTGCGCGAATTGTCCCAGCATGGCACGCGCATCGAGGACGCCCTCAAGCGCGTACGCCTGAATGTGCGCCTGGCCTCGCATGGCGAACAGATTCCCTGGGAGACCACCTCGCTGGAAGGCGACGTCTTCATCTTCGACGATGGACAGAAGAAGCTCTCCGAAACCGAACTGGAGAAACTCGTCGAGGCCGACGTCGCCGAATGGGCGCGCATCAAGTCCTCGAAAAAGCTCGACGACTGGGTGAGCTACCTGCGCAACTTCCCCAACGGCCGCTTTGCCGAAATCGCCCAGATGCGGCTGAACCGCCTGCTGGCGGACGTCGAAAGGGAGCGCCTGGAGAAGGAGCGCATCGAGCGCGAGCGGCTCCGGCTCGCAGAAGAACAGCGCCTTGCCGAGGAGCGCAAGCGGCTCGAGGAGCAGCAGCGCGAGGAACAGCGGCGGCGCGAGGAAGAACTGCGGCAGATCGAAGCCAGGCGCAAGCAGGAGGCCGAACGCCTCGAGCGCGAGCGCCAGCGCATCGCCGAGGCCGAGCGCCGGGCGGCGGAGCTCAGCAAGCAGGAAGAACTGCGCCAGGCAGCGGAGCAGAAGCGCTTGAGCGAGAAGAAACGCCTCGACCAGGAGCGCGCGGAGCGCGAGCAGGCCCGTATCGCGGCGGAGCAGCGCCTCGCCGCCGAGCGCAAGCAGCTCGAGGAGCAGCAGTTGCAGGAAAAGCGCCGGCACGAGGAAGAACAGCAGCGCGTCGAACTCGGTCGCCGCCAGGAGCAGGAACGCCTGGATCGCGAGCGCCAGCGCATCGCCGAGGCCGAGCGCCTTGCCGCGGCGCGCAAGCAGGAGGACGAGCAACGCGAGCTGGCGGCACGGCAGCGCCGGGAACGGGAACAACTGGTTCAGGCCGGGCCGGCCGGGGTTCAGGCGGCGTCTCCCGCGCCGGCGCCGTCCGCAGCGGCACCGGGTGCCGAGCCGGGCGCGGCACGACAACCGGGGCCGCCGGCGTCGCGGCCATCCGCGGCCCTGGGGCTCGAGATCCGGGCAGGCATTCCCATGCCGATGCTGATCAGGCCTTCGGCCAATCCCTTCTCTGCCGGCCGCTATCCGCTCAACCGCATTTTCACCGTCGGCGATGCGGCAACCATCGTGGTGACGGACATCCTGACCGGCATCGAGGAACGCACCCGCAAGACACATGTCACGCGGGTCGACTACGAAGAGGACCGCGTCGAATACAACAAGGGCCTTCTCGTCACCGACCTGATGGGCAACCCGATCAAGATCGGACCGGCCGAGTACGACAGCCCGGTGCAATGGACGCCGGCCGAGTTCCAGGTCGGCAAGAAATGGACCGCCGCCTTCCGCGTGACGAAGGGCGACAAGTCCTCCAACGCCTACTATGACATGCAGATCGTAAAGCGGGAGACCATCAACGTCCCGGCCGGAAGCTTCGATACCTTCAGGATCGAAGGCGAGGGCTGGAACACGACCCGTGGCTTGCGGCTCGATCTGAAACTCTGGCTGGTGCCGGGCATCAATTTTGCGATCAAGCGCGAATACATCACCCGAAACAGACGGGGAGGCATCGGCCAGAGCGAAAGGCAGGAGCTTGTCGCCCTGCGCCAGCATGTCTTCCAGTCTGCCCGTCTGGCGGCCGGTACCGTACTGGCCGGCGGCGCGAACAGGACTCTTCGCAGCGCCTGAACCGCCGCCGCAATGACGGCGATCGCACGTTATGCATTGACCGCGAGGGCTGCCTTCGCTAAGATGCGCCGCCCGCATGCGCAGCTTCGACTGCGCCCTTTTTCGCGCCCGCTACGCCTGGCCCAGACAATGCCGGCGTTGGTCCCCACTGACACCGCATCCTCGCCAATGTCCCTGCTCCGCCGCCTCATTCCGTCCCTGCTGCTCATCCTGACGGCTTCCGCACATGCCGAGCAGGCGTTGCAGATGTCGCCGGAGCTTGCGTCGCCGACCACCCTGCGCTTCGGCGCCGCGCCGGAACCCGCGGTGCCCGCGCTGCAGGATCCGTCCTGGGAAGTGAAGGACGACCTGCCGCCGATCCCCACCATCGACCTCACCACGCCGCCCGACGACCTGTGGCAACGCATGCGCAACGGCTTCTCGATGCCCGACCTCGACAGCCCGCTGGTGGCCGACCGCCAGGCCTGGTACCTGAACCGGCCCGACCTGCTGAAGCGGATCTTCGAGCGCAGCCGGCGCTACCTGCACCATATCGTCGACGAACTCGAGAAGCGCGGCATGCCGACCGAGCTGGCCTTGCTGCCGATCGTCGAAAGCTCCTACAACCCGCTGGCCTACTCCTCGGCCCGCGCCCTGGGCATGTGGCAGTTCATTCCCGCCACCGGCAAGACCTACAAGCTGCAGCAGAATGCCTGGTTCGACCAGCGCCGCGACATCGTCGCCTCGACCAGCGCGGCGCTCGATTACCTGCAGACCATCTACGAAATGCACGGCGACTGGCACCTCGCGCTGGCCTCCTACAACTGGGGCGAAAACGCGGTCGGGCGCGCTGTCGAGAAGAACCGCGCCAAGGGGCTGCCGACCGATTACCAGCACCTCAAGATGCCGCTCGAGACCAGCTACTACGTGCCCAAGCTGCAGGCGATCAAGAACATCATCGCGCAGCCGCAACTGTTCGGCATCAGCCTCGATCCGATCCCCAACCGGCCCTACTTCGGCACGGTGGAGCGCAGCGGCAACATGGACATCGCGCTCGCGGCGCGCCTCGCGGAAATCCCCGTGGAGGAATTCATCGCCCTCAACCCCGCCTACAGCCGGCCGGTGATGCCGACCTCGGCCAACAGCCCGCTGGTGCTGCCGGCCGAGAAGGTGCAGACCTTTCTCGCCAACCTGCAGGACCATGAAGCGCAGGACAAGCCGCTTTCCGCCTGGCTCACCTACAACCTCAGGAAGGGCGAGAAGCTCGACAGCGTCGCCGCGCGCTACCACATCAGCACGGCCCGGCTCAAGCAGTTGAACGGCATCAACGCCCGAACCAGAATCGTTCCCGGCCTGGCGCTGCTGGTGCCGGGCAAGGATGCGGTCGGCTACGAGTCGCTCGCCGCGCGCCTGCCGCAAACCCCGGCCAGCCCGCCGCGCGCCGTGAAGTCGAAGAAGGGCAAGGCGGGCAAGTTCCATCCCAGGAACAAGGGCGTCATCGTCAAGATAAGAAAAGCGCCCGCCGCCAAGCCGGCGGTCAAGCCGAAGAAGCACTAGGAAACTGCTTCGACGCGGATACCGGTATTCCGCTACGGGCTCAGTACTTCCCGCAGAACGTCCGCCATCCCCCGCCTGCGCAAGGCACGATATCCCCTGTCGGCAATCGTCGCGCGAAGGTCCGGAGCCGCACTCAGGTAGTGCAGGCAGGCCTCCACCAGCTTGTCGTAGGGTGCGTAAACCACGCCGTCTGCATAGGGATTGTGGTCGCTGCTTTCCGAGATCACGAAGCATCGATTTGCCAGGACGAAGGAAATTCGTATGGTTTCGAGCATATCGAGGCCGTCCCAGGCATGGATGTTCAGAATTATCCTGGCGCGACGGATGAAGTCGTTTCTATCGGCGCCGACCTTGGAATGAAGGTATAGCGCCTTGACGCCCCGCAGCTGCAGTTCCTGCATGATCCGAATCCGGCGGTCATGGGGCGAACCGTAGAACAGAACGTCGATATCCTGCGTGTCGGCCGGTCGAAACGCTTCCAGGGATGGATGATAGGACGGCGGAACGTAGAAGACGTTCTTCAAGTCCCGCGCGCGCAGGTAGGCCGTGCTCGACGGCGCGTAGTCCCAGATGGCGGAGGCATTCGTCAGCAGCTCCCAATATTCCGGCCACTCCTTCAGCAGGCCCTGCCTGTCGTCCAGCTGCTCCAACTGATACACGATGTACGGCCGGCCCCTGAATCTGTCCGGCAGACCTTGGTGGCGAGAGGCGAATATCGTCGACCCGACCAGGATGTTCGTCGCGCCTGCCACGTAGCCGTTCCTGGTGACGGAGCAGTCATGGCCAAGCTCGACCAGACCGCCGGCCAGACTTGCAATCAGATCGTCGTAGATCCGATGGAACTTGTTGATGGCCACATGGCAGATGTTGAAGTTCTGCTTCATCGGCTGCCGTCCGTTCGGCACCGGACCCGCAAGCTCAACTCCGGACGCCATGCCTGCGGCCTCAGACCGCCTTGATGCAGCGCACGGCGTGGGTTGCGCCGAACAGCGTCTCGGCCGGATAGGCGCGACGGCAGGCCTCGTCGGCCAGCGGGCAGCGCGGGTGGAAATGGCAGCCGGACGGCGGGTTGGCAGGCGACGGCATGTCGCCGGCGAGCTTCGGCACTTCGCTCTTCACACCGTCGACGCGTGGCACCGCCGCCAGCAAGGCCTTGGTGTAGGGATGCCGCGGCGACCGCAACACCTCCTCCGCCGTGCCGCGCTCGACCACGCGCCCGAGGTACATCACCGCCACGTCGTGCGCGAGGTAATCCACCACGGCGATGTTGTGCGTGATGAACAGGTAGGCCAGCTTCAGGTCGCGCTGCAGGTCCGACAGCAGGTTGAGGATCTGCGCCTGCACCGAGACATCCAGCGCCGAGGTCGGCTCGTCGCAGACCAGCAGTTGCGGATGCACGGCCAGGGCGCGGGCGATGGCGATGCGCTGGCGCTGGCCGCCGGAGAATTCGTGCGGATAGCGCGTCACCATGTCGGCGCGCAGGCCGACCTGCTCCAGCAGCGGGCCGACCGTCGCCGTGTCGCCAGCGCCGTCCCCGGGGATACCGCTTCGCATAACTTTCAGCGCCTGCATGCCTTCGGCGATGATGTCGCCGATGCGCAGGCGCGGATTGAGCGAGGCGAACGGGTCCTGGAATACCATCTGCATTTTCGCGCGCAGCGGCCGCAACTCGCTGACAGAACGCGTGGTGAGTTCCACGCCGTCGAGCTGCACGCTGCCGGCCGTCGGCCGCAGCAATTGCAGCATGGCCTTGCCGGCCGTCGTCTTGCCGCAGCCCGATTCGCCGACCAGCGCCAGCGTGCGCCCCGGCATCAGGCGCAGCGACATGCCGTCGACCGCGCGCACCGCGCCGACGGCGCGCTGGAGGATGCCGCGGCGGATCGGGAAGTGCACCTGCAGGTCCCTGACCTCCAGCAGCGGCTTCGATTCGGCTGCGATCGCCGTGTCGCCGGCGCCGACTCCTGCGGCAACGGCCGGCGCGGCGCCGGGCAGGAAGCAGCGCACGCGCTGGTCGGCATCGACGTCGCGCCAGGGCGGCGGCGAGCTGCGGCACACCGGCATGACTTCGCTGCAGCGCTCGACGAAGCGACAGCCTTCATGGCGGACATCCGCCGCCGGCACGCTGCCGGGAATCGTCGCCAGTCTCCCGCCGCGCCGCTCGGCATCGGGCAGCGCGGCGAACAGCCGGACCGAATAGGGGTGCGCCGGCTGCGCGAAGAATTGCGCCCGCGGCGCTTCCTCCACCAGCTGCCCCGCATACATGACGCCGACGCGATCGGCCATGCGCGCGACGACGCCGAGATCGTGCGTGATGAGGAACAGCGCCATGCCCTGCTTGCGCCGCAGGTCGTCGAGCAGGTCGAGCACCTGCGCCTGGATCGTCACGTCGAGCGCCGTGGTCGGCTCGTCGGCGATCAGGAGGCGCGGCTCGCCGGCCAGAGCACAGGCGATCATCACGCGCTGGCGCAGGCCGCCGGAAAGCTGGAAGGGATATTCGTTGAGGCGCCGCAGCGGATCGGGAATGCCGACCTGGTCGAGCAGCTCCGCGGCGCGCGCGCGGGCTGCCGCGCCGCGCAGGGCCGTATGCAGTTCCAGCGCCTCGCCGATCTGGCGGCCGACCGTCAGCACCGGGTTGAGGCTGGTCGCCGGTTCCTGGAAGATCATGCCGATGCCGCCGCCGCGAACGTCGCGCATGCCCGACTCGGGCAGCGCCAGCAAGTCGCCGTCCTCGAACTCGACCGCGCCCCCCGCCACCTGCGCGGCCGCCGGCAGCAGGCGCATGATGCCCAGCGCCGTCATCGACTTGCCGCAGCCCGATTCGCCCAGCAGCGCATAGCACTCGCCGGCCGCGATGTCGAAGGAGATGCCATCGACCGGCCGTGCGGCGCCGATGTGGATGGACAAGTCCTTCACGCCAAGAATGGTCATTGCAGGGATCCCGCTGCAGCGACGCAAAGAATTCGCGCGCAGCGCGCTAAACAGTAACCCCCCGCGAGGGGCGAGGCGGGAATTCGCGACGCATGCGTCGCGCCGCCGCAGCCGGCTGGCTGTGCAAAGCCAGCCGTGGGCCGCGCAGCGGAAGGGGGGCGGGCGACCAATTCGATTTTAGTTACGGCCGCTACGCTTAACGCCGATGATGCTGGCGTTAGCCTCCACTGAAACTTCGTTTTCGCGTGTTTCATCTTCGGCAAAAGAGGCGTAGCGCCCTGAGCGTCGATACTCATGCCGACGACCTCGGATCGAAGGCGTCGCGCACCGCGTCGGCGAACAGGTTGGCGGCCAGCACCAGGGCGAACATGAAGCCGAAGGCGGCCACCAGCGACCACCAGACCATGGGCTCGCGCGCCAGTTCCATGCGCGCCGTGTTGATCATCGTGCCGAACGATATCGTGCTCGGATCGACGCCGACGCCGACGTAGGACAGCACCGCCTCGGCCAGCACCAGGCCGGAGAAATCCATCACCAGCGAGATCAGCACGATGTGCATCAGGTTGGGCAGGATGTGGCGGCGCATGATGGCGAAGCGGCCGACGCCGAAGGCCTGCGCGGCCTGGACGAATTCCAGTTCGCGCAGCTTCAGCGTCTCGCCGCGCAGCAGGCGCGCGACGCCGGTCCAGCTGGTCATGCCGAGGATCAGGCACAGCGCCAAGAGGCGCGCGTCGGCCCTCTCGGCCGAGGTGGCGAACCAGTCGGGATGGGTGTCGATCACCACCTGCATCATCAGCACCGCCGCGGCGATCAGCAGCACGCCGGGAATCGAGGAGAGCGTAGTGTAGAGATACTGGATCAGGTCATCGACCCAGCCGCCGACATAGCCGGCGAGGATGCCGAGCAGCACGGCCACCGGCAGCATCACCAGCGTGGTCAGGGTGCCGATCAGCAGGCCCGTGCGGATGCTCTTGAGCGACAGATAGAGCACGTCCTGGCCGACCTTGTCGGTGCCGAAGACGTGGTAGCCGCCGCCCAGCGAAATCGCGAGGCCGAGCAGCAGCAGGATCGGCAGCAGGGTGATGAACACCGCGCCGGCCGCCGTACCGCCGGCGCCGACTTTCATGACCGCCTTCAAGTCGAGACCGTTCACGCGGCGCACCAGCGCCACCAGCAGCAGCCAGACCGCCAGGCCGCCGGCCAGGCCACGCGAGGCGCGCAGCGCGATGTCGAATTCGTATCCGGACAATTCCTCGCCCAGGTGCGCGCCGCCGTACTTGAGTCGCGGGAACTCGCGCTGCGCAGAGTCCGCCAGCGCTTCCTTGGCGTACAGGTGCGTCGCCAGCGGCGCCGAATAGGTCTTCTCGGCGCGCTGACGAAGGTCGGAGAGCAGCGCGTCGAGCGCCGAATTCACTTCCACCGCATACCTCGACGTTGCACCCGGCTGATCCGGCAGCCGCGCCCGGTAGTGCAGCGAATCGAGCAGGCCGATCAGGACGAAAACGGCGAGCACCGTCGCCGCCGACATCGCCACGCCGTCCTTCAGCACGCGCAACCAGGCCGCGCGCAGGGCCTCCTGCCGGCTGGCCCAGAAGCTCAAGCGGGCGACCACGGCGATCAGGACGAACAGCAGCGCGTCCGACCAGAGCAGCACGGGCTGGATCGCGAATCCCGTCATTGCAGGCGCACCCGCGGATCGGCCAGCGTATACGACAGGTCGGTCAGCAGCAGGCCGGCGATGTAGAGCACCGAGCCGATGAACACCATCGAGCGCACCACGGCGAAATCCTGCGCGTTGATCGCGTCGATGGTGTAGCTGCCCAGCCCCGGCACGCCGAAGAAGGACTCGGTCAGGAGGCTGCCCATGAACAGCGTCGGGATCACCACGACGACGCCGGTGAGGATCGGGATCAGCGCGTTCCTCAAGACGTGGCGGAACAGCACCACGCGCTCGGGCAGGCCCTTGGCGCGCGCGGTGCGCACGTAGTCGCGGGTGATCTCTTCGAGGAAGATGGTGCGATACCAGCGCGTCGAGCTGCCGACGCCCCCGATGACGCCGATGAACACCGGCAGGATGAGGAACTTCGCCGCGTCGAGGCCGCCGCTGTAGCCCGAAATCGGCACCAGATGCCAGACCTTGGACACCAGCCATTGCCCGCCGATGATGTAGAACAGGCCCGAGATCGACATCATCGCCACGCACAGCACGACGCCGGCGAAATCGAGCGTCGTGGCGCGGAAGAACACCAGCAGCAGGGCGAAGGAAATCGCCACGAACAGGCCCAGCACAAAGGTCGGCACGGCGATCGCGAGGCTCGGCCCCATGCGCTGGCCGATCTCGCGCGCGATGTCGCGGCCGTCGTCGGCGCGGCCGAAATCGCCGGCGAACATGCGCACCGACTTGCTGAAGAAGATCGTGTCGGTCAGCGTTGCGCTGCCCGCCGCGGCCGAGTTCCACACCAGCGGCTTGTCGTAGCCGCGCTCGGCCTTCCATTTCTGGATCGCCTCCGGCGTCACGCGCTTGACGCCGAGCTGCATGCGCGCCATGTCGTCCGGCGTGTTGACCACGAAAAACAACGCGAAGGTCAACAGATTCACGCCGATCAGGATCGGAATGGCATACAGCAGGCGGCGGATGATATAGGCGAGCATCAGCGCAGGTAGGAAATGTCGCGGCCCAGCAGCATAACGAAAAAGTCGTGGCGCATCGCCGGCGAAAACTCGTGGCGGCTGACGAATTCCGTGGCCGCCGCCGCGCCGCGCCATTCGATGCCCCAGATCGGCGCGATCGCAGTCGGCTGCATCGCATAGCGCGCGTCGCCGACGAATCCCGGCCGGCTGCGATCCTGCACGATGAAGCCGTCGGAAAACACCCGGAAGCGCTCGATGTCGCGCAGCCGTTTTGCGTCGCCCGCCGCGATCTTCTGCGCCGCGGCCGTATCGAGCAGCGCCGCCGAGTTGCCGGGGTAGTGGCGTACATTCAGGCCCACGTGAAACGCATCGACCTGCACCCGCCCGCCATGCAAATACAGCGAGCGCCAAAGCACCAGGTTGGCCATCGACGGCTTGACCGAAAGCTGCGTTGCCTGGTGCCCGCGCGACTTCGCCAGCGCCACGGCCGCCGTCTCGGCGCGCTGCTGCTGAACGAAGCTGAGGCCGAAATAAGCGAGCCCCAGCATCAGGCTCCAGCGCACCGCGACCGAATCCGGGCGGCGCAGGAAGAAGAACAGCGGCACCGCCAGCAGCAGCGTGAAGGCAGGATCGAACACGGCGATCAAATTCCACGCCTCCTTGCGCTGCGAGAACGGCAGCCACAAATGCGTGCCATAGCTGGTGCAGGCATCGAGCAGCGGATGCAGCAGGTACGCGCCGAAGCTGTAGGCGTAGAGCGCGGAAAAGCTTGTCCGCCGCCGCAGCAGGGGCCACAGCAGCAGCGCCGCCAGCAGGGCGCCGAAGGGCACGAAGGCCAGCGCATGCGTGAAGTGGCGGTGATAGTCGAGCACCAGCAGCGCGTCGCCGCTGCTCTGGATCAGCGCATCGGCATCGGGCAGCAGGCCCGCCGCGGCACCGACGCCGGCCGCCAGCCGCCGTTCCGCCAGCGCCGACTCCTCGCCGCGGCAGCGCAGCGAGGCGATCGCCGCGGCTACCGCCGCGCCCATCACGGCATGAGTCACGATATCCATGGCGCGAATACTAGAGCAAATCGCTGCCGAATCATGACCGGCGCGCGATGGCTTTATCCCCCGCCTCGCCCTAAAATTGCGGCTGTCCGAAATTCGCCGCGCCTGAGAGGAAAACCCGTGAAACACCTGACACGTTCGATCATCCTGCTGAGCCTTGCCGCCCCGCTGACGGCATCCCTGCCCGCCCTCGCCGAAGATCTCGACGCCGCCGTTGCCGCCGTCAGGCAGCTCGGCGCCGTAAACGGGCAGGCGCTGGCCTGTGCCGAGAAAGGCGCCGCCGCGCGCGCCAAGGTGCTGATGCTGGCCCATGCGCCGAAGACCGCCCGCTTCGGCGCGGCCTATGAAGAAGCCACGCAGGAAGCCTTTCTCGCCCAGACCAGGGCGTCCGGCACCTGCCCCGATGCCAAAGTCCTCGCCGGCAAGGTGAACGACGCGGCGCAACGGCTGCAGTCGGCATTGCCGATCGCGCCGCCGGCGAAATAGGCAGCCATGAAACCCTTGCGTGCAGCGGCGTTCTGCCTGGCGCTGTGCTGGACCGTTGCGGCCGGCGCCCAGACCGCAGCCGCGCCGAAACATAGCGACACACCGGTGGAAGCCGCCGACCTGATGCCGCGCTACCTGCTGCAGGATGTGCGCGGCCGGGTCGTCACGCAGGAGAGTTTTCGCGGCCGCTTCCAGCTCGTCACCTTCGGCTTCACCTCCTGCCCGGATGTCTGCCCGACCACCCTGCTCGGCTTCAAGAACATTCTCGAAGCCCTCGGCGACAAGGCCGCGCGCCTGCAGCCGCTGTTCATCACGGTCGACCCGGAGCGCGACACCGCCGAACTGCTGCGCGAATACACCGCCGCCTTCGACTCGCGCATCCTCGGCCTGACGGGCAGCGCCGACCTCATCGAGCGGGCGGCGAAAACATTCCGGGTCAGCTACCAGAAGGTGCGCGAACCCGGCGCTTCACCGGGCATCTACACCATGGACCATTCGACCGGCATGTACTTTC
>Ga0208632_100675_pt1 | contig 11627 bp, 9 predicted proteins | sample LakWasMet49_LOW8_2_FD_183885 | JGI IMG/M metagenome (GOLD analysis project Ga0208632, IMG submission 183885) | Freshwater sediment methanotrophic microbial communities from Lake Washington under simulated oxygen tension - Sediment Metagenome... | ecosystem: Environmental > Aquatic > Freshwater >...
AGCAACTGATCGGCAGCATAGGAACCGCCATGGAAGACTTTGCCGTCGAAGGGAGAGTCTGGATTCACAGCGAAGCATGGGCGGCGCATGCCGAACAGCCCGTGCATCATGGGCAAAAGGTCAAGGTAACCGCCATTAAAGGCCTAACCCTGATCGTCGCCCCAGTTCAAAACAATAAAGGAGACTAATCCATGTTAATGAATCTGTTTAGCATACTCTTGGTGATGCTGATCCTCCTGCTGGTCAGTGGTATCCGAATCATGCGTGAATATGAACGGGCGGTGGTATTTCTATTGGGCCGATTCTACCAAGTCAAAGGCCCCGGCTTGATCTTCATCATCCCGATCGTTCAGCAAATGGTGAAGGTGGATTTGCGTACCATCGTTATGGATGTTCCTACCCAAGACGTCATTTCCCGGGACAATGTATCGGTCAAAGTCAGCGCAATCGTCTTTTTTCGGGTGATCGAGCCGGAGAAGGCGGTGATTCAGGTTGAGCACTATTACGAGGCGACCAGCCAGATGGCGCAAACAACGCTTCGCTCGGTGTTGGGGCAGCACGAGTTGGACGAAATGCTGGCAGCACGGGACAAGCTTAATGCAGATATCCAAACCATTTTGGACCAGCAGACCGAATCCTGGGGGATCAAGGTTTCCAATGTAGAGATCAAACAGATGGATTTGAATGAGACCATGATTCGGGCCATCGCTCGACAGGCCGAAGCCGAGCGGGAACGCCGCGCCAAGGTGATTCATGCCGAAGGTGAATTACAGGCATCCCAGAAATTGGTAGAAGCCGCGCAGACTCTCGCGCAGTCGCCAAGCGCGATTCAATTACGCTACCTGCAAACGCTTACGGAGATTGCCGGAGACAAATCCAGTACCATCGTTTTTCCATTGCCGATGGAACTGCTTGAATCATTAGGTGCTGGCGCTAAACGTCAATAAACGGGAGTCGGCAAACTTATCGCAAAAGACACTGATTTTCGGCGGGAACTCCAGCCGCATCACGCTGGCTCCACAACAATAATTGGGATGTTACGCAGTTGTTCGAAATTTAGACTGCATTAACATTTTTATTATTAAAGTGTCGCTACCTCGACGTTATTTGAATCGGGTTCTCGCACCCGAGGGCGAGTTACTTTCTTTTGCTTCGCCAAAAGAAAGTAACCAAAGAAAAGGCGACCCGGTTGCCGCTTGCTTCCTGTGCTCCTCGCTTTTGTCGAGGGTCAGCAGAAGGGGCTCCTGCCCCTCTGCTGACGTGCGGCATCCATGCCGCACCCCTGACGGGCTATTCTCGACAAAAGCTCCGGTGCTCGGCGCGGCATACGGGGAAAAACCATCCGTGCGTAACATCAATTGGCAAAGGGAAACGTCCTCTTTTGCACGGTCATACTTCGAATACCCACCCTGCCGGAGCCACTATGTCAACAAAAACGGCTATAACCATTCAGCGACTGAGTAAAAGCTATCAGGAGTCCGGGCAGCGGCATCAGATTTTTAGTGACTTGAATTTGCAGGTGAGCATCGGCGAATTTATTGTTTTGTTAGGCCGTAGCGGCTCCGGTAAATCGACTTTTTTAAATCTGGTCAGCGGCATCGATCAGCCGGACAGTGGCGAAATTATCATTAACGGCATTCAACTAACCGGACTTTCCGAACATGATCGCACCCTGTTTCGCCGGCATCATATCGGTTTTGTGTTCCAGGCTTATAATCTGATTTCTACGTTGACGGTTGGTGAAAACCTGCTATTGCCTCTGGAGCTGATCAAGCGCACGAGCCGTCAGGAGCGGGATAACGTTGCCGACTTACTGGAGCAACTCGATCTCTCCGATCGTTTTGACACCTATCCCGACCGCCTGTCCGGCGGGGAACAGCAACGGGTCGCGATTGCCCGCGCGCTGATTCATGATCCGGATGTCATTCTTGCCGATGAGCCGACCGGTAATCTGGATCTGGATACCGGGCAACAGGTGCTGGCGTTGTTCGATTCGCTGGTAAAAAAAGCGGGTAAGACCCTGATCATGGTAACCCATAGCCCTGAGGTGCTCGGTAAAGCCGACCGGGTTTTTTCGATCCGCAACAAGTCGCTGGTAATCGCCAGGGATGGTGTGTATGCCGCTGGCCGCGACGGTTGAGGACTAGCCGATGAGCCCTGTTCTGAATCGCGCCAGCCGTAATTTTTTATGGCGGCACCCCTGGCAACTGGCGCTGGCGATTGTGGGCATAGCGCTGGGCGTAGCGGTGGTGATTTCTATCGATCTGGCGATGGAAAGTTCGCTCAATGCTTTTGATCAGGCGGGCAAGGCCTTTTCCGGGGTGGCAAGTCACAGGATTGTCGCCGGCGATGGCGGTCTTGATGAAAAACTGTATCGACGGCTCAGAGTCGATGAAGGCATACAACAACTATCGCCGGTAGTGAACGCTTATGTTTTTGCGTCAAAACAAACCGATGCCGGTTTCAACCTGATTGGGATCGATCCGTTCATTGAAAAATCATTTCAATCGATCTGGCAAACCCGGCAAAATAAAAACACAAGCGTCGGTTTGTTAACCCGTTTGATCACCGAGCCGAATACCGCGCTGATCAGTGAGCAAACTGCATCGCGTTTGGGCCTGAATATCGAGGATGATTTAACTATCGATACTGATCATGGCGAGCGCCGGTTAAAAATCATCGGGTTATTATCGCCAAACAATGCTGTATCCGAGCAGGTTTTGTCCCGGCTGATCGTTACCGATATCGCCACGGCCCAGGAGGTATTGGAAATGTTTGGGCGGCTCAGTTCCATCGAAGTGCTGATCGATAAACACCAGCCTGACGCCGCGCCTGTTCCCGACAGGCTTGCGGCATACACTCCGATAATACGCAAAGCGCTACCGGGCTATGCCTTGCTAGTCTCAACAGAAAGCCAGTCGCAAGCCATGCGAGAAATGACCAGGGCATTCTCGATCAATTTAAAAGCCTTGGGATTGCTTTCGCTGCTGGTGGGCATGTTCCTGATCTATAACACGATGACTTTCCTGGTCATGCAGCGTCGGCGTTTGATCGGCAGTTTGCGTTCAATCGGCGTAACCCGAAGGCAAATTTTTAAATTGATTATCGGCGAAGCTTTGTTATTGGCGGCCATCGGCACCCTGATCGGCATCGTGCTGGGCATTGCTCTCGGACAGGGACTGTTGTATCTGATTTCAGGAACCATCAACGCCATTTATTTCCGCATTGACGCAGCTTCATTAATGATCACGCCTTTACAAATAGGCAAGGGCGCATTGTTAGGCATTACCGCTACACTGCTGTCGGTTTTACCGCCTGCGTTTGAAGCGACGCGCATATCGCCGGTAACGGTATTGGTCCGGTCGCAGTTGGAATCGGGTATACGCCGGTTAATCAAAGCCGCGAATCTGATTAGCGGGGTATTTATACTCGGCGGAATGGCGCTGGCGTTCTTGTCCGGCAAAAGCATCGCCTTGGGTTTGGCCAGCATTTTCCTACTGCTGTTTGGATTTGCGATGATGACGCCTGCCTTGACGCTGATGTTTATGAAACTGATCGAACGTATATTCGGGCGGCTTTCAGGCATTTTAGTCCGCTTGCCGGCACGCATGGTTTCCGCTGAAATCAGCAGAACAGGCATTGCCATCGCCGCGTTAATGATTGCAGTTTCCGCGACGATAGGTATGGATTTGATGATAAGCAGCTTTCGCCAGACAGTTGCGGACTGGCTGCAAACCAGTCTTCGTGCCGATCTTTATGTGTCGTTGCCGGGGGAGAGGATGCCGGGTGCCAGGGCAGAGGAGGATCAGCGCTTAAAGGCTAAATTGGCTGAACTTCAGGACGTAAAGATACTCAGCAGTGTATTGCATACCAACACTGCAATCGCCAAGGATGGTGTGTCTGCCGAAGCAGGCGCGGCGGCGGAAAACGATTTTACTAAAGTAGCGGTGTTCGAGCTGAATGAAGAATCCAGGCCGGGCTTCATTTTTAAACATAAGACGGATAACACACTTTGGGACAGGTTTGAGCAGCAACAGACGGTCATCGTCACCGAACCTTATGCCTATCACCATGGCGTCAAAATCGGCGATAAAATTCTGTTGCAGACCGATCAGGGCAATGAGCCTTTTGAAGTGCTAGGCATTTATGCAGATTACAGCGGCGACCAGGGACACTTGGCCATGAGTCGCCGGAATTATCGGCATTACTGGCCGGATTTGGGATATTCCGGCATCGGCGTTTACGCCAAGGACGGCGTCGACTTGCAACAACTGGAAAATCAGATCAATAAACTCCTGACAGGGCAACAGTCGGTCAAATCCGATCAGGCGATTTATAAAGCTTCAATGGAAATGTTTGAACAGACCTTTACGATTACTGAAACATTGCGCTGGCTGTCAGCTGCTATCGCTTTTGTCGGCGTGTTCAGCGCGTTGATGGCGTTGCAGTTTGAGCGGACCCGGCAACTGGGCATTTTGCGGGCCATAGGCATCACTTCCGGGCAACTCGCTGTGCTGATTACCGGTGAAACCGGTTTGATGGGACTGGTCGCCGGACTCATTGCCATTCCGGTCGGTTATATCGTCGCTTATATGTTGATTTTTGTGATTTACCAGCGCTCATTCGGCTGGACGATGGCGTTTCATTTTAATCCTGGGGTGATCTACCAGGGCTTGGCTTTGGCGCTGATTGCAGCAACGCTGGCCGGCATCTTGCCCGCGCTAAAAATGGCGCAAACCAAGCCCGCAGAGGCATTGCGGTCAGAATGAAAGGCAAGCGGATTTTTCTTGGATTGGTCATACTGCTGGTTATTCTGGCGGTGATTGTTTGGTGGCGGCCTTCGATGTTTCCATCCGACATCGAACCTGTTGCCGATCAATCTTTCAGCAAAACAGCCGCTCAAAAAGATAAATCGTTCAGCGACCTGTTATCCGAAGACGATGCAGATTTTGCCCGGGCCTTAAAACCTCGACAGTTCTTATTTCCATCCGATCACGGCGCGCACAACCCCTACCGGACTGAATGGTGGTATTTCACCGGCAATCTGGAAAATCCCGATGGCCGGAAATTCGGCTATGAACTGACTTTTTTCCGTTTTGCGCTCTCGGCGAAGACGCATTCATCCCAGTCTGTCTGGCGAAATAATCAACTGTACATGGCCCATTTGGCGCTGACCGATGTCAAAGGAAACCGATTTTATACGGATGAACGTTTCAGCAGGGCAGGCAATGAGCTTGCCGGTGCAGCCGGTAACAAATACCAGGTTTGGCTGTACGACTGGTCGGCAACGGCGGAGGACAAGGCAGATTTTCCGCTGCGCTTGCGGGCTAAAAGCGATGAATTTGCGATTGATTTGCTGTTAAACACGCAAAAAAGCCTGGTATTACAGGGAGAGCAGGGCTTAAGCCGGAAAAGCGCCGAACCCGGCAATGCCTCCTATTATTACTCCTATACCCGATTGCCGACGCTGGGCACGCTCACCATCGGGGGCATTAATCATTCAGTAACCGGTAATAGCTGGATGGACCGGGAATGGAGCACCAGTGCCTTGTCAAAAGAACAAAGCGGCTGGGACTGGTTCGCATTGCAGTTCTCCGATAACAGCGAATTAATGTTTTTTCAATTAAGGCGCAAAGACGGTCAACAAGACAGCAATAGCGCAGGCTCTGTCGTTCTGGCAGACGGTACGAAAGTGCCGCTGCAAATGCAGGATGTCACGATAAAAACTCTCGATACCTGGCGCAGTCCTCATTCAAAGATTAATTATCCGTCGCAGTGGCGGTTATCCGTGCCCAGCCAGAAACTTGAAGTCGATATTGTCCCGTTAATAAACGATCAGGAGCTCAATGTCAGTTACCGGTATTGGGAAGGCGCGGTCAGTATTACCGGAACCAAAGACGGTAAAGCGATTTCAGGGCAGGGCTATGTTGAATTGACCGGGTATTAGTCAGCGCAGAGTCTACTGCGGTTTCCAGGATGAAGAAGATTTGCAGCATCAACCGCATAGGCGCGAAAGGCCATTATAGGGATCATTCACGAGGTTAAGAAAGTTAATCAATGGGGGTGATTTTCAAAAGGAGCATTCTATGACAAAAAACAAAACAGCACAGTTTCGCTAGAACAGGGTTTGCCGCCTGAGGCTGAGGCCTTAAAAGGCAGCCTTCTGACACGCTGGGGCCGGGAATTCATGGCCCTAGCGATCAAACTCTTACCCGAGTATCTTATTCTCGTACTTCTGCTTGGAGCCACAAGGGCTTGGATTTTCCCGGTGCTTGGTGCTCATGATGGGATATTCTGGATCGTTGCAATGGCGGTAGCGGGTACACTGTTCGTCATACCCACTGCTGGAGAGGTACCCATTGTGCAAGCAATGTTCGCTTTGGGTATGGGCGCGGGCCCTGCCGGAGCGCTCATTATGACGCTGCTGGCTGTTAGCCTGCCTTCGCTGGCCATGCTTAGCCGCACCTTTAGTTTGCGAACCCGTCTCGTGATTGTGGTCGGCGTTGTGCTTTCAGGCATTGCCGGCGGACTTATAGCAATGATCGCATTTTAACGTGAAAGACCCCTCAGACTTAACAACGCAACTTCTAAGTGGCCGTCGTGGGCCGAGTGCCGAATGTCGCGAATAGCAGCAATGTGCCAATTTCAGCTAGTCAAATATATTTTTTATAACAGATTAATATCTTATAAAACTATCTGGCAACTAAGTTCAGTATAATTGGGCGTGTCTCATGTTGTTGCGGTGAAAAAGCAGCGACAAAACAAAAGCTGTTTATAATGCACGATTTGCATTTTACTCAGACCCAGTAATAACTTGTTAGATTCGTGGAACCCATATGAGTAACGAAGATCCAGTCACCGAATCGGCGAAGGCCATTCAAGAGGTAGCGAAGACCACGGGCAAAGCGATTGATGCAGGTCAGCAATTCGGCGGATTCATCTCACGATTCGTCGCCGGACCCATCGAACAGGGAATAGGAATCTTCGAAGACAAGCTTAAGTACATGAGGTGGGAAAGACAACTTAGGCTTATGCAGCGAGCCGACCAGTTGCTTCGAGAAATCGACCTCACCCAACCAACACGTCACATTCCTCTGAAGCTCGCGATCCCACTACTTGAAGCAGCCTCTCTGGAAGATGACGACTATCTCCAAGACTTATGGGCGAGGCTTCTGGTCAACGCAGCCAATTGCGGCAGCCGAGTCACACTGCAACGTGCATACATTAGCGTCTTGGAGCAACTGACGCCTTTGGAAGCAGCGATACTGCAAATGATGTACACGCTCCCCTACGACGAAACACGACACAACGGTATTGAAGTCGGAAAGTTGCCTGATAATGTAGCGGTCGGAAAAAACGACGGCAAACAAAACGACCTACTGGAACCGACAGAAGACATACGACTTGCTCTTGCCAATCTCGCCAGGCTTGGTTGCGTTGTAATCCAAAAGTCCTACGGCGGCGGCGAGATATTCAAGAAAGTGAACCCTACACTTCTTGGAAAATCATTTGTTGAAGCATGCACGCTTCAGATCGCGTAACGACACGCAAAAATTAAAACAAAAGGAAGCCCTCGCATAATGCGCCCTATGCAAAAAAGCCCTGGTGTCTTTTATTTTACATCTGGGCTTTTCTACATAAGGCCGGTGGATTATGCGAAGCCTTTATGATCGACGATTGATCGCTAAATTAAGATAGAAAATATTAAAATTACCATCTGTGTACAAAAGGACAGTACTGCTTACCTCTGTCCTTGCGCTTGTGGCGATCGTTCTTGATTGAATAAAAAAGCAAAGCCAAAGCTAACTGATTAAAAACTCAAAATGACAGAATTAGAATTAATATTTGCTCAAACCGAAAAAAAAATACGGAAGAAACGTTTTTGGTGCGTCATTTTCTGTGTTATTGCGTGCTTCATTTCATGGTTGACGCTCACAGCAGACTGGTTTCAAAGAAGTGGGGCTGTGATGGCAATATTCGCAGCATTGACCCAATATAATGCAAATTACATAACCACTCTTTTAGAAGCACCAAGTTTGGGTTCATCAGCGTTTAATGCCATGTACAAAAGAAATAAAAACATCCCAAAATATATAAATTGGGCATCCCTATTTCTAGGGATTACAGGAACAGTAATATGGGGCTATGGTGATCATCTTTGGCGATTAACAAAAGCCCTCGCATAATGCACGCTATGCAAAAAAGTCCCGGTGTCATTCATTTTACACAGAGGGCTTTAGAAGAGAAGGCCGGAATGTCAGTAATGGGTCGAACTCGGTCTTTCACGAATGACGCAGTCCGGCCATGTGCGGTCGGTTATCGTAGCCGGGCCTATGACCGCATTCGCACGGAAAGCGGACGTAACATATAAAAACTGGACGATGACAGCCAGAGATAGATTAGCTGCAAATATCCGAAGCCATCGACCCGAATTAATTGCCGAAGGGATCTTCCCCTCAGGGGTCGGGGCATTGATTTATAATTCAGTAATCGCTCAGCTTTGTATAGGGTATCTGTTGGGATATTAAGCCCATGCTCGATGCCTCAGTTTCTAATCTTGTACCCAGTCTTAAACACCCACCCTACAAAAGTCAGGCAGATGATAAGAAAGCCAAACGTCATGCCAATACTCATGCCGATGTGCACATCGGCGACGCCGTAGAAACACCAGCGAAAGCCGCTGATCAAATACACCACTGGATTGAACAGGGTGATCTTCTGCCACAATGGCGGCAACATAGTGATCGAATAGAACGCGCCGCCCAAGAATGTGAGCGGGGTGACGATCAACATCGGAACCACCTGTAGTTTCTGAAAATTATCGGCCCACAGGCCGATAATGAAGCCAAATAGACTGAAGGTAATAGCAGTGAGCACGAGAAAGGCGATCATCCACAAGGGATGGGCGATCTCGTAGGGCACGAAAATGCGGGCGGTGCCCAGAATAAGTAGCCCCAAAATCACCGATTTGGTCGTCGCCGCCCCCACATAACCAATGAGTATCTCGACCCATGAAACCGGTGCCGATAGCAGCTCATATATAGTGCCTGACCACTTGGGCATGTAAATGCCGAAAGAAGCATTGGATATGCTTTCGTTCAATAGATTCAGCATGACCAGTCCTGGGATGATGAAGGCGCCATAACTGATGTCGTCAATGTTGCCCATACGCGAACCGATGGCTTTGCCGAATACGATGAAGTACAGCGAGGTGGTCAGTATCGGTGCGGCGATGCTTTCCCACAGAGTGCGGAAGGTGCGTGCCATTTCAAAGTGGTAAATGGCGCGAATGCCATAGGTGTTCATTGCAGTACCTCCTTGGGCTGATGCACCAGACTGACGAAGATGTCCTCCAGCGAACTCTCGCTGGAGCGTAAGTCTTTGAATTCGATATTGTGTTCACCTAGCGTGCGCAATAGCTCGGCAATACCGGTTTCTTCTTTTTGGCTGTCGAAGCTATAAATCAGGGTGTGTCCATCGTCGGAGAGCGCTAATGGCCAAGCGTTTAGCTCGGCCGGGATGCTGTCCATGGGCTGCCGCAAAGTCAGCGTGAGCTGCTTTTTGCCGAGCTTGCGCATCAGTACATCTTTGTCTTCCACAACAATCAGCTCACCTTTGCTGATGACGCCGATCCGGTCGGCCATGTCTTCGGCTTCTTCAATGTAATGTGTGGTCAGAATGATGGTGGTACCCTGCTGGCGCAGTTCGCGCACCATGCGCCACATGTCGTGTCGTAACTCCACATCCACGCCGGCACTCGGCTCATCGAGGAACAATATCGTTGGCTCATGCGCGAGGGCTTTGGCAATCAGCACGCGACGTTTCATGCCGCCTGATAAGGTCATGATTTTTTGGTCGCGTTTGTCCCATAGGGACAGATCGCGCAGCACTTTTTCCAGGTAGGTTGCGTTGGGGGCCTTACCGAATAGCCCCCGACTGAATTTGATCGTGGCCCAGACCGACTCAAACGAGTCCGTATAGAGTTCCTGCGGCACCAACCCTATGGTTGCCCGCGCCGCGCGGTAGTCTCGCACGGTGTCGTGACCGTCGGCGATGATGGTTCCAGAGCTAGCCTTGACGATGCCGCAGATGATGCTAATCAGTGTCGTCTTTCCCGCACCATTGGGGCCGAGCAAGGCGAATATCTCACCGCGTTTTATCTCCAGATTGATTTTTTTGAGCGCTTGGAAACCGCCGGCATACGTCTTGTTAACGTCGCGCACGAAGATGATGGGAGCAGAGTTTTCGGCGGCTGCGGATGTGGGCATTGTCTTTATGAATGATAGGCTAGGTGTAAGGATTCTTTCACAGTGCAAGTGATTGTATAAATAATTGTTTATCTTGAGCAATCATGGCTAAATCTGCCGTTTCTCCGGCAGTAGTCTAGGAGTCCAGATCTTTATTGTAATCTGATGTTTAGGTGAGATTAAACAAACAACAGTAAAGTCTCATAGACGTGTAGTTTAATCAATCTCAGAGTCTATATTTAATAACAATAGGTTTTCGAATACCAAAGCATTTAATTCATCGAGTCAGTGTCATACGTTTCTATACATATTGTGTTTTTAGCTTGAAGTGTTATGGTTTTATTTACGGTTGAAATGGAATGGTGCTTTTAAACTCCAGATGACACTCAGCAGCCAATTGCGGACATGCGGTTTACATTTTGTATTATCCGCAAACTATTTTTATCCACATTGAAGTGTTAACGCCGCTCGTCGCGCCGACTGATAAGGAGGCTCGACCCTACTTTCGTCCAATAGACTGTCTCCACGCTTCTGGCTTAATCGCAGCCGTAGTTTCCTAATCGATTGAACAAAGGAGGAACACCATGAACATTCTGATGGTACTGACGTCTCATGACACGCTTGGGAATACAGGGCGGAAGACGGGGTTCTGGCTGGAAGAGTTCTGCGCCCCTTACTATACGTTCATTGATGCGGGTGCTAGCGTTACGGTCGCTTCCCCCAAAGGCGGTGAGCCGCCGCTCGACCCCAAGAGCGACACACCTGAGGGGCAGACCGACCTTACAAGCCGATTTAAGAAAGATCCTAAAACGCAGGCCGTACTAGCCGGCACGACGAAATTGTTCGACGTGAAGGCGCAGGATTACGATGCGATCTTTTATCCGGGCGGTCACGGTCCGATGTGGGACCTGGCTGAAGATCCGATCTCGAATACCTTGATCGAAACCTTTTACAGCGCAGGCAAACCCGTCGCGGCGGTCTGTCATGGTCCTGCCGTATTGCATCACGCAATGTTTAACGGCGAACCGATTGTGAAGGGGAAACGCGTTACAGGCTTTACAAATTCAGAAGAAGAGGCCGTTCACCTCACTGAGATAGTGCCGTTTCTGGTCGAGGACGAACTCAAGCGCCTGGGCGGCCACTTCGAAAAGGTCGCCGACTGGCAGAGTTTCGCGATTGCCGACGGCCACCTGATCACCGGGCAGAACCCGGCGTCTTCAACAGCGGCGGCCCAGGAACTGATCAAGCTGCTGACGTCGACTCCGGTAGGCATAAGTTGATCCGCCGGCCTTCCGCAAAGGCAAATTCGACTTTTGGCTTATTCGCTAACCTATGGATAATTATATAATTTTTGGGCTGGCGTGTAATATCCGATAGTAT
>Ga0208632_100681_pt1 | contig 11525 bp, 9 predicted proteins | sample LakWasMet49_LOW8_2_FD_183885 | JGI IMG/M metagenome (GOLD analysis project Ga0208632, IMG submission 183885) | Freshwater sediment methanotrophic microbial communities from Lake Washington under simulated oxygen tension - Sediment Metagenome... | ecosystem: Environmental > Aquatic > Freshwater >...
AGTTTGACCACTGGCACTATTGTATACCACTGGTAACGGATTTATACCATTCTCAGCATCCGATTGTGAACTGTGGTAAGTAACAACAGCTGAAGCGTCTAAACCGGCTTTAACGATAGGTGTGTTTATATCGAGATTGTAGTTGTATATTGCTGCTCCAGAGTCACATCGGTAGATGGTCGTTGGGTTATCCGTAACAATTTCCGGATAATACTCTATCGCAATAGTGTCAGTTATCGGCTGACAGAAATTCGATAGATTGGTATATGTCACCGTATAAGTACCAGGCTGATTGATTACTAAGCTCGAATTGGTTTCGGACGGTAATATATCACCATCTTTTTTCCAAACAAAGGTGTAGTCGGCCGTGCTTAAACCTGTAGTTAACGTTTTAGTATTTCCAAAGCAAAGAGCGGTGTTATTAGCTACTGTTAAATCTTGGCCCAGTACATCCTGACCAATATTGAAACTGTCTGATGAAATGAAAATAGCTGAATCCGATTGTGGATCTAATCGGTCAGCAATAACTAATTTAATATGATAAGGTACATTTGGGGTCAAGGTTGATGCCGCTGTCATTACTTTTGTCTGACCATTAAAGTTGGTCGCTGAGCCGGCTGCTGCCGATCCACCGTTAAAGTTTCCAAAATATTGAGCATTAGCTGATGGACAAGAAGAGTTATATTGAAAATCTCTAATCGTTACTACTGAAATCGGTAAAGTTGTACTAGGTACAACGGCCAAATTGGTAGTAATACCAGTATTTATATTGGTTAATAAAAAAGCAAAGGCATCAGAATAATGACATTGGAAATTTCCGTATTCTTCTGAGGCAAATACAAAGTCAAAACTGAAGTTAGGTGAAATAGGTGTAAAATCGAATTCTAAAACTGAAGCGTTTTTTGAGACCATCGGAATTCCTGCTGCCGCTAAAGTAGCTTCTAAACTGGCATCACCAGGCCATGTAACTGATCCATCATTCAATAGTGAAGTATTTGGTCCCTGTGCATTCATGATGTTTCCGGTGCTCATTATAACACCACTGTTCATTGGAAAATTCGGATTGGAGTTTTGGAAAAAACCAATTCCGTTTGAGGAACCAAAATTAGTTCCGGTACTCCAAGTGATATTCGTTGCCGATACACACGGAGAATTAATAAGTACATCGTTAACTAATTGGGGTACGGTGTGGCTGGTTGCACTTACCGATATAGGCTGTGAAAAACCTAATATCGTAAATAACAAAATGATTAATAGTAATATCTTTTTCATGACTCGGGGATTTTGACGAAACAAATATTGAATATAAAATCGTTTAAAAGCAAAAAAAATCGATGAAACGCATAATATTTTGATTTAAAAAAGTAAAAAACTTACAAAATAACATTCTAAACTTACATTTTTATAAATAATCATAGCCTTTACAATTTGTATTCTAATGTTTATCTTTGCCCACCAAAAAGAAATACCATGAAGCTTTCACAAGTGCTAACGCAACACATTCAAATCGCTATTCAAACCATATTTGATGTTTCAACTGATAAAGTAGAATTTCAAATGACACGCAAAGATTTTGAAGGCGATATCACAATGGTTATTTTTCCGTTATTGAAAATTATCAAAGGAAACCCAATAGAAATCGGAACTAAAATTGGAGATTATTTAGTCGCAAATGTGGCAGAAGTAACACGTTTCAATGTGGTTTCCGGTTTTTTGAATATAGTCGTTTCCGATGCATATTATCTTAATTTTTTCAGTGAAATAAAAAGCAATGAAAACTTTGGTTATGCCACGGCTTCGCCAAATGATAAAGCGGTTATGGTTGAATATTCTTCGCCAAACACCAACAAACCTTTGCATTTAGGTCACGTTAGAAATAATTTGTTAGGGTATTCCGTAGCTGAAATCATCAAAGCTTCGGGTAAAAAAGTATACAAAACACAAATCATCAACGATAGAGGAATCCACATTTGTAAATCAATGTTGGCCTGGCAAAAATTCGGGAACGGACAAACACCGGAATCCACAGGTTTGAAAGGCGATAAACTGGTTGGGAATTTTTATGTCGAATTTGATAAAAAATACAAAGCCGAAATCAGTGAGCTAATTGCCCAAGGAAAAACGGAAGACGAAGCCAAAAAACAAGCACCAATCATCATGGAAGCCCAACAAATGCTTCTGGATTGGGAAGCCGGTAAACCTGAAGTTATCCAACTTTGGAAAACAATGAACCAATGGGTTTATGATGGTTTTGCCCTAACGTATAAAAATCTTGGCGTTGATTTCGATAGCTATTATTATGAAAGCAATACTTACTTGTTAGGAAAGGAAGTCGTACAATTTGGTTTAGAAAAAGGCATCTTCGAAAAAGATCCTGACGGATCCGTTTGGATTGACCTGACAGAAGATGATTTGGACAGAAAAATTGTTCTGCGCTCTGATGGAACCGCAGTTTATATGACACAGGATATCGGAACCGCTATCCAACGAGTAAAAGATTTTCCAGATGTGGGAGGAATGGTGTATACCGTTGGCAACGAACAGGATTACCATTTTAAAGTGTTATTTTTAATTCTAAAAAAACTAGGATTTGATTGGGCGGAAAGCTTATTCCATTTGTCATACGGTATGGTAGAATTGCCATCCGGAAAAATGAAATCCCGTGAAGGAACGGTAGTAGATGCTGATGACTTAATGGAAGAAATGACTGCTACAGCCGGAAACATCGCCACCGAATTAGGGAAATTAGACGGTTATTCCGAAGAAGAGAAAGCCAAATTATTTAAAACTATCGGTCTTGGTGCTTTGAAATATTACATTTTAAAAGTTGATCCAAAGAAACAAATCTTGTTCAATCCGGAAGAATCGGTTGATTTTGCAGGAAATACAGGGCCTTTCATTCAATACACTTATGCCCGTATTCAATCGATTTTGCGAAAAGCCAATTTCGATCTGAGTATAGCAGTTACTGATATCGAACTTCACGAAAAAGAAAAAGAGCTGTTAAAACAAATCGAGCTTTTCCCGGAAGTAATTCAAAATGCGGCTCACAATCACAGTCCGGCACTGATTGCCAACTATACGTATGATTTGGTTAAAGAATACAATTCGTTCTATCAGGCTGTCTCTATTTTGGGTGAAGAAAATCTGACTAAGAAAATATTCAGAGTGCAGCTCTCTCAAAAAGTGGGCGAAACCATAAAATCAGCATTCAGGTTACTGGGAATTGAAGTTCCTGAAAGAATGTAAAAAAGTAAGGTTGAAGTTTTTCAACCTTTTTTTTTGCTAGAAACGCAGCTTTACATTAACGTTTGGTGTCAAATCAAGCGCATAAGTATTGACGCTTTCTACCGTATTGTTGGCAGTATTTACGCGATAAAATCGGTTGATGCTGTTTTGAGTGTTCAAGATATTTAAAACCGAAATGTTGGTTTCCAGTGCCATATTGCTTTCCAGTTTCCATTCTTTGGAAGCCGAAAAATTTACTTGAAAAAAGTCATTCAGTTTATCATTGTTCGGCGAATTGTAAACAATAGCATTATCCGCATCAACTGTGGTAGAAGCTGGTGTGGTAATAGGTTTTCCGGTGTGCCATTTACAGCCCAAAGCCAATTTCAAGGTATTCCACTCATAAATTCCGGCCCAGGAAATACAATGTTTCAATTCGAAATTATTATAAAATTCAGGTGGAGTAAGCGATGGGAAGGAATATTTATTGTCATTATAACTGTAACTCATCCAGGTATAGAAGCGGCCAAAATTCTTTTGAACCAAAAACTCCGAACCCAATACTTCATAATCACCACTTGATTTCACAAACTCAAATTGATTTTGAAACCCCTGACTGCTTGTAGTAATACCGGTAATTTTTTTGTAGAAGTTGTCTAACGTTATCAGCCAGTTGCTCTTTTTATAACTAAAACCAAGCGAAAACTGCTGACTCTTCTGAATCGGAATAGTGTTATTGTTAGCTTGTGCCCATCGGCGTTTTTCAATGCCTAAAAAATCCTGTTGTAAATCAATTACCTGCGAAAGCGTTTGGCTTTTTTGTTCACCCAAAATTTCCAAACGAAGATTTTGATTCAAAGCCTGATTAAACTGCAGACGTGGTTCTATTAAAGTGATTTTAAATTTGCCGAAATAATTCCCGCGAATACCAACTTTCAGGAAAGTCTTTTTGCTTTCGTTTTCAAGAATACCTTCAGCAATTAAGGCATGACTTCGCAAAACATCTATGCTTTTTCGGGAGAAGAAAGGTGAGTTGATTTCGTCAAAATTGGTCACACCCGCTTCGTCAAATTGATAGCCTTGATTAACGGTAATAGTTTTTGATATTTTATTTGAATTTTTTACTTGAAAACCCAAATTCAAAACACTGTTTTCCTGTTTCAAAATCTGGTTGCTTTCAATTGCTTCGTTTTTAGATACTAAAGTGTATTTAGAACCATAAAATTGTATTTCTGTGAAATTCTTATCGTTCCAGTTTGTTTTCCAATTAATGACGCTGCCAAAAGTTTCCTGTGCCAAATCACTGTTTTTACTGGCATTGGTTGTGAATTGATTTACTAAAAGCGAATTCCGTATCATGATAGCATCAGCGGTAAGTTCATTTTTTTGTCCAATTTTTTGTTGGTATTGCGCTGTGAAATCATAAAAATAAAAAGTTTCATCACTTTGAAAATCCACCGTTTGATTGTTGTTCAAATTGGTAACAACCGTATTCTGAAAAACTTTATTCCGGTAATTTTTATACGTTGGCGAAGCAAAAAAATCAGTTAGCGAACGCCTGCCCGAAAGAATGAAATTGGCCTTTTCTGAAGTTTTAATTTTGGTGTAAAATTCGGCACTAATCAAATTGGAGCTAATGCTGGAACTGGTTTTGTCAATGGATTTGGTATGCGAAGAAATAGCAATCAAACTGGAGACACTTTCGCCAAAAAACGCAGAGCTTCCGTTTTTAGTAACCGAAATAGTTTGTGCCAATGACGGATTGAAAGCTGATATTAATCCGAAGAAATGACCGGTTTGAAACATGCGGATGCCATTCCAAAGAAAAAGATTTTGATCATGCGTTCCTCCGCGAACATTGATATTGGAAACCGTCTCATCCACCGACGAAATACCCGGAATTTGTTGCATGGTTTGTAAAACATCAGGTTCAATCAATCCCGGTAGTATCCCGAACTTAGTAGGTTTTATTTCTAAACTACCGTCACTTTTCTTGTAAATACCCGTAGTTAAATAGCGCTGTGCTATGACTTCATCCAGTTGTTGAGCAATAGAAGTTAGTTTTATTTTCGGACAATCAGAAACATATAAATCAATGGGACTGATTTGTTTTTTTTCAAAACTCAAATGCGAAATTTCAATGGTATTCGGAGAAACGAGTGGCAATTCAAAATAGCCTTTGTCATTAGAATATACCAGAATTTGTGTGCCTGCAATAACAATTTTAGCATTGTCAACAGGAAGTCCGGAATATTCATCAATGAGATAGCCACAAAGCGGTTTGTCTAAGTTTCGGTTGTTAACAACAGAATAATAATTCTCCGTAATCTGTTTTATTTTACAGCCGGTTTTCGATTGGATATAGGCGATTTTTTCGGCCAGTGAAGCGGTTTCCTTTGGTGGAATTATTTTGTAGATAACCAGTTCCGAATCAATGTAATTAAACTTAATATTGTGACGGGCACTTATTTGGTCTAAAACGGTTTTCAATGGCGCACTATTCTGACCTTCTTGCGCCTGAGCGGTGAATAAGGAAAGAAACAGTAAGAGTAAAAAAAACAGTTTGTTTTGGTTTAACATTAAAAATCCTCTAAAATGACTTTTGCAGTTTCAAATTTAGAAATTTTTAAATGATATGTGGAGGAAACTATCTTTAATGCAGTTTTTAAGTCGTTAGTAGGCATGGTTCCTGAGAATAGCTGTAAATTTACTTTGGCATTTACTACAATTTCACAGTTGTATTGTCTTTGCAATTCGTCTAAAATATGCTTTAAAGTTTCTTTTTTGAACACAATCTGATTGGCAGTCCACTCCGGTTTTGTGTTTTCAATGGTTTGTTTTTCAAAAGTATCCGCATCAAATGTTACCGAAGTTCCCTTGGTAATAATTACTTCGTGCTGGTTGTGAATTACTTTAACACGACCTTCATAACAGGTCACATCAAAACGATTGTCACGTGCTTTTACATTGAATTGTGTTCCGAGAACGGTTACCGTTCCCAGTTTGGTATTGACTTCAAATTTTTTACCGTGGGCTACTTTGAAATAAGCTTCGCCATTCAAATCTAATTTTCGGTTGTTATTCCAGTCCCATTTTTTGTATTGTATTTCAGAACCGCTGTTTAGCACAATTTGAGAATTATCAGGAAGTGCGAAACTGGTTTTCTTTCCGTTTTCAGCCACTTCGGTAGAAGTTACTGTTGTTCTGAAGAATAGGGTCAAACCTAAAAACACTACAAAAATGGCCACAATTTTCATCCATTTGGATTGGTAGAACGGAATAACTTTAGGTGCTTTTTTGGAGTTAGAAATGGTGTTTTTATATAACAAATCACTGTCGAAATCGGGCGCTTTCAATTGACTTGAATAATCCGCAATTTTGGCATAAGTGGCGTAGTGAGGAGTGTTTTGAAACGCAAGCAATTCCGCTTCAGTCATTTCTCCTGCCAGCCATTTGGCTAATTCGTAATTTTCTTCCATTGTATTCATTATGTTTGGTTAAACAGCCCCGTAACAAAAAACCCTACTTGAACTGCTCAATTTCGGTTCGTAATGTGACAAGTGCTCCGTGTATTCTTTTTTCAACGGCCTTAACGCTTATTTCTAAAATGAGGGCGATTTCGTGGTATTTTTTACCTTCAATTCTGTGCAATAGGAATGCCATTCTTTGGGCCTCCGTTAATCCGGCTATGGCTTTTTCCAGTTTTTGTTTGAATTGTTCTTCTTCAATTAAAAATTCCGGATTTAAATTGGTCCGATCATTTTGTGTATGGCTTTGGGCATATTTCAAAACTACTTTTTGATGCGCAATTTCATTTAACGACGTATTATTTGCAATGGTATAGATATAAGATTTGGCTTTTTCGATTGGAACATTTTTACAGTTTTCCCAAAGTTTTATAAAAGATTCCTGCGTAACGTCATTGGCCTTTTCTTCATTGCCAAATTTATAGTATAAATAATTCCGCAATGACTTTACATTGGCGTTGAAAAAACGGGAAAAAATTAATTCTTCACAAATACCGTTAGAATCGGTGTTCTCCATTTTGAGTTAATTTCAATTATTTGAGTGTTTAAATATAAAATATTTTTCGAAAGTAGGGTTTTTTATTGCAACTTTGTTTAACCTTTTGAATTGAAGTAACAATTATGAAAAATTTTATTTGGTTTGTTTTTGCTATAGTAGCTTTATCTTTTTCCTCTTGTCAGGATGAAGAAGAGACCATAACACAAAGTACAACTAATAGTTTTGGTAAATCTTCAGCCATATCTTCTTTAATTTTGAGGGTATCACAATATGAAACCACTTGTGATAATGTATTGGATAATACTAGTAATTTCAGTGTGAAATTACCGGTACATGTAACCGTGAATTCTCAATCTTGCGATGTAAATACCAGTGCAACTTATCAAACGGTTCAATACTACAAAGACAATTATCCAGGGGATGATGTGGTACATTTTCAGTTTCCAATCACGCTTGTTTACCCTAATCATGACGAAATTTTAGTAACCGAAAGCCAATACAACACCATAATAGCAGCCCTTGAAGACGATAGTGATTATCATGAAATTGATTGTATAAATTTCGTTTATCCATTTACTATTAACAAATACAACATTAATAATCAAGTAGCCGGTACAGTAACTATCACTAACGATACAGCTCTCTATAATTTTGTTCATGATTTAGGGGCTGATGATATAGTAGGAATGGTTTATCCATTATCACTTAAAAAAACAAACAGTACAGCAACTATAACCGTCACCAATAATAACCAATTGGAAGATACCATTGATAATGCAGTTAGTGAGTGCACTACTAGTCCGACACCCCTTAATTTAAAAAATGTTTTAGCCAGCGGAACTTGGCATGTCTCTTACTGCTACTATACACACGATGAAACTTATTATTATACTAATTATAATTTCACTTTCAATAGTAATGAAACTGTTACTGCAGTCAAAAACAATGTCACCACTAACGGACATTGGGATGTTCATGATGAATATACTCCTGTGCGATTAGACCTGAATTTTGATGGATCCTCATTAGATGATTTGGAAGATAATTGGAGAGCAATAGAAGTCACGAGTACTTACGTCAGACTCAAAAGCGATAGCAGCAGTAGTGGCCAATACTATTATCTGAGTTTCACCAAAAACTAACCACCTTTTTTTAACCACTTTTTACCGGCATGAAAATTTTTAATAAGAAGTTTCTAAATCAGAATGAATTTAGAGACACTAGGCTTGGCATGACTACATTTGACAAAACCAGAATCAATTATTTACTGAATCAAGTACTAATATGGGTATTGATTTTTGTAGTTATATTTTTAGTAACAAAGTTTTTAAACAATTAACACTCAATACAATTTACAATGAAAAAACTATTTATTTACCCAGCTTTAGCCATGGTGTTTTTTATGAACACGGCTTCTATGTGCAGCTCTGACAGCAGTGCATCATCATCATCTGATCCAACACCTGTAATTAATACAGCTACACAGGGAACCTGGAGAGTTACCACTTACACAAGTTCGGGAACAGATGAAACCAATCATTTTACCGGTTATAATTTCACATTTGGCAGTAACAATGTTTTAACGGCAACCAATGGAACCAATACCTATGTGGGAACTTGGTCTGTTAGTACAGATGATAGTAATGATGACAATCCAAGCAATGATTTGGACTTCAACATTGCTTTTGGATCACCGGCAGATTTTCTTGATTTAACCGATGATTGGGATGTGACAACGTATTCGTCAACCACTATTTCATTAATTGATGTGAGCGGTGGCAATGGCGGAACTGATGTTTTGATTTTTACTAAGAATTAACCCATTTGAAAAAGAAATAATTGCTTTACTCTTTTTAAACCATTCGCCAATACGAGTGGTTTTTTTATTTGGTTTACTATAAAACTTCAAAATCAAATCCTTAAATTTGCCACTTCATTAAAAACAAAGCTTGCCATTATGTTCAATAATTTAAGTGATAAACTAGATAAAGCATTCCATATCCTAAAAGGACATGGAAAAATTACCGAAGTTAACGTAGCAGAAACGTTGAAAGAAGTGCGTCGTGCCCTGCTTGACGCCGATGTTAACTTTAAAATTGCCAAAGACTTTACCACTAGAGTTAAAGACAAAGCCATAGGTGAAAATGTATTAACAACATTACAGCCGGGACAATTAATGGTTAAACTCGTAAAAGACGAATTAACCGAATTGATGGGGGGAGAAGCCACAGGAATTAACTTAACCGGCTCGCCATCTATCATTTTAATGTCAGGTTTACAGGGTTCGGGTAAAACTACTTTCTCCGGAAAGTTAGCTAATTACTTGAAAACCAAAAAGAACAAAAAACCACTTTTGGTAGCCTGTGATATTTACCGTCCTGCAGCGATTAACCAGTTGCATGTGGTGGGTGACCAAATTGGCGTAGAAGTGTATTCAGAACCCGAAAATAAAAATGCCGTTTCTATTGCTCAAAATGCTATTCAATATGCTAAATCCAATGGTTATAACGTAGTCATTGTCGATACAGCCGGTCGTTTAGCGATTGACGAGGAGATGATGAACGAAATTGCCAATGTGCATGCCGCCATCAAACCACAAGAGACTTTATTTGTAGTCGATTCGATGACAGGTCAGGATGCAGTTAATACGGCAAAAGCCTTCAACGACCGATTGAATTTTGACGGAGTTATTTTAACCAAATTAGACGGTGATACCCGTGGTGGAGCTGCTATTTCAATTAAATCGGTAGTAGATAAGCCTATCAAGTTCATCGGAACCGGTGAAAAAATGGAAGCCATTGATGTGTTCTACCCATCGCGTATGGCCGACAGAATCCTGGGAATGGGTGACGTGGTTTCCTTAGTAGAAAGAGCTCAGGAGCAATATGATGAAGAAGAAGCCCGAAAGATTCAAAAGAAAATTGCCAAGAACGAATTTGGTTTTGATGATTTCTTAGCCCAAATTCAACAAGTGAAAAAAATGGGTAACATGAAAGACCTTGTCGGTATGATTCCCGGTGCCGGAAAAGCGTTGAAAGATGTAGAAATTGAAGACGATGCGTTTAAACATATAGAAGCCATCATCCACTCGATGACACCAAAAGAAAGAACCAAACCGGCTATCATTGATGCCAAAAGAAAAACCAGAATTGCTAAAGGTTCCGGTACCAAAATAGAACAGGTAAACCAATTGCTGAAACAGTTTGACCAAATGAGCAAAATGATGAAAATGATGCAAGGCGGTGGCGGTAAGAACCTGATGCGCATGATGGGCGGCATGAAATAAATTAGAAAAAGACGCGAGGAATCGCGTCTTTTTTATTGCTATAAATACAACACACAAAAATAACTACAATGCAAATTTTAGACGGAAAGAAAGTCTCGGAAGACATCAAAAACGAAATCGCAGCCGAGGTCCAAAAGATGAAAGCCAATGGCGAAAAAGTACCTCATTTAGCCGCCATTATTGTCGGTAATGACGGTGCCAGTTTGACTTACGTGGGCAGCAAGGTAAAAGCCTGTGAACGCGTTGGTTTTGAATCGACATTAATTAAAATGCCCAACACCACTTCGGAAACCGAGCTGCTAAAAAAAATCAAAGAACTCAATGAGAACGATGATATTGACGGCTTCATAGTACAATTACCGTTGCCAAAACAAATCGATACCCAACACATCATCATGTCGATTGACCCAAGTAAAGATGTGGATGGTTTTCATCCGGAAAACTTCGGTAAAATGGCATTGGATATGACCACTTTTATTCCGGCCACTCCATTTGGAATTTTAGAATTATTAGAACGATATGGCGTAGAAACCCAAGGAAAACATACCGTAGTTATCGGAAGAAGTCACATTGTTGGCAGACCAATGAGTATCCTAATGGGAAGAAAAGGTTTTCCCGGAAATTCAACCGTAACCCTTACCCACAGCTATACCAAAAACATAGCGCAAATCACTACACAAGCGGATATCATTATCACAGCCTTGGGCGTTCCTAATTATCTGAAAGCCGAAATGATAAAAGATGATGCGGTGGTTATTGACGTGGGCATCACCCGTGTAACCGACGATAAAGACCCAAGAGGCTACCGCATTACAGGAGATGTGGATTTTGATTTTGTTTCAAAAAAAGCCTCTTACATCACACCGGTGCCGGGCGGAGTTGGCCCCATGACCATTGCCATGCTACTAAAGAATACCTTACTGGCCAGAGAACAAAAACGATTGAAAGCAGAATAAAAAAACCTGAGTGAAAGCTCAGGTTTTTT
>Ga0208632_100701_pt1 | contig 11290 bp, 8 predicted proteins | sample LakWasMet49_LOW8_2_FD_183885 | JGI IMG/M metagenome (GOLD analysis project Ga0208632, IMG submission 183885) | Freshwater sediment methanotrophic microbial communities from Lake Washington under simulated oxygen tension - Sediment Metagenome... | ecosystem: Environmental > Aquatic > Freshwater >...
CACATCGCGATCGATGCCTTTGATAATGGAGGAAACAGCGTTGTCAAACTGGCCTTTTAAATAATCTTTTTTTTGTGCCATGGTATTCTCCTTATGGATAGTGCTTAAAGCACACCTTATGAAAAATGTCAGATACGCGAACCTGATAGACTGGATACAAAATCCAGCAACAGCCGCGTCCTCTTTGTGCCGAAATTACCGGCCCACGCCTTTTGTTTAATTATTATTCTCCGTATCCGCTAGTGTAATTTAGCTTTTATTTAACAGCAAATATGAATACTCATTGGCTGATACTTGCTCAGTCAGTCTCTTCTTTCTTACAGGGCGTGATAACTTCAGTCCTCGCAGAGAAGTTACAGCAGCTATTGAGCAATATCGACACACTGTTTTAAGTCAGACACTCATTAAAGGTAAGACTGTTCCATTAGTCCTAAGGACAAGAAAAATAAAACATGGCGATTTAAAGCCCACACCTCGCCTTAATAAAGCTCGCGAATATAAATAAATCGACTATTACCCTTGTAGATACCAAAGGTAGCGCGGGCGGTGGGGTTGTCATCGAACAACTTGCCGTCACCGCCCTGATCCACACCATCCCAGTTGAACCGCATCCAGACAGGTACCGTCGCCGTAATGTCCAGTGCGCCGGTATTACCAATGCCGGGAGCTCTAAAATTTAAATTAAAATTCCCGGCTAACGGTGGCTGAGCGAATCTATTGGCAATCGTACCAGCCGTTGCACAGCCCAAACCACTACTGCCAGCTGCCCCAGTATCCCAAGCACATAATTCTGCCGGTACTAACCCATCAGCTGCAATGGGATCGGTCGGCACTGGCAAGGTAATGCCCGTTGAGCATTGGTCAGCGGCATTCGCTACCCAACTACTGCCATCCCAATATTCAGCCGTTAACGGCATAGCCAAATCCAGTAACTCAGAACCATAGGCATTTTGCAGAGTGATACGACCCAAGCGCTGCCTAGTAGTGCCGATCACCTTGGCATCGCAGTCGGTAGCAACACTGGCAGCCGTGGTACAGGCTCCTGGCGTGGTAGCACGCATGTCGAGCCCCTGTATCTTGGCTCCATCCGCGTCGCTGGTCTGCACACCGATCTGGAGCTGATCGAACGAGCCTGAGGCATCCGCTGTGCCTCCGGTAATCAGTCCCAGCGTGCTAGGCCGGGAAAAAATGGCCGTCGAGGTATTGACTGAGTAGACATCCGCATTCCAAGCACCCGGTGCTCCGAAGATGCGTGAACCAAGGTTATAGCCGGTATTGCCGATACCCTGATCCTCGGCCACCAAGCTGACGATGGGTGTCATTGCGTAGTTACTGGCCGAACCGTTGTTCTTGTTCTTCGCAGTCACGGTGAAGGCGATACCGAGATTGGGCTGCCCCATATAGGTATAGCCATTGCAGGCAGCGATAACAGCTCCACCGCTAACTTCGAAATGATCGAGATAAAAGCGGCCGATTACATCGGAATAGCCGGGCACCGCTGCCCCCGAGGTATTCAGGTAATCGGAAACAGCTTCGGTCAATAAAAAGCTGCCGACGTTATCGATCGACAGACTGTTAACCGGCAAGACAGCATGACCATTAGTGTAGGCGCTGGCCGCCAAACTGATGCTGGAGCCACTGAGTATTCCGCTGCCACCGGACGGACTCACCACACTAGCAATACTCAACGTGGTCGGCCAAGAAAATGCCGGCGGACGACTCACCAATGCAGCACTCCAATCAGCTGCATCGGTTTGCGGAGTCACTGTCGGCGTGCCGGTATAGCCAGGGTCAAGCGCGGAAGTCCATAACACCGCGCTCACGGTGCCTTCGAAGGTGTCCCCGGCCGGGATGAATCTGGTGCCGGACGAGGTCGTTGTCATGGGATTGATCATGAGTCCTTTAGTGGCATTATTAAAATACAAAGCCAGTGGCCGGGCTGTCAAGGTCGAACCCGATCCTGTAATCGGCAAGGAGGTATTCGAATCATCGCGTACGCTGATCGTATATTTGCCGACGTCGCTGGTAACCAGACAAAAATCGGCAGTACCCGCGTTAACACCGCTAGCAACAAAGGTAATACTCAGATTGTTACTGCTTGAAGATACTGCTGGCGGCGCAATCGATTGCACCTGACACGAACCACCTGCGGGCTGGCAGGTACCGCTGGCGTTAGTGGCGCAAATTTGCGGCGCGATAGCGCCGGCGGGATGGTCAAAGGTGGTCGGCGTATACCAGCTATCCAGTGTCTTGGGTCCTGAATAAGTCGTGTCAGTACCGCACCCATTGGTTCGTGTAATCCGCATCAGGTGGGGACGCCCGGCAACGACACCTGTATTCAGACTGTCAAGCGCCGACACACTAAAAGCACCTCCCGAAAATTGAACCGGAGTAATCAGTGACGACGCCAGCGTGGAACCCGAAACAAACTCGCTGACAACGATGTAGATATTCTCAGTGGCGCTGTCCGTAAGCTGGAACCGAGCTACTCCGTGATCATTGGTATCAAAAGTATAACGTTTGTTAACCCCATCCCAAGTGCCATGATTGCCAGCCAGCGATGCCCAGGTTGCGGTGCCCGACACACCACCGCTGGATGAGCCGATTCTGGCGGCCAGCGTGACCGGGCTGGTGTAGCCGGCCAATGTGTTTCCTGAGTTATCGAGCGCGGTCACCGTAACAATAGTCTTCCCGTTCACGGCAGTTGTGCAAACGCTTGGCGACAGGTTATCCACCTGGATGCGGTAGCCTGCAGGCGGCGTAATAGTCTGGGCGCAAATCTTGAGTCCGGAAATTTCATGGATATTGTTGGAACCGCCGGTAGACCCGGTAAAGGACAGCTTCCAGTTGGTCGGAACTTCGGCTTGGGAAGGGTTAACGGAAAAGGCGTTGAAGGCCGACACCTCCGAGGAATAACTGGTGCCAGCTCCCGTAGTGTCGCGATCGACGGCGACAGTCGTCGTCTTGGTCCCGATACTGCCGTTCCAAGTATAGTTGCGGGCATCTACCGTGACGCGGTACATATGCCCATAAGCTGCCGTTGCCGAACTGGTGTTGTCGATACCCGGCGACAGGGTTGCGCTGCCGCCAAGATAGGGATAGCCGGCCTGCCCCGAGCCCGACCCGCGCACCGCCACCGAATCCGCCCGCTGACCGGGCGCGCTGCCGCCAGTACGTCCCTCGGTATTGGCCGAAAAATTACCGAACTCGTCAATAGCTATGCCCACCCAGCCACCGTTAAAACCGGGGCAACCGCCGGGTGTAGTACAATCGGAGCCCGGGTTGGATTTCGGCGCATAGCCCAGCGAACCGCCGAAAGCGCCAGGCGTCGGCGTTTTCGTGGCATCGGAAAGCGTCAGAGCAATACCGTCACCCCCCAAGCCGTTGTAGGCATAGTGTTTGAACTCGACCACAATCAGGTTGCCGGCGGCCGGAAAGGTACCGGGCACATTCGCCACCGTCGACACTTCGTTGCTGTCGTCGGTCAGTCGCAGCTTGCCGGAATTGACTATGCTCGGATTGCCAAAAGTACTGGATTGGTTCTTGTTGTCAACCAGCCAGTCTGCGTCGTAAATAGTCGAGGGATTCAGGTTACTACGACCAAAGTTATCGCACACACAGGTCATGTTCGACGGCAGTCCGGACGGCACCGTGCAAGGCACAGGAATCTGGCCGACGGCAAAATCAGTCGGGGCCGTAATCGGTCCACTAATATTCGAAGCTGAAGAAGAACTGGCTCCAGATGTGGAGGTCGGCATAGTCCACACCCCGCTCGCATATTTTCCGACAATGAAACTGGCTGGAACGGCGTTGATATCCAAATCGCCGGTCTGGAAATTGACAGTGACGCCATAACTGGTGGCCGTGAGAGTGTCGCCCGTAGCGCCAAGCGTCCAATAACGGTTGGCATCCAGTGTCGGATCAATAGTCGAAAAGGCAATCGCCGGGTGTTCATGGCCAGTAGTGCTGCCGGTCAGGGTACCACCGGCAGAGACCATAGTCAGGCTAATCGGCGTATAGCTGGCACCGTCACCGACCGGGTAAGTACAACTGACACCCGGCGACGAGGCCGAGGGAAAAGTCAGGCGTACATTGCCGGAGACAAAACCATTACCACGCGACCAGCCAGGCACATTGCAATTGGCCGACAGAATAAGGATGTTGCTGCCGGTTAAGATATGGCCATTGGTCAGTGTCAGCAAAGCACTCACACTCACGTTGTTATTCAGACTCACCCCAGTAGCGTTATTGATCGTCAGCTTATTGAAGCTGGTGACGCCAGTGAAAGACTGCGCCGAGCTGCCCGAAAACACCCATGTGCCGGTACTCGCAGTAAACGTGCCGCTGTTGCTGAAATTTCCCGTCAGCGTAGTCGTGGCGCTGCCCGCGGAATAGCTGCCGGTATTGGTAAAGCTGCCACCCACAGTAACAGCGCCGCTGCCGCCGAAATAGGTACCGGCATTGCTCATCGCGCCGCTAAGGGTAATGGTATTGCTGCCGGTATTGGTCAAGGTGCCGCCGGAATTGATGGTAAGGGTAGCCAAGGTAGGCGTGTTGACATTCAATGTCACGTTATGGGTGTTAGCGATGGTGGCGCTGTCTCCGGCAAGAGGAATACCGCTTCGACATTGCGTCCAGGTTGATGACGCATTCCAGTTGCCGGTAGCTTGACTGATACAATTTACAGGCGGCGGAACAACCTCCCTGATCCGCAACATCACAGATGCACCCGTTGGGCTTGTCGAGTTCGCGGATCCACTACCTCCAGTCATAGTAAAGACGGGGGCAGCCGAGGCAGTCCCGGCGGTTACAGGATGCTCCGAGACAATGAGTCCCATATCATCTCCGGTAGAACTGGTTGAATCATTTCTCTCGGCAGTGGTTCCGAAAGTAGCGCCCGTGGCGGAAACAGATTCAGTCCAACTTGTGACTCTATTTCCATTCAACGAGGTACCTACAATCAGCACGTCACCGGAAGTAATCCCCGGATTGGCTGCACCGGTCACAGACCACGTGGTTCCAGCAGAATTATCACTCCCGTTTGTGGCAGCATAATCCCAAGTCGTGCCGGCGGCTTTCGTATACAGAAACATCCGCGCCATGGAAGTATTGGCGGAACTAACCGTTACCGCGAGATTGCCGGATTCGGTACCGAGAGCTTCTTTGACAAAAATGGTACTATAGACTGATCCACTGTCACCCCCCGCTGAGCCAAGTCCGCCCGATCCTCGTCCATTGGCAACGAATGTCCAGCCAGACGGTGTTGCCGGACCATTAGTAGGATACTTATTACCGACGATCAATACGAGCAAATTACCGGCTGCGATGCTGCCTGGATACGGAACTGAAAGCGATGTTGTACCAGAAGCCCCATTACCAAGAGAACTATACGCGACCGCTGCGTTTGCTGCATTTTGAGAGGGTAAAAAAATTGCCATTGCAAAAAGAATGACCAAGCATCTTCTTGCAATGGATATAACGCTGTAGATTGGATTGACGCTTTTCTCAAACCAATCTTTTTGACCACAATAAATTGGCTTTAAAAAAGCCGTAATCCAAGCTATGCATCTTTGCAGAAAATAAAACAAACTGAAGCAGACTCTATTTTTCCAAACCATCATGCTATGCATTTTTTTTATTCTCTTAGTTGTTCTGGCTTCGTCAATTGTGCTTTGTTATTTTGAGTTCGCGATTGATGCAATTCGTGCTCCGGCATATCCAGCCCTGTCGTTTATCGCTACGACTACGTAAATTTTATCTACAGACGGTCATCCATTGCCCAATTTCTCTTGATAATAATCCCAACGGACAAATACGGATTAAGCTTTTCCAGCGCCTGGTAGCTTCTGAGGGTGCAATTCTCATGAATTCTCATTATGTGACGACTTATCGCCTTGCGGTTACCGACGATTTTAATTCATCATCGGTCATTGTTCTAATTTGTTAAACCGCTGCCCTACCCGGCGACTCCACGACACAGTTGATTAAAATCATTGCGTTACGGTTGCGGTTAATTGGCGTTCAACAAAAAATCTCCCGACACTGGCATTTATCGCGGTGGCGGTAATTTGGTACATATTGATTACAGTTGAGCCTTCAGTTGCTGGCGTCCGGGTGCATGTCACTGTCACGGTGTAGTTGACAGTGCTCACAGGAGTCGTGGGCACTATTAATGGCAGGGTAAATGAGGTCGAAGCAACACAGCTAGAAACCACAATTGCTTGATAAACACCCCACTCAATCCCTGATCGCGCCGCCTGATAAGCCATTGCACCCTCTTCATCCAGTGCGCTGCTTTGGTGCTGCATGGTAGACACCCGGCCGATAAACACGGCGATACCACCCAATACCACGATCAGGAAAATAGCCATAATGAGGCTGAATCCGCGCTGTTTCATGTTACGGCACATTCTGGACATGAACCTGATGCAGCAACGTTACGCTGTCGCTGTTGTTGGACAGGGTGAGGCGCATCACCACAAGATCGGCGCGTTGGGTGACCCCGGCATTATAGACAAAACTGCTGGTAGCGCAGTTAACGCCAGTTGCTAACCGGGCAATGTTGGTTGCTGCATTGAGCGGAGCAATGGCTATATTGATTGGCTGCGCCGCCTGTCTGGCATAACCGGAATAACGCCACAAGGTATTTCCGATACAAGCGAATGTTACCGGTCCTGAAATGATCTGGAAACGATTGCCGGGCGACTCAAATGGAAACTGCATGCCCCCACTAAAACATATTTTTATTGCAGACAGAGCACAGGTAGCGATATCGGAAGTCAGTGCCACCACATTAGTCCCTGCATAAACAGCGTCCGGGGTAGTGTTGTAGACCACCAGCTCTTCTCCCACTGCAGGAACGGATGGCAGTGCGCCAATTACATCGAAGCTGGTATCAGTAGCCACAAAATCAAGGATATCGCCTGTGCAGGCCGCACTGCAATCCTGTTCCTTGCGATAGCGCCCGCCGGTAGTGGTCGGCAAAAACTCGATAAAACTGCCGGTAACCCGTACGCTGTTAGGCAAAGCAGTACGAAGTTCACGCGCCATACGGCGCAAAGCGGTATCCGCCGCATCGGAAAGCTCGGCGCGGTCAAGTGCATCGAAATAGCCTTTCAAGGGAGCGGCGAAGCTGGATGCCAAGACGGCAAGTATTCCGATGATGACTATCACCATGACGGCTTCAATCAGGGTAAATCCGGATTGGCTGCGGTTGCAGGATAGCATCATCAGGGCTCCCGTGGCGTATAGCGGGCGCGGTAACCTTCGAGCACCACGGTTGTGTTGAGCGGGCCGGTGACGGTGACGGTGATCGACAGCGAGTCGGCAGCAGTAATGCCGTTTATTGCCTTATTAACAACGGCCACGGCGGCGGTATAGCCGTTGAAGCCAAGATTGTTACTGGCAATATTCATGATAGCCCCTGACGCCATGCTGAATCCGTTATAGTCGCTGACATTATCAAAAAAAGGAGCTGCGTAGCGCGTTTCGCCAGCCTCAGGACCAAGCTGGCCGAGCACCAAGCGACTTTCGTCATTCGCACCGTCAGCCCCCCCTGTGCAACCCGCCGCCGTGGTTGCTGTCGTGACATTGGGGTCGTCGGGATCACAAAGGGTAAACGGCATCAGCTCGATTTCTTCCAGCAACGCTTCAGCAATCGCCAGCGCCTGTTTTTTGACCACCGGATCGGCGGAATGCCGCACGTTGAAATTGATGGAAGAAATAATCCCCGTCATCGCCACTCCAACGATGACCATGAATACAATCAACTCTATCAGCGTTATGCCTCTTTGCCGGGCAGCCTCAGGAAAATTAGCAGGCTGTTTCTTCATGGACATATCCTGTCTCGGGTTCGAGGCATATTACCTTGATTACATCCCCGCCGGACACGGTAATGGTTGTCACGGCAGCCACGTTAGGCCGGCCAAGACCATTGAATGCCACAGTGCCAAGGCCGCTTACAGAGACGCCATTCGGCAAAGGGTCGCATTGTTCACCGGCTACTCGCAGTCCATTTACAGAAGAGCCGTTACAAGGATTAACCGGAAAAGTTATTGTGTGCGTCGTCCGATGAGCAATAGCCAGTTTCTGCGCCAGTCTAATCGAGGATTTGACGATCTCTGCATAGTCGCTGGCCGCATGGCCGGCAAGGTTAAGTCGGGGCGCGGCGTAGGCTGTCAGTATGCCCATGATAACTATGATTACGATCAATTCTATCAGCGAAAATCCGTTGCACCGCCTACTCATGCGACACCGATTCAAACAATTTTTGTACCTGTTTGGATCGCGGCCGTCTATGCACCAGTATCTTGGCTTGCTCAATGGCTTTGGTGTGCTCTCCTACAAAATCCAGGCAACGCACGTATTCGATTTGAGCCGGATCAGAATTCGGTTGCCGACTTTTGACGTAATTGATCCAGGTCATGATGTCCTGATTTGAAGCCGGTTGTTTCAGCATGGTTCTGTACTTGCGATGCAGAGCAATTTTGTCCAGCAAGTTATTGACTTCAAGGGGGTTAGCTTCAAGCCCTTTGCTAAAAACAGCATTACTTTTCTCCACCAGATCGGATCTCGTTTGAGCGACGCCCAGATCCCGAAAAATGACACCCTCTCTCCAATAATAGCTTGCTTCACGCGGCTGCAAAACTCGCGCAACACCATGCCAATACAAGCCGTGTTGCGCGTCACCGTGCAGCAATCGATACAAACCAAGGTCAGCGGAAACTGAGGCAAAAGCCGGTAATCCCAACCATACCGTCAAGCCAATCACCAATGCGTTGCCGATAAAACCGGAACGCAAGCCTAAAAAATGCTGCGCCGATATTTTCGGCAACTGCCAATGCGTTGCGCCCATGTCGACAACACACTGGCTGATAATACCCAAATAAGCGCCAAAAACAGCCAGCAACACTGGAATATAAAAAGGGTAGTCCACCAACGCATGGGCCAACATGGAGGTAATGGCCGCCGCAGACAGAATAAGCGGCAAGCGCTGCTCGGCCATTGCTTGCTGACGGAATTTGAACAAATGTCCGTACACAGCGATAATCAGTAACAAAAACAAACTCAAGCCTAACAGGCCGGTTTCCAGCGCAAATTGCAAGTAGTCGTTGTGAACGAAAAACGTGCGTCCATCAAGGAGCGGCGGCACTTTATGAACTTCAAAATAATAGCCGAAGTTAAAATAACCGATCCCCAACCACAAATGTTCGGGCAATCCGCGCCAAGTGAGCTGGTATATTTCCCAACGGTATGAGGAATCGCCATAACGGAGTGTGGCAAAAATCGGATCCATGCTCCAACTGGCCAGCCCCAACCAGGCATAAAATTTAAAAAAAGCCAAAACAGCGAGAAATCCGATGACTATTGCGCGGTAACGCCGCCACTCTGCCACTACTGAAGCTTGTCCGACAAAGGTTACCAAAAACAAAATGCCTGACAGTAAACCTAAGTAGCCGCCACGGCTTTGGGTTGCCAGTAGCGCTGCAAACAGCAACAGCGTCAGTCCGTACACACCGGGTCCGCCGCGGCCCAGCAGGTAAAAGCCAAGAACCGGCATCAAGCCTAGATTAAGCGCTGTCGCCAGGGTATTAGGGGTTGCAAACAGCGCCAGAGCGCGTGCGCTTTTTTCCTCAAGAAAACCCCAGCCTGTCAGCCATTGCACCAGCGCCCAAACAGCAATCAGGGCAATAACTGCACAAAATATTTTAAAGCCTGTTTGCGTCAACCAGACAGGGCGGTACGAAGCGGACAGGAAAGCAAGCAATAGCGTTGCAGACAAATAAATGCCTTCGGCATGGTATGCAGAATTGAGATACAGTGTATTAGTAAGCAGCAGCAGGCAAAACCCGATTAATGCGGCGCTAATCCATGTCAGCGTAAAAGGCCGCTCTTGTTGCAACCAGGCCAATGCCGCCAATAAGCATAGCCCCAACCACCAGAAAAAAAACGTGAGCTCGCGCGACGCCTGCAATAGGCAGAGCAATGCGATAAAGACAAAAAAGGGCGCGAACGCCCTTTTTAAAACTGAAACAAATTTCAAGACAGTTTAGCTACAAATAGACGCGTCAAGAGCAAAAGATTTAGTTAAACCGCCGCTGGTATAAGTAACTACTCCACTGCATGCTGCTGTTGAAATGGTTACGCCATCCGGCAAAACGACTTGAGCTTGTATAGTTGTAAACGAATTGGCGGTTTTTTGTTTAGCATAAGAAATGGCAGCCGCTGATTGAATTGCGGCAATCGCTCCATCTAACACAGCATACTTGGCATCTGCATCCAGAGACTGCAATTTCGGTAACGCTGTCGCCGCCAGAATACCCAAAATTACGATAACAACGACCAGTTCGATTAGGGTAAAACCGGATTGTTGTTTCATGCTTGATTGGTATTTCATAGTTATGTCCTTCTTGGTAAGTTAAAGTATATTAAAAAATTAAACAATTTAGTATGGATTATGTCGCTAAAGACTCCGACCGCGATTGCTCCTGCAATCTTGCGGTATTTCCTCCATCCCTGGAGATCGAAAGGTAATATTTTAGGACGTAGATTGAATTGATTCCAACATACTGTTTTTCATCAATGTTTGCAAAACGCTCTAAACGGCTCATTTCTGTTTACAGAAATGCAAGGTACGCATCGCGCACCCTTTCAAAATCGTTCCTCATCAGAACCCCAAAAAAACTACGCTAGATACGTACCAACTTAATCTGTGCGCTTTTCAAGTCACACCTTCGTACGGGTACGGCGCCAAGAACAACGGCCCTCTTTAATTCGAGCTCATCAGGGCTGACGCTCCCTGCGGACATATTATCAACTAACATCCTGTCGTAGTAATAATGCTGATAATGGGCGCGGCATTGGCGACGGGTTCGGTATAGGTAAATGAGCAAGCGCTGGAGGAACTGCCGCCACGCACTTGAAAAGTTGCTACCGATCCTGACGAGATATAGTCATACCCCTCTGCCTGCAATTCGGTCTGGTTTGGATTAAATACGGTGGTCAATCCTGCGGCGGTCAAGATACCCGTTGTGCCGATTGAGGTAGCCGCAGGATAGCCGTTAACCAAGTTAATAATACCCGCCTCGCTACACAGGGTACCTGCACCGGAGGATTTATTGTCAGCCGTGCCGCCGCCGCCAGGGCACACGGCCGTATCGGCCCGGCCATTGCGCGCAAACAAGGTGGCATGAACCATCGCCGAGCTTGCTGCAACACTGCCGCGCGCCGCATTAAGTTTGGCAATACGGGCATCAAGCTGCAAATTGGTCAAACGCGGTAATGCCACTGC